>Ga0307513_10009768_pt1 | contig 12119 bp, 12 predicted proteins | sample 15_EM_MG_FD_202174 | JGI IMG/M metagenome (GOLD analysis project Ga0307513, IMG submission 202174) | Populus trichocarpa ectomycorrhiza microbial communities from riparian zone in the Pacific Northwest, United States - 15_EM | ecosystem: Host-associated > Plants > Roots > Unclassified | place... | reverse complement strand
ATCTCCACCAATAATGTTAAGAGCTCCAGCAACAAGCTCATCTCCTTCTTCAGCAACAACAAGCAGCACCTGATCTCCCATCTTTGACCCCATGGTGTGAAAAAAATCCCTCGTGAGATAAGGAGTACCCCACCTATGGAAAAACAAAACCATATTAACAAGGTGGCGATTCAAGCATCTAATATGATTTGACTAAATTCTATGATGATGTGAAGTACGAACTAATTGTTTGTAGTTATCTATATCAACAAAATTTTGGTGGAAAGAAGGGAAAAAAAGGTTTCAATGATGAGATCAAACTTGTTATCAGTCGTGTTCCTGTAGAAGCTATAGAAGGTATCCCAATGCCTAGCCTGCCAAGACATGAACAAAATACTAGGGTAAGAAATCCTTCTTTTTTACTCTAGAAAGGGAGTGGAAAATCAACAATCAAATTCAAGTAGCCATAACAATGCATGAGCTATAATTTTCTGAAAGAAGACCTAATTACAGAGTGTTAAAAACTCAAAGCTATGCATTCATTATTCATGAGTGATGGATGAATAAGCACAACTCCTTCTGGCCTAGAGAGAATCTTGGATGGATGTCATCTCTTTGGCACCATTCAAGCTAGATAACAACAGCAGAACTAGGAAGTAGATATTTAAAGCAAACACTCAGGCACCACCTGTGTTTTGGGTTTGTTTTCAAACTCTAGAAATAACACCTGGAACTGACAAAACATTGAAAACTTTGCTTCAGATTCTATAATTCAGAGTGGTCAGTATGGCAACATGGAATGACTCTTTATGTACCATTCCTAGTAGCTCCGTCCGTATGGCAACATGGAAAAAGGTTAAAAAATAGATGCATAATTAGAGTACACTTTCAGCTTTCAGCTATTCAAACAAATACAATTTCTCCTTTTCATCTCTCTCCTCTCTCGCCTCTCCCCCTCAGCCTAAATCCCAGTACACAAAATTTTTTCATGACCTTTTTTTACTAATTGACAAGTTTAGTTTATTCTTTATTTAATTCAGTTTTGGATTCAGATACTTTACAAAACAAGACAATGTTAGAAGGCAAATGTCTATACATATGGTCTGTGTGTTTTGGGGGGGTGGAAGGCAACGTCATAATTTCTTGGGCGTACACTTCTCTTCCACAAAAATTGATACAGTTGAGTAGTGAGATGCTCGAACCTCCAAACATCATTTCAAATAAATTTAATGATTAGGAAAAGCTCAAGGAACTTGAGAAGCTTGGTCATGTTCATTTTGGAACCCATTTTGTTTTTCATTTATTCATGTGAAGGTAGATTTAACTGCTCCATTTATATGCCTATTCCATTTTTTAACCAGGCATAGGCATGCTCAATTAAAATATAGTTTAATTAATCTTTCTGCTTTGATCATAGAGCTTATTCCCTTTGTATTCTTTTTATATAGATATTCAGAAAGTAGCTCCTGTAGGGCACTTTCGTTTTCCATACATAAAATTGAATCTTATCAATGCATGTCAGTTCAATGTGATTTTAATTATTCTGTATTTTAAATTCATATCTTCCAAGATTCGATTCATTTGATAATATTTCTACAAATCTAACAAATATCAAGAGGCACCACTAATGTAACAGAGACATTATATTCAATGCTTATGCAATGATAAAAATGTCAAATGACAAGTTGCTTTGCTATACATTATGAACTCCATATGAAGAAAATCAATCACGTTGAAACAATATTACAGCATGTTTAAGACCATATGATATGCAAAACAATAAAAAGAAAAAATAGAATCTACAGACTAAAAAATTACGTGATAACATATATTACCATTAAAATTCATCACTAGCAGATACAATTACTAAATACCTTTATTTCATAACCCCGAAGACGTTTCATACTCAAGTTTTGAGTAGAAACCTGCATTAAGAAAGTTCAGTCAGACAGCATCGTCAAAATAAATGTTACTACCTGATTACGGAAGCACTCAGGACCTAAACCTAAATTAAGCCAAGGAAACAGAGTAAACAGAGTCCAAATCATATGTAAGTGGGAAAGAATAATCAACTAGGACAAGATTCTCAAGACCTAACAAATCACGTTCAATGTTGATACAATGCTTTTTGAAAGTAGGCAATGCATTGTGTCTCCCGCTGAAAGATCAATAACTATCATCATATTAAGAGAGTGCAGAGGAAAATGCTATCACATATAACTACAGATCATTGATCATGATGAGTTTCACAAAAAAAACATTAGAAGTCAGCCCCAATTTGGTCAATTTTGCTTCCATGAGTTTTACAAGGTCTATGAAATGTACAGCATGAACGAGAAAGATGTCACAAATGCATTCTCTCTTCTCTGCTATTTTTTTACCTATTTCTCTTATTGAGCAAAATATCAGGCAGGCGGTTCAGTCCAATGCCGTATATGTGTCAGATATGGATTTCCTCCAATATATTAACATTATCTGATTCAAATGCTGGATTTTCCTGAGATTTTCTATGATTTGAGATGCAAACTTTAAGGGGAAAAAAAGTTTCATCCTCTGTCAAGATATGTGCAACAAATAACCATGACCAAGATTTAAACCATGTAGTGTAACTTAACCAACAATAGTATATGTTGATCCTTTTAGATCACAACAAAGAATCCAAATGTAGGACCAATAAGAAAACTTTCAAGTTCTTAATAATAAACTAGCATGCCTCATCATGCAATGGTGCAAGCATTGTGTGCTTCCTGTAGCACTCAGATCAACAGACATTGGCTTTACAAGCCAATGTAAAGAGGCACAATTCAAACTCATTTGAGTGAGCGTGATGGGACTAAGGAAGAAAAGGAGATGAACCTTCTTGCGCTCTTGACGAATATTTTTTCTTTTACTTTGCTTCATATCCATCAAGAATTCATCAAAACTGCAGCAATGTAAGGAAATTCTAAACAAAATTTTATCCGTATATAAACAAGAAAAACAAATTAGATCTAGCATTAGGTCAAGACGAAGTGGCTGGGTGATTGATTCTGCTGAGAGGAAAAAAAAAAGCACTTCAAGGACTTGCTATATAAAATCATACATGATATTTAGAGCAAGATGAGTTCATGCAGTCAGAGACTATGAGATCTCAAGTTTGACAGGTATTTCAAACAGGGGAACTTAATTAACTAGCGCATACTCATTGGTGCTGTTTAAGTATTCATGAGCCACGGGTTTATGAAAAACATGAAGAGCCTTAGCTGTCAATTTGTAAAAATGTAGGCTTAATTTCAAGTAAAGGAAATTTGGTGGGACTGTGAGGTGGCTGGGAACAAGTTGTCATAATTAGATTTATAATATTACCTGAAAAAAGTTTAAGCTAACTGACATAGGTTTAAGTTATTGATTTCCTTTTTCTTTCTGTTGTGAATAAAAGGCCCTTGGAAAGGGGATGTATTACTGTACAAGTTCACATAAAAAGACCAGGGAAACTAAAGGCACCACCATCAAAGGTGAGATAGATAGATCAGGCTTTACTCAGATGGAGATTTATGAGCAAACAGAAAATGTAGAGATATTCTCGCTTAATATGGAAATTATGTGCAGATGACAGTGTAGCATAATTGACAAAAACAAAAGGTTGTCATAGTCATCCTAAATTGTAAGAGAGGTGGGTGTTAAACAAGCCATAGATTTCTTGACATTATTAATGGCATATTGCACAGCATAATCTCAGACACACTCTATGAACTGCAGTACAGGAAGGCAACAAGTTTCCGGACACTGTTGAGAAAACCATGACTTGTCTTCCCAAATCAACTTTTCACTGATTGCTTGGTAGCGGGGCTTTTCCTTCCTTTGATGCAATTCATAATTAGATATTGCATCATAATTGTATAAATTCTGAAATTATAAACTGCAAACTTACCTTAAAAGAGAGTGCAAGGAACTTTGACTGGACTAGAACTTTAAATGAGCAAAATAATTCACTTTACACGGTACCTCATGGAACACTCACTTTTTATAGTTACGATTTTTCCAGTGATACTGCATTCCAATCCTCTGCAGAAATCCCTTTTCCTTCAGCATGTGCCACTCTTTTTCAGTGGGGAAGGTGATGTGCAGTGATGAGACCTGGGACTATGAAAAGAAATAAAGCAATCAGAAAATTAATTCCAGGTTCTGTGGAAAGTGAATGGTCTTCAGAAGTCCTTTGCTAGTGATCCAAACATCTTAGACTGGACAGTTCTTCTGATAAAAAAAAAAGGTAACAATCACAAGTGCATCTAAGAGTAACAGATTCCTAGAAACTGAATTAAACTAATAATAATATGTAGGAAGTTGTGAACAAATGGACAGATCTTATAAAGTTAAAGTCAATCACGAAATGAGATTTAACTAGAATGATTGATATTAACACTCTTCAAAATCTTTTCAAACCCATGATAAGCATTGCTTGTGAAAGTGTCTCTGCATTTGAAAGTGTCTCTGCATTTGAAAATGCAGAGACAGATGACAAACAAACACAGAATCTCTCACCACCTCCACCAAGGAAATTTTCTCTTTTCTCAAGTTGATTGCCTCCTCTCGTTTTTCTTCTCCGGCCTTCTATCAACAAATGCAAGCTTATTTAGATAAGCTCCAAGTCACAACCAACCCCATCCTCTCTCTCTCTCTCTCTCTCTCAAATTTAAAAAAAAAAGGAAAGAAAGAAAGAAAGCAGGTGGCAAAAAGAGTTCAAAGTATTGTATTCTTCCACTCAAAACTGAGAAAAGATCATTTTTCATGATTGTGAAAATTTCAGCTACCAGTTTTGTACAATAGTCTATCATGCTTGATCTCTGAGAAAAGAACATTTTTCACAATTGTGAAAATTTCAGCTACCAGTTTTGTACAATAGTCTATTATGCTTGATCACACGACAAAACAATATTCAGTGGATAGTTAAGGTTGCATGATTATTGATTCCTTTTTTCCTAACTACAATTTAGTATAATTGAAAACTAATTTGCATCTGTAGACGATTTTGGTGATCAGAGAATAACAATAACATCAATTCTCCTACTGAATGATGTCATCAAGGCCATGGTTTAACCAAACTACCACAATTATAAAGCAATATTTTTCTAACACATCCTACTATAGATCCACAATAAAGTTCCCACCTTCTAGAAACATCAGTCTACCTGAAACAATCCAATCACATTGGAACAGGAGAGTTGATGCCAATGACACGGATGAACAGTGAAAATCACTCAGTCTTATGGCTGGTTTCTGGATTTATAAACCACCATCAGGTTTACATGAAAGAGCCATTTACAGATAAAATACATTCTTGAAGAGTATTTTAGAAAAGAAACATAGAGTTGATTGTGAAATGGAAACAATAACTCCACTCACTTAACCATCTTACAGAAATACATTTGGACACATTCCTTGAAAATAAAACCCCCATTAATCACTTGAGTTAAAAAATTATTTAGATAGAGTTAGAAGAATAAAATTGAGAAAGAATCCATGAGAAACCAGAAATATTTTCTCGTGACCTTGCATGTAATGGAAAAGGGAATAAAAACATGCATGAAACAGCAGTATTAATATATCAATTTAATATCACACCTTGGCTGCCAGATCCTTCAGGGCAGAGACTAGAACATCAAAAAGTTGATCTCTGAAGGGGGTATTGCGGACCAGAATCCTTGGACCAGTTACTGGAGTGAAAGGCACACAACACTGAAACTTTGGATAATACCTTGATCCGAAACCATAGTAGGCATCAGCCCAAGAATGGTCAAAAACAAATTCGCCATAGGAATGGCTGCACATCCAAGTAAAAGAGATGAAACAACAGCTAACCAATAGAAGTGTTTAAAATTGAATTGTTAAAAGGATTGTAGAACAAGGTAGATAAGAATTGGCAGTATGGGCAGCATAGAAGATGCAGAACCTTTTAAGATAGAGTGGAACAACACCCAAAACATTATCAGATTCATCCTTAGCAACAATGTGGCTAGGCATCCATCCAGTCTCCTGGAGTTGATTCAAAAAGAAAATTAACACAGCAGCAGAACATTCAAGCTTAATTTTATTATTCTAGTAGTTTACTACCCATGTCACACAATTTCCAAAAGGAGATAAATTTCTTAACCAAGATGTTAAAGTATTTCAGTTTCATTATCATCCGGTCCAACACTAAGGAAGACCAGACATAAATTGAACTCACATCCAAGATGAGACCAGCAGTCCCTGACTCAAGAAAAAGGTAAGATGGCAACTCTTTCTAATAAGCAAATCCAATGTGGTGAGGAAGGACAATTTTGGTGGCCCTTTGATCAGTGCTGTCCTTCACGAATCCAAGGTGAGTTTACAGCTTGAAATGAAATTTTCGGTATTTCAAGCAGGAATTTCAACTGCTATAACATAGCTCACAAGAGATCTGTTGTTTGGGAATATTTTGTAATTGAAAAAGGATTTACACCACATAAAATGGAAATCAGTCAAAGCAATATATCCACGACCAACAATTTATGTTAAATTGGAAATGAAGAAGCAAAACAGACTCATTTTTCAGGGCTAACTGAAAGACAGCCAATTATATTACTCTCAAGTGATGTCCAAGTGAGACCTATGCTGATTTAATGACAGAACTTGGAGAAGCTTAGAGTGAAGCAATGATTCTTAACCTTAACTGCCGAGCGTGACTCTTCCAAGCTTGAAAGAAAACCATGGCTAAGAAATGGATTAAACTTGTCAGGGCCAGTAGCATCCAAATTGCAGGCATCCCATTCATGCGACGAAACTTCTGAGATTGAAGAAATGATGGAAAGTGAAATCCTCTTAGGTGTTATTTGTTTTTCCAAACCACCCCTGAATTTAAAACCAACAAGATTGGAATTAGCTGCTAACACAAGAAGGAAAAAGATTCCGAATTCTGTGGGACCATCAAATATAACCTCCAAGCCTGACCCTGTTAGAATGGAATCTTGTAGTGAAACTGAAACATCCAATTCTTTTGGCTGCACAGACTTCTTCGATCCCCAAAACAGTGCACTGATTTTAGATTCCTGAACTGCAGTCCCCGCAACCTGTCTGGATGATGATTTTGCCTGCAATTACAAGAATTAGATGCATATGTTCTCATCATCATCTCTTTGCACATCCCCAGTTACAATGATAGCAGCCTAAGACAAAAGTAGTAACAGACAGTAGTTGATGTGCACAAACATATTCAACCAAGACATAGAATTCAAGCTTTAACCAGACAACTTAGATTCCTAGTAAAATTTCATTCAAGGTAATGCATGACTTCAAGACCATCTTCCTTACTAAGAAGAAACACGAAACATGGATCATCATGTACACTTTTTGAAGACAAAAACAAATCAGTTAGCTTACAAATGACCTGAGATGTCAAGAGAGAAAAGTAAAAATCACGAGAAGAAGACTTACAAGGTAAGATGGGAAGTGGCCCAGAAATGGCGAAGGCTTGCAGTAGTAGCTCATTACTACTGCTGCCATGGCCACAAAATTCTTGGCTCTCTCTCTCTTTCTGAAACCCGGAAAAAATAGAGAGAAAGAAAGAAAGAAAAAAATCAGTAATAACTTCATCCACGTTGCCAGTTACAGCGCCATATGTTCTTTTAGATTCATCAATTCTTCCACTTTCATCCTTGTTGTTTCCAATTTCTCAATACCATTCCTGTTTTTTCAAAAAAAAAAAACAAAATACATACTTATAAGAGCCGATTCAAGTCCCACTCACATATAGACCTAGTTGATTTATTATTTTTTTATTAAAATAATATTATTTTGTTTTTTTTAATAAAACATGTTATCTTGTTTTATAAAATAAAAAATTAAAATAACATTATTTTAATAAAAAAAATTTAATTCAAAAAACCCAACTCCAATCAATTTACGAGTTGGCGATGCTAAAAAAATATATTTTATTTTATTTATTAAAAGTAGAATAATATTTTTATTTTTATTTATATATAATCTTTTTTGTATTTTAGATTAACATTTTTTTTTTCAAAATGAAATGATATGAATAAAATCCTATCCTTCTCTTTTATTTTTACATTTTCACCAGGTGACCCCTCACGGGCTAAATTTTATAACTACACGAAAAACTCCTTTCGCGTAAAAATACAAGTATAGTCTAGTCCTTAGATTTTGTAATTTTGCAAGCTATACACGGGACTAAAATCTTCTTCCAGCAAGTCTAGCACAAGTTTGGTGTCTTTAACCCTTATTGTGGACTCGAACACAGAATTCTCCATGTTTGTTTAACTGTGAACAGATTGATTAAGAACTGTCTTGGTTCTTACATTTTACAGCACCTCTGTAGAACTAATTCTATGGTTGTTTGTAGCATATAATGTGATGGGCTCGAGGTTTACACCTTATGCATCCATGCAGTCTATCAAAGTTAAAAAATAAGAAGATTTCAGCTAAGATAGCTGAGGGGGAGTTATTTTATTCAATGTTGACATTCCAAGCAACCAATGATTTTATACAGGAACAAGATTGGCAAGAAGACCACTTTTTAATTCTAACATCAGAATCGTGCACCCAATACTTCCATGCAAGTGCAAGAAAAAACTGTTACTTTCTTTAGCTGGACAAGAACAAATTCTTGACAAATCTTTCAGCATTGAGAAAAGCTAAAACATGCTGAAGAGAATAAACAGATTTCATTCAAACTCTCATGCCAATATATGTATCATGCCCGTGAAAAAATCTCATGGTTCTCGATGCCTCGTCAGTTCTAGGTAGACATCCGATGTCCTGAGAAAAACTCTCCCGTTCCATCCATGAAAGTAACCAACTGTTGCAGGTCAGTGATTAGTTTATATTCGGAGGCTGATTAGCCAGAATTGAAATAAGAAAAGGATAATATTGTCATTGACCTCATGACACGACTACAAGCCAATTTCAACACTGAGGGGATAAAATATCCTTGATTGAGAGGCCAGGGGTATCCAATGCAACAAACAAGTGCCCTGAGTGCTGATTAGGAACTTGTATCACACAGTGAGAGATGCACCATTATCTGCTTCTGTTAGATTGAGTATCATTGTGGCTGCTTTTAGGGCCCTGATAATCATGGACAAAGGGTTAGCCGGTTAAGTGAGAAACAGGATGGTCCCTGGGATATTCATAACAAAGAAAGGGAGCAAATATAACAAGTAAGGTTGGTGCATGCGAGACAGTTGTGTACATCAATTCAGTACATCACCCTGCTTGGCATGAGTTTGTGACTAAGCACGAAAACCAATATATTTTTATGGTTGCAGATAAACAAGAAATATGCCTGTTTATTCTGTTCCTTCTTCAAATCTCTTCTGTTCTTTTTGTCTATGCACGTATGAGAATCAAACAGTACCAAAATCTGGCACAAGACTGTGGTAAGAGGATTGTCTTTTCATCTTTTGACTATCAGTGTCTACCAGAGCATTTTGTGTCAAATTAAATCAATAAATAATACATCCTGAACATAGTTTTATGTTATACAGTGACAAAATAAGATTTGAAAAATCAACATGCAAGTTAACTTAACCAGGATATTGAGCATCTTCGCCTGTTACAGGGTTGCTTCAACAACTTTCATAAGAGATTCCTACTTCTATTGTTTTAATATATACACTTTCTTTTTCTTCTTTCTTTTTTTGTTTTTTTTTTTGCAATTGTTATGTATTCTGATTTTGAACTGGCAAATCTTGCACTCGTTCACTACAATTTGAGCATTAGATTAAATTATTCAATCACACAAAAATAAATATTTCAAGACACTTGTGTTGTGCCAAGTTGATTCACTACTAATTTACTTAATGAAACCTTCACTTCAGATGTTCAACATGTCCTTAGCTACATCTCCTATGCTATATTTTTTATTTCTTCGTAGCACATGTGTTGGAACCTGAGGAAGACTATATCCATCCAAAATAATTATGAGAAGAAACTTGACAGGAACAAAAGACTGAATTTTAATACCATTTCAACTATTACTGTATTGGCCTTTCAAACCAGTTCTCAAAATTTTAATATAACCTCTTGCAAGATATATGTAAAGGACAAGATAACACATTTAATTTCACTACATTACCAACAGAAACAGAAACAGAAACAAGTTTTTCCTATAAAATTGATATAAATATATAACTCATAGAGCTCATGCACAAATTCATAGAGCCATTAATGGCAAAGATGATCTTATAGGGAGTAAACTAGATACCATGTATCAGGATCCTGGTACAGAGAAGCTGAAGTGCCAAAGCATGACGTGAGCATGTCAGTATGTATCACACCAGGATTAAGAGCAACAATTGCCATTCCTTCTGGCAACTCCTTCGCCACTGATCTACTTAAACCCTCCACAGCCCATTTAGATGCACAATAAGGTGCAACCTGTAAAAGATAAAACTGGTCAAAAACTAAAAAAATGCAGTTCAGAAGAAGTGCATAAGGCCACTTTGAAACAGAGACTTCACAAAAAATAAATAAATAAGAAACCCCACAATCCCAATCCCAATAAATCAATGCAAGCAGATATCTACAATACATGGAATAAGCCAAACTATATCACTTTTCCAAGGGTAGGTTTGCTTTAGGTCCCAACACTAAATTTATGTTTTGGATCTTCCCTTCATTAAAATTTGTTTGCTCTAAGATACCTTAACATCGATGTTTTGATTAAATATAACAAGATGGTTCCTTTTCAATTCTCAAATATATCAAAAGGTCTACAATTTTTCAAAACATGCAAGATTTTTCTGCCATCATTTCCTAAACTTTTCTCCTTTAATTCTTAAGGTAATGTTAAGTTGTCGAGGACACATGCCGTTAATGTCCAAAAACAAACAAAATCTTAAAATTCATTAGCCTCCTAATTGATATAACTATAAGGGAACATGAGCAATGCAAATCAGCCACAGGAAAACAACAAAAGAAAGTAATCTTTTTGCGAATTTACTTGCTTTCTACTCACTTACCAGCGCAGCGCCGGACCTTCCCCATCCAGAGGACATGTTAACAATAATCCCTTGCTTGTTTGGTATCATAAGAGGGATGAAATGGCGCAACATATTGGCTATCCCTTTCACATTTGTATCAATAACACTATCAAATTCTTCTTCACTGACCTCCCAAATCTTCTTGTTTTGGTTAATTGTACCCGCATTGTTCACTACATACCCAACAAACAATACCCGGCCGAATCAATTTTACTACAAATCCTATACAAAAATAAATAAATAAAACTTTAAAAAATTAATTAATTAATCTTACCTATGATATCAGGAACGCCTTTCTTCTCAACAACAACACGCGCAAGCTCTTCAACACTGCTATTTGATTTCTGCGACCAAAATTAATTATTAATTGATTGATTTAGAAAATTAAAAAATAAAAGATAGAGATGATAGTATAGTACCACGTCGGCGTCGAGGAGGAGGTGCTTATCGGAGGAGAATTGAGACTGGAGAGAATTGAGATTGTCCTGGGAACGGGAGCAGCCGATAACAATGTGACCTCTCTTGTCTAATTCTAGGGCTAATGCTCTCCCTAGACCCTTCCCCACTCCTGTTATCATCACCTTCTTGCTGCCTCCTCCTCCTCCTGCTGCGGCGGTTGCCGCCGCTCTGCTCACTGTCCCAAGCGCCGTCGTTGTTGGAACCGTCATCCTGCTCTGAAATTGCTCTGTTAGTATTGTTACAGGTAAAGAATAAGATATGTCGCGATAGTTGGGTGCAAATTGCAGAGCTACACCACGTGTCTTGTGGTGGGGGTTGTTTTGTCTTTTGCTGTGTGATGTGGAGTGTTCTGGTCCTCTGGACTCTGGTTTTTGCGTTTGCAACAGTGTCAGCTTCAAAAAAAAAAACATTTTTAAGTATTTTTTTTTATAGTTGTTATGTATTATTATTAAAATATATTTTAATAGTAAATTATAATTTTTAAAAATATATCGCAACATAATATCAAATGATGTGAAGTGGCATGGTTTTAAAACTTTATCAGAAATTATTTTAAGATAAAATTTAGATTACGGTAATCAATTTGTATTAATTTAATTCAATAAAAAAAAATTAAAATTAATGTGTTTATGATAAATGTTTGATAAGGTTATCAGATTAATTAGAGTTTTTGAATAAATAATT
>Ga0307513_10009767_pt1 | contig 12120 bp, 12 predicted proteins | sample 15_EM_MG_FD_202174 | JGI IMG/M metagenome (GOLD analysis project Ga0307513, IMG submission 202174) | Populus trichocarpa ectomycorrhiza microbial communities from riparian zone in the Pacific Northwest, United States - 15_EM | ecosystem: Host-associated > Plants > Roots > Unclassified | place... | reverse complement strand
CGTGCGGCCCGTACGGCGCGAGCGGGTCCTCGCCCTCGACATGGCCGTCGCGCAGCCGGTGCCACCCTCGGCGGCCGTGCGCCACCGGCCCGTGCTCCACCTCGTCGACCACCACGATGCCGACGCCGGGGTGCGCGACGAGCCCGGCCACGAGATCGGGGTACTCCTCGTCGACCCGGTCGCGGGTCAGCTTCTCCGGGTGGCGGGTGAGGTAGACCATGCCGAGGTTGCCGGAGGCGATGACCACGGTCTCGGGGTCGCCCTCGGCGATCGCCTTCGCCTCCTCGTCGGCCGGGCCGAGCGTGACCTCGCCGTCGCTGGTGTGCTTGCGGATCGCCGCCCGGGTGGCGGCGGCGGTCGGGCCCTGGCGGGTCAGTGCCTCGGTGAGCAGGGCGTTCACCCGGCCCCACTCCTCGACGGTGCGGGTGGCCGCGCCCGGCCGGTGCCCGTTGGTGCCGCCGCCCTGGGCCAGCCGCGCCACGACCTCTTCCAGCGACTCGTCGAAGCGCTGGCGAAAGGTGGCCCCTTGGCTCTGGCCGTGGTCGGAGAGGATCACCAGGTGGTACCGGCGGGCCGCCTCGACGGAGAGCCGTTCGAGCATGCCGAGCACCAGGTCGAGCGACTCCAGCACACCGAGCGCCTCCGGCCGGGCCGGGCCGGCGTGGTGCGCCACCTCGTCGTAGTCGACGAAGTCGCAGAAGATCACCGGTGCGCCGCGGGCCATCTGCTCGGCGATCAGCGTGACGTTGAGGTCGCGCAGCAGCGTCGTGGCGGGTCGCAGCGCGAGGAAGGCGCCGCCCCGGCTGACCCTCGGGCGCACGTCGCGCCGCCGCTGCACCCGCGCCTGGTGCAGCTCACGGATCAGCTCGCCGATGCCGAGGACCACGGCGCGGGCGAAGCCGTACGGGCTGGTCATGAACGCCGCGTACCCCCGCGCGTTGCGCCCGGGCAGCGCCGCGTGGCTGACCGTGAGCAGGCAGGTGGCGGCGTCGCCGGAGAAGACGTTGCTAATGCTCACGCCGCCGTCGCGGAGCAGCCCCTGGTCACCGCGGAGGCGGCGCTCCACCTCGGCGGCGTCGCGGGGGCGGCTGGTGACGACGAGGCGGCGGCTGTCCTTCTCGTACCAGCGGAAAGCCGGCACCCGGCGGACGTCGCCATAAAGGATGCCCGCCTGGGCGGCGGGCGTCGTGGCTGGGATGCCGGTGTGCCAGGTGGCCAGCCGGTGGCTGCGGATGCGCAGCCACCGCCCCACATTGGGTAGGTTGCCGGCGCGCACCGCCCACCGCAGCAACGGGGCGGGCACACCGTCGAGCTGGACCACCAGCAGGCCGTCGGGGCGACGCCTGACGCGCTCGCCCGCGGCCTCGCCCCGCTTGGGCTTCTCCGCGACGCGGCGCACCCGGGTCATCAGGCGCACGGTCTCGCTCACGAACGTGTCGTCGGTGCCCGCGTCGGCGAACCAGTTGACCAGCGCGGCCAGGGCGACCGCGACCCAGGACGCGCCGAAGACCACCGGGAGGTTGGCGGCGTGCGTGTCGGGCGCGAACCACAGCGCCACGTACAGCACGATGGCCTGCACCAGCGCGCCCAGCACCAGCGCGCCGAAGCCGCCCAGCACGGTGGCGAGCGCGAGTAGGAGCGGGCGGAGCAGCGCGCCGACGACGGCGACCAGCACCACCAGGCCGAGCAGCGCGACGAGGTTTGTGGCGGTCACGCCGGGCAACAACCAGAATGTGCCGGCCAGCACGATGAACGAGGTGACCGCGTTGCGCAGGAGGTGACGCAGCCGGCGGATGGTCGGCCGCCAGCCGAGCAGGGCGCGCAGGCCCACGCGGGCCCGCCCGGGACGGGTGGCGACGGCGTCGCGCTCCCGGTTCACACTGCCCACCAGCAAACGATGGCACAGACCGTGACGCCCGGTTGAGGTATACCCTGTCTATCTTGCTGCCGTCGTGTCACTTTGTCCCGGTTTGCCAAGCGGTCGCGTCGCGGTACGCACCCGGCGTCACCCCGTAGCAGCGGGTGAACCACCGGGTCAGGTGGCTCTGATCGGCGAACCCGGCCGTGGCGGCCGCCTCCGCGATCCCCCACCCGGCCCCGATCAGACGCCGGGCCCGCCGCAGGCGCGCCTGCCGCTGGTAGTCGCTCGGCGCGAGCCCGTACTCCTCGCGGAACGCCCGGTAAACCGCGAATCGGCTGGTGCCGGCGGCGGCCGCGAGATCGGCGGCGGTGAGGTCCTCGGCGTACCCATCGTCAAGTCGATCCCGAACGCGCCGTGCGATGCCGGCGGCGCCCGACCGGCGCGGTGCCGGCGCGATCCGGGCGTGGCGGCTGATCGCCGCCACCGCCGTGACCAGGCGTTCGTCGCGGGCCAGCGCGGTCGCCGGCCCGACCAGCGCGGCATGCAGGCCGGCCACCGCGCCGGCCAGCGTCGCGTCGGCCACCACCGGCTCGGCGAACAAGGGCAGCCCGACCTCGCGCTCGGCCCGGTCCGCGAGCACGTCACGGACGAGATCGGGGCCGATGTGGACCATGCGGTACGTGAATCCCAGCGCGTCGGCCGGGTGACCGTCGTGGGGCTCATCCGGGTTGAACGCCATCACCATGCCGGCGCTGGAGGTGTGCGCCGCTCCCCGGCAGGTGAAGGCCTGCGCCCCGGTCTCGGTCACGCCGAACGAGTATGTCTCGTGGCTGTGCCGGTGGTAGATGTGCTGCTCGAAGTGGGCGTGCATCGCCTCCAGCGGCTGGTCGGCGGCGCGCCAGTATCGTGCCCAGTCCCCCACCGTCCCAGTATCTCCCGCGCATCAGCGCGCCCTCCGCGGTGATCAAAGCTCCGTTCAAGTCGTTCTAGCGGCTTGGGTGGACCTTTGATCACCGCTAGCGCACCAGCGTCCAAGACCTCCGCGCCCGGCCGGCGTGATCATGAGGCATGGCCACCACCAAGATCGCTATCGTCGTCCGCGACGACCTGGCCGCCTGGCAGCGGCTGAACGTCACCGCGTTCCTCGCCTCGGGCGTCGCCGGCGCCTTTCCCGACACGGTGGGCGAACGGTACGAGGACGGTTCCGGCACCACCTACCTGCCGATGTTCGGCCAGCCGGTGCTCATCTACGCGGCCGACCTCGCCACGCTCACCGAGGTGCGGGCCAAGGCGGTCGAGCGGGGGTTCGCGGTCGGCGTCTACACCGAGGAGCTCTTCACGACCGGCAACGACGAGGACAACCGCGCGGCGGTACGGGCGGTGCCGGCGGAGAAGCTGCGGCTGGTGGGCCTGTCGGTACACGGCCCACGGAACGCCGTGGACAAGGTACTCAAGGGACTGTCCCTGCATCCGTGAACGCACCGGCATAGGCTCGTTGGATGCGTCTGGCCACGTGGAACGTCAACTCGCTGAAGATGCGCCTGCCGCGGCTCCTCCCGTGGCTCGCGGAGAAGCAGCCCGACGTGCTGCTCCTGCAGGAGACCAAGCTCGCGGACGCGGCGATCCCCACCGCGGAGATCAAGGAGGCGGGGTACGAGGTCGCCACCCACGGCGAGGGCCGGTGGAACGGCGTGGCCATCCTCTCCAAGATCGGCATCGAGGACGTGGTGCGCGGCTTCGACTCCGAGCCCGGCTTCCCCGACCCCGAGGCGCGGGCCATCTCGGCCACCTGCGGCGGCATCCGTGTCTGGTCGGTCTACGTGCCGAACGGGCGGGAGCCCGACTCGCCGCACTACGGGTACAAGCTGGACTGGCTCGCCGCCCTCCGCGACGCGCTCGCCACCGACCTGACCGCGGGGTCGGGCCAAAGCGAGCCAGCCGGCAGGGCCACTGGCCGTCCGGTGGTCGTGGCGGGTGACTTCAACGTGGCGCCCACCGACGGCGACGTGTGGGATCCCAAGGCGTTCGTCGGCTCCACCCACGTCACTGCGCCGGAGCGGGACGCGCTGGCGCGGATCCTGGCGGCCGGCTTCACCGACGTGATTCCCACCCCGATGAAGGGGCCACACCCCTTCACCTACTGGGACTACCGGGCCGGCATGTTCCACATGAACAAGGGCATGCGCATCGACCTCGTGTACGTGAGCGCCGGCGTGACTGTCGAATCCGCGTACATCGACCGCGAGGCGCGCAAGGGCAAGGGCCCGTCGGATCACGCGCCCGTCGTCGTCGAGCTGTCCTAAAGGGGTCGGGGATGCTGAGTCCGCAGCGGGTACCGATGCCCGGGTTGCCGATGTCCGTGACGATCTGGGAGGTCGGCCCCCGCGACGGCCTCCAGAACGAGGCGGCGATCGTCCCGGTCGACGTCAAGCTGGAGTTCCTCGAGCGGCTCGCGGCCACCGGCCTGGGGGTGATCGAGGCGACGAGCTTCGTGCACCCGAAGTGGGTGCCCCAGCTCGCCGACGCCGAGGAGCTGCTCACCCGACTCGCACCCGCGCCCGGCGTGCGCTACCCGGTGCTGGTCCCCAACGAGCGCGGCCTCGACCGCGCGCTGGCGCTGGGCGTCCGCGAGATCGCAATCTTCGGCAGCGCCACCGAGACGTTCGCCAAGCGCAACCTCAACCGGACGGTGGACGAGTCGCTGGCGATGTTCGAGCCGGTGGTGCACCGGGCCCGCGCGGAAGGCCTGCGGGTCCGTGGCTACCTGTCCATGTGCTTCGGCGACCCGTGGGAGGGCGAGGTGCCGATCCCCCAGGTCGTGTCGGTCGCCCGCCGCCTGGTCGGCCTCGGCTGCGACCAGCTCTCGCTGGGCGACACGATCGGCGTGGGCACCCCCGGCCAGGTGAGCGCGCTGATCCGCGCACTCTCCGAGGCCGGCGTCGGCCCGGACCGGCTGGCGGTGCACTTCCACGACACGTACGGCCAGGCGCTCGCCAACACGCTCGCCGCCCTCCAGGCCGGGGTGACCACAGTGGACTCCTCCGCCGGTGGCCTGGGCGGCTGCCCGTACGCCAAGAGCGCCACCGGCAACCTCGCCACCGAGGATCTGGTGTGGCAGCTGCACGGCCTCGGCATCGAGACGGGTGTGGACCTGAGCGCGCTGGTACGCACCAGCCTGTGGATGGCTGAGCGCCTCGGCCGCCAGAGCCCGTCCGCTGTGGTACGCGCCCTGGCCGCCGAGTCCTGACCAGCTAGCAGTTCGCGCCGATTACCATCTCAGCCGCGCCCAGGTACCCGTTGGCCGTGCCGGTCTCGATGTTGGCCTGGCCGATGTTGCCCCAGCCGAAATACATCGCGGACAGCTGGAGGTGGAACCTCGCCATGTTCTGGTACGCCGTGGCCTGGTTTCGGGCGTCCTTGCATGCATCCCGCGGCATGGCCTGGGCCTGAGCGCCGACGAGCCCGACCGCTCCAGCGGCCAGCCCGACGACGACAACCGCCCGGAGGATCACCTTACGAAGTCTCATCTTCTCCTTCTTCCCCTGTAGCCCACACCGGGCATTACTAGGGGCGTTCCACCGGTGTTCCACTCAGACGGCTCTCCGCAGCGGCGCCGCATTCCAGTGACCTGATGGACAGTGACTATGCCATCTGTGACCTCACATCTTGTGATGTGCCTGACAGGCGGTCCACACTGGGAGCACAGCCCACGAGGCTCCGGAGGTCACGATGGTGGACATCCTCTACGACGGCCCGGACGCCCTGCTGACCGACCGCATCCTTGTGATCCGCACCCGCCCGCAGCAGACCCTGTGGACCAGCCGGATCAACCGGCCGGAGGTCGTGTCACAGCCGCTGAGCCCCATGCAGGCTGGCCTGATCCACGTCCTGGGTGTAACCGCCCTCCTCATCCTCGCTATCTGGCCCGCCACACGCCGTCCGGAGGCGTTCGTCATCGGCGCCGCCGTCATGACGGTCGCGACTTTGGCACTCACCGCCGCTCGCCGGCGGCAGCCGCGCCGCTACACGCTCTGCTGCATATACGAGGACAAATGCGTCGAGCTACTCACCGGGACGGACCGGGGCGAGCTAGCGCGTATCGCCCGCGCGATCCGTGAGGCGACCGGCGCGGGCACTGATCTCGACATCGCCGATCCTGGTACCTGATTGCGAGGTGTCCGTCATATGATCAGCGTGGCGTGACAAGCTGTCACCTCACATACGGATACCTCACATGTGGCCACCTCACGTCAGGAGCGTTGCTAGCCGCCATGGACGCCGCAGTCCCGGACGAGCCGCCGATCGTCGCGCGCCGACGCGTCCGTTTGGCACTGCGCGAGGCCCGTAAGGCGCGAAACCTCAGCCAGGTTGAGGTGGCCGACGCGATGGAGTGGTCGGCGGCCAAGGTCATGAGGATCGAGACGGGCGAGGTCTCCATCTCCCCCAACGACCTCAAGCCGCTCCTGACGTTTCTCGGGATCAAGGATCGCGAGCAGGTCGAGGCGCTCGTGCGTCACGCGAAGGCCGCTCGCAGCCGGGCACAGTGGTGGGACCAGCCGAAGTATCGCGCGCAATTGACACCGGCGACCCGCCAGTTGATCCAGTACGAGATGGAAGCGACGGCGATCTCACACTTCGCCGAAAAATTCATCCCCGGCCCACTCCAGACCAGGGCGTACGCAAGGGCAATTATCGCGCGCTGGCGCGACGATCTTCAGCCGGGCTATCTGGACGCCCTCCTGGACGCACGTAACCGCCGTCGGCGACAGTTCTTCGCCAGAAAACCGCCGCCGCTGCTCCGCATCCTTCTTGACGAGTCGCTCCTCTACCGACCGATAGGCAGCCCGCAGACCCTCGCCGAGCAGCTCGACGACCTACTCTCCGTCGCGGAGAGCCACGACGCCCGCGTTCGGGTCATGCCGTATTCGGTTGAAGGGCCCATCTCCAACGTTGCCTCCTTCGACATTCTCCATCTGGGGCAGGCAGCTGGAGGCGACGAGGAGAGCAGCGCAGACGCTATCGTGTACCGCGAGAATTACAAGGACGACATGATCATCGAAGACACAACCGAGGTGGCACGTCACATCGAGATCTTCGATAACTGTTGGGGCGCCTCACTCGACGAGCCAACGTCGGCGGAGATGATCCGCGACAGAACTCGCCATCTCTTGTAACAACAGACAACCGGGCCAATCACCCGGCGACCGGGCATCCCTTTTGTCCGGACTCTTCAAGATGAGGAAGTAGGAATTGATGACAGGCGCGCGACCCGAAGGGCTGGCGTGGCACCGGAGCAGGGCATGTGGCTCCGCTGCCTGTGTCGAGGTGGCTTGGTCGGACGGTACGTACTATCTGAGGGACTCGAAAGCGCCGGACGGCCCCGCGCTGCGTTTCACCACAGAGGAGTGGGACGCCTTTGCGGCCGGGATGACGGCCGGCGACTTCGTGTTCGGCAGATAGTCGCACTCAGCTCAAGGCGCCGACCTGCGGGCTCGGCGCCTTTTGCGTTGTCGGATCTTTCCATTTTTGGCCCTACCGTAGACACCATTTCACACATCGATCTAGGTCTAACATTTCCAATGTTCCGCGACACTCCGTATCGTGTACGTAACACCGAGCGGAGGGTCGAGGCATGGTCGGCGATCAACAGCTCATATGGTGGCGCAGTTCTCGTTGTGGGAGCAACGCCTGCGTCGAGGTAGCGCGATACCAACGCTCCATTTACGTCAAGGACGCCGCGAGCCCGAACGGCCCGTGGCTGAGTTTCCCGGTCGAGAGCTGGATGGCATTCGTCGACTGGGTCTCCAGTGTGGACTGATCGCCTCGCGGGCCGGCCACGCACCGCGCCGGCATCGTGAACCAACCTACGGCGACACTCATCGCCGCCATCGTGACCGCGTTGGGATCGACCATCGTCGGCACGGCGGCCGTCCTCTTCGCATGGCGGCAGAACGCGAAGACGCTCATCCAGCAGCGCCAGATGGCGCTGGACGAGCGGCTCGGTGACCGCCGCATCGAGCTCTATCTCGGCATCCTGGAGATCCTGCTCGCCAGGTCGGCCTCCGGGGCGGAAGGCGACGGCTTGCGCGGGCTCCTCCCCAAGGTTGTCGCCTTCGCCAGCGAGGATGTCCAGCAGCATGTGGAAAGGCTCCTCGCGGCCGACGTGGCACATCAGAGCGAAGCGCCGACCGCCGACTACGACATCGATCTCCATCGTGAGGCCGTGATAACGATCATTCGCGCGGAGCTGCTACCCGCGAGGGTCCAGCGCCCACTCACCCCTCGGCCGCGGCAAGCCTCGAAATGACAAGCGCTGCTTAATGGCGTAGCAGCGAAGCGGTGCGAGCGAGATCCCACTCCGCGCCCAGCGCCGTGTAGAGGCGGCGGGCGTCGTCGAGATCGGTGCGAGCGGCCGTCGGGTCGCCCGCCGCGGCGACGGCCGCTGCCTCCAGCGCCTGCGCCCGCGGCAGCGGCCGCCCGGCGACCGCGTAGCGCCGCGCGGCCTCACGGAGCTGGACCGGATCCTGGGCGATGAGGCCGGTGCAGTGCAACGCGACGGTCTGGAAGGCCGACCCGGCGCGCCGACGGAGGGACATTTCGATCCGCTCGCGCACGACCTGGATCGCGGCCCCGTGGCTCGTCGCGACCGCCAAGCGGGCCACGGAGGCGAGTAGGTCGGTCGCCACAGCGCTCTCCTCCGACTCGGCCAAGCCCTGGGTCAGCAGCGTCAGGGCCTCTGCCCGGCGGCCGGCCCGCTCGTGGGCTAGACCGATCGCGAGCAGGAGGGAGCTCACGACGCGGCCATGGATGTAGGCCGAACGCCAGTCGTCGCCGACCAGGTCGCCGACCACGACGGCCTGGTCACGGTGCTCGCGGATCATGGCGACCACACCGCCGACGGTGGCCCTCGCGTCCGCGTCGGGCTGGCCGTCGAGGACGGCGTCCGCCTCCGCCAGCGCGTCGTCCCACCGGCCGGCGACGAACAGCGTCTCCACGAGCACGCAGCCGGCCTGCCGCAGGCGCGGGACATTGCCAACCAGTTCAGCGGCGGCACGCACCCGCTCCGCCGCGGCGGCCGCCTCGCGGCACCGGTCCAGGTTGCCCAGCACGGCGGCCCGGTTGATATCGAGGGTCAACCGGAGGTCGGCGAGTGCCGGATCGCCCTCCGCCACGGCCAGCGCCCGCTCGGCCATCCGCAGCGACTCCAGGTCGTCGCCGGACATCGCGCGGACGAAGGACAGCACGCTGAGCGCGCGGGCGGTCGTGGGCAGATCGTCAGCCGCGGTGGCCGCCTCGAACGCCGCGCCGGCTAGCTCGCCGCCGAACTCGACCTCTCCGACCATGCAGCGGGTGCGGGCGGCGATCACCATGAGCCGCGCCCGGTGCCGCAGGTCGACGGCAGGCCCCGAGAGAGCCCAGTCGAGTGCCGCGAACGCGTCTTCGGCACGGCCGTTGAGAGCCTGCGCTTCCGCGAGTGTCCACAGTAGATCGAGCAGGAGGTCTGGGTTTGTGGTACGCGCGATGGCCTCGCGCGCGACCTGGGCGGCGCCCACCGTGTCGCCGGTGCGCCGGAGCGCGTCCGCGAGGTGGCAACACAACCGGTCGTGGTGCGGCGTCTCGGGTGCACTGCGCTCGAGCACCCACCGGAGCAGAGGGACGGCAGCGTGCGGAGCCCGTCCGATCAGCTCGGACCCGGCGCCGGCCAGCCAGCCGGCGGCCCAGCGGTCCGCGACCTCGGACTCCGCGGCGGGAAGCAACTGGCGGGCCACCCGCTCCGCGGCGGCGCCCCTCTCGGCCAACGCCTTCGCGGCGTCGAGGTGCCAGGCCGCTCGTACCGAGCGCGGCGTCCGCTCGTACAGCCCGGCACGCAGCAGGGGGTGCCGGAAGGCCAGGTGCCACCCATCCTCGCGCAGCATCCCGGCGTCGATCGCCTCATCGAGCATCGGGAGTACATCGTTGATGCCCCGCCCGAGCACCGCCATCAGCTCGGAGACCGAGAACTCTCCGCCGAGCAGCGCGGCCGTCCGCAGCACATCGCGGGCCGGCTCGGACAGGAACCCCAGCCGGTCCGCGATCGCCGCCCCCAGCGAGTCGGGCGCGCGGCCCGGGCTGACCTCCACCTGCCCGTCCAGCCGGTTCAACGCGCCGCCGCGGATCAGCGCGGCAATCAGCTCGGTGAGGTAGAGCGGGTTTCCGGCGGCGCCCCGCGCCAGCGCGTTGAGGCACGGGCCGGGAGATCCATCCACCGCCGCCGCGAGGAACTCTGCCACCTCCGGATCGGAGAGACCGCTCAACGTGATCCGGTGTGCCGGTGGGAGCCCGCGACGCAGAGCGTCGAGGTCCCGCCGGTACGGGATCCGTCGGGCGGCCATCACGACAAGGAGGGGCAGTCGCCGGGTCAACCGCACAAGTCGGTTCAGGGTGACCATCGTCGCCGCGTCCGCCCATTGGATGTCGTCCACCACGAGCATCACCGGCGCCGACGCGCACACCTCATCGACCAGGGCCAGCAGGCGCTCGGTGGCGGCTGCCACCAGGTCGGTCCGGTCGCCCGGTGAGGCCTCGGAGCGGAAGGCCATCGCCAGCGGGTCACCCGTACGCTCTTCCTGCGACACGGCCGCGTCCAGGGTGTCGACCAGTGGCAGCAGCGGAAACGCCTGGCTGAGCTCGTCACACGACGCCCAGAAGGTGCGGCAGCCGAGTGCGCCGGCGTGCGCCCGAACCGCCCGCATGAGGAACGACTTGCCGATCCCCGGATCGCCCTCGATCAGCACCGCCTGGCCGCGCCCATCGGTGAGGCCGCCCAGCCACCCCCGCGAGCGGTCCAACTCCGCGGCCCGGCCGATCACCGGCGTCGTGGGAACGGTGTCCCAGTCGCTGGCGGCGGCCGTGCCCTCCTCCGCGTCCCGCGCCTCGACCCACAGCTTGCGGAAGTGCTCGACATCGCCGTCCAAGGCCACGACCACCTGTCGCAGCGGCTCCCAGCGCGGCACTCGATGGCCGCGGAGCACGGCGTTGGCCGTGGTGTGGCTCAGCACGCCGCGGCCAAGCCTGCGCACGACATCCCGCGAACTCGGCTCGCCCGCATGCCGGTGCAGCTGGCGGATCGCGGCCAGCAACGACCGCACCGCCTCGCCACCGCCGAACGGGTGAGCTGCCGACACCAGGTGATCCAAACCGTCGAGAACCGCGGGCCCAGGCAACACGCTAGTCACCAGGAACAGATCTCGGCGCCGGCGGCCGATGCCATTTCTCGATTCACCCGTAAGTTTGATGATTCACTCCTGAGGGCGTGTGGATGCGGAAACGCCCCTCAGGATTGCTCGATCCAAATGGCACGTCACCCCCGCGTGACACGCCTTTACAAAGGCTGACAGGTGGGGGTGGCGGCGTCAGCCCTTGACGGCGCCGGCGGTTAGGCCGGTGGCGATGTTGCGTTGGATGATCAGGAAGAAGATGACCACCGGTGCGGCGGTGATCAGGGCGCCGGCCATCAGGGGGCCCCAGGCCGTGCCGCGGTTGGTCTGGTTCTGGAGGAGCCAGGCCATCAGGTTCTGGGTCTCGGGGTTGTTGAGCGTGTTGATGATGATGAACTCGTTCCACGCCTGGATGAAGCCGTAGATCGAGGTCGCCACCAGGCCGGGGCCGGTGAGCGGGAGGATGATCCGGTAGAAGGTCTGCCACCGGCTGCAGCCGTCGACCAGGGCCGCCTCGTCGAGCTCGCGGGGTACGGCGGAGATGAAGCCGCGCAGGGTCCAGACCGTGTAGGGCAGGATCAGCACGAGGTAGGTGATGCTGACGCCCACCAGGCTGTTGGTGAGGTTGACCCGGTTGAGCAGCAGGTAGAGCGGGATGAGCAGGGCGAGCAGGGGTACCAGCTGCACGCCGAGGATCACCATGATGAGCGCGCGCCGGCCGTAGAAGCGGAAGCGGGCGATCGCCAGGGCGGCGAGGAAGCCGACCACGATCGCGCCGGCGACGGCTGTGGAGGTGATGATCAGGCCGTTGCGGAGGTCGACCAGGAAGAACGGGGCCTTGATGGCGGACCTGAAGTTGTCGAGCGTCGGGTTCTCCGGCCAGAACGACGGGGTGAACGAGAGCACCTCTGTCGCCGGCTTGAACGCGGTGTTGAGTACCCAGTAGACCGGGAACGCCATCACGATCACGAAGAGCACGCCGACCGTGTTGGCCGCCACCGTGCCTGCGCGGGAGCGCTGGGAGCGTGGAGTGGACATCAGTCGACGTCTCCAATCTGGAAC
>Ga0307513_10009766_pt1 | contig 12120 bp, 8 predicted proteins | sample 15_EM_MG_FD_202174 | JGI IMG/M metagenome (GOLD analysis project Ga0307513, IMG submission 202174) | Populus trichocarpa ectomycorrhiza microbial communities from riparian zone in the Pacific Northwest, United States - 15_EM | ecosystem: Host-associated > Plants > Roots > Unclassified | place... | reverse complement strand
TAATTGAAATAAAATGATAATTTTATAAATAATTTCAATTTTTTGTTGATATTTTTTTGTGCAGATATAAAATGTTATACAGCTTATAGACTATGAGATGTAAAGTATAATTTTTTAAATACAAAAAAAAAAATGATAAAATTATCAAACTATAGGATCTTCAATATAATTTTTCCTTTTATTTATTTTATCTTATGGTTGCTAAGAACAAAATATTTTTATTATTATAAATATTTAGTATAAATATAATTTATTTATACAAATATAACAGGAAATAAAAATTTAAAATAAGGTACAGTAATCTCTTTGAAGTATTATAAAATTAAAAAATAATTAAAAAGATTAATTACTATTTTAAAAAGATAGAATAAATAATTTTAAAAAATAAGAGAGAGCATATTAATTAAGATTTAAATAAAAAATAAATGCAAAGTAAAAAAAAAAGAGATAGAGGGTATTAATTAAAATTAATCAATTTATATATAAAAAAATAAAAACAAAAAGGCAAAGCATTGATAGGACAAGGATGTGCACCTAGCTAAGGATCTAAAAACTCAAGCCTGTGCACGAATTTTTTTTTCTTTTGAAGGAGCGTCTTCTCTTCCATTTTTTTTATAAATGAAGGCAAATAACCTATCAACATTTCCGCTATTTTCCAGTCACCAATGTTAACCAAAAAAAACTAGGCTACAAGTTTTGAAAGTCTGAAAACTTATTTCTCAACTTGCTTTTATTAAAAAAAATCCTCAAAAAAAAATATCATATAACCCTTATCAAATATATTTTCAACCCCAAAACAATTTCTTATCTCTCAAAAAAACAAAAGTTAAATGAATCCAAAAATATATAAGGACCGATCTTTTTTTTTTTTCAACAAGATTAAGGGACAACATTACCTCCATCAAACTCTACTTGAAAAGACTAATTCATTGGAACTTAACCTTTTTGGTGGCCATTCGAGAACCTTCTATCTCCTTAATAATTTTTTGATGATTTTCTCTCTTTTCTCAATATTGAGGGCTAAAACATATGAAATTAAAGTTTGGGATTGAAATATAAAATGCAAAAATAAAAAAGACCAAACAATAGATAAATTGAAACTATAGACAACAAATTGAAGTTTCCCATGCCAATATCCAAATGGGTTTTTTTTTTTTTTTGTTAAATTTGGTCTTACTTCTTCAAATTTCTTTTTTAAACCACATATAAAATTTTATTTCACAAAATCGATCTTTAATTCATAATTAAAATATTCTTTGATACTTTTTATATGCGAGAGAATGTGTAATGAATCAAAACAGGAACAGTGGGTTTTTATTGAATTTTCAATGTTCAAATTACAATAAAGAAAAATTTGAACAAAATTAAAAAGAACAAAGCTTTAAATAAACAATTGAAAGAACAATCCTAATCTAAATTTCTAGCAAGATTGGAGGTAACTCGGGCCTTCTGGGTGATGAGATTTGTTTCAAAGCATTTTCCTACCTCTACTGCCAATCATCCCCTTCATGTTTATTAGTAAATTTTAATAGTTTGAATTTTAAAAGAAGATTTTGTGATGAAGTGTTGTGATCCTAGACTGATATGAATTTTGACTCATTCTCTATTTTCAAAACATTTTCGTTCTCTTTTTAATATTAACCCTTTTTTATGGTGTTACATCGTATTGCTGAAGAGAAATATCTTGATCCACGTGCCAACCTCTATTGAAAAAAACAATTACAGTCATCCACGTAAGTCTCTCCTCCTTAAGTCAGATATCCATCATCCATTTGCTAACCCATTAATCTCTTCTAACATGTTCTTCGTTTCTTTTCAACCATTCAACTTCTATTTCTCAGTTCTAGAGGTTATCTTCATTTTCAGAGAAAAACTCAGAGATAAATATTGTTTTGACTTCCAGGAACACCACAACCTCATCCCCTTTAGAAAACTTTGCCCTTAAAGTGAGGGAAAATGTTTTTGAGACACGACATACCAACTCATTCTACATCTTCTTTTTCTTGCCCTTCTTATCAAACCAAAACCTCCTTTAAGGACTTGCTTCTTGAAATCTGGGTTATGCAATCTAAAATTTATGAGGGTTCTTTCTTGTTCTTCTCCTTCCATTCAAAGGTTGAAAGCTTTGGATCTGAAATTTGGCCTTCATTGACTCGCTTCTTGAGGAGAGAGACATGGAAAGTGTTATGGATCTTAGATTCCTCAAGTAAATACACTTGATAAGCAACTCCCCCTACCTTTGCTTTTATTTTAAAAGGTCTATAGTACTTGAATGCTAATTTTTGTGTTCTTTTTTTGTTGTATACTAAACTATCAAAATGGATGGAGCTTTAGGTAAACTCACTCTCCAACTTCTAACTTGAGCTCTTTTCTCCTCTTATTTACAAATGCTTTTTTTTCTATCTTGTGCCATTTTAAAGTTTTATTGAACTGTTTTTATTATTTCTTGTTTTAACTGAAGTTGTGAATCTACTACTTGGTTACATGTTGTGTCTGAGATGTAGTTAATAATATCCGGGGGTGGGTAGTCATAGGTTGCTTCATATGGGTTAGACTTAATTAAAGTATGGAAACTCGAATTGTAGTATTGTTCTGCCATGGTCAACCAGTTTGACCAGTCCTTCAGGTTGTCCCTAGTATAGCATCTCAGATAACCCTCTAGGTTTTTATTAATAGTCTCGGTGTATCCATCAGTCTGAGAATGGTAAATAGATGATAAATGTAGTTTAACCCTTTGAACCCTGAATAATTCTCCCTAAAATTTACTTGTAAAAGTTGGGTCTTTATCAGTCACTATATCTTCAGGTAACCTATAGAGCTTCATGACATGCTAGGAGAATACTTGGCGACTTTAGCAACATTATAAGGATGAGATAATAGAATAAATAGACATATTTGGTATACCTATCAACCATAAATAGTATAACAGAATAGTGGTTAGACTTAGGCACTCCTTCGATGAAGTTCATAAATATAGAGGACCATGACTTATTAGGTATGGGCAGGGGCTGTAGAAGCCCAGATGTCCTTGTGTCTTCACATTTAGCTCTCTGAAAAACATCACATCATTTGATATAGGCATGTATTTCTGATTCCATTCCAACTGAGAAGAAGTCTACCCTAACCCTCTTTAGTAACCTCTCATAGTCTGAATGTCCTAATACTGGGTTATCATCAACATAGTTCTTAATAGTCTCTTCAATATGATAAGTTTTGCTTAGGTAAATCCTATCCTTATAATATATAACACCCCTTCCCCTCTTAAATTGATGTTTAAATGCCTATTTTCTGCTTTTTCTAATCGATGCACTATCTCTTAGACCTTTGGATTAAACTTATAGCTACCTCTTAACTAATCTACCCAGTTAACTAAAAGTTTAGGAACAGCCCATAACATACCTTCTTCTAAATTATCAATGTTTTTTATAGGGCATCTACCCATAAATCTACCATAAAATCATAACTAATTAGTTTGGATAGCCACTTTTGTTGTGTTTGGGTTCCAATCCTTTATTTCAATAGGTGCTTCAAGCTTTGCTGATCTGTTTTAACCTTGAAAGCCTGCCCTAAAAAATATGGTCTCCATTTCTAAATTGCTGAGACTAAAACTAGAAACTCCTTTTTATATGTGGATAGAAGTAACTCATTACCCTTAAAACCCTTGCTGAAATAGGAAATTAGTCTTCCTCCTTGCATTAATGTTGCTCTAATGCTTGTACCTAAAGTGTCGCATTCCATTATAAACGTCTAATTAAAATCTAGGAGTGCTGGGACTAATAGGGTAATGATTGTTTCCTTTAGTTTTTCAAAGGCCTAGTTTGCTTCTGATACTACTTAAAATCTCATTTCTTCAAAGGCATAGTTAGTGGGCATGTTATGGCCCTAGAATCCTTAATAAATCTTCGATAATAATTTGTTAGGCCTAAAAAACCCTTCAGCAACTTCAAGGTTCCTGGTTTGAGCCACTTAACCATAGACTCCACCTTTAATGGCTCGATCTGAATGCCTTTCCTTGATATAATATGGCCAAGGTGTTTTAATTCTTCACAAGTAAACCAACATTTAGACCTTTTGGAATAGATTTTATGTTGCATTAGTGTTTCCAATACCAAGCTTATGTGATTAGTATGTTTATCTTCACTTTGGCTATAAACCAATATGTCGTAAAAAAACCATTAAAAATTTCTTAAGGTAGGGCCGAAAAACTTCATTCATTAATCCTTGAAATGTTGAGGGGGCATTGGTAAGCCTAAATGACATTACAAAAAACTCATAATGCCCTTTATAAGTTCTAAAAGCAGTTTTGCAAATATCTTTCTCTTTCATCCTAATATGATGGAAACTAGATCATGGTCCAATTTAGAAAAAACCTAGAAAGCATAGAGCTCATCTAAAAATTCTTCTACCACCGATATTGGATATTTTTCTTTTACTGTTTTCTTGTTGAAAGCCCAATAATCAAGATGCATTACATTGACCAGCTTATAGGACTAGTGATGAAAAAGGTCTTTGATTGGGTCTTATTGTGCCCAATTCAAGTAATTCCTTGACCAGCTTTTCAATTTTTGTCTTTTAATAATAAAATTACCTCTAATGCCTTACATTGATAGGATAAGTTCCCTCCCTCAACACAGTTGAATGGTTGTGAGATCTGTTAGGATGTAGGCTCTTAGGTTCCTCAAAAACCTCTTTGAATTCATGAAGTCCTCCACTTCTCTAGAAACCAAAGCTTGAACATTCTCCATTTCTCAAACCTGTGGAATCAATCCCAAACCACTATGTGCAGTTCCTGTAAAAATATTAGCGTGCAATCCACTTTTGATTCCTAGATCCATATCCCTTTAATTTGGATCTTCTGGCTATTATTTTGGATATCTATAGCTAAAGCAGTGAAGTCCCATAAAATCAACCCAAATGTCTTGAGCCATTGGATCACTAAAACTATATCACAACCCCTTAATTGAAGGATATGGGCCTGTATAATAGATTGGGCCTATTGAGTGGAAATCATGATATTTAAACAACTACCTTTCCTCCAAACTTTTGTACCATCTATAATATTCACTCTAATTAGCCTATTTTTTAAAACTCTTATCCTAACTCTCTTTGCTACCCTTGGATGCAAGAAATTGGGTATTCTTCATGTGTCAATTAATGCAACAAAAATCTAACCATTTATCTTAACTTCTACCCTTCTAGTTTTAGGTTTTGGACTCCTTTTAATTACATGAAGTGAAATTCATACCTCTTATGTATACCTTTCTTTAAGATCTCCCAAGTTGATAAGATCTGTAGGGAAATTAGAGAATCCTTCCTCATTTTCATCTTCAACTTCTTCAATCAATTAAATCTTCGGTCCATCATACTAGTAGTCTGAAGCCCAATCCTCATTAGACTTAAAACAAAGCCTTTTATCCCACTTCTCTTTAATTTGGGTCGAGGTGAGTTTTGTGAAGTGGTATTGAAGATTTAACATCCATCCTAGGCTAAGACTAAGATTGATTCCTCGTTTGAGTCCCTGTTGGTTGGGCCTCTATGCACTCCTTATAATAGCTAATTTTTCTTCTTTTATTTTGGCCAACCCATAAGCAACCACCGGATTATAAGGATTTAGCGTCCTAACCTCGTACTTGATCTCATCTTTTAACCCTCCTAAAAAACAACTAAGTCATGTGAATCAGAGAGTCCTTTGACCTTATTTGAAAGGACTTCAAACGAGGTCTTGTAGGCTTCAACTGATGTCTTCTATCTTAAATTGATGAGGGACTCCATAGGGTATGATGAAATTCCAAGTTGGATCTGGAGAGTTGTTATAAAAGTTTCCCAACTTGTAACGACTCATGTCTCCTTCAATTCTCAATACCATGAGATCAATTTCCTTTCCATATGAAAATTGGCTATAAATAACCTATAAGGTGGTGCTATATTGTGGAAATTAAAAAATTGGTTTGCCTTGTAGACCTAACCAATCGAGTCTTTACCATTGAATCATGGAAATTTCAATCAAATAGATATAGGTTGAATTATCTGGTGCTCTTTATATGGGACCACCTTATATCCCTTATAACCATTGAAAAATCTTGTGGGGGAAGTAGGCAGTGAATTCATTGACCATTTTCCTAGAGCCTTAAATAGTTAGTCCATTTTAGTTGACATGATTATTGGCTGCTGAACTATATCTTCCAAAACATGTTATTGATTCTATTGATTTTGTTGTTGAGCGTCTTGTTGTTATTTCATTCCTGCTACTGTTTCTATCAACTAAGAAACTCTGGTGTCTTTTGTCATTTTTTTTTAAGGAATGTCGCTCTGATACCAAGTTGTAATGAACCAAAACAGGAACAATGGGTTTTTTTTTAATTTTCAAGGTTCAAATTACGATAAGGATAAATTTAAATGAAATTAAAAAGAACGAAGCTTTAAATAACCAATTGGAAGAACAATCCTAATCTAAATTTTTGGGCAGATTCTGTTGGGTTCTTTTATTAACTAAGTTCAGTTTGATTTAGTCTCTTAGATGTTGTTGTTTTGGTTAATAATGTCCTGATTTTTAGGACCTTAGTTTAGATTTGATTCTCTTGTAACCAATTGACCACGTCTTTAGTGGTTCTGTTATTTTCTATATTCCTGCTGTGTAAAGGCTGATATAAAGCCTTAGTTCCTCAACTGCAATTATATGCTTTTTGCTTTTAACATTCATTTGTGTAGTTAAGAGCTTATGAAAATAACATATTCGAGGTAGCTCGAGCCTCCATATGGGATTCTATAAGGCAGAAATATCAGGGATCAACACGAGTCAAAAGAGCTCAATTGCAAGCTTTAAGAAGAGAATTTGAGGTGCTGCAGATGAAGAAAGGGGAGAAAGTGGACGAGTACTTTGCTCGGACATTGACTATTGTGAATAAGATGAAAGTTCATAGTGAGACGATGGAGTAGGTCATGATCATTGAGAAAATTTTGAGATCAATGACTTCCAGATTTGACTATGTGGTATGTTCAGTAGAGGAGTCTAACGATTTGAGCCAACTTACCATAGATGAACTTCAAAGCAACTTACTTGTTCATGAACAAAGAATGAACTGTCATATTCAAAATGATGAACAAGCTCTGAATGTTTCATATGAAGGAGGAAGAAGTAGAGGTGGTCGAAGTGCATCTCGAGGTCGTGGAAATGGTAGAGGCAGACATGGATTTAACAAAGCACTTGTGGAGTGCTACAAGTGTCACAAGCTAGGACACTTTCAATATGAATGTCCTAGTTAGGAAAAAGAAGCTCATTATGCTGAAATAAATGCAGAAAAAGAAATGTTGTTGATGGCTCAAACAGATTTTAACAACTCTAAAGAAACAATATGGTTTCTTGATTCGGGCTGCAGCAATCATATGATTGGTGATAGGCAGTGGTTCTTCATCTGGATGAGTCTTTTTGGCAGGTTGTGAAGCTTGGCAATGACACCAAAATGGCTGTAATGGGGAAAGGAAACATCAAGCTTCAAGTTAATGGCACAAATCAGATGATTACTGATGTATTTTACTTACCTGAGCTCAAAAATAATCTTTTTAGTATTAGTCACCTACAAGAACGCAATCTGGCTATTCTAATGCAATATAGAGAATGTAAAATTTATCATCATGAACGAGGGTTGATTATGAGTACTCAAATGTCTGCTAATCGGATATTTATCCTTCTGGTTGAAAGAGAAACACAGGTGCAAGCTCAGGTCTCTATTCCTACATGCTTCAAGACCACATCTGAAGGTCTAACTGATTTGTGGCACCGTAGATATGGGCATTTACATTTCAAGGGCTTGAGTACCTTGTCTCGTAAAAAAATGGTGAAGGGCATGCCTCATCTTAGTGAGTCCTCTGATGTTTGCACAGTATGTATAATAGGAAAACAACATCAAGAAACCATTCCTAGAAAGAATATATGGAGAGCTACACAGAAGTTGCAACTCATACATGCCGACATCTGTGGTCCCATTACATCTGAATCAAATAGCCATAAAAGATACATACTCACATTTACAGATGATTACAGCAAAAAGTTATGGACCTATTTTTTTGAATCTTAAATCAAAAACACTTTCCATGTTCAAAAAATTCAAAAGTCTAGTAGAAAAAGAATCTGCAAATGTTATATGTTGTCTCCGAACTGATCGAGGTGGGGAGTTTACCTCGTTTGATTTTAATGAGTATTGCAGCTCTAATGGTATTGTTAGACAACTCACAGCAGCCTATACCCCACAGCAAAATGGGGCTGCAGAGCGAAAGAACCGGACAATTATGAATATGGTACGTTGTATGTTGACAAAGAAGCTTGTACCGAAAGAATTTTGGCCAGAAGCTGTCAACTGGGTTGTTCATTTGCTCAACCGATGTCCTATTTTTGTTGTAAAAGACAAGACACCAGAGGAAGCATGGTCTGGGTTCAAGCCATCAGTGGAACACTTCAAAGTGTTCGGTTGCATTGGACATGTTCATATTCCTGACAAAAACAGGCAGAAACTTGATGATAAAAGCCTTCAATGTGTCTTCTTGGGTTTAAGTTAGGAATCTAAAGCCTATAGAATGTATGATCCAGTGTCTACAAAAATTATTGTGAGCAGAGATGTGGTATTTGAAGAAGACAAGAAGTGGGATTGGGGTACTGAAGAAACTAGGAGTCCAATTCTTGAGTGAGGAAATGAAGATAATTTGCAACCAGAATATGCAAATGAAGAAGAAGAGCAGCAGGTTGAAGATAATGCTACAAAAAAAGAGCAGCAGGTTGAAGACAGTGTTACTGGCTCAGGTTCATCATCAAGCAAAGACGTTTCTATTCCAATTCAAGGAAAAGTTAGAAGGACACCAGCTTACTTGCAGGATTGTGTAAGTGGTGAAGGGTTATCTGACTTAGATGAAGAAATTAATTTAATGTTGTTTATAACCTCTAATGATCCAATATCCTTTGAAAAAGCTGCCAAAAGCCCGAAATGGAGAGAAGCAATGGATTTGGAAATCAAATCCATCGAGAAGAATGGAACTTGGGAGCTGACTACACTTCCAATTGGAGCCAAACAAATTGGAGCAAAATGGGTCTTTAAGACCAAGCTAAATGAGAATGGGAAAGTGGATAAACTCAAAGCGAGGCTTGTAACAAAGGGATTCTCACAGAAATTTGGAATTGATTATACCGAAGTCTTTGCACCTGTAGCTCGATGGGATACCATTCGAATGATCCTAGCTCTTGCTTCTTGCAGAGGTTGGGATAGTATCAGCTCGATATGAAAAGTGCATTCTTGCATGGGGAGCTAAACGAGGCAGTGTGTATTGAGCAACCATGAGGCTATGAAATAAAGGGAGCAGAAGACAAGGTTTATAGACTCAAGAAAGCTCTATACGGATTCAAGCAAGCTCCTCGAGCTTGGTACAACAAACTTGAGTCCTATTTCATTAAAGAAGGTTTTGAAAGATGTTCGAGTGAACATACCTTGTTTACAAAGACAGTGGAATGGAAATGTCTTATTGTAAGTTTATACGTTGATGATCTTATTTTTACAGGGAATAATATAGCAATGTTTGAAAGGTTCAAGAACTCTATGAAACAGGAGTTTGACATGTCTGATCTTGGGAGAATGAAATATTTTCTTGGCGTGGAAGTTGTGCAAAATAGTGAAAGGATCTTCATCAATCAAAGGAAATATGCTAATGAGGTGCTTGAAAGATTTGGCATGAGAAACTACAATCCTGTCAAAAATCCAATTATACCGGGTTTCAAACTTGTAAAAGATGAAGGCGGGGTAAGTGTTGGTGCAATGACATATAAGCAAATGGTAGGTAGCCTCATGTATTTGACTGCCACCAGACCAGACTTAGGTTTTGTGGTAAGTTTAATCAGCAAATTCATGGAAATGCCAACTGAGTTACACTAACAAGTTGTAAAGAGAGTTCTTCGTTACATAAAAGGGACTACTGAGTTGGGAATCTTTTACAAAAGAGGTGAAGAAGAGAAGTTGGTAGCCTACTTGGACAGCGACTACACAGGAGATAGTGAAGATTGAAAAAGCACATCAGGATACGCATTCTTGCTCAGTTCAGGTGTTGTAGCATGGTCTTCAAAGAAACAACCAGTAGTCACTCTTTCCACTAACGAAGCTAAGTTCATAGCTGTTGCCTTTTGCGCATGTCAAAGTATATGGATGCGTAGGATTCTTGAAAAGCTTGGTCTTGAACAAAGTAAATGCACTGATATATTCTGTGATAACAGCTCTACTATTAAATTATCAAAAAATCATGTTATGCATGGAAGAAGCAAGCACATTGATGTTAGATTTCATTTTCTTCGTGACTTAACAATGGATGGAATTGTTAAGTTAGAGTATTGTGGTTCCAAAGATCAGTTAGCAGATATTATGACTAAGCCTTTAACACTTGAGGTGTTCATAAGATTAAGAGAACTGCTTGGAGTTTGCATGGCACCAAACGTAAACTGACTACAAATTGCAGGTTAGTTTAAGGGAGAGTTTGTTGGGTTTTTTTGTTGACTAAGTTCAGTTTGATTAGTCTTTTAGATGTTGTTGTTTTGGTTAATAATGTCCTGATTTTTAGGACCTCAGTTTAGATTTGATTCTCTTGTAACCAATTGACCACATCTTTAGTGGTTCTGTAATTTTCTATATTCCTGTTGTGTAAAGGCTGATATAAAGCCTTAGTTCCTCAACTGCAATTATATGCTTTTTGCTTTTAACATTCATTTGTGTAGTTAAGAGCTTACGAAAATAACATATTCGAGGTAGCTCGAGCCTCCTGAGTGATGAGATTTGCTTCAAAGCATTTCCCTGCCTTTATTGTCAATCCTCCCCTTCATTTTTATTAGCAAATTTTAACAGTTTGAATTTTAAATGAAGATTTTATGAAGTGTTGTGATCCTGGAATGATATGAATTTCGACCCATTCTCTCTTTTCAAAACGTTGTCGTTATCCTTTAAATATTGATCCTTTTTTTATGGTGCTATATCGTGTTGCTAGAGAGAAATCTCCTGATCCACGTGCTAGCCTCTAGTGAAAGGAACAATTATAGTCGTCCATGTAAGTCTCTCCCCTTTAAGTCATGCATTCATCATCCATTTGCTAACCCATTAATTTCTTTTGGTAGGTTCTTCGTTTCTTCTCAACCATTCAACTTGTTCTTCTCGGTTCTAGAGGCTATCTTCATTGAGAGAGAAAAAAAACTAAGAGATAATTATAGTTTTGAAAGAAATCTCAATATATAAAATCATGCTAATATAATTTAGGAGGATAAAACTGCAAATAAAAAAGTTCAATGACTAAAATAAAAGGTAAAAATTACACTATCCATATTAAAAATGCATGTAAATGAGATTTGCATTGCTCTTCTCCTTGTATATTATATTATAGTTAGGTAGCTTTTAAAGTTACAGTTTGAAAAAATAGATTTAAAAAATATATATAAATTATAGTTTTTTTTAATTAAAGTTTTAAAAAATAATTTTTAATGAGATCTATATAAAATTATAATATTTTCTAATTAACTAAACATTTTCAAATATATAATTAAAATAAAATATCAATGGCTACACACCGCATTATATAAAGAAACAGAACCTTAAGAAACTTACAATACCTCCATCACTCCAAGGAAATTAGGATTTAGGAGACCACATTGAAACCTTTTTTTAATATATATTTGAATTAACAATATTAGTATTGTCTGAAATTAAGGTTTCGGTTGAAAGCAGCTAGCACCGACTGAAATTTAAAATCTACAACTATAATTTATCTTAGGTGGCCTTCTCGAAATGCAATTTCGAAAGGCTTAGATTCTCAGGTTGAGTGGGTGGCAGATTTAACTCTCCCACACATGGCAAGCCTCCATATTCATTTATCCTCTCGAGAGGCCCCACCACCATTATCACCATAACTACCTGTATCAGATTACTTCATAATCAAAAGAAACAGAACAAAACAAGCAAATCCTCCCCACCATTATTTCTCTGGTCTCTGCGGCTGCAGCCTGCAGCAGCAACTGGACTGCTGTTATTATCAAGTGATGAAAACCCTAACAAGTTCTTGTTCAAACGTCATCCTTGACAAAAAAGGAGACAACAGACCCGTTTT
>Ga0307513_10009765_pt1 | contig 12120 bp, 11 predicted proteins | sample 15_EM_MG_FD_202174 | JGI IMG/M metagenome (GOLD analysis project Ga0307513, IMG submission 202174) | Populus trichocarpa ectomycorrhiza microbial communities from riparian zone in the Pacific Northwest, United States - 15_EM | ecosystem: Host-associated > Plants > Roots > Unclassified | place... | reverse complement strand
GGCCCCGCCGTCCGCCACAAAGACGGCCGTCCTGAGGTTTCCAGGACGGGTGTGGACCGCATTTTGCCGTCCCGTCCGGTCCAGGGCTCTTGGCAGTCCCCCCGTCGGGCCCTACGGGGGCCCCGGAACCTTGAGAACACTGGTTGCGGTCACCGGGGGGCTCTACAATTCTCCGAATTGGGCGGGTCTGGAGTGTTAAGTATACAGGGAACCGTGCTCACGTCAAAATCCCAAATGGTTTCTTGTGATGCACAACCCCCCAGTGGAATTGACATACCGAATAGCTATTGTAAATAACATGGGGTTAAGATAGGAAAATAGTTGAAGTCAAACTTTGTACTAAATTGTTCTCCCCAGTGGAACTTGCGGTTTTGATCCGGTACCGTCTTCTATTTTGAACAATTATTGACTTTGGGTCCTCTTGTAATTCGTTTTCGATATCTCATTAACTTAGTCCCCCTCTTTGTAATTCAATGGGAGCCACGAATACCATATGGCTGATTGGACCTTGCAGTCATCTAATACGCCAGTCCAGTTGATATTAGAATCCTGGGATCATTGACCTGCGCTCGAACCCACTAGCACTCACAGTTTCCCGTATTTCATCGCGGTTACCGGTATTCACCGACAGTCGCCCGCCGTCCCCCGCGGTCCTCCGCCGTCCCCTGCCGTCCCTGCGGTTGCCTACTGTCCCCGGTCGTCACTCACGGTCCCCCGTCACCCCCCACCGTCCCCTGCCGTTTACTCTAATTCAAGCCATCTACCCCCAGTCTTCTTGCACCCCCACATATTATTTTCTCAGGTTGCCGGGCCCGTCGTCCTCGGTAATAACGGCCGTCTTTAGATTTTGCAGACGGGGACGGGACATTTTCCGCCGCCCCGTCCGGTCCAGGGGTCTTGGCAGTCCGTCCTCCGGGCCCTGTCGGGCCCCTGGACGGTTGAGAACACTGAACACCGCTCTCGCGTCCTGCCGAGAACAAGGCATAAAGGGGCGGTGAGGATCCTGCTGGGGCGGGGCGACCTCAATCCTGACACAGCTGACAGATATGGTCAAACACCGCTCTCACGGGCTGCGCGGAATGGGCAGGAGGGAGTCGTGAGAGGAGACTGCTGGAGCGGAGCGATGTCGATACCGACACAACTGACAAATATGGTCAAACACCGCTCTCGTGGGCAGCGCAGAATGGGCATGTAGGAGTCGTGAGGATATTTCTAGAACGGAAAGACGTCAACCCTGATACGGCTAATGAGCAGTGTTCCCAACGGCAGCCCTCTCAGTCGTCCGACGACGCTAGTCCTCGTCCTGGACGGGGCGACGCCAAGGTCGTCCGACGGCCGTCAACGGCAGTCCGACTGCAACCCCTGGTAGGCCGCTCGGGCACCACCACTTCTTTACTTATTTTTTTAAATCTTTTTCCATTTCCATTTTCATTTTTAACCTTAACTTATTTGAGCACTAGTATTTGCCTCATTGACCAATTTTGCGCGTCTGTAGTCGACGGCCGTCCACCCTGTCTAGGACGGCGCCAAGGCAGTCCGTCCCGTCCTTTGTCGTCCTCACCCCATCTTGGACGGACGGGACGACTGAATTCGCTGCCCAACGGGGCAGTCCGTCCGTCTGGAGCCAGGACGAGGACGGACGACTTTTTGTCGTCCCGTCCCGTCCTCCAGCCAAATTGCCCGGGCATCCAGAGTGAAGGACGTCGGGCCTCGCAGTCCCCCGCCGGGATGCTATCCCGGTAATGTCTTAGTTCGGCTTTTTTGATTCATTGAGCTAGAATATGAGCCCACCCCGCGCGCCACCCAGAATACCCGTAGTTGGACTGTTGCTGTGACCGGAGGACTCCGCAATGCTCCGAATTGGGCAGAGGTCTGGAGTGTTAAGTATACAGGGAACCGTGCTAAGGTCAAAAAACCCCAACGGTTTCTTGTGATGCGCAACCCTCCGGTGGAATTGACATACCGAATAGCTATTGTAAATAACATGGGGTTAAGATAGGAAAAATAGTTGTCCCCAGTGGAACTTGCTGTTTTGATCCGGTGTCGTCTTCTATTTTGAACAATTATTGACTTTGGGTCCTTTTGTGATTCGCTTCCAATTTCTCATTAACTTATTCCCCCTCTTTGTAATTCAATGGGAGCCACGAATACCATATGGCTGATTGGACCTTCCAGTCATCAAATACCCCAGTCCAGTTGATATTAGAATCCTGGGATCATTATCTTGAGCTCGAACCTACTAGCACCTACAGTTTCTTGTATTTCACCGCCGTTACCGGTATGGGGCTATTTCAATCAGTGATCGCAACGGGGCAGTCCGTCCGTCCTGGACCAGGACGAGGATGGACGACATTTCGTCGTCCCGTCCCGCCTTTTCCTGAACTTGCCCGACAAGTAAGAGCCAAGGACTAGGATGGATGACATTGTGTCGTCCCCCACCGTCCCCTATCGTCCTCCGTCGTCCTCTATCGTCCTCCGTCGTCCCCGCCGTCTTCCGCTGTTTTCCGATGTATTCGGCTGTTTTCCGCCGTCCCCTACCGTCCCCGGCGGTCCTATGTGGTGACCTGCCGTCCCCTGGCAGAAGTTGTCTCAGGTGGTGGGGGGCTCGTCGTCCTTGCTGATGACGGCCGTCCTGGGAATTCGGGAACGAAGCCTGACTACATTTTGCTATCCCGTGTCGTCCGGGGGTCTTGGCAGTCACCCCCCGGGCCCTACAGGGCACCGGCCAGCTGAGAACACTGGACACGCTCTCGCCTTCCACGAGTGGGTCCTAAGATCCCCAAGACTACATATCAACATGTCCCGGTTGATTCAAGGCTACTGGAAGTGCGTAAGGCAGCTAGTGTTAGCGTTGTCGAAGAATCCAGAGTGATTAGAGCCCACCTCAACCCCGGAGTCAGTAGAATTCAATTAGTCCCGGAGTTCACTAGACTTGCACCAAAGTTACAAATAGCTCCTATCTCTATGCAAGCAATCGACATTACTGAAACTACTAATGTGACGGTCTGGGCCCACTATGCCTTTGATGACAGAATTGATGCAAAGAAATTGCTCATATGGATCACAAACCATGAAGAAAACATGAAAGGTGTTACTTGGAGAAAAGATCAATCTGAGGGGCCTTTTCACCAAGGAGTTCAAGCCAAGAGTTGGAATATTGGTTGCAACAAACGGGCAGACCAGGGAGCTACCGGGGGGTAGCAGCACCAGGGCAAGAGCCAGAGGAAGTACATCAGCAGATAGTACGTAAAAATTTCCCTTCCTCATTTACTAGAAGTGTATTCCCTTTTGAGCTTGTTTCTCTGACTCGTGTTTTCCTACAAAGGTTAGCTCTTGTTAGTATATATTACACCCATTGGAACAGGAGTAGTGGATTGACAGTTGGGGCTATTTTTCTTTTCATCTGATTATCTTGTTCTTCATATGTTTCCTTTCAGCTTTGTGTCCCTTTGCAAGATTATTGCTTAAAAAAAAAGCAAAATTTGAACCATATCACCCCAAAATCCCCTCCGCCCAAACAATGTGGTTGCGGGTATAATAACATATCTCTTAGAAAATACCCATGCAAGCGATTTCAGATCTTAAACCTCAGGTAATGTACTTATTTAAGGGTATGAGAGGGACAGTACGGTACTCGGGTAGAGACAAAAAAATTGGAAAACTTATGGTGGCAAAACAAGGAATAGGGGAATGATCTATGTAGCGGTGGGGTGAAAAGCGATCAGCTTGTGAAACATCTTATAACTGGGCTGTTGTACAACGTAACTAGATGTTAGGATAATGGCTGCTCAGAACACAACATGGCCGGCTGTGCAGCAAATGGTACTTGCAAGTTTACGGTATAGCAAAGTGGAGCATCATTAGTGCAACGCTAAAAGGTTCTGAAATTCGGGCACGAACGAAGGGATTTTCCATGAATCACCATCCGGCTTCCTAGCGTCAGCCGATCCCACTTTTTTTCAAACCGCTTCACTCTCTACTTCCTTCACTACGAGATCTTGCTAATTCTTTTTTCCGATTTTTTCGTCCCTACCCGAGTAGATGCCCCACTCCACTGCACTTCATTTCCCCTCGCTGTTGATGACGTTTGTGAGGAACTGGGAAAAGGGGTGGGGAAATCAATGTCATAGACTGGGGTGGATAAAAAATCATCTGGGAGAGCAGAGAAAATCTACTGAAGGGGGGAAAGAAACCCGAAGCGAGGATTATTCCCAGCCTGCGGATGGAGCCCTCCTCGAGGTTCGATGAGTGGAGCTTGTTTTGACTCGCTCACTCGCTCGCACATCTCACGTGGTTGGCACCATACATCCTATCCGAGTACGAGTACCTTTCATGTTGTGTTGAAGCCGGCTCTCCACACACCCACCTCCCTCTAGGATTACCCCCCCCACGTATAATTAGCGGCAGCAGCATTTTCTTCACTGACTACCACTCTTTCTTCCCCTTCTTTTGCCGAGTGATCCGATTGGAGGATACCTGTATCGCAATCTTGGAGCCGGTTTCCAAACTACATCGTGTTGACGTTTTGTGCATCACATAATAATTACTGCTTCTAAGGGTGGCGGAGAGGAAGGGGGTTGGTGATTAGTGTTTCGTTTTATGATAGAGAAAACGGACCGGGGGAGAAGTAATTCTAAGGTTGCCACTGGCAATAATTTGACGACTGCCCTGGTCCATCCTCGTTAACAGCGTTTAGTCCCCCGTCTTCATTTGCATGACTCACTCCTAAAGCAACCCTTCCAAAAATGTTCAACGAACTCTCAATCAAGCATCAAGGATAGTCAATCCTGTCAGTAGCTGGGTTAATAGTCACAGACCTTGTCTCTAACATGAGCTTTCCTATCTATACATTTATTAGTTCAATGCAGCTCCCTGAGTAATTTACAGAGAACTTTCTTACCTTCTTGATCTACAGACAAGACCTGTTGGCTACTCGGTGGGGACAGTGGAAGTGGCGGTTGCATGAGAGGCATTGAGATTGGCCGTTATAACCTTCAGGAGTACCATATATTCTCATGAAAGTCAGAATGGCACAAGAGCGAACTAAGGTTGGGCTAATGTAGCCGAACTAACAGGAAGGCACGAAGAACACCAAGTCGCCACTGTTTAAACATATAGAGAGCGACGATTGGACATGTTCAGGAAAATTACCAGCGCCATTCCGACTTTCGTGAGATTCTACAGTGCAATCAGAAAATTTAATGGTTGTAGCTGAGGCAATGCAGCTCTCCGCAGCAAATTAGAAAATTTATTTTAAGTTCTGACAGTCGTAACAAAACCTCTGCACCACAGAGCTTTACCATCAGTCTCCACTTTCCCTAATGCAACCATCACGGAAAGAATACTATAAAGAAAAACATGAATGCCCTGACCCCCCAATGACCAAAACCACCACAACTACGGCCCAACAGTGACGATAATCCGAGAGGGTGCCCGGGTCTTCAAACCAATCACACAGTGGCTAGGCAGATTTTTCCTTTGCAGAGACCATCTTTGACTGGGTTTCCTTTTGTGGACTGCCATTCCCACCTCCATAGAGTGCCATCGAGGTACAAAATGCAGTCCCGAGAAGCAAAGTGGCGAAATACAAATATAGAGCTTTTTGTATCTTTGCATCTGTCTCGTCGCTCTTCTGGTCAAACTTGCTTAACAAATCATCGGTCTTTTTCTCAAACCGGTTGGCCAGGCTCTTTAGGTCTTGATGAAGATCGCTAATAGAGGAACTGATGTTACTGAGGTGGATATTCACAACTGTGGAATTATCTCTGAGTTGACGAATATCCTTTGCCTGTGATGTGCTGGTAGCAAACTAAACTCCTATTAGTACAATGAAGTATCCAATAGATATCCCACAAACGCCTACCTTTTCCAGTTTAGCAGACCCCTCTCCTACCTCAGATCTTTGTTCATGCTCTTGATGGTCGGGGATATCATTCTGGCCAACCTAAACAATTTTCTTAGTGAAAACCCCCTTGATCAATCACGAGGGTTAATTTACCTTGGATTCGGTATGGAAAGCACGGCTGCAATATACGCGAGGGAAACTAGTACGAAGGTTGGGGAGGGTGTACTGAGTGGTGCGGATAATGTTGTGGCCAACCTAAACAATTCTCTTAGTCAAAAAACTCATAATCAATAATGGTAGTTAATTTACCTTGGATTGGGTATTGTTAGCATAGCTATAATATATACCACGGAAACTGCCAGTGGCACGATGGTTGCGAAGAGTGTACTGAGTGGCAGCAAGTCTGCGAATTTTCAAAAGCTTGGTTGAGAGCATGATGTGGCTTGGGAATCAGTTGAATGGGTAGGATCTAACAGAATGCGATAAATCCGAAGACGCAAAGTAATAAATGAGGAAGAGTGTATTGTGGTTGTTGTGGTTCAGTAATGTTCCTTTGCGCCTTTTTCGCTTCCTTAAATACTGCCTCTACCAACCTCCGGGACCGCCGAATTCATCACATCAAGGGTACATAGTGTTTGTGCGCTGCCACCCAATTATGAGTAAGTCCATCAGCGCGTCCGAAAAGAGATCCTGTGTCTCAACCATCAGAGGACAGGCCAAAAAAAAAAGGTTATTATCTCACCACCTATTGTTCATATAACAGTCCTGTTTTTTGGTGTAGTTGTTAGCACAGCAGTTCAACACACCTGCAGTTTCTGATTCGAGTCTTGCAACCCCACCCACCATTTTCTTAAATAGTAAGTTTCTTTTTTTCACTGTTATCAGAGCCACCGGTATGGATTCTCTACCTTTAGTTAACTCATCACTGCCAACTGGCTCAATGGCATAGGAAACTGGTCACTAGAAACCAATGAGTTCAGAAAATGGAGTGGCAAGGAAATAGTTCTGTTGAGTCCGTGTTGCTCTGTTACGGAGATCCAGGAGTAGGGGGGACTTTTCGGATGTGAGAATACTTCTTTTCCCGGGAAGTTTGCATTGGCTATTAACAAACAATAGCTCCCTGGTGGTCGATAGCCTATGCGATCAGGCTGGCGGAAAGAATATGGCTGTCTTGGGACTCTACTGCCATTTCCATGCCCAGCAGGAGCAGTCTACCACAAGTATGTTGGGTTCCAGCTTCAAGCAACTTGCCACAAAAGAAGGTATTCCGGAGTATATGCAGGAGGCTTTCCAGAAGGTCAAAAAAGAGCTCAGTTGCCGAGGTCTCCCACTGTGACCTGGTAGATTTCCTGAAGAAGGCTATTACATTACATTGCTGCACCGCATATCTATATGCCCAGATTCCTTAGACGAAGCTACTCTGCAGCATCGATGAGAGCTACTCAAGTCACTACGAGAAATCATTCGGGTGTCAGGAAACACGCGGGTATTCCTTACCGGGAGGCCCCATATCGAGGCTGAAATCATAAAATGTTTTACCAAGGTGGCTAGGATACCTCTTAGTCCTACCCAGGATGATATTAAGAGTTATTTGGAGATGAAGCTGAACTATGTCACCAACCCCTATCCAATGCACGATGAATTACGAGCGGATATTAAGATCAAAACTCAGCATGCGGGTCCTAATGTAGGTCTCGCATATAAAGCGACCATCATATGTCGACGAGTTATGCCGTGCTCTGGGGGTAGAAATAGAATCCACCTACTTCAATATTCGGAATATCCCCACTATGCAAACACTACAGGCATGCTCGCTAGGGCGTGTCACGGTCGGGAACTCACTATCTACAGTCAGCTTGGTACGGTTTCCCTTGTTCACTATACCCTACAAGAGTCTCTCACCTGTAATTCCAATTTGTTCCTCAAGCCTCATGCAATGATTTCTGAGGTCTGTCTGAACCACCTCAAGCTTCCGCAGGTCAGGAGCATTTCGCCTACTCTTCGCTTGACCCCACCAACCGTACCTTTCGTCGAATATAGTTCTTGTCACTGGGCTACACATGTTAGGCGGGAAACTACAGAACATGTTCAAATGCCTGTATCGAATCTACTGGATGCATACGATGGGAATATATCATCAAAGGTAACGTTATGGAGTGAGATGAGCATGGGGGGCAGGCCTTGTAATAGGGAAAGCTACCCATCAGGATTCACGCGGCTTTAGTGTGCAGCTGACAGGTGCAGAGATAAGGGTTGCTTTATTCGAGATCGAAAAATGAGATGTGCAGGCAACCGACTGCCATGGAAATACAATATTTGCCTGGGCTTCTGGAAGGTATGAAAGGGTAGAGAAGATATTACTAGAACGGAACGACATCAACCCCTAACTCAACTAACAAATATGGCGAAACACGGCTCTCACGTGCTGCTGAGAACGGGCATAAGGGGGTCGTGAGAATCCTACTAGGGAAAAGAGACGTGAATCCTAACACAGCTGACCGATATGGTCAAATACCCCTCCCACAGGCTGGGCAGAATGGGCAGGAGGGAGCCGTGAGGATACCGCCGGAGCAGAGTGACGTCAATCCTGACACAACTGACAAATATGGTCAATGGGCATGGGGGAGTCGTGAGGATACTTCTAGGACTGAACGATGTCAATCCCGAGACAGCTGATGAATAGGGCCAAACACCGCTCCCGTGGGCTGGGTGGGGGTGACTGGAGGGTGTGGTGAGGATAATACGATACTAGAACCCAGCGACATCAGACCCGATACAGCTGACAGATACGAAACACGGCTCCGGTGCAGTGTTCCGAACTGTCTGGGGGTCCCACGGGGGACGACGGGGATAATGCCAAGAGGACGTGACGGACAGGGCGGGATGGGACGGCCTAGCTGTAGTCCGGTGTAGGGCAAATTAATCGGGGGCCGCCAGGCTGGACACGTGTTGACAAAAGTGAGGGGGGGTGCAGGGGGCAGCTGGGGATGGGTAATGACTGCCGGGGATGGCTCATGGCGGCCGGGGGTGAGAACCGCCGGGGCTGAGTAAGGACTGCCAGGGACAGATGACAAAGTATGAGTGATAAATGATGATGCCCTGTAACCGAGACAATAAATAATATTCCCACAAGAAAAAGAAGAATGTTAAATAGATTATCAAGTGCTGTCAGTATGAGTTTCCTTGATTTCCTTCGTGAGAGCCAAGAGTGGTGGACAGCAGGAGAGAGAATAGGAGGAAAGGAGAAAACCGGTAATGACTAGGCTAGTAGGATCCGGATAGCTCTGTGGATTCAAATTACAAGACTTGATCTAACGCTCGTACTTTATTCCTACCTCAGGCGCAATAAATGCAGGGAAAACGTGTGATCACAAATTGGTCTAATACACGTCCCTCCGGTTACCCAGCCCTCGAAGGTTTGAGAGTGACGACCCCTATCACCAAGAGAAGTTCGCTACTAAGGGCATTGAAAGTAAACGACTCCCTTGATCTAGCGATCTCTCTATAGCCGCTATTGCCCCTCCTTCCAGTCAACCCTCGCAATGGGCCGGCCCGGGCCGTAAATTCTTAAGCCCGGCCCAAACCCGGCCCAAATGATGGCTGGCCCGACCCGACCCAAACAAAGCCCGGATACGGTTCTCAACGGTCCGGGGGTCCTATAGGGCCCCGCGGGGGGACTGCCAAGAGCCCTGGAGGGGACGGGACGGCGAAATTTGGTCCACACCCGTCCTGGAAGCCTCAGGACGGCCGTCATTGCGGAGGACGGCGGGCCCTCCAAGGTAAGACAAATTTGCCTGGGGGATTGCAGGGGACCGCCGGGGACTGTGGGGGACTATGGGGGACTATGGGGGACTATGTATGAATCCTATCGACTGCGTTTCCTTACACCCTCCCCGGGCGGATACAGAAATTCATTGAATAATATCCAAAGAAAGCCAATGCTATCTGGTAGAGATAAATTGTTGCAGAACTTTTTCCATGATATACGGCAAGGGAAGGACATCAAGCAGAACCCTTGATATTATCTATGACGGAATTAACTCTGACGTGAATTGGATGGAAATCACCTTGAAGGCACTGGAGCTCTATTCACTAGGTCTTCGTTCTTCTTCTGTTGTCTGAAATTGCTGTCTACCGTTATTCTTTCATTTTATATTCATTTTCTGCTCTGCCTTAGTGGTCAACCTTATAAAGCTATGAGTTTCATGTGTTAAAACATGCCTGTGAGACATACATAATCGCCTACAACTTAGAGTCTCCATATTTCTAGGGTGTTAGGGAATATGAGATGAGGTAGGCAATCCCGCCCGGGATTGCTTGCTAACTGGGGTGTGTTCCCGTGCAGATGATGAATCATTTCCCACCAAAGCATGAAACATTTTCACGGGGACGGCGGGGGTATAGTCATTTGCGCCGGGGCGCCGGGCGAGTTTCGAAAAAGACGGGACGGGACCGCTTAACACCGCCCACCACCGTCCGCCTTTAGGACGGACGGACTGCCCCGTTGAGAACACTGACCCCGGGCCACCCGAACAGCCCAAACTATTCAAGTGCAGAAATTAATCCAATTTTATTTAAAGAAGTCAATTATTCCAACTTTGGTACTTGGGAGACATGCAAGCTGCGATGATAGAACACGGCTCACATCATCATCGTCCAGGTCAACATGAGAAATGTCGCTTGGGTCATTAAGTAGAATTTGAAAGGAAGTTCCGCGAGATCTATGAGAGGAAGAATGGGAGGAGAGTTCGCTAATATCATCTTCAAGATCCATCATAATTGAAGTAATGACGGTGGAGAGTAGAGGCTTGCGATATTCCCAAACCTTGGAGAAGGATATTCCCCCACAGAGATGACCTGTGAAGAATCAAAGTCAGGCTGCGTGACTTGGATGAAAGGGGGAAATTAAAAATGTGAGGCTGAATGTTTCTCAACAAAATACTAGCTTGGGGATGACGCAAGTCCTGGGGTTCACAGCGCTTTTGGAAGTATGAGTGATATCATGTGATTTGATAAACATAAGTGACAATTCTTCGGGCTTTTTCGTGCTACCCGGGCTGGCCCAATCAGCCCCGGCCCAATTGCGAGACTTGCTTCCGGTTCGATTCAAAGCCGAGTCAACTCTCCCTTTGAAAACCCCCTCTTTCAAACCCCATTTTTGCATCCGTCTGATGGAGTTTATTGCTGTGAAAAGGTTGTGCAGGGAGAGGCCGGTTATGGCTTGCGGCGGATGGGATGGCGGGGCGCCAGACTGTGGCGGACACCCGGTTGTCAGGCTCCTTTTGCTTGTACTGGAATTAGAGAGTTGGTACGGGGAAATCTCCATCGGTGAGGAGCCTAGATAGGAGTTATTCAGGTTGATTGGTGGCTTGGATTTTGGCCTGAGATGTGGGAGGAGCAGAGAAGCAGAAGCTGAGGAGGAGCATGTCCTTATGGTTCGTCTTGGTTACAGATTGAACAATATTCTGCTGGTTGAGGAGATGGAGGGCGAGGGGAAGGTACTTAGAATCCGAGAGAAGCTGCCTCAGTTACTCAAACTTGAGAACATCTGTTGAAAGGTCTCTAATTATTTCATAGTTCCATAGCAGCGAGGAGAGCTAAGAAACCCGAAACCATTTCAACATTCCCACCAAGATGGCACTGATGACTGCTGGTGATTTCCCCAATCCTCCGGACTTGTGCATTGTCCTACCTTCTCTTCTGATTGGCTTCACGCTCCACATATTCCTTTCACACTTCTTCTCTCTCTCCTTTTCTCCTTTTCTCCCTCTCCCTCTCTCCCTTTCCCAATAATTTGACGACTGTTCTGATCCATCCTCCTTAATATTGTTTAGCTCCCGCCTCCATTTGCATGACTCACTCCTGGAGCAGCCCTTCCAAAAATATTCAAAGAACTCCCAATCAAGCACCCGGCATAGTCGACCCTGTCAGTAGCTGGATCAATAGTTACTTACCCTCTCTGACAATGAGCTTCGCTATCCACACATTTATTAGTTCAATGCGGTTTCCTGACCAATTTACAGAGAACTTGCTTACCTTCTTTATCAGCAGACAAAACCTGTTGGCCACTTGGTGGGGACAGTGGAAGTGGTGGTTGCATGAGAGGCATTGAGATTGGCCGTTGTAACCTTCAGGAGTACCATACCGTAAAATCTTGAATAATTGGACGGTGTGCTATGTCGTTGGACTTTCCTCTCCTAGTAAGGTCAAGAAATTTTTGTTTTTTTTTCTGTCTCGGAGGGGGGAAAGGGGCCGTGTTTTTGCTGTGTTTTTGC
>Ga0307513_10009764_pt1 | contig 12120 bp, 10 predicted proteins | sample 15_EM_MG_FD_202174 | JGI IMG/M metagenome (GOLD analysis project Ga0307513, IMG submission 202174) | Populus trichocarpa ectomycorrhiza microbial communities from riparian zone in the Pacific Northwest, United States - 15_EM | ecosystem: Host-associated > Plants > Roots > Unclassified | place... | reverse complement strand
ACCGCCCAAGACCAGTAGGAGCTAGGAGGACGGCTTAGTCATATAATGATGCAAAGGGTTCAAATCTTACGTTGCCCTCAAGTAGGTATTATAGATGCTCCACTTGACACTTCCCTCCTCGCGATGCTCATCTTTCACGAGCTTCCTCGGGCTCTTCTTCTTATCCTTCGCAGCAGCAGCACCTTCCTTCAGTGCATCCGCTTCAGGGTCTTCGTCTTCTTTGACCTGTACGGCCTCTACTTGTTGGGCAGCGTGAACGTTCTCGTCATGGGTTATTTCCTCGAGGACCCCTTGAGCACGCAGATCCTTCGGAGTACCCTGAGCATCGATACGGCCATCTAGCATGCGAATGAGGTAAGCTGTTGCCGGTAAAACCAATTCGACGTGATGGGTGACGAGGACGACAGTGCGGCTCGCGAAGAGGGGGCCACAGAGAAGGTTCTCGAACAGAGCTCTAGCGGTGTGACTGTCCTACGCGGATTATGAGATCATTCTAGCCGCGGAGTATAGCGAGGTGCATACCACAGCGCTCAATGGGTCGTCAAGGAGAACGTATTTCGTCCGGGCGTACACAGCGCGAGCAAGAGCGACACTGAGTTTAGATGTTACCAATCCGACGTCATAAACTAAGGCGGAGTGTGTATCATACCGAGCTTTTTGTCCACCAGACAGGCTGACACCCCGGGCGCCGATTTCTGTGGCATCACCGTCCTCAAGCATATCCAGGTCTGCTCTCAGAGCACATGCGTCGATGACCTGTTCATACCTTTCCTCGTCGAAAGGAGAGCCGAAGAGTATATTATCCTTGATGGAAAGATGCTGGAGCCATGGGGATTGGGCGCCATAGGAGAGACAATGCATGAAACCATTTCCGTCGACTTTGGAAGGATTTTTGGTGAGCACGAGCTCCCCCTCAAGCTTGGTCATCTCTCCGAGAAGTGCCATCTACGTTGGAAGGTTAACAAGTCTCACAGCGGGAAGGTGCCTCCTGCTTACAAGGAGGGCAGTCTTTCCGCTAGCCGTGGGCCCTGTGGTACAAAAGGGTAAACATCATGAAAAGCATGCAGGGGTACACATCGTACCGGTGACGACGGTCAATTGTCCGTCAGGGAAGATAACCGAAATATCCCTCAGCTCGAACCTACGCTCCGGGGTGGCCTCGGCAAGGGTCGAGGTAGCATCCGATTCTGCGTTGGAAACACTCGATTTTATCTTTCCCTTGTCCTTGTTGTCTTTCTCTTCAACTTCGTTCCACTTGAACGAACCCTTGATGATGCCGAGACCCTCGTCGCTGCGTCCCTCGAGATCTTCCTTGAGGCTCGATACCTGTCCATCGACTTCATCCTCATCAATGTACCCTTGAATACGGTCCAAAGCGACCTTTGTTTGCATCATGAACACAATCCAGGTGGGGATAACATTCAAGGGGGCGCGGACCATGGAGAACAGAGAGATGGCGGTGAAGGCAACACTGACTGTAAGTCGGTTTCCGAGCCAGATGTAAGACGCAAAGGAGACAACGGAGACGAGGATGGGCGCCAAAGTCCAGATTGCGGAGAATAGGATAGAGTTGATGCGCGATTTGACCATCCACGAGAGTTCCTTCTTTCTAGCATCCATGGTTCGTTGGGTCCACCGATCCTCCCAGGCAAAGAATTTGATGAGCTTGATGGCACTGAGGAGTTCGTTCAGAACGCCCATGCGTTTGTCGCGAGCGGCGAGGAGGCCCTTGGAGATGGAAATGGAACGTCGTGCTAGAAGCCTAAGGGGGAGTCAATCCGTGAGGCATTTATCCAGGGGAAGTAGCGTACTGGTTCAAGGGCCAGAAAATAATGAGGACGATCAGGCCGGAGAATGCACTCCAACCCAGGAGTTTGTACAAGTACACGCCCGCGAGCGCAATTTCGAAAGGCGCGCCGTAGATGAAATACATCCCAGAGACGAGAAAAGCGATTTGATTTGCATCGCCGGACATCATGTTGACGACTTTCCCCACGTCAGCACTGGACTTGGGGTCATTGGCCTTTTCTGGGTCGTTGTCTTTATCGTCTTTGCGAACAGTTCCAGAAAAGTCCTTCCTCTTGAGTGCCTTATCGTAAATCGAGGCCATAAGTAGGGTACGAATCCTAACTTGAGCGCGGCGACCGAACCACAGGTGTAGACAATCGGTCTCTGCCTGTGAGGTAACGATCAGTGAAAAATCTCGCACGGTGTGGCTGCGATGGCGTACCTTGAGTACAGTGGTCGAGAACGCGGCAAACGCGTAAATATATGCCTTTGCGCGATTCTCTGGAGTGGGGTCGTCGATCGCAGCGAGGATCCTCTGGAGGAAGAACGGGCTAGCGTAGGTAAGAGTGACACTGATAAGTGTCAAGAGGAAATCCCAACTCATGTCACCAGAATTGACGGTCCAGAGTTTCCAGACAATGTGGAGATGACCAAGGTTTTTGAACAACGAGGTGAGCGGGCGGGAGGACAATGTCGGGCTCAACTTCCAAACGTCGTCCTCGTTTAAGGTGCTATAGGTACCCTTCTTGATGAGAGGAACGACCCAGTGGAAGGAAACCCAATCCCAGAGGGAACAGTAATCTTCGGGTGACACGCTCTTGCCGACGTCATCCTTGTTGATTCTTGCATTTGGGACAGCAAACGGCATGTTCAACACGATGATGAGCAGGATGGCGACCACGGACAGGTCGAGAACACGTGCCGCCAACACCACCCGGGAAGGTAACGGAAGTTGGTAGACACTGTGGTCGAAGAGTGATCCTCCCAAAATGATGAACCCTGTCACGAGATGGGCGAGGTAGAGGGCGAAGAGGTCGTAGAAGACGGTTTGGGATGGCCATATGATTGGGCGAAGGAAGGCGTAGAGCCAGGTAGCGGCAGTGACTATGGGTAGGACTCCATCCCAAATTTCGGCGTGAACGGCGAAGGAATAGGAACCGAGTCCCAACCAGACAAGGACCTGGAGTAGCGCCAAGCCGGAGAGGGAGACGAGCCGGAAAATGGAGGCAACGGGTTTGGTGGGAGGGAAGTGGTCCGCGGTGGTATCATTTTCGCTTTCGTGCGCGGCTTCGTACGCCTCAGCTTGCTCGAGAGTGAGAGAGTTTCTGAATGGGCGGGAGACTCTCTGCCAGACGGACCGGACCGACCCCGGGACCGGGATGAGGGTTGCACAAAATAGGACAACGAAGGCGGAGGGAAGGATGCAGGCCCACAACTCTCGGACGAATGGGTCTCCGAAGTCGAGGAGGTTGGTACCCATCGCTTGGGATACCGAGAATCGACAGCCAGCTGGTGGGTGTGAGTGGAGGAGTCGTGGATGTTCCTCGTGATCGCGGCGCAGCGACGAGAGTCAGGTTTGTCATCTTCCGATCCTCATCATGTTTGGCACAGCGCTGGTACCCGTACCCAGCCTATCTAGCACTTGCATCCATCCGTCTCAAGCGGGTTGATGGGACTCAGATGAGCAGTTGAAAGGGAGGCCTGGCGACCTCCCTACAGAGAAGCACCCAGGATATCACGATCTCTCTCCGGCTATGACGGACGTGGATGGACTTGACGAACATGTGTCGAACGTGCGGAACGAGCCAGGTGACAATCTCTGGGGCATGGCTGTCTAGAACTCCGAAGCGAACGGAGGCCGTCTAATATTCCGTTCAGGGAAGAATCTCAAAGCATTAATCTCGGGATCCACAAGGCCACTTTTCTGTCTCCAGTAAGTGGGCGTGATGAAATGTACGTCCGATGCGGACACGGAGCCTGGTGGGGTTTTCGTGAGCTGCTCAACCCCTTCGCTGCTGCGATATGTTGACCAATGCCAGCGTTGGAGGTGGACGGTGGACCACACAATCTACTCTGCCTTGCCACACCTCCCCCGTTCAGCATGTATTCGTCTATGGGTGTCGCCGGGTCGCACTCGTCATCCACAAGGGGGCCTCATGGTATCGACTGATGTATAACGTAATAAGCCACATTGAACGGCACACAGCGCCCTTTCCACCGCCCTGAACCTTTGCTGGATAACCGGGAGCTGCCTACTTCCGAGCATCAGAAATGGACATTGTGGTGCGCCCCAGCTGCCAATAAGACATGCACCCGCATACTGCCCGGCGTCCAGCGCTACTAATGTGTCTGGACGTCGAATTCTTGTCATACGTTCGATATCCTGGCACCCTTGTTCGTTTCACAATTCGGGAGTCATTCGACCACAACCTGTAAACCTGTTCACCGATACCCTCAGACCGGACAATCCGATGATCCTTGGGAGGATATGGAACCTTGCTCCAGAATTTAACCACAGCCTCCCCATGAAATCGGTCAGATATTACATATTGAACTTTCATGTCTCTCATGGGATCTATCCCGAACTCACCGCCAGGTATGATTTCCACATATTATCGACCGGATTCAATCGCTGTGCGTTCTCAAGTATAAAAGCAACCATTGTGGTCGACACAACCACAACTTTCGACCACTCAGGCCTCAGACATTATGACTCATTTCACCCTCGCCGATGTCAACCACCTCCACTCCGCCAACGTTGCCAGGGCGCGAACAGACCAGGTTATCAATAAGGTGCCGCGGTCCACACCACCACATTGCCCATAACGCTGAGATTTTGCAGGTCAATGACATCGTTATCATCGATGGCGTTCTCAATGACGGCGGGCTTACCATGTCTCTGCGTTCCCCTGATTCCAGGCGTACACTCCGGGAACAATACTGTATCAAATTCAGCACACAGGAGTTGCCAAAGATAGGTGGCGTTCCCGAACACACCAACAGATTCTGCGACGTCTCGACGGGCGAGACCAATCAAGGTCTCACGCTCGTAATTGAATCTCATCGATGCTACGCAACCGACTCGCAGGGCAACGCCTCTGCTCTCAAGGCATGAATGAATATTCCTCGTTTGACGTTTCGTTGACTTCTCGAATACAGAGATTCTACCGGCATGCCTTCATCTGTAGCAGCCTATCTCATGCAAACATCGTGCCTTTCCTAGGCGTCTTCTCCAGTAATAAATTCCCCTATGCCTGCGTTTTCGAATCGATGGGTAAGGAAAACCTCGTACAATATCTCGCCAGCAACCCCGACGCCCCTAGGTTGAAGTTGGTGCGAAACTGTGTTTGGTTCTGTTGTTGAGCTCCGATACTAACCTTTTATCCGTCGGGGTCATCAGCTGGTAGAAGTTGCTCGAGGTCTCCACCACATCCACGATTTGAGCATCGTCCATGGAAATATCAGAGGCGTATGAATGTTTGTTTCCGATTACCACTCTGCACTCACTAGACTCTCAGACAAACATCCGCATCGATGGCCAAGGGACCGCTCGAATCGCAGGATTTGCTTCCGCCACCATTATCCTGCAAGCCGGGATTGCGCTCGAAGACGTTGACGAGTCTGTTGAATCCAACGTGTCGCGGTGGCATGGCCCCGAAATCCTACGTCCTGGGAGCTCCGGGTCAACCAAGGCTAGGGCCACCAAAGCTAGTGACATGTATGCCTTCGGCATGCTAGCCTATGAAGTAGGCCCCCACTTTCTTGACCGCACCTCTATGTTACTTAATTTGCGCCCAGATTTTCTCGGGTCGAGTGCCGTTTCACGATAGGTCAGATACAGCCACAGTAGTTACCGTGATTACCACGGATGAGCGGCCCTCCCGCCCCGCCCATGAGCAATTATCCGACCAGTTGTGGGATTTGATCGAAAAGTGCTGGCGAAAGGATCCATCGCAGCGTCCCGCAATCCGCGAGGTCGTGACTTCCCTGGATAAATTCCATTATTTCTAGTCCTGGTTTTAGATACCGTCCCAGATCCATGTTGCACTGCATCTTTTATTCCGAATTTTATGCTACTCTCAGAGCCCTTTCGTTCGCCTGGCGCACAATCTAACAACTTATGTTCCGACGTTGGCTTTGGTTGGTTGTGCGCCCTCTCCTCCTACTAGATGACTCCGTTATACATGAGGTTGTGTTATCGGTTGAGAGCCTGGGCCGGAGGAGGAGGCTATCCCTTAAGCGCGCAACGTGAGGTCAGGACTGGTGAGGGTCTTCGTCAGCGGAAGAGTTACCGAGGCAGTCCACCTCCCCACATTGTACAGATAGCTGTCTGTCATAATGAAACAGTCAGTCAATGTCTAACAGATAAAAAAACAACTCAGAACACCCACTACGCGAGGTTGTGTGGTCGTCGCCCCGGGTCCGTGGCGGATACGGCAGGTGGTTATAACCGTACCAGGATGGGAGGGGCGCCCACTACGACACCGTGCATAAAGTATCAGTGTGGGTGGGGGTGTGAAAAAATTCCGGGTGGAGAAGAATCTATTAACAGCTGGTGATATCTGTATGTACATGGCTTTGGGTTGATAACAGACAATAGGTCGTGGGGTGCCAGGGTAAGAGTGTCGTCAAAAGCCCGGATTAGAAGAACGCAGTGGAAAGTGGGAAGTAAAGGAAGAGCGAAGCAACCGCCGGATGCAGCCAGAGTGTCAGGTCTCGTGGAATCGTTAAGCCTTCTCTTTCTCTTGCGCGGGGGGATCTCTCAGCCTGATCACAACCACAGTAACGTTGTCGTTCGAGTATCTGGCTTTGGCATATTTTATGAGCTCTTCCGCCGCCTCTTGTGGACTCTTGACGTATCGTACATGGTCAATCGCCTCCTTGTCTTCCGCAATATCCCATAACTGGGACAAAAGGGCAGCATGTGTTAACCACACCGGCTCTGCATGTTGGAAGCGAGGGTGGAACTTACCCCGTCACAAGCCAAGATAACGAATTCATCCTCGTCATATAACTCCGTCTCAGTCGTGTACGGTGATCCAACCACAAATTCTTTCATGGAAGAGTCACCCAAACTCCGGGTAACAGCCAACACACCATTAACTCTTCCGCTCATAACAAAGCCGCCGGCATCCATAATCCGTTTCGCCTCCTGCTTGTCCGAACCTTTGTGATCGTAGGTCAATCTGATTGCCTTCCCACCTCGGCAGAGCACCCCGCGGGCGTCGCCCGCGTTTGCGCAGTAAAGAACTCGGCGAAGGTTAGGATCGGTGGGCGTGAAAGTATTCGGGGGAGCAACCACGTTTGACGTGAAGGAGGGGTTGGAAGCGACAGAGGAATGGGAAAGGGACTTCAAAGCATTCTTGATTCTGCTCCGCCTCCGGGACTTCTTCTCTTTGTCGTCTGATGGACTTTCGGTGCCGCTGTCTTCGACGGCACCGCCGACGTTGAGACCGGGTTTCGTCGAGACGGGAGAAATGGGGGATGGCGTAGTCGTGCGCTCAGGGGAGGCAGGGATAGTCACATCAAAATTGCAGTTTTCAAGGAAAGATTGCTTTCCATCAGGATCCTCGAGTCGCAGGAATGCAGTGACAGCTGTGCACCCAGAATGCATCTTCCCATCGGCATCTTCAGCCAATTTGGATAAGTGAGAGTCGACGTCGTGGAACGTCTGGTTGAGAATGTCGGGAATGGACAGAATCGGATTGTTCTTCATCGCCTTCTGGAGGTACTGGTGAGGTAACGGGTGGACGGGGGAGGGCACGATCATATCAGCGGATGGGGTCAGCTCTAGCGTGCCTCCCCATGGTGGGAGATGGGCGTACCTCGTGGAAGTGTTGACCACACCACTCTGCAGCATGTTTCCCCGCGTGGCCGTCGAAGACGGCAAAAAACCCCTGTCCATGCACTTGGTTGAATGGAGCAACGAGAGCATGAGAGTCTTCCATGAATCTCCTTGGACCTTGAGTGTGAGCGACCGCACATGAATACTTGGCGTATCGGGGCCAATGCGAGGGTGGTGTCTGTAGGTTGATTTTGTTAGTGGCCCAGCTGGGAAGAGGACTGGGGGCCGCGATTGTGCACCGTTTGGCCATCGTAGGGCTCGGAGACCTGGAGGACACCGATGGGGGGCGAGGTGTCTTTCGGGGGCATAGTTGGGAGTGAGCCGAGGGAAAGATGAAGGCTGTTTGGAGAAAGACGATGAGGGGGAAAAGGAAGCGAGATCGCCACAGAGGGCGGCAGTGATCTCGCACTCACCGCCGTCTCCGCTCGGATGAGTCTGTTGGTGTGAAATCCACGTGGTTAGCTCTGTTCTCTCCCATTTCAGAAAATTACCTTCGGTCGACATCTCTGGTCTCTGGTGCACAGAAATTGCCTGAGGCGACAGGAAACACAAACATTAATCACTGTGGAGTGATCACCTGCACAGAGACTACGTCAGCCCCATGCATCACCAGTTCTACTCCCCGTCCGAGGGTAATATCAAGGGAAAAATTCTCATCGCTGTGAGTACAAACGACATTCAAGATTGCAAGCTTAAGTGAAACCGTCAGCCCGTCGTTTCGACCGCCAACGTTGGCCAACTGGCCGCTGATCTTATCATATCCTCCCTGGATCTACACCGGATCGGCATCTTCGACCCGAGAAATCTCGTTCCTGTGGTCGGCGCCAGGGAAGACGATGGATCTGGTGTTACTACCCCGCTAGAACGTAGGTTCTCATTCCGCGATTCCCATTCGTTTCACGCTCACCTTCCCAGTCTACGGCAGACAGGAGGCGAACGTTGTCGTCGTTCAGCAAAGGTCCCCGGTACTCAAGGTGATGCGAGACTCCGCAAGGCTGATTATTCCCTGACGAACCCCACCCCAGAGCCGCAAGGATGAGTTCATTTCGAACCTTCACAATTTTATCCAATCGTCCCAGTTTTCTGCGGTTATATTCCTCTCAGGGGTGGATCCCTCGAATAGGACAGACGAACAAATGTCGTATGTATTCCTCTCAACCATTCTACCAGGCACATTAACGTAACCTATCCCAAGCATACCGACATACAAGCTCACCCCCCCTGGAACCCCGTCATGGGATTCCTCCCCCCTTGCAATCTTTGCTCAGCTTCCCATACCGACCTACACCTCTATCTCCCAGCAACCCTTCTCCCATCTGCAAGAAGGGAAGATTACAGAAGCGGTACCTTTCATACCCGGAGGTGGTCTTACACGTCGCATCTTGTCGTCTTTCCCGCAGAGGTGGTCAATACCTACCATTTCCCTCCTACAGTTCGTACTCGAAGGAGACAACAGAGCAGACGCACAGTTTCTGGCTTCCGTGGTTTCCGAGCTGTTTAACACACCCTCTGCGGAGAACGGGGCGGGAAAGATTAAATGGAAGCAACCAAGGAGTTGGAACGGTGGCCTATTTGGAACACCGCATGACCAAACCCTTTATGGTTGAGCTGAGTTAGGTCAAAGCGCTGGTTTCAGTTCTATTTTGTTATGAGTTATGATGTTTTGTACTCGGTTCAAATCGTCTTTCATGCACCATGACGCCCGTGGTGGCTTGTCCTTCGATCGTATAATCCGTCGTTTGAGTCAACATAAGTTTCACAATTACCGGTAGCAGACAACTGGCCACGTAAATACATTCTTCCATACGGTCCAGTGGCTCAAACAGCAGGAGCTCCTTACCGTTCCCTTGAAGTCACCGTACGCAGATATGTCGATGATCGCACTTGCCGGTTCGCGGGTTCATCTCCGAAACCAAGCCAGTGCCCTCCGAGTCTCTTCTGGTCAAGTAAAGAGTTAAACATATACCGCCGAAACGAACTGGTCCGTGAAGCTCCCCACATCCGTCGCACACTTTGTGGGAGTTGGTTAATTTGAGGATGAGGCGCGAAGCATGCAGGCTCCCCCACAGCTGGTGACGTGTATTAACCTCTTCCACTTCGCAGATCCGACTAATTGATCAGTATCATCTCTACAGATGGATGTGCATGGAATCCGGACACGTATCAACAGCACCTTTTGGACGGTAACATCTGGTAGGAGCCGGGATCTTGGACAGAATAATATACATCCACTCGGAAGATCAGAAGATAAGGGCCGTTAAAACACGACGACTCCAGATATCTAGCCAGCTGGTCGCATGTAGGACATGCATACATAAAAATCTACCGGACGGAACCTCCCTGAGAGTGCTATAGCCGGTGGTCGGTTGGCCCGGTGTTATTAGCTAATTCCGGCCCGAGGAATGGAAAGGTTATCCAAAAAGTAGCTGGAAATTCCCCTTTGGTGGAGATTCTCCATTCCCATTACAGAGTGGTAAGGAACTACTTCCCCGCTGCGAAACTAGTGTGGATGGTTGGTCAAAACAGAGTTTAGTCGATCTCGTCGCCATACCACCATCATTAGGCACATGTCAGCTTTACCGCACCGCCATATCCTCCCATGTGTTTTCATGCAGGCATAATGATCAGCTCATCCCTTCTTCCTCACAAACGTAAATGTTCCTCTTGGGTTTACGTCGTTTGGCGACCAACGTATCCGCCGCGCAACAAACGCGGTGGAGCGAGGTTAGCGCACTCGGCTTCCATGAATTACGGTGGGATTGGTTTGCGAGTTTCGACCTGGGGTGTCGAAACAGTTCAACTTCGAATGAACGCAGCAACAAAGTCACGACGGGTTCGTGGACTTGTCGATAGTGTCACGCAGAGGGGTAGAATAAAAGGTCAGCTGTTTTATTGGAGGAGTCTGAAGCCCCCACTGCCATCCCATAACCTACCGATATGCGCTGCCCTGGAGAAGTCCTAGTCACCAAAGCTCGCTTCCAAGCCAGTTCTCTCACCTATCCGCTGCTCGATTTCTTCTCTAGGATTCGTTCGGCCATGCGCAAGATGGTCCACTCGCAAGGGCAATCTGTCTCAGTGAAGCTGGCAGCCTGCCCATCGCCCTTGCCGCTCGAGCCGTCACCCAGGATCAACAGCCCTTCCTCTCCGGACGACGATCCCCTGGACCAGTCTCACTTCCTTCTAGTTCAGAGTCTTCGCCCGTCCTTGTCGTCAATCTGCAATTGGTTGGAAAAGGATGACGTACATATAGTTGGGGGACAGCCAATCGGCGCTGGTGGATCATTTGCAGACATCTGGAGGGGGTCTTTGGACTCTCGCCAGGTTGCGATAAAGTCGTATCGACGTTATTTATTTTTTGATCTCTCTCAAGTCTTCCGGGTAGGTTAGCTTGCATCACCTGAAGTTCCGTCCGCTGAAGCTTCGTACACAGAGATTTTCACAGGAAGCACTGGTGTGCAGCCGCCTCTCACACCGGAACATTGTGTCATTCATAGGGATCTACAGCACCACAAAACATCCGTTCTCTCTCGTGTTTAACTTTGCTGGACATCTCGAGCTCGGGGAATATCTGAAAACCCACCACACGGCTGGGAGGCTGGAGCTAGTACGGTTCCATTCTTCCAAGATCTCTAGATCTTAACCTGACGACGCTTTTTTGATCACAAGCTGGTTGACATCGCTCGGGGATTGAATCACATGCACGATCTCGATATCGTCCACGGTAGTCTTAGGATTGTGAGGTCATCCCCTCGTTTTTGTGTCACATGTTCACCTCATGCTAGGGAAATATCTTGGTCGACCTCGACGGGACCGCACGCATCGCGGGGCTTGGATCGGCGTTCATAGTCGGTCATACAACGGCCTGGTCGGAGATGAGTGTCGAGAGGTCGCTCCGAGGGAGCGCCCCAGAGCTGATGTATCCTGGGGAGTTTGGATTGTCTTCAAGTTATCCGCACAACCCCAGGGCCAGTGACATCTATGCGTTTGGTGTCCTCGCTTGGGAGGCAAGGATTTTCATGGAACTTTCGAAACCATTCGTGAAAATAACCCCTATGCATAGGTTTTTATGGGACGTTCTGTCTTCTCCGATAGCCTCGATATCGTTGCCGCACACGTGATGTGGAGAGGTGCTCGGCCGCTACGCCCGGATCACCCTGAGGTCTCTGACCAGGTGTGGGAGATGATGAAACAGTGTTGGGAGGGAGTACCGTCACAACGCGCGACCATCAGGGAAATCGTTCATACACTGGAAGCGGAGCGTACGCCCAGATTCCGTGGTCCGCCCCAATGATCGATCCCAACACTTCCGAACTGTCGACACTTGGGCTTCTGTCACAATATTTATCTTACTCCCCCCAGGTGTAACTTATTAAGGTTGGCGACATGCAGATTCGACCAATGACGTAACGTGACGGGTGTGACCTTCAGCCATCTTTTGCACCGGGAAGAGTAACGCGTGACACATAAACGCCCGCACGAAAGTCCTT
>Ga0307513_10009763_pt1 | contig 12120 bp, 15 predicted proteins | sample 15_EM_MG_FD_202174 | JGI IMG/M metagenome (GOLD analysis project Ga0307513, IMG submission 202174) | Populus trichocarpa ectomycorrhiza microbial communities from riparian zone in the Pacific Northwest, United States - 15_EM | ecosystem: Host-associated > Plants > Roots > Unclassified | place... | reverse complement strand
AAGCCGGCCAGCAGCACCGCGAGGGCCACGATGAACGCCACGGTCGGGTTGACCCGGGCCAGCCGGCGCAGCAGGTTGTCGGACGGTGTCACGGAGGTCACTCCTGAGGGTGTGCGTACGCTCGTCACATGCTGGTGCTCAACCGCTTCGTGGTCCCGCCGGACACGCAGGACGGGTTCGTCGAGCAGGCGCACGCCGCCCTCGCCGCCCTGGCCGAACGGCCCGGATACCGCTCCGGGCGGCTCACCCGCGCATTGGACGACCCCGCCTACTGGACCCTGGTGACCGAGTGGGAGTCGGTCGGAGCCTACCGGCGGGCGCTGGGCGGCTTCGAGGTGAAGGTGCATGCGACGCCGTTGCTGGCGCTGTCGCTGGACGAACCGTCCGCGTTCGAGACGCTGGCCAGCGCCGCGCCCGGCGGCCAGGTGGTCGTCGAGGCCAGCGACCGGGCCGCCGAGCCGTGGCGCTGAGCATTACGCTTGGCGCATGACTGTGTCTCGATTGTCATGCCCTCCTGGCCTTCGCTGCGCTCGGTGCAGTCGGTCATGACGGTGGCGCCGCCCGCTCCCGCGCCCCCGCCGGGGCCAGGGGTCTACCCGCCCTTCCCCGCGCCGCCCACCGAGGGGCGCGGCCAGCGGGTCGGGCTCGGTTTGGGCATCGGCGCGGGCGTTCTGCTGCTGGTCTGCGGCGGCGGCGTCGCGGCGGTGATCGGCCTGGTCTCGGTGGCCAGCCGGTCCCTCAACGAGCAGGTCCACGTGGTGGTCGGCGACTACTTCGACGACCTGCGGGCCAAGCGCTACAACGAGGCGTACGACGAGCAGTGCCAGGAAGCCAAGGACGCCGAGACACGGGTCGAGTTCGCCAAGCGCGTCGCCTCCGATCGGCCGATCGCGTCGTACCGGGTGGGCGACATGAGTTTGGCCACCATCGACTTCGCCGTGCCGGTCGATGTCACCTACGACAACGGCGATTCCGGACAGCTCAGCGTGTACCTCGGACAGGACCCTTCGACGCGCCGTTTTCAGGTCTGCGGTGTCGAGGAGTAATCTCCTGACCTGTCCTGTTATCCATCGCATCCCCGCCGACAACCAGCCGGCGTAGGAGGAACATGCCCGCCGATCGCATCGACGCCGTCGTCAGCCTGGCCAAGCGCCGGGGCTTCGTCTTCCCCTCCAGCGAGATCTACGGAGGCACCCGTTCGGCGTGGGACTACGGTCCGCTGGGCGTGGAGCTCAAGGAGAACGTCCGCCGGCAGTGGTGGAAGTCGATGGTCCAGCAGCGGGACGACATCGTCGGCCTCGACTCCGCCGTCATCCTGGCCCGCGAAGTATGGGCGGCCTCCGGTCACCTGGACGCGTTCGTCGACCCGCTGACCGAGTGTCAGTCCTGCCACAAGCGATTCCGGGCCGACCACCTGGAAGAGGCGTACGAGGCCAAGCACGGTCACCCGCCCGCGTCGCTCGGCGAGATCAACTGCCCGAACTGCGGCAACAAGGGCACGTTCACCGAGCCGAAGATGTTCAACGGCCTGATGAAGACGTACCTGGGCCCGACCGAGAGCGCGGAAGGCCTGCACTACCTGCGGCCGGAGACCGCACAGGGCATCTTCGTGAACTACAACAACGTGGCGACCGCCGCGCGCAAGAAGCCGCCGTTCGGCATCGCGCAGGTCGGCAAGTCCTTCCGCAACGAGATCACCCCCGGCAACTTCATCTTCCGTACGCGTGAGTTCGAGCAGATGGAGATGGAGTTCTTCGTCGAGCCTGGCTCGGACGAGCAGTGGCACGATTACTGGCTGCAGCAGCGCTGGAACTGGTACCTCGACCTCGGCCTGACCGAGAACAACCTGCGGTTCTACGAGCACCCGAAGGAGAAGCTCTCGCACTACTCGAAGCGGACCGTCGACATCGAGTACCGCTTCCAGTTCGGCGGCACCGAGTTCGCCGAGCTCGAGGGCATCGCCAACCGCACCGACTTCGACCTCACCACGCATTCGAAGCATTCCGGCGTCGACCTGTCCTACTTCGACCAGGAGAAGCAGGAGCGCTGGGTGCCGTACGTGATCGAGCCCGCCGCCGGCCTGACCCGGGCCGTGCTGGCGTTCCTGCTCGAGGCGTACGACGAGGACGAGGCGCCGAACACCAAGGGCGGCGTGGACAAGCGCACGGTGATGCGCTTCGACCCACGGCTCGCGCCGATCAAGGTCGCGGTGTTGCCGTTGTCGCGCAACCCCGAGCTGTCGCCGAAGGCCCGCGGCCTGGCCGAGACGCTGCGCAAGCGGTGGATCGTCGAGTTCGACGACTCGCAGGCGATCGGCCGCCGGTATCGCCGCCAGGACGAGATCGGCACGCCGTTCTGCGTCACGGTGGACTTCGACACGCTCACCGACGACGCGGTGACGGTGCGCGACCGCGACACCATGAAGCAGGAGCGGGTCTCCCTCGGCCAGATAGAGGATTACCTGCTGAGGCGGTTGTATTGAGGTATTGGACGTCGAAGCCACGCGGCGAAAGGGTCAGGCGAGAGCTGTTCTGGTGCGGGAGAACGCCTTGGGGCCGACGCCCAGGATCCGCTTGAAATGGCGAACCAGGTGCGACTGGTCGTAGAAGCCGCTGCCGGTGGCCACCGACCACAGGGGGTGGCCGGCGAGAATCAACCGGCGCGCAAGGTCGACCCGGCGCGAGATCAAGTACTGATGCGGCGACATGCCGAACGCGCTGCTGAACGCTCGGACCAGGTAGGCCGGATGGAAATGCAGCACCCGGGCCGCCTGCTGCAGCGACAGCCCCGCGACGATGTGCTGCTCCAGTAGGTCGCGGAGTTGGTGGGCCGCGCTGTGGTCGAGCCGCACCGGCAGGACCGGGTGGCCCAATCGGCCGCGCAGCCGCTCGGTGATGTCGGCCAACTGGCTCTCGGCCGCCAGATCCGCACCGGGCAATTCGATGTTGCGGTGCAGTTCGGAGATCATTCGGCGCAGCGGCACATCGGTGAAGGCGGAATTGTCGACCGACGCGCCGATCAATCCGGCCGGCAGCTGGTCGGGGTCGAGGTAGAGCACCCGTTTGCGGAAGCCGCGCGAGCTGGTGGAGCAGCCATTGTGCGGAACGTGGGGCGGCAGCAGGGTCACCAACTCGCCGTACGCCCCGCGTTCATGTCTGTCGAGGTCGTAGCGGACGGCGCCGTCGTCGACGATCAACAGAGTCCACGAGTCGTGCGCGTGCATCGGGTAGGCGTGCTCGGTGAAATGCGCGTGCAGGACTTCCACCACGCCGTTCAGGCGCGGCCGCCAGGCTCTGATCTCGGCGCCTGCGGTGCCGGCCCGGTTCGTGGCCACGTCAAAATCGTACAAGACCCGCAGGTCGCCCCAGACCCATGATGAGCCCCATGCCTGTTCGCTTTGACACCAAGATCGCCGTACTGCTCCGCGACGACCTGCTCACCTGGCAGCGCCTGAACGTCACGGCGTTCCTGGTCAGCGGAATCGGGACCGCAGTACCCGAGGTGATCGGGGAGCCGTACGAGGATGCCAGCGACGTCCGGTACCTGTCGATGTTCCGCCAGCCCGTCCTGGTATTCGAGGGCGGCAAGGAGCTGTTGCCGGCGGCGCACGGCCGGGCGCTCAGCCGGGTGCTTCCGTTGTCGGTATTCACCGCAGAACTCTTCGGGACCAGCAACGACCGGGACAATCGGGCCGCCGTGCGCGCGGTCACCACCGGGCAGCTGGATCTGGTCGGGATGGCCGTCTACGGCCCGCGCAACACGGTGGACAAGGTGTTCAAGGGCGCGCACATGCACCACTGACCGCTCCCCGAGACCGCAGGCAGAAACGGATGCAAACGTCAATCCGAAACCTGTCAATGTCGTGTGGTCCCGTGGCTGGCTGCGCTGCAATGCAGCCGCAACGATAGTCATTACCCTGATCCACGTCGGCTGTCGTCGAGGGAAAGGGCTTCAATGGCAGAACAGGTGAACCGGTCGCTCTGGGCGACCGGGTTGTCTCTCGCTCCCGGCCAGACCCAAAGTTGGGCCGAGGATGGCCAGGTCTTCGGAAGGGTTCGCTGGTTTCTCGCGCAGCCGCTCGCCCTCAGCGGAGTGAGCCGTGCGGTCGAAGTCGAGAGGGTTTTCACGCGGGTGCTGGCGAATGGCACCAGGCGGATCGAGGTGACCGTCCGCAACATCGGTACGACGGTCGCGAACTACGCCATCTACGTTGCCGAGACCACAGGTCCATGACGAGCGAAATGACGAGGTAAGACGTGAAGATCATGGTGGTCCACGACGCGAAGGGGCTGGTGAAATCGGCCGGCATCGCGGGGGACCGGTACGCGGGTCGGGTCCGCCTCGTCGCGGACGCCGGAGAAGAGGTCAGTGAGATCGAGGCCCCCGGCGCGCTGGGCCCGGCCCTGGCCGGCGACCTCGATGATGACGCGCGGGTTCGGTATCTCGTCGATCTCGTCAACGGAACATATCTGCGGGGCTCGCATGAGTGAAACGACGCGACCGGCCGCGTCGCGACGGGCGCTGCTGGCTGGAGCGTTGGGCCTAGGCGTGGCGGCAGTCGTCGTGCAGTCGGCACGCGGCCGGAGGCGGACCGAGGCCCACGGGGGAGGGCTGCACACGCACGTTGACGGGGTCGCCCACCGGCACCCGATGATGGTGCACGAGATGGGCCAGCCGGTCGCAAGGCCGGTTCGCGAGATCTAGCTCCGGTGTTGGACCGCTTGGTCGAGGCTGGTCGGGCACGTTTGGCGGTACGGCCCGGATTCTGGCCGCGGATGCGCGCCGGGAGCGGCGTCGAACGACTCGGCGCCGCCCTCGCGGCATTGCGTGAGGAGGAACGCTGGTGAGCCTTTACTACATCGACACCTCCGCCGCGCTCAAGTTGCTGACCGACGACAGCCATTCCCGGGCGTTCGCGACGTTCTACGACGAAAGTGAAGGCGCGTCGTGGGTCAGTTCGGCGCTGCTGCGGATCCAGGTGATCCGGGCCGTCAGCAGGGCCATGCCGGCGGCCCTGCCGGATGCGAGGGCCCTCCTGCTGGCCTTCGACTACGTGAGCATCGACGACGAGGTCGTGGACGCGGCGATGAACGAGCCGGACCGGATGCTCCGTTCGCTGGATGCGATTCACTTGGCCACCGCGCGGGTGCTCGGGCCGGATCTGGACGGCCTGGCCACGTACGATGACCGGCTGGCGGTTGCGGCGAAGGACGCGGGAATCCCGGTGCTCGACCCGCGAGGCTGACCAGCTTGGATCCAGCCGCGCGCCGCCTGCCCGGTCGGTGGGCTGCCGGGCCGGGCGTGCCATGCTCGGAAGCGTGACCGATGCTCCGGCGACGATGGAGCGCCGGCATTAGGCTCTGGCGCGGAGGTGTTCCTCGCCGGCTGCCGCCGCGGAATAGACGCTCAGAGCGGCGTAGGTTACACTTATTTCCGATATCACCGGGTGTCGGGAGGCTGAAATGGCGCGATCGAGTGTGTTGGGCGCAGCGGCCCGTGTAGAGCCGAGCCCAGTTGATCGTGATCGCGCGGCCGCGATCAGCCGCGCGGCCGTCGGAGTCGCCGAGGCGATCCTTCGGCTACCGAGCGGCGAGGAGATCACGTTGCCCGCGTCGCTGATGGCCGTGCTACGCGCCTCCGCTGGTCAGTTGTCACAGGGCCACGGCATCACCGTGCTCGCCACCGAGGTCTGCCTGACCCCGGCCGAGGTGGGCGAACTGCTCGGGTTGTCCCGACCGTTCGTGGCCCGGCTGCTGGACGCCGGTGAAATCCCTGCGGAACACCTGCCCGACAGCCGACACCGGGTGGTGCGCCTGGCGGACGTGCTGGAGTTCCAGGCTCGTCGGCAACGCCGCAGGGCGGGCCGTCAACGTATCGCCGACGCGGTCCACGCCGCGGACCTCCCCTACTGAGCCGGTGACGGTGACCGTGACACGGGTCTTCGTCGACACCAACGTGCTGTTCCCGTTCTCGGTCATGGACCTCATGCTGGCGTTGACCGAGGACAACGTGCACGAGGTGCTGTGGACACAGGCACTGCTGGCCGAATGGGAACGGGTCATCGTCCGCCAACAACGCCGGTCTGCCGCCTCCGCCGCGGCGATCACCGCCGCAATCCGCGAATACTTCGCCGACAGCGAGGTACCCGAGCCCGCGTACGCCCACCTGATCGCCAAGATGCCGGGCGATGACCCGGACGACTGGGTACACATGGCCGCCGCCATCGCCGGCAGCGCCGAGGCGATCGTGACCTGGAACCAGGCCGACTTTCCCACCGAAGCCCTGGCCGGCTACCGAATGCGGGTATGCACGCCGGACGATTACCTGTGCGACCTGCTCGACGCCTGGCCTGACGAGGTCCTCGACACCGTCGTCCGGTTGGCCGGCGAGAAACGCAACCCCCCGATGACTCCGGTCGACCTGACCAACGTCTTCGCCAAAGCCGGCGTACCCGCCTTTGCGCAACGGCTCCAACGGCGGCTGGCCGACCGAGGTCAGGGCTGACCGACGGCTTGGACCGCCGTGGTTCGCGTTCAGAAGTCGACAGACTCCAACTGCTCCTGGGTGACCACCGTGCCGGGCATCGAGTTCACCGTCCGGGTCGTCGACTAAACCGGTCGGGGACGACACCCTGGCGATTCGCCGCCGAGGACACGCCAAGCAGGTCAACTGCATCCTCAATCTGCCGCTGCCCGAACTCTGCCCGACGACAGGACTCCACACAACCTCACCCGTACGGCACACCCTCCACGGCCACGCGCATGTCGGACCCGGATCGAGCACGACGGATGAGTCGCCCGTTGCCTGTGTCCGATTGGCGGGCGGCCCGGATGGGCGTGACATCCTTGCAGCCATGACTGACACCTCCGCGTCGGCGCTGGCGTCGCCAACTGTTCGCCAGCTGCGGTTGGGGGCGTACGAAGTGTGGCCGCCAGTGGTCTTGGCGCCGATGGCCGGGATCACGAACAAGGCGTTCCGGCGGTTGTGTCGGGAGCAGGGCGGCGGGCTGTACGTCTGCGAGATGATCACGACCGTGGCACTCGTCGAGCGGAACCCGAAGACGCTCAAGATGATCGCGTTCGAAGGCGACGAGCGGCCCCGTAGCTTGCAGCTCTACGGTGTCGATCCGGACGTCACGGCCAAAGCAGTTCGAATAGTGGTAGAGCATGATTTAGCAGATCATATCGATCTAAATTTCGGCTGCCCGGTTCCCAAGGTTACCCGGCGTGGTGGCGGCGCGGCCCTGCCGTGGCGGCGCAGGCTGTTCGGCCGCATCGTCCGGCAGGCCGTCGAGGCGGCCGCGCCGGCCGGCGTCCCGGTCACGATCAAGATGCGTAAGGGCATCGACGACGACCATCTGACGTACCTGGAAGCAGGCCTGATCGCGCAGGAGGCCGGCGTCGCCGCGGTGGCGTTGCACGCGCGCACCGCCGAGCAGCGCTACTCCGGCAGCGCGGACTGGGACGCCATCGCCACCCTCAAGCAGGCGCTGGACGTGCCGGTACTCGGCAACGGAGACATCTGGGAGGCCGCCGACGCGCTGCGCATGGTGGCGCATACCGGCGTCGACGGCGTCGTGATCGGCCGCGGTTGCCTGGGCCGGCCGTGGCTCTTCGCCGATCTGTCCGCGGCCTTCGACGGGCGGCCGTCGCAGGCCCTCCCCACCCTCGGTGAGGTTGCCGCCATCATGTCCCGGCATGCACACCTGCTGGTCGAGGCGCTGGCGGACGAGCGGCACGGTTGCGCCGACTTCCGCAAGCACGTCGCCTGGTATCTCAAGGGCTTCCCGGTCGGCGGCGACCTGCGCCGCGGCCTGGCGATGGTGTCGTCGCTCGCCGAGCTGGACGACCTGCTGGCCCAGCTCGATCCGGCGCAGCCGTTCCCGGCGGAGTCGCTGGGCCAGCCACGTGGCCGCATCAACGCCCCCGGCAAGGTCTCCCTGCCATCCGGCTGGCTGACCGGCCGCGACGACGACACCGTCCCCGAGGACGCCGAAATGGAAAACAGCGGCGGCTGACCAGCGGGTCACGCCGTGGGCAGGCGGTGGCTGATGGCGATCGCGGTGGCCAGTAAGGGCAGCCCGCACAAGGCGAACATCACCGGCACCGAGCCGCCGCCGAACCCGAAGAATACGTACACCAGGACCGCGAACACCTCCGACGCGAAGCCGGCCACCGACAGCACGGTGGCGCGCGAGCCGCTGCCGATCGAATCCTGCAGCCGGGTCTCGGTGACCACGATCGCGAACTGCAGGATGCCGAACGCCACCGCGATCGGCACCATCCCGGCGAGCCGGCCGCTCAGCGCACCTCCGGCCAGCAGCACCGCGGCGACAGCCAGGGCGGCGCCCAGCCGACTCGGGCCGATCGCCGACCACCGACCGGCCAGCGCACTGCCCACGGCCATGGCCAGCGACGGCATGGCGAAGAGCAGCGGCACCACCACGGTCGGCGCACCGGCCGCGCGGGACAGCAGCGGCAGATACTCGTCCAGCGCGGTGAACCCCGGCACCAGTGCGCCGATCGCCACCGCCCAGGCCACCCGGCGGCTACCGCGTACCTCCCGGAGCCCGGCGCGCAGGGTGGCCAGATAACCGCGGACGCCGCCGAACTCGTCGGTCTCCTCCTGCCGGGGCGTTTCGGGGAAGCCCAGTGCGATCCAGCCGCCGGCCGCGACCACCACCACGCTCAACGCGCCGACCAGCGGGTAGCCGCCCCACGCGTAGACCGGTGCGGCGAGCACGGTGGCGGCGAGCATCGACAGGATCGCGACCGTGCCACCACGGCCGGCCACCCGGGCGTAGCGCTCGGTGGCTCCGGCGGCGGCGAGTTCGTCGTACACCAGGGCTTCGAGCGCGCCCGACCCGAGCGATCCGCCGAGACCCCAAAGCCCAAAACCCACCGCGAAGCCGGCGTACGAGGGCCACAGCGTCCAGCATGCGAAGCCAGCCGCGGTCAGGAACTCGCCCAAGGCGTACAGGCGACGGCGCGACCAGATGTCGGCCCAGACGCCGGACGGGACCTCGACGACGAACGAGACCACCGACCACAGCACGAACAGCGACGAGATCTGCGCCGTGGACAGCCCGGCGTCCGCAAACAGCAGCGCGTAGACCGGGTAGAAGAGCACGCCCTCCTGACACGCGCGAACCGCGTACAGGCGGCGAGAGACATTAGATCAAGCAGGTGGGTGTCGCGCGCTATCAACCATGCCACGACCGTGCCACCCACCCAGAACTGCGTCAACCGATTTTCCGCGTCGAGGTGGTAGCACATGTGCTACCATCTCTGCATGGCTGAAGTAGGGCTACGCGAGATGCGCCAGAACGCCAGTGACCTGGTGCGTCGCGCCGAAGCGGGGGAACAGGTGACGATCACCGTGGCCGGCCGGCCGGCCGCCGTGCTCGGTCCGGTGAGCCCTCGCGCGTGGCGTCGTTGGGATGACGTCGCCGACATCTTCACGGGGCCGACCGACCCGGATTGGACCAGCGATCGCGATCTCCTGGACAACTCCTTGGTCGACCCCTGGGACAAGTAAATGAGCCGGGGGATCCTCGACACCAGCGTATTGATCGCGGAGGATATTACGCCGATCCCCGGCGAGCTGGCGATCAGTGTTATCAGCATCGCCGAACTGCAGTTCGGGGTCCTGGTGGCCAAGAACCCCGAGGTCCGGGCGACTCGGTTGACCAAGCTCGGCACCATCCAGCGACGATTCGACCCGCTGCCCGTCGATGACGCCGTGGTAGACAGCTACAGCCGTTTGGCCGCTGCAGTCGTCAGGGCCGGCCGGCAGCCCCGGGCCCGCACGATGGACCTCCTGATCGCCGCCACTGCGCACGCCCACAACGCGGCTATCTACACCCGGAACGCCAAGGACTTACACGGCCTGGAGGGCCTGATCACCGTGGTCACAATTTAGTCAGCGGTGGGGTAGCGCGGCGCGGTCGGCGGCGGCGCGGCCGGAGTCCCAGCCCTCGCGGCTGGCTACCCGGCCGCCGCGGGAGCGGATCGTCTGCGGAAACACCCGGCGTACGGTCTCGCGGACCTGTGCCTCGCGGGACGCCAGCACCGGCAGCAGATCCGCGGCGTCGCGGGCCTCGTCCAGCGCGCCCGCGGTCGCGGCGTCCAGCCGTTCGCCGATGCGCACTCCGTACGCGATCAGGAAGGATCTTCGGAAGGCCTTGAGCCGCGCCCGGCCGGCTTTGCCGCCCGCCGGCTCCGCGCCCGCCATGGCCCGGTTTGCCTGCACCAGCAGCGACGTGTAGAGCAACTCCACCGCGTCGATGTCGGCGTCGAAACCGAACACGGTGGTGAACCCGAGGTCCGGCGACCACACGGTCGCGCACCGGTTGGCCCGCGCGACCGCGTCGAGCAGCGCGGCCTTCTCGTCCTCATACGGATGGTCCACCCCGACCCGCCGGGCGAGTGGCAACACCTCGACGGCGCCGCCGGCCAGAGCCTCCGCGAGGCGGTGCCGGGCGATCAACTCCTGCGCCTTGCCGGCGTACGCCTCGGCCTCGGCCGGAAAGTCGGTCGACTCGGCCTTGGCCAGCAGCGCCCGCACGCGTTCCAGCAACCGATCGTCGATGCCGTGGGTCCGGGCCGGCGCCGCGGGGATGCCGGGCGGCGGCATCAGGATCTCGATCGGTGGCAGCCGGGACAGGACCCCGAGCAGCCCGAGTACGGCGTCGAGCAACGCGACCCGATCGACCCGCCACCGCCCGGCGGCCTCGGCGAGGTAGGTCTCGTCGCCGCGCCACCAGAGGCGGGCCCCGAGTGCCGAGGCTTGCGCCGGCCACCGCGGATCGACCGGCCGGCCCGCGAAGCCCCGCAGGTAGGCGGCGACACCGTCGGTCACCAGGCGCGCGTACCCCGGCTGCCCGCGCCGCCCGACGACCCGATGCAACTCCACGGGTTGCCAACCCGCCTGGAACAGCGTGGCGAAGGCCTGGCGCAGGGCCGCGACCAGCGCCGGATCGACGTCCCCGGCGGGCGCGACGGTCAGCGCGTCCAGGCCGGCCTCGTAGCCGGTCACGCCGCCGAGAACCCGCCGCACGGTGTCCGTCACAGATGTCACCCGTCCAGCGTACGGACGGGCAGACCCGCGTCCGCCCAGGTGCGACTGGCGGGAAGACATTGACAACCATCGTACCGACCAGTACCTATACGAAATGAGTTCGAACATGTTTCGTTCTTCAACACACAGGGCCTCGAAAGGAACATAAATGAACACCTACCTAACACGGATGTTCACCGCGGCGGTCCTCGCCATCGCGAGCCTGCCGGTGGTGACATTGGCGACCGCCCCGCCCGCGTCGGCCCTGGACAACGGGCTTGCGGTGTCCCCGCCGATGGGGTGGAACGACTGGAACGCGTTCGCCTGCAACGTGACCGAGGACCTGGTCAAGCAGACCGCCGACGCCATGGTCCGCAACGGGATGCGCGCGGCCGGCTACAACTACGTCAACATCGACGACTGCTGGATGACCAAGACCCGGGACCGCACCGGCGTCCTGGTCGCGGACCCGGTGAAGTTCCCGAACGGGATGCGGGCGCTCGCCGACTATGTCCACGCCCGCGGGCTCAAGCTGGGCATCTACGAGGACGCCGGGCGGACCACCTGTGCCGGCTACCCGGGCAGCCTCGGCCACGAGGTCCAGGACGCGAAGACCTTCGCCTCCTGGAAGATCGACTACCTGAAATACGACAACTGCAACCACGACGGTACGGACGTGCTCTCCCGCTACACCGCGATGGGCAACGCGCTGGCCAAGAGCGGCCGGCGCATCGTCTACAGCATCTGCAACTGGGGCGAGGCCAACCCGTGGAACTGGGCGCCGGCGGTGGGCAACCTGTGGCGTACCACGGGCGACATCGGCGACAACTGGGACAGCATGAACGGGATCTACCACGACAGCGTCAAGCATGCCTTCGCCGCCGGTCCGAACGCCTGGAACGACCCGGACATGCTCGAGGTCGGCAACGGCGGCATGACCGACACCGAGTACCGCACCCACTTCACGCTGTGGGCCGCGATGGCGGCGCCGCTGCTGGCCGGGGCGGACCTGCGCAACGCGTCGGCGAGCACGCTGGCGATCTACCTCAACAAGGACGTCAT
>Ga0307513_10009762_pt1 | contig 12120 bp, 11 predicted proteins | sample 15_EM_MG_FD_202174 | JGI IMG/M metagenome (GOLD analysis project Ga0307513, IMG submission 202174) | Populus trichocarpa ectomycorrhiza microbial communities from riparian zone in the Pacific Northwest, United States - 15_EM | ecosystem: Host-associated > Plants > Roots > Unclassified | place... | reverse complement strand
ATTTCGACCAGATCGGGTCGATCAAAACATTGACTTCGTGCGTTTGAATCAAGAAAGAAGCGTGGCCGATCCAGGTGATGCAGATTTCGCCTTTGCGGATCTTCGGGAAATGCGGGCGGACGTGATCGCCGGCGCGCTTGGTAAAAAGCGAGGGGATCAGAACCGTCGTGAGGAAGTTGCGTTTGTGCCAGTCGGAGCGCGGACGCAATTTGATGCGGGTCGAGCGCTTGTTCTCAGCTCCGTTCTCCGAAGACTGGCGAACGACGTTCCTCCGGCTTTTTTTCGAAAAAGGAATCGGCACTGTTGCGCTAGCATATAAGCTTGGTTCGGTGAATCAAAACCTTTCCCCGCGATGAAGGCCGAACCCAAGCCAGCCATCTGACGCACGCATGAACGCAGTCATTAGCGATTAGGCTTCACTCTCCCCAGAACGATGCAGCTGCCGAATGCGCTCCCGCGCCAGCCTTTCCTTGGACTCGCGCTGGCCGCGAGCACCGGCATTTTTGTGGCCGACTTCGCGCCGAGCCATTCGTTCGCGGCCGCGATAGTGCTGGGGGTCGTGGCGCTGATCGCGCTGCTTTCGCGCACTTCGTTTGCGGTTTACGTGCTGGTCGCCACTGGTTTTTTTATCCTGCACAGTTTTCGCACGGGAGATTCGCAGGCGCTGCGCCTGGCCCGCGAACTTGGTGAGGAACCGCGCCCGGTGAGCGTTCGTGGATTTGTCGCGAGCGAACCGAAAATCGCGGCGACTGGTTCGGCTTCATTCCTTTTGCAGGCGGAATCGATTGAGATCGAGGGCGAGACGCGCCCGTGTCGCGCGAAGTTTTTCGCGCGCTGGCGTCAGGCGGTGGAGTTTGGCGACGAGGTCAAACTCTTCGGCACGGCCGAGCGAGTCGAAAAACCGCGCAATCCCGGCGAATTCGACCTGCGCTCGTATCTCGCCCGGCAAGACGTCCAACGCGAGCTGATCGTGCGCTACCCCGAAAATGGGACGATTCTCAGGCATGGCGGCGGCAATCCGATCCTGCGGGCGGTCCAGAAGTCGCGGGCGTGGTTGCAGGCCGTTCTCTCACGCGACCTCGAGAACTCGCCCGACGTTACGGCATCGATCAGTGGAATGGTTCTGGGATTACGGCATCAGACGCCGGAGGACATCGAAGAGCCGTTTCAACAAACCGGCACGCTGCATCTCTTCGCGGTGGCAGGGTTGCATGTCGGAATCGTAGCGCGACTGCTTTGGATCGTGGCGACCGTCGTCCGATTGCCGCGAAAATGGGCCACGGCGCTCATCATTCCGTCCCTGTTGTTTTATGCAGCGGTCACAGGCTTGCACACCTCAAGCGTGCGGGCCGCTGTGATGAGCGCGGTGTTGCTGGCCGGTTTCCTGGTGGAACGAAAAGTTCTCGCGCTCAATAGCCTCGCGGCCGCGGCCGCGCTGATCCTTTGCTGGAACACCAACGAACTCTTCTCGGTCGGTTTCCAGCTCTCGTTTTCAGTGGTGGCGGCAATCGTGCTGCTGGCCGAGCCAACCTATCGATTCCTGCGCCGCTGTTTCGCGCCGGATCCTTTTCTTCCGCGAAGTTTGTTCGGCGCGCGCCGGCGCGTCATCGGCCGCTCCGTGACATGGCTGGCGCGCGCCAGTTCCGTTTCGTTCGCGGCCTGGATCGGTTCTCTGCCATTGATGCTCTGGTATTATTACCTGGTTACGCCCATCTCGCTGCTGGCGAACCTTGTCGTCGTTCCAATTGCTTTTTTTGTCCTCGCGGGCGGTCTGCTGTCGATAATCGCAGCCCCGCTTTCAACCTGGCTGTCGGTTGTCTTCAACAACGCGAACTGGTTCCTGACGAAAATCATTCTTGGCGCTGTCCATCTCTTCGCCCAGATCCCTGGAGGATATTCTTACGTCGAACACCCGCATTGGCCCGGCGATGCGAGCTTGGAAATCACTGCGCTCGATTTGAAATCAGGAGGCGCGTTGCATATCCGCACTCCCGACAGCGATTGGCTGTTCGACACTGGATCGCTCCGCGATTACGACCGCGTCGTCCGCCAATACCTTCGCTCCAGAGGCCTGAAGCGGCTCGATGGGCTCGTCCTGACGCACGGAGATGCCGCGCACATCGGCGGAGTGAGCAGCACGCTTCTCCAATTTCATCCGCGACAACTAATCGATACGGCCACGCCGGACCGCTCGCCGATTCACCGCAAGCTGATCGCCGAGCTCGCGCGGAACGGCGACCCGCGCAGGCTTTGCGCCGCGGGAGATGAATTTGATCTCTCGCGAGATATCAGAGCCAGGGTTCTTTTTCCGCCACGGGGGTTCGAAGGCGCCAAAGCGGACGATCAGGCGCTCGTTATTCAACTAGCCGTTGCCGGCAAACCAAGGGTGCTGCTCATGTCCGACAGCGGCAGTGCGACCGAAGAATTCTTGCTGAAAACCTATCCCGCCCTGCGCAGCGACATTATCGTGAAGGGACAGCATCACTCCGGTATTTCCGGATCGGATCCGTTTCTCGACTCCGTCCAGCCACAGGCGATCGTCGCAACCTCGCGCGACTTCCCGGAGAACGAGCGAATCAAGAGCGAATGGGTGGAACATGTCGACGCGCGCCGGATCAAGCTCCTTCGCCAGGACGAAACCGGGGCAGTGCAAATCAGGGTTTTCCGCGATCGCTGGGAAGCGAAAACCTATGCCACGTCCGAAACTTTTAGCAGCCTGAGCCGGTAGATTTCGGATTGGCTGAATCGTTTTTCGAAGGTGCTGCGCGCGGCAGGCGGCTCCGGATCAGGGTTGGCCACAAATTGCGTTGATTCCCTGGCGAGGCGTTCGATTTCCCGAAAGTAATCGATTTGATCCGTCGCGATGCGCAGCACGCCATGCGGAACCAGGGCGCGATGAACCGAGGCGAAAAAATCCCCCGTCACCACCCGGCGGCGCCAATGCCGTCGCTTGGGCCAGGGATCCGGAAACATCAGATAAAATTGCGTGACAGAACTTGCAGGCAGCATTTTCTGAACAGCATAGGAAGTTTCGACCAGCAACACGCGCGCGTTCGTTAGCGCACGTTCTGTGATCTTCCGATGCGCGGCCCGTATTCTCCCGGGAAGGCGCTCGATTCCCAAAAAGTCCCGGGTAGGATTGGCTGCGGCGATTTCCACGAGAAAGGTCCCGTCTCCGCATCCAAGATCGATTTCGATCGGCGCGTTTCGACCGTAGATGGCCTCCAGATCGAGCGGCGCAAAATAACTCGCCGGAACGATTTCCGCGGCGGAAGCCAACGGAGGAGATTTTCGAGATCGAAGCATCTGAATTGGCCGCTGAAGCGGATCGCCCTTACTATTAGCAAAGCCGCGCTGGCGCCATTCGGAATAAGGCGAGCCAGCGCAACTCACAACTCACATGATGAAACAATTCGCCCATATTATTTGCGCTGTCGCGGCACTCACGGCTGCAAACCTCTGCGCAGCTGCGGATCCGACACCGCCATCCACCACAAAGAACGCTATTTTCGCCGGCGGATGTTTTTGGTGCATGCAACCACCCTACGATCAAGCGAAAGGCGTCGTCAAAACGGTCGTCGGTTACACTGGCGGCAGTGAAGCCGACGCAAACTATTCGAAGGTTTCGGCGCATCAAACGAAGCACCGCGAGGCGATCCAGGTCACTTACGATCCGGCGCAAATCTCGTACGATCAATTGCTCGATATCTTCTGGCGGCAAATCAATCCGACCCAGGCGGATGGGCAATTTCACGATATTGGCCTGAGCTATCAGGCGGCAATTTTCTACGGCGACGAAGCGGAGAAAAAGGCCGCGGAAGTTTCTAGGGAGAAGCTGGCCAAGTCAGGCAAGTTTCAGAAACCGATCGTCACGGAAATCCTGCCCGCGTTGAAATTCTATCCGGCGGAAGAATATCATCAAAAATATTACCTCAAGAATCCGGCGGACTTTGAAGCGTATCACGTCGGGTCGGGTCGAGTCAGTTTTCTTGAAAAGACCTGGGGCGAGACTTCCAAGAAATAGAAGCTCCGGCCAACCTTGCGCCCGTTCGGGCCGGCTTCGGGTTTAGGGCTTTGCGATGGACGGGACCTGGGCAACGACCGTCATCGGCGAAGAGTGCGTTTTCTGTTCGAGTGAACTGAAAGAATACAATTCCGCCTCATTGGAATTAATGAACTCCGCGTGGCTCACCGCCAGCGGTTCATTCAGGAATTTCGAAAGTTCCTGGGCGAGAATGATCGCGATCGCACGGGCGTCCCGTGTGTAAACCGGCAATGGAAATCCGCCCGAATTGCGATCGTAACCATAGATGTTGCCTTCGGTTTCCCAAACACAGTAGGCGTGCCCGGCTGGATGCTTGTCGAACCGGACGAGGAGGATCTTGGCCCAGAAGTTCCGGTCGAGCGTGTGCTGCGCTTTCACGACCGCGAGGTAGTTGCAGGCGGAGACGACGCACCCGTTGAGAACGACAAGGTCATCTTCTCCGGGAGTCAGGACCACTCGCTGTTGCTGACACCCGGAGAGAGCGCAAATCAACACAATGGCGCAGGAAATAGAGCTGATTTTGCGAAATAAGAGATTTTTCATGAACATCTTGATATCAAAATACTGCGTGAAATTATGGCTATTGGTGTTTTTATAGCATCATTCTTGCTTTATAGGGAAGCTTTATCTCGATAATTCCAAGAAATGGCGATTGGCGCGAGCAAATTGCGGCCAAAAAGGGCCGCCGCCCCCGGCTCAGCGTCACGCGGAGGTTCGCGACTTCTTCTCGCTGGGTACTCGAAGGTATCTGCGCTTGCTGCCGTTTGCCGCTTCGAGAATGAAAAACTCTTGGTGAACGCTCAAAAGTTTGTCCCGGTCAGTCGCCCCCGCAGGTATTCGGTCGAAGGCGTCGCTCACATAGGTGTAGAGCAGGATGTCGCCGTCCACTGACCAGCGGCCGGTAAACTTCGAAATGGTCTTCCCGCGGTAGACCACGTCGCCGCTGAAAGTGCCGTTTCGATTGAAGACATAGTGGCAGCCTTTGATTCTGTCCGCGTAACGCCACTCTCCGACGAGGCTGCTCGGGAAGTTCGGCTGCAAACCGGCACACGACGCCAGCGAACACAAGGTGAGCGCAAGAAGGGCTTTCATTCGCGAGAGAAGGTGAACACGATCAACTGCCGGACCGGCAAGCGCAATCGCGATACCATTACGAGATCCACGGGACATTCTCTACGCCTCGTCGGTCGGATCCCAGAAAAAGAAGGAGAGCGGTCTCTCGACGAGAACCGCTCTCGAAAATGGGCTAACCGAGGGAACGGCTAGTTCTGGGCGATGAGCGTGGAAGCAGCGCGGAATTTCTTCGCCCCGGCGTAGGCATAGAGTGGTTGATAGTTTCTTTTTCCCACTTTCCTGGTCATGCAGGCAGTCCAGTTGAATGTGGGATCGAGAACGTAGCTGCCACCCTCCGTTTCCCAAGCCAGCCAGGCGTGCGTCTGCCGGCTGCTCGAGGTGCGTTTGCCGATGACGAGCCTTACGTTTGTCGCACCATTCGCCTGCATCTTTTCGTAGAGAGCGACCGCTTTGGCTTTGCAATCCGCAGGCGCGCCCGATTGGGCTTCGGCGGGAGTTTTCCAGATCGCCGTAAAACCATAGGGGATCGAGCGAAGATTTCCCATCCACTGATTCACGACGTTCAATGAGAGGCGGTTGGAAGGGGCCCGGCTCGGCGCTGTCAACACCGGTCGAATGCGCGCCATTTGGTTATCGTAAGGGGTAGCACCGACGGTAAACAGGAGAGCATCGGCGAACGAGGATGAAACGGTGATTCCGAGGAGAGTCGCGGCTAGGAGAAGCGTCTTTTTCATGGTGAGGATTCTATTGGCTATACTAACTATAATTACTATAGCAGCAGCCGTGCCAGATGGTGGCGAGGAACGCGACGCAAACTCGCTCCGTGGCGGTCCAACACCGGCGCAGTAGACTTTCGAACGAATTGCTGCCAGCGAGGCCAGTTACCGGACACCGCTGGCAGCCTTGGAGCCGCTCAGTTCATCCTGGACGGATTCGCTACGAAACTGCTTTCACAGCGACCCGTCGCCAATCGTCGGCGTTGATCGGTTCTGTGCCGCGAAACGCCACGATAACGATATCACCGCGACGCGCGACAGTTCGGCCAACTACTACGCGCGGGAAATCGGATCCTCGATCACGATCCTGTCAAAGGCTACCTTCCGAGACTCGAGGCGCGGCTGCCCTGATTTTCGCGGAGCCGGCCGCAAACCTTCAGAATAACCGCCTCGGCACTTAGTCGAGGGAAAGAAGTTGAATCTGAGGGACAAGTTTGCCGTCTTGCAAATGCAAGGAGGTAACGGCAAGCCTGACGCGCTCTTTCTGGCAAATCGCGTTAATCGCTTGCTCGCCGCGTAGAATACGTTCGCGTCTGTCTCGTTCGCGTTCCAACATCGATTCTACAAGCTTCTTAGCTGAAGCTTTCGGGGTTTGCCTCTTGGCGCTCATGGCCACGCGCCACCACCGCTAAACCAGCTGATGACGCGTCGAGCCAATCGTAAAATAGAGATGCGTTCCGTCGAACTCCAACGCGCCGTTTTCCGGCGTCGTATTCAGGGTCCCGCTCTGAAGTTTAAGCGGCGCCGTGCCCGCGCCGGCAGCACCCGCGGATAACAAAACCTGATTCCCGAAAACCGCTTGGCCGCTTCCCTCAAACGACATCCGTTCACTTAGCGCGCTTGCCCCCGTTAGCACCGTGCTGAAGCTCAGTCTGGTGCCCCGCGCGGAGCCAAAGTTTTCTGCCGCTACAGCCCGCATGTTGGCCGATATGAACTGGCTGCCTCCGGAGGTTGCGCCCGAAAACCCAAGGGTTCCAAGGTGATCACCCGATTGTATGCCCGACGGACTGGAAGGCGTGCCACGGGCGCGACGTATGAGCAGAGAATTAGCACCGGAAGCACCCGAGCTCCAGGCATCCATGAGAACATGAGCCTGCCCGCCGGTCCCCCGAGCAAAGTATCCCATCGTCGCCGGCAGCGGTGCCGGGCTTGAGCCTTCGGCGTCCATACCGAAATAGCAATGAGTCACATTCTTTCCAACCCAAAAATCAAATCCACTGGGCCCATCGATCACTACATCAGAGCCATAACACTTTAGCAGGGGGTCGACGTTTGTAGCGCTAGCGTCTACTGAGAGAAGGAGGCCTCCGCCGGAGGGAGCTGTGACCGAAGAAATATCTGTTAAGTTTTGGGGCATACCCTCAAGTTTGCTCCTTGCGCCCGAAGAGTGTCAAGGGCCTTTCTGAGTTCCAAAATATGGAGGCGAGGGGAGTTGAACCCCTGTCCTCGAAGCTTTCTACGCAGGCTTCTACATGTTTATCCGGTGGTAAGTTTTAAGGGGCCGAACGTTGCACCGGCACACTGCCGGCCCCCGAGCGTCCACGAAATTCCTTCACCGTCCGGCGCGGTCACTCCGCCGTCCGATTAGCCTGCTGTCCATGTTTCCGGCCGTAGTAGGCGTCCAACCGGAAACATCGCGGTCAATTAAGCCGCGAGAGCGAGATCTTGGTGATCTGCGTTTATTTTTTTTGGTCCGGATTTTAACGAGGCCAACGAACCATCCTCGACATGCCGCCTGCGCTTCGAACAACGAGTCGAAGCCAGTACGCCCCCGTTTCTTGGAGAGTAAAATCATAACGTCACCAGAGCCGGGACGCAACCTCCTCCGTCATTCCGAGCGGAGCGAAGCGCAGCAGTCGGCGAAGCCAGTTGTGATACCTTGGAAGGCAGCAACTCGGGATCCCTCGACTGCGCTCGGGATGACGGCTGGAAAAGAAATTCCTTGCGCGCACAAAACTGCTGCCGCACGAGTTCCTCCATGCCGGAGCTGAAAGATTTTGCCAGCTCTGTCGCGATCGTCGTCTCGAGTTGCGACGCGTTCTTCGACGCGTGGCGGCCGTTCGCCTTCTTCTTCCGCAAACACTGGAGCGATTGTCCCTTCCCGGCATTTCTGATCGTTAATCGCCTGCGTGTCCGCTCGAACATTCTCCAGCCGATCACCGTGGGACCAGATCGGGACTGGGCCGCCAACATGGACGTCGCGCTGAAGCAGATCACGCAACCTTATGTCTTATACCTCCAGGAAGATTATTTCTTGAATGGTCCGGTCAACCGGGAGCAGTTGGCCGCGGATTTCGCCTACGCATTCGACCGCGACGCCGCTTCCTTTTGCTTCTATGGCCGGTCAGAGCTGGAGCGCGATTTCGTGCCGCTCAACGATCGCTTCGGGGTTGTGCCCAGGGAGTCCGACGGACGCACTCGGCTCCAGGCCACTCTGTGGAAAAAAGATGTCCTTCAATCGGCCCTGCGACCGGGCGAAACGGCCTGGAACATGGAAGCGCGCGCGAGCGAAAGAAACCGCGACCTCCTCGTGCTTTCGTATGTGGGACGCGACAACGTCCCGATCCCATACCTAATGTCCGCGATCTCACGCCGGCTCTGGACGCCCGAAGCGATCTCGCTTTGCCGGAAGGAGCATGTTCGCATCCATCCGCGCTTTCGGCTGCAGCATAGCGATGTCGCCTGGCGCCGGCGTTTGCGCCGTGGTCTGGGCCGCGTGCGTCTCGCCCTCGCGCTCGCCAGGCAAGCAGACCACGAGATCGACCTCGACGGGCCTTGCGATTGATTTGGCGGAGGGGTGAATCCAAAGTGCGCAGGGCAGAGAGACGAGATACACTTCGATGATATTCTAGGCCTGCTTTGATGGAATCTGAGACAAACGCAAATGTTCCTGGGGGCGACCCGCAAGCCTGGCTGGCTGGCCTCAATCGCGCCATTCTCGACTCGGCGCTCGACTGCATCATCACGATGGATGCGGGCGGCCGCGTCGTGGAATTTAACCCGGCGGCGGAGCGGGTCTTTGGCTACGCTCGCGAGGAAGCGGTCGGCCAGGAACTGGCGGCGCTGATCATTCCGGTCGCGTTCCGAGAGCGCCATCGACAGGGGCTCGAGCGTTATCTGAAAACGGGCGAAGGTCCGGTCCTCGGCCGCCGCATTGAGATCAATGCACTTCGTGCCGACGGCTCGGAAATTCTCGTCGAGCTGGCGATCACCCCTTTCCGTATCCATGAGGAACCGGTTTTCACGGCCTACCTGCGCGACATCACCAATCGCAAGCGGGGTGAGGAAGCCACTCGCCGCCTGGCCGCGATTGTTGAATCTTCCGGGGACGCGATCGTCAGCAAAGATATTGACGGAAAAATCATGAGTTGGAATGAGGCGGCCGAACGCCTCTTCGGTTACACGCCCCAGGAAATCATCGGAAAACCCGTCACTACTCTGATCCCGCTGGATCGGCACGATGAAGAGCGGGACATTCTCGCACGTATTCGACGAGGGGAACGCATCGAGCACTACGAAACCATTCGCCAGCGCAAAGATGGAACCCTCTTCGACGTATCGCTCACCGTTTCGCCAATCCGAGGAGATGGCGGAAGCATCGTCGGTGCTTCGAAAATTGCTCGAGACATCAGCGATCGCGTGCGCTACGAAAAACGCCGAACCGCCCAATATGCGGTCGCCAGCCTGTTGGCCGGGTCCTTGTCCCTTACCGAGGTCGGACCGCCGATCATTCAAACGATCGCGGCCAGCGGCAGTTGGGTCGCCGGCTCCATTTGGCTTTGCGAATGCGATTGCGCCAGTTTGCGCTGTGCTACGACCTGGCACGGCGGCGGATCGCGCCTGGAGAGATTTGAACAAGTCACCCTCGCCACTCCCCTGGCCAATGCGGTTGGCCTGCCAGGGCGCGTAGTCGCTTCGGACAAACCGACATGGATTAACGACGTCACCTCCGACAAAAATTTTCCGCGGGCGGCGGCTGCGGCCGAAGCGGGTGTACGCGGCGCCTTCGCCTTTCCATTGCGCGCGCAGGGAAAGAGCGTTGGGGTTCTCGAGTTATTTAGCCCGGGATTCGCGCAGCCCGACGACGACCTTCTCCAGATGGTGGAAGCGATTGGCAGCCAGATCGGTCTCTTCATCCACCGCCAACAGATCGAAGACGAATTGCAACGGCAAAAACAAACGGCCGAATCAGCTAACGCGGCCAAGGACCGTTTTCTGGCTACCCTCAGTCATGAGCTGCGCACGCCGCTCACACCAGTCCTGATTTGGGCGGGCGGAATGGCCAAGGAGCCGGGGCTTCCGCCGGAGATTCAGGAAGGATTACGGATGGTTTGCCGCAACGTGGAGTTGGAGGCCCGCCTGATCGACGATCTGCTCGATCTGACCCGGATAACGCGCGGGAAACTGCAATTGCATCTCCGCAAATCCGACGCGCACGATTTACTGGCGCACGCGATGGATATCGTGCAGGAGGATATCACGTCGCGGCAGCTTAACCTCTCGGTCCACCTCGACGCGGACGAGCATCACGTGCTCGCGGATTCGTCCCGGTTGCAGCAGGTCTTTTGGAATGTGCTGAAAAATGCATCGAAATTTACCCCCGAGCGCGGGTCTATCATCGTCCGGACCCGCAACCCCAGACCGCAGACATTGGAGATCGAGATCAGCGATACGGGTATCGGGATCGAACCGGAAGACCTCGAGAAAATCTTTGACTCTTTCGTCCAGGTTGGCGCGCGCGGCGAAGGATTGGGATTGGGGCTGGCAATCAGCAAGGCGATTGTCGAAATGCACCACGGCTCGATCCGCGCCTTTAGTCAGGGACCCGGCAACGGCTCCAAATTTGTGATCGATCTTCAGACCGCAGCCTGACGGCGTGGCTTTAGCGCACCGGGCGCGCGACCAGGATTCCGGAATGGGAGCCGAACCGGTAGAGATAAGTCGAGAGCGTCGAGTCCACCACGACCCTGCCGTAATTCCGCGGCGCTGAGGCATGCATGAAATGCAGCGATCCGTCAGGCATGCGCAGCGCCAATCCCACATGCGAGGTCGAATACAAACGCCGGCCATCCCGCGAAACGATACCGATCACATCGCCGCTGCGCAGTTTCCCCTCGATGGAAGCCACCCGGCTCTTCGGGATTTGGTAAAGCGGCCGGTTCGAGACGCGCGCTTCCATTTGGCGCAACGGCCCCAGTAGCGCTCGGTTCGCCGCCAGGTACCGGTAATGCCGCCAGCCGACCGTCATCTCGCGCGCCGAATGCGGCACGCTGACCCCGCCCAAGCTCCGCGTCAGGTCCTCGACCAGCCCGCGCCGATCGTTATCCGCCAGCCAATCTTCCAAATAATGGAGCCGCGAAAGATATTCGCCGGTGCATTGGCCGCCACGGTACCGGTCGAGCTCGATGTAATGGAGCAGCCGTTCCGGCGTCCAATTCTCCTGGGGCTCAGCGATCATCCGGGCCAGGCCGAGCGAAATCTCGAAGAAGGTCCAGCAATCGAGTCCGAGAAAATTCACCGATGGCGCCTCGATGCGATTGTCGATCTCCAGCGTGTAATTCTTGTAGCGCGTCCCGACCATCTCACGGCCTACGGCCACGGTCCGCTCGCCCAGCGGCAGCGCCGCCCAGTTTCCTTCTCGCGCCTTGGCCACGATCCGATCGAACTTGTCTTTACCCCTGAAAACCGTCCCGAAAGGGAGCCGCGATTCGGCACTGGCTACGACGAGCGTGATGAAAAAGAGTGAGATAACACCAATGATCTTTCGCATGGGCGCGAATATAAGGTGCACGCGGATTTGCGCTCCGTATTTTTTGCGGGTGCAGGATTTGTTTCAGAGCAGCGACGATCCGGCGGAAGAGCGAGTCAGCGCCTCCGCTCCCCTCGCCGCCCGGATGCGTCCGCGCACGCTCGAAGAATTTGTCGGCCAGGAACACATCCTCGGGCCCGGCAAGTTATTGCGCCGCGCCATTGAAGCCGATCGACTGCCTTCCGTCATTCTTTCGGGACCGCCCGGCACCGGCAAGACCACCCTCGCTCATGTCATCGCCGATATGACCCAGGCGAAGTTCGAACGGCTGAGCGGCGTCGAGAGCAATGTCGCCGAAATGAGGAAAGTTGTGGCGGCAGCGGCGAACCGTCTTCGCACGTCCGGTAAAAAGACGATTCTGTTCGTCGACGAGATCCATCACTTCAACAAAGCGCAGCAAGACATTCTGCTCCCGG
>Ga0307513_10009760_pt1 | contig 12121 bp, 12 predicted proteins | sample 15_EM_MG_FD_202174 | JGI IMG/M metagenome (GOLD analysis project Ga0307513, IMG submission 202174) | Populus trichocarpa ectomycorrhiza microbial communities from riparian zone in the Pacific Northwest, United States - 15_EM | ecosystem: Host-associated > Plants > Roots > Unclassified | place... | reverse complement strand
AAGAAGTTTCGCCATCGAGAATCGTGGTGCTACCCGCCAAACGAAGTTGAGTTCCTCCTCAAATGTCACAATGTAATCTTGAGGAAGTAAGTAAGGCTTGACGGGCAAGGTGTGGTGTCTCACCATAAAGGAGTATTGTCACCATTCCAAGCAGCAGCTTCAGGTGGGTTAGCATTTCCGGTAGAGACTCGATAGGTTGGAGGAGACGAACTCGTTTACTCATTACGTGGTATTTCTCATAGAACAGGAGCTCTTCATACGCTACGCCGAGCCCATCAAGGATCTGAGAGGATTCGCTATCCAGGGAGGTCATCAGAGAAGATGTGCGGAAGGAGAAATCATCCGCCTTACGGTCATGCAAAGAAACATCTTAAAGACCTCGGGGTCATGGTCGGGGCCGGCTGGTACTCGGAAGTTTTGGCGAATGAACTCTCAAGCGCCTAGAGTCGGGGTATACAAAGGTACGGGTACAAGTTACCCCGTTAGTAACTATTCGATGTTCTATCTTTTGCACTCGTGCCACCCTCTTCCTTAATGCGGGCGTCTCGGTATGGCAGTTCCATTTTGGTCGGCGCACCGGCACAACGGTACCGGTACTCATGGTGTTCTGCTTTGTGCCTGGTTCTCACCTGCCGAATATTCTCGGATAACCCTACTCCGAACGTATTCAGGAACGATGTTCATCTCCACATGCCACGTCGATTTCAGAAGCGACGGCCGCCAGATCGCCCAAATTCGAAGGACACGGACGCTTCTACGGCAAAGAGAATTCCACAGGAGGAGTAAGCCTTGGTGCTATGTATGTATGGTAAACTTGGTCAGCAAGACCTCCCTTTGCGGCTAGCGTCCGTTCGAATATTGTACAGCACTACCTGAGAACTGATTGCGAGTTGCACAGTGAAGTCCATGGTGGTTACGATAAGCATACAAGGGACGTTTAAGACCTACTTCGTGATCAAGGTTAAACGAGCCTGAAAGTGGAGAATCGAACTCATACCCCTTCCCTGGTATATCATATGCCCCTCCGAGCACAAACCCGATCTGTCCTGGTTCCTCCCCAAATCCATCGGTTCTCGACCTCAGACTCACGTTTTCCACGACTTTCAGTGACAAAGCCGCTGCAAAGTGTTGAAAGGACCATGAACCTGCACTCAGACGATACATTCGCTTTGCGCTCTTGTATCCCTCCCACTCCTAGGCCCGGGCACGAAGGTTCTTAAAAGTTGAAATTCGATAAAAGACTTCCAGTAAACCATCATCCCTCCATGGAAATGGATTCATTTAGTGACTGAAGTATAGGCAACAGAATGAGTTGAAACGCTCGCTTGCTCGCTTTTGGTGCTCAGCAAACCTGTTGCTTTGTCTCCAACTTTGGCCAAATGACCAACCAACCGATCTACGGAAATTATCATGGGTAAGGCGCGTAGCATATCCTCGTTGTGCATTGTTTAGCATCCGACGCATCATTTCATATATTCAGCTATTACACCAAACGTGCACACAGCGCCCACGGGGACCCACGCCTGGCCGTCCTTCCTCAGGATCTGTTTAAGGAGAGGCGCGTACTTGATATTGGTTGCAATGAAGGCGCTGTGACCATCGAGATTGGTGCGTTTCTTCTACGGAACAACCGCCTTTCTCGCCCACACTTGACCGCAGAATTTTCGCGTCGACCCGTTGTCCTCCATTGTGATTTCTGATTCGAAGTTTACAGCTCAATGCTATGCACCTTCACGCATCGTCGGAGTGGATATAGACGAACACCTCATACGGCTAGCTTGGAAGCGGCGGAGGACCTCATGGAGTTTGCAACCCGCTTCTCCACCACCCGGCGACTCAGTATCGCCTGCTATTTACCAGCCTCAGACCTACCAAGCTGCCGACATGAGCAAGAAACGCAAACGTCAACCTTCCTCACCACCACCCGCGACCCAGTCTCAATCACGTATGGCCAGTGAACTAGAAACGCATGCATATAATCCTCACATTGAGCCCAACCACTTCCCTGCTGCTTTCGAATATATGTTCGGTCCCATTGCCTTTCCTCCTTCAGCGACCACATCTCAATGGCCGAACAATATAGCCTTCTACTGTACTGATTGGGTGATAGACCAGCAAGAGGAGTCATTCCTGGAACGGGAGAATGAGGAGGGGTGGGATGTCATTCTGGCGTGCGTGCTAGACGGATGTGCCAAGCAAGCGGATGTTTCAACTCAGTCGATTGCCTAGACTTTCAATCACTAAATGGATCCACCTTCATGGAGGGGATGACGGGTTACTGGAGTTCTTTCGGCGAGCTTATCGACTGTTAAGAACTGGCGGAATCTTCGTGCTCGAGCCTCAGGAGTGGGAGGGGTACAAGAGCGCAAAGCGAATGGATCGCGTAAGCGGACGTCCATGGTCCTTTCAGAACTTTGCAGCTGAAAGGTTGGGATTTTTTTACAGAAACTAGCCGAAAACGCAAAAGGTCTAAAATTGAGACCCGAAGCATTTGGAGAGGAACTCGTGAAGATTGGATTCACACTCGAAGGGGCGTATGGTACTCCAGGACAAGGAGGCACGTGTCCGATTTTCTACTTTCAGACTCGCAAAACCTTGACAACGAAGCAGGTTTCAAACGTGCCTTGTATGCTTATCGCAAACCGTCATGAACTTGGCTGTGCGGCTTGTAATCAGTTCCCAAGTGATAGTAACAGTAGCCTGAGGCGGCACAATATCCGAAAGGATGATAATCGCAATGTGGGCAGCAAGTTCTCGCCGACCAGGAACTTCCAAGTCTATATTACATATGCGGCACCCAGGCCCAATCCTCCTGTGACCTTCTCTTTTGCCACGGCCCGTTCAACTCAAAACTTGAAGGGGTTGGACCGATAATAAATCCCTAAGTCTACGGACATCTCCTGTCATAGTTGTCCCCGTACTAAAAGATGAGTTGCTCTTTACGATCGAACACTTTCCGACCTGTACTATATTGGTGTTCATTAAGTCTGTATATGGTCCCTCATTCTCTGGACCGCGTTCAACTGTGGGAACAAAATTGAGGTTTGGCTCATAATGTAGCATGCTTTGGCTGTTGGACTACCCTTGAAGGGTACCGGTCAATACGCTGGGGTTTCAGGGGTGTCGCTCGAGCCCTTCTCAATTCTCAAGGTCGGGCCACTAATAGCCCAACACCAGGCGGTATCTGGCAATTAAACCACGCTGGTCCGTTCTGATAAGAAGACATTTGCGACCGTTGGAAGGTGGCTGAATTACAAGGGCCTGAATTACCAGGCCCTTGTACCTTATAGCCGAGCCATCGCCATGGGATGGCGGTAATGCCGAATTGATAAATCAGTGACATCCACATTATACTATATGCATTATTGGTGGTACCAGTAAACGATGAGCTGCGCCAGGGTAGTATTTGTGGGATGCGTTAATATTTGCTCTCACTGGGAGTGAGCTTTATGGTAACACATCTCCGAATAGAACGTTTGTATTCCATGGCAAGGATGTGTGAAGTCCAGCGCTTTGAATCTATTACAGCATTCGACGAGTGAATGTCCCGCAGAATGATAAGTAACCACAGAATCACGCGTCGTGCTCCCAGTCGGAGGGGACCTCTTGAGGACTAAGCGGAGCGGATTGATTGGGCTTCACAGGCACAGCAGTCGAAGTAGGTGCCTGGGCTTGCGGTGGTCGGGAGCCAGGGGGCAGCGTAACGACCGGTCTTGAAGGGCTTGCCCCATTAGACCTCGCTGTGGGGGTCTTAGAAGAGCCCGCGATGGCGGCCCAACCCGATCTAGGGGCGGTGTTCGTCGTAGGCTTGGGCGGAGCACTACCGATCCGCGAGGGGTCCAACAGCAGCCGGCCAAGGGGGTTGGACGATGGTGCAGGATGGGATTGGAGATGTTGGGAGAGGAGCGGGGTTGGTATGCGCGTGTCCATCCGCCGGATTAGTTCGACGCTGCGTTGCGGCTCTGCGTCGACCATTCGGCTATCCACGCGGTAGACTTGGGCCAACTGGGAAAAGGATCCATAAGGTATTCAAGAGGTGGATAGGAGAAGAGGACTTACATCGTGCACAAAGTTGCGTTTCGATTCTGGCATATGAGGCAGGATGTGGGTCGGCTTCCCAGACGAGACGAAGCTAAAGGGGTATAGTCATCAATACCGCCCTACCTGTAATTTTTGACCAAAAGAAACAGGACATACTCGGCGAGTGCCTTCTCCACGACCCCCAGGAACCCCATATTAACTTTGGCAAATCCTTGAATCTCAACCGGATAGACAGCCTGCGTCCTTTCCCGTCCAATTTCGGTGCCCTGGGCGGGATTAGCGATCCCAAATGCTTCGGCAAGTCGCGCGTTTCGTTGTGCGATGGCACACTCATTTGTACACCGTGGTTGCAGGGACGCGCGGTTTGCCTGTCCGTTAGGTTGCAAGAACGACTTGGAGCAGGGTACGGGACGCTGAACGCGACCGCAGGGACATTTGAGGTTCACAATTGCCGTACAAGCGGTTGTTTCCGGACAGGTGGACGGTGCGTGACAGGGGTGGGTACAGGGGTGGTGCTCGGGTAGACTGCGGCGATCCAGGTTTGGCAAATACTTAGATAGGTACAAATTTAAACAGGAATTACGCACCAGCTTTTTCGATCCTTTCCACAAACGTTCGCACAATTACCACATTCGCCTGAATGACACAACCGTTCGCACGTATGACTCCCACAAGTCAGGAGCTTGCCGCAGACTGTCCCACAAGAGATCTTTTCCTGCGAACATCGGATGTTTGGGAGCTTGGTCTTGCCACATGCGCAAAGTTTCGAGGTGAGGAACGGACAGGGCGGGCAGGGCCCTTGTTCGTGGCACGTATGCGGAGTCTTAGGATGCCCACAGTTCGGTAGTGGTCGGTCGCATGGGTACGTGCAATGGATTTGGGTGCCACAAGGGATCGGCGGCATGAGTGTTGTCCGACCGCATCGGCAAGTCATTTCATCAAAGGAAGATTGCAAACAGGGTGGGCAAAGACCCTTGTGGTCTTTTCGTTCACAGCTACCGAGTCGTAATTCGAAATCAGGCTGGATATGGAGGGTGGAGCAAAGAACAGAAGCGCACCGGTGTAAACCACAGTTCAACAGCTTCCCACAAGGCAAGTCACAGTCGTGCCACCCACTGCTATCGACTTCGTCGTCAACCATCGCCCCGAGCTTCTTCCTTCCTTTACCCTTGGTAACCTTGAGATGCATAAGCGGACAGCACACACGGTTACACGTGTGCCTCCCGCAATTCCTCAAGTTTTTGCAAAGCTTGTTGCAAAAAAACTCCGTCTCCCCTCCAAATTCGAGCTGCATGCGCTCAAGGCATGGTACCTCGCGAGTTGTCCCGCCACATCGACACGGCATCGTGATCGGCACACGGCAGGGCGGACAAGGTCCGAGATGGCATGATGCCGCGCATGGATGGTCGCAGGACGGATGCGGGCGGGAGCAAGGTGCACCACAAGTCGGGATCGCATCTGTGCATGAGCGCCGGATCGGTCCTAGGAGGTCGACTTGTTTTTTACCGCAGGGGCAAGTTATGACGAGAGAGGGATCGCGCAGGCAGGTCGTATCGGAAGGAGGATGTGGGTGGCAGATTTCTTTACAAGTGTGCTTTCCACATGCGTATGCCCTGTAGGGTACTTTACTGTCAGTAAAGGTCGTAGGGGAGGTGAGAGGGAGCACACCGTTCGCAAATATCCTGGCAGGTAAACCGTCCGACCCATCGGCCATTGGAGTCGGCGCATTCACTTGGGTCTCCCTCTCCACACGCTAGCGTCTTCTCTTCCTTTCCGCAGTAGCACTTCCCTGTCTCGACGACCTCGCAGGGTTCGCAAGCTCCCGGATGGCATGGTTGGGTACATTTGTGCTTTCCGCATTGTAGTTGCCGTCCGCAAGGTTGACCACAAGATAGCGAAGGTTGGGTAGCTGTAGTAGTGAGGTGAGAGCAACGCATCGACGAAACCGTCTTGCTACAGTGGCACGGGGTTTGAACGACCACTACACAGGGCGGGCAGGGGCCAGGGTGACAGTTGAGAGGACATGGATGTGAGCATGTCGTCCTTTGTCGTTGGCATGATTGACCACAGCTATGCGGTATGGCCAGGCGTCCAGGCTTCGGATCGACGACGCCACCGCAGAAACACCTAGTTCGCGGGGTAACCTGTGAGCGCCTGTATGCGTTGAGTATCCTACTGTACTCACCTGTAAGGTCCTGGAGGAGCAGTCCGCTTTGTTTGACAGCCAGGACATCTCCACTCGCCATCGTGGTCCTCATTTCTTGCTCGGTATGCATCTCTACTTTCCTGAAGGTCTGTAATACCACAATTAGCACGTATATTTTACATCTCCGCGCGCATTCCTCACTCTTTTTCGACCAAGCAACAATGCACTTGTTATGAAAAACAGTCCAACAACACCGATTGGTCTCTTCCGAGATCGCACAGCTCCACGTAGGCTGAAGCGGGTGGATCTCATTGAAGCAAATGGGGCAATCAGCGTAAGGAGGCTTGCACATTGATTCCGTTAGTCGCGTCGTCAGGTCCTGCGCAGCGGGGATAGGCGCGTCGACAGCGGCGACTTTCGTTTTCGCCTTTGGCGGCTGTCGCGGCCGTCTGTGCGGAGGCGTCGCAGGCCGGCTGCTCGGTCCAGCGCCATTTGTCGGTTCTGGAGTGGCACTGGGCGACGTGAGCTGAGCACCGAATTCGCGTCGACGACCTCCTCCTCGATGCGCATGTGGTGGGTCGTCCCGACCACTCCACTCGCGCTCGGCAGGTGCGCGGCCCCGCCCACGGTTGGATCGTGCAACCGGTGCCGCGTCCGGTTGGGAAGTACTAGGTCCTTCATTAGTACTGGTATGAGGTGTACCGCGTCCGTGTCCGCGTCCTCGTCGGTTAGGATGCGCCCTACCACGGGTTGTGGTGGTGGAGGCAGCGGCTTCAGTGCTGGTTCCGGCGACGGCTGCACTCATCGTCTCTACCGACGCAAAAGGTATTTGGTGTAATATCGAGTTCCTTGTCCCACCCGTAAGGATATATACTGAGTTGCGATGAGTCAACCAACAATGAGATCGGGACCGCGGGTCCAAGTTAGTCAGGCCGTCAATAAATACAACCACGAATCATTTGGGTGGCTCCGGAAGCTTAGACAACCCAGTCACATCACCAGCTATCTAACACGCTCTTCTACATACGCGCTCTTTCCGCGTCACTGCATCCCCATTCAGGCCTTGGATTCACCAAGGCAGTCATTTTTATAGCGAAGACTCTTGTAAGGAGGAGAAACCCTACAGAACATAGGACATCAAGCCTCAGATAAAGCGCATTTCTCTCCTTCGCTGCCTCGCATATTCGTCCTTGTACTTGTCCCAGATCCTACACGAGGGGTGTGTTAGCGTTGGAACCAACGTGATTGTAAAAAATGACCATACCTGGTAAGTTCGGCGATATATTTTGAATGCACCTCCATGATCTGTTCTGTGGTGGGCTTTTCCGTCTTTGTGATGGTAATAGGTCGCCCGACTGGACAGTCATCAGCAATGAATCCTCTTGGCGGCTGTACTGCCTATAATAACTCACAGACTGATACAATCGTCCGCCTGTAAGGCATTAAACCAAAGTTATCTGCAAGATTAGCGTTAGGTCTCTGTCCACGTCACTCCGTGCATTATGAAGATAGAATAATGTTACGGGGTGATAGGGGAACAAAAGAGTGATTGCTTGCGCACAGTTCAATAACCCTCGTCCATGGAAGACGGGTAACGTGAACCCAAAGAGACGCTGGAAGTGCTTTTGTGCGTCATACAACGACGTGCCCTTTTCGTTGGAAAGCTGCTCATAAACCTACCAGGATGGGTTCCGTCAATGTGGAGGACGATAGATAGTAAGTGCTGGAAACGTACATCGTTTTCACCAAATGAGAACACGGGGACCAAGTCGGCTCTGTGGTATCAATCAATTTCTATGTTCCTCAAAGTGAGAGGCAAATAATCGTACCCCTGCTGTAGTGCAACCTTGATAAACCCAACCCTGCAAAGCCCAATCATATTAACACCTATCCCAAGGCCCTCCCTCCTTTCTGACTTCCGCTCACCTCTTCAAGAGCGTCAAATCCGCCGTCCCAGGGTGCGCACTCAAACTCTCCGCTGCTCCTCCCACCACGATGCAAATGCTGTTCCCACTGCCCTCCTTGAGGATAGTCGAGCACGACTTTTTGCTCACGGAACGCAACCCCATGAGAAGGAGGAGTTCGCGGTAGATGGGTATTTTGAAGTTTGAAGTGAGCGTTAGAAGGTAGGGCCGGATTCCGGGGAAGTGTTGGGAAAAGCGAGTGCCTAAGGGGATGGTGTTAGTAGGGGTATATAGGTAAAGGTGGAGGAAGGTGCAGGTATTGAACCGGCAGTGAAAGGACGGAGAATGGAACAGGGCGTACCATCCGTTCCGAACGTTGCAATGGCACCCCTGTAACAAGGAGAGACATAATATGAGCTTATGATGTTTTATCAGTCTCCTAAAGTCACCCGGCTGCTCACATTCCAATGATACCTGACCACATCGGGACCTTCAGCGGCGCACTCAAAGTTTGACACAGTAACACGCACCATGTGGGTGATACCCAAACAAATACATTCTATCCGGCGGTAAATCGACCTCCTAAATCACACTCCACATTTAGTCTACCATCTAAGACTCGATGTCGAAAGTGCATGCCTTCTTGATCCTATCGATTCAGCCATAAGCATGCCATCGCTCCGAAGAGGGTACATCATTGAAGAGGTACGCACGAACAAGGGTAATAACCTGCATAGTAGTCCCATATCCGCCAACTCCGGACCCAGTCGCTCCTCCGTCCGCCGCGTTCAGGCGCACTGTCAATCACCACCCACAACACATATAAAGCGAGGAAAGGCCATAGTCGGGGGATTGAACTGTCCTTGCGCTCTCAGCAATCCGTACGAGGAACGAGACATGAGAGAAGGGGGAAAGGGAGGGACGTACCAAAGTAACATGAACAGACCTGTGCTCAGAGGGATGAGGGCCACAACGATTGCCACGGCCGCCGTTTGTAATCGCCGGTGGTGAGGAACATTTGTGGGCACGAATCTGCATGAAGCATGAAATGCAGAAGGTATCAGCACAGTCGGGGCGTTTGAGGAGTCAAGGGTGAGAGAGACCATACTCTATCTGCTCGAGCGTGTTCTTGATTTGGAATAGCGTCGAGGGCGTCCGGGAGAGTCTTGACGACATGAAAGACGGCATGAACGTGAATATCTGAGAAGGCGGTCAAGATCAAGTGCTTGAGAGCGGTGTCTAGTGTACCTGTGGAAGTATATTACGTGCTGGAAATATGGGAGGTTTAGACGAGGTACTCGACGGTTGCGCCCGGCGTCAAGGAGGATCGATTTGGTCCAGGGACAAGGTTTGCTTGCTGCCGACGCCCGAACCAACCGCCACCACATCGAGGGCTTCTTAGGGTTCTCTTCCTTCACAAGACTCCACACGTCGGTCTCGATCCCTTCTCAGCTCACGGTTGAGCACGTTCAGATGGTCACCGTGGTCCCCGCGGTCAATAAAATTTGCAAAAATAGTTGCAACAGTTGCAACACGCGCAAGTTGGACGCGTGTGTGACTCACGCGCAACAAGGCTGTAAAATACGATACCCCAAACGCGCGGGAGAAAACTCAATTTCCATCGCTGCCCATGGCGTCGGCACAACCTGGCCCTCCTCCGGCTCATGGCCACGCCCCCGAGACCGTCCGCAGCAGAAGCAACGTATTTTTAGGCCTTTTACCCTATACTCCGACCGGGGCAGAGCGAATGCCGCCTTTCTGTCGTCTCCTGAGGATTCATAGGATGAACAGAACCCCTAACCCACATCAAGGAATATTAGCCTGGAGGGAGAACAAGATGCAAACGATTCAAAGACTATATCTACATCACCAGCTATCCCCCAAGGGTAAGCACCGTTACAAATTAATGACGCCGCCCAGCCGGGCATTAGCAAGCATTGGTAAGCTGTGTGAGAGCCTAAGCGCAGGCAGACTGTTGGGAACCAGGCGCGAGTCCCGACTCCATCGCCGCAGACAGGCCACGCTCTGCGCAATAAAAAGGCCCAAAATCCAATGCCTCCAATCATGTTTTGGCCCTCCTCAAATGCATCCTCCTGTCGACGACGACCACAATCATAGACCGTTATTTCCTCCTCCACTGGACGACATCAGAGCGACATCCGAATTCACGCGTATTCATATGATCGGCAAGCGTGTGGGTGTATACATAATCATTTCGCATACTATTCCCAAGTTGACGCTCCTCTCTTAGCTGCTCATTGGTTGCGTTACGGTATTGATATACGGTAGCTTTTCATACGGCCTCCGCCACCACTTCATTCACCTGCTGTCAGATATACTAATAACAGGAGGCCAGTCTATTGCATTTTCCTCCCGCCCACCACGGAGCCTTCCGATTGTCAAAATCCTCTTCCACGTGGTGAGAGCCCGCATATACGGACAGCTTTCTCATGCAACTGATACTATCCAACAGTCCCGGTGGACAACCTTTGTCAACTTTACCTTGTGCTTCTTTGTGGTTGAGTTCTTGAATCCCCGAGTACAAATGATGCTCCTCAGAATGGCAGGATAGAGCTAACTTCTGTCAGCTTTGCGACTTGCTCTCTGTAATTGATAAAATCATGTCGGTGGGTGGTTCCGCATAATTATTGTCTTCGAGTTGTATAACCTCAACCCACCTTAACAGTTCAACCTCGCCATTGTCGAAAGTAAGCCGCAATACAACTTAATTGTATAGGATTTGATAGATGTTGAGAGCAGTTATCCTTCTCCTACGGCTTTGGGTCCTTTACGAACATTCAAGAGCGGTCGGCCTCAGGCTACTGGCACTAACAGTCCTCGGAATTATGGCTATGATCTTAGTGCGCATCCTAAAACCTGACGTAAGCCACTCGACCTTCCGTTTTCCAGTCTCACAACCCAGGCGCAGGCTCCCATCAAATGCGTTGTACTTCGTATGTTTTTGCGCCTTGTCTTTCCTTTCATAAGCACTCATGCCGCTCTGTTCATAGCACCGCCTCACATCACGATTTGCCCTAAGCCCCGTCCTGATGGTCCGTCCCTTTCATGCGCTTCGATTCACCTGGTTGACTAGCCACGTCCTAGAACTCGTCAGTCGCCTACAAGGAGGACCCCTACCATACATTGATATTATTACCAGTTTTATGAATACGCTATCATTACCACTGTCCACGTGCGGGACCTTCGTCTTATCGAATCGACCTTTCAGCTGACGCTATTGCAGGTCACCTCCCTCTTCTTCGTGATATGGAAGTCTTTTTGGACCTGGAGGCCTTCGATCAGCACTCCACTTGTCAGCAAGTTCGTCATTGAGTAAGTTCCTTTCTCCCTCTCAGTGGTTTCATTGAATCTCACAACAACTAATCTCCATAGTGGCGTCTCTTACTATCTCATCGTGACAACAGTTTTCATTGTATCAATGATAGCTATGACGGATGAAAGGGTGCGTCTCATGATCCCTCGTTATCTTCAAGGGTATTGAGATATATCAACCAGATTGTATGGCCATTTATGGAGTCTTAGTGCGTTGTTTTCGCCTTAACCCAACCAGTCCTCTGACTTCCCATTGAAGCATCGCTATTTGCCTGTCCTCTATCGCATGTAATCGGCTCCTGCTCAGCCTGTGCAACTCCTCGCATTCAGCCGTTTCGGGCGACCCTGTACAACGGATCCCATTGCGGGAGCTCCCTTCGGTTGCGGCGGGCCCGTCAGCGGAAAACTCGGAGGATAGATGAAAGCCAGGGAGGTGGTCTGAACTTTATAATAAGTCTCGTAGGACATTGAAGCTGGGCCACCATTCGTTTTCGATCAAAAAAGATGCGATGCGGGCGTTCAACCCGACGCCCCAAGCCACCTATACCAAATCTAGCACTTAGGCCCATGAGTGACCCAATAGATACCCCATTGCTCTGGATTATTTTATTATTCAATTATTGGTGTGTGGTTTTCAGAGCAATCAACCAGGAAGCGACTCTCTCAAGAGTTGCTGCTGGCCACCCAGCACACTGAC
>Ga0307513_10009759_pt1 | contig 12122 bp, 14 predicted proteins | sample 15_EM_MG_FD_202174 | JGI IMG/M metagenome (GOLD analysis project Ga0307513, IMG submission 202174) | Populus trichocarpa ectomycorrhiza microbial communities from riparian zone in the Pacific Northwest, United States - 15_EM | ecosystem: Host-associated > Plants > Roots > Unclassified | place... | reverse complement strand
AGCTTACCTCAGGTAGGGTGTGTTAGGGGTGCTAATACCTTCCCTAACCACAATCAGTCCCTTACCCGCAAATCTCTGACAAAGACCAGTCAACCTGGGTTTCCTAGTAACCCTCAATTAAATACTAGGTGGCGACTCCAAACAAAATCAATTCCAATAACAGAGATAAAAACCGTTATCGCCAGGAAGCGGACGCCGTGCGACATACCATATTTTTTACAGCAAATAGGTAAGCCCTACTAGTATTAGTTGGCGTATGTGCATTGACTATAAAAAAACTTAACTTGATGACTAGAAAATATCCTTTTCCTTTACCTTTCATGGATCAAATCCTAAAAAGAGTTGTTGGTCATGAATTTTATTTTTTTCCTAGATGGCTATTCAAGTTATAACCAAATTGAAATTGTACTTGAAGGTAAAAAGAAAATTACTTTCACATGTCTGTTTGGTGCTTTTGCATATCGAAGGATGCCTTTTGGATTATATAATGCACTAGTCACATTTCAAAGATGCATGCTTAGTATATTTAGTGATATGGTTGAATATTTTCTTAAAATTTTCATGGAAGGTTTTTCTGTTTTTGGTGATTCATTTGATAATTGTTTAACTAACTTAGAAAAGGTCTTAAGTAGTTGTGAAGAGAAGAATATTGTGTTAAATTAAGAAAAATGTCATTTCATGATAATAAACGGTATTGTACTTGGTCACATTGTTTCATCAATATGAATTGAGGTAGACAAGTTTAAAATAGAGTTAATTATCAACTTGTCAACACCAAAATCTGTAAAAGAAGTTAGATCATTCTTAGGACATGTTAGTTTTTTTGTAAGAGATTTGTCAAATATTTTAGTGTAATATCTAAGTCATTGTGTAACCTCTAAACAAAGAATAATTGTTTTGAATGGATTGAATATTTTGAAGAAGCCTTTATTAAACTTAAATATTTTCTTACTTCTACTCTTGTCATTCAATCTCCTGATTGGTCATTACCTTTTGAAATAATATGTGATGCTAGTGATTATGTCATGGGTGTTGTTTTGGGACATAGAAAACATAAGAAACCTTATGTAATTTACTTGCAAGTAAAATTTTAAATAGTACTCAAATGAATTATGATTAGTACTTAAAAGTGCATTTTTATCAAGGTTTTATATCATCATTTTGCACTTGAAGTATCAATATCTCCTTAACTAGAGCATGTTTTATAATAACATGTCTAATAATATAAGATACCTTTAATTTATTGTAAATGTTCATATTAAATGCAGGCCTATCACATAAATCAAAGGATTGATTGATGACTTTAACTACTGAAATTGGAGAGGGCTAAGCTTAGAAAAGAGATGATGGTTCAGTCCAAACTGGAACACCATTCAGTTATTGGATCATAAATGGAGCTGTAGAACTTGGATTAGGTCTGGTTTATATGTATGGAAAGCTAAAACATAGGCCTAAAACTTTTATGAAGAGTCCAAGATTCAAAAGGACTGTTTTCAAGTTCAAATTGTAGCAACAACAGAGAAGTTGGAATCTGTCCTGCAGTCTAGATACTTTTTAGTGTTTAGCCCATATCACGAGTTCTAGAAGTCCAAATGCACCGATTCTTATTTTGTTGGAAAGATGAGACAGTTTCCCAGAACTTTCATGTGGACTATCCGCTCAAATTCTAATGTTAGCAATGACATTTTCTGCAGACAAGAAGATAAGGATTGTTACCAAGTCAAGAGGTGGCCACCTACTCAACAATTAGTCATCAAATCAATAGTTCTGAATTTTGGCCTATAAAATGAGGCATTTGCCATACATTTAGGCATCTTGGTTTTCAGATCAAGATAATTTCCTTACTTGCTTTCTTTCTTTGTAGTTTTAATGTTCTAGTTTTATTTCATGTTATAATTTCATTAATCTCTTGTTTATGCCTTTCATTTCCTTTACTATACTTATATAATCATGTTCTCCTCTTGTTTATTTATGTTTCTCTTCTTCATTATGTTTAGCTAAGTTTATTATGTCAATGTGAAAAGGTTTCACTAATGGTGTTAAGATAAGTATAATGTAAACTCAATATGGACTTCAATGATTATATCCTTAACAACTTGCTATTAACATGTCTTATCACTTTTATCTTATTAATTCTTAATACCTTACTTGTTAAATGGTTAATCTAGATTTGTGTTGTATAACACTTGGTACAACAAATGCTTGGCACTTTCATAGCCAACCGTATGGTATAACCTGCACCTGTGCTATGAAAGGAACTTGATTTGTTGTTAACATAAGTTAGCATCATGAATTTCTGATAATATTTAAAAGTTTAGTGTTACTTGAATAAGATAATTAATATGATCATGTTAATAATTTATAATGAGCTATTAATGACAAATCATCTGATTAGAACCTCCTTTGTGTGTGGTTTCCAGTTGAGTAATAAAAGGAATTTATATTATACTTATTTGAAATACCATTAGTGTATCCTCTAACCTTGACAACTATTTTTATCATTGTTTAATCTTCACATTAATCTTACATCTCTAAATTCTCTTTAACTCATATCATCATCATCATCATCATCATTATTATTATTATTATATAGTTAACCTCATTGTGGTTCGACCTCGGTCTTGCCGGGTTATTTATTACTTCGACACTCCTGCACTTGGGAAAAGACATTAATCTTTTGGTCGTGTCAAATTATTCCACCACTGAAAAGAAATTACTTGTGGTAGTATTTGCATGTGAAAAACTTAGATCTTATTTTGTTAGCTCACTTGTTATTATTTTTAGTGATCATGCAACATTAAAATATCTTTTTTTCTAATAAGAATTCTAAGGCTAGATTGGTACGGTGGATCCTGTTACTCCAAGAATTTGATATCACAATCAAAGATAAGATAGGCATAAAAAATATTATCGCTGATCATTTGTCAAAATTAACAATAAAGTCAACATTTGATATTACACCAATTAATTATTATTTTCCTAACAAATCTTTATTTTTCATTGCTACAATGCCTTGGTTTGCTAATGTTATCAATTTTCTTGCAATAAAAGATTTGTCAACTCATTGGAGTAGCCAAGATAAAAAAAAAACATTATTAGTGAAGTAAAGAACTTTTATTGGGATGACCCTTACTTATTCAATTATTGCCTTGATTAAATATTTTAAATATGCATTTTCGACAATGAGGTAAGTAGTGTCATAATTTTTGTCATTCTAAAGCATGTATGGGTCATTTCTTGTAAAACAAACAACTACAAAAATCTTACAATGTAGATTTTATTGGCCTACAATTTCAATGACACACATGCATTGTGAAAAACCTGTGAAAATTGCCAAAATTTAGAGTTTATTTCAAAACGTCACATGATGTCTTTAAATCCTATTCTTATCATTGAAATCTTTTATTGTCAGGGTGTAGATTTCATGGGATCATTTCCTCTATCATTTGGTTTTTTATACATATTAGTCATAATAAATTATGTTTCAAAATGGATAGAGGCAATTCCAATTTGAAATAATAATCACAAAACAATGATAAAAATTTTGAAAGACAATATTTGGAATCACTCGAGCCATAATAAGTGATGGTGAAACGTATTTTTTCAACAAACCATTTGAATCTTTAATGAAGGAATATGGAATCACACATAAAATTGTCACCCCTTATCACCATTAGACAAGTGGACAAGTAGAATTTACTAGTAGGGAAACCAAACAATTCGTTTAAAAAATAGTGAACCCTAATCAGAAAGACTGATCTTTAAGACTTAATGATGTATTTTGAGTTAATCGAACTGCATTTAAAACAACATTAGGTATGTCACCTTATAGGCTAATTTATGTGAAACTTTGTCACTTACCTGTGGAACTTCAATAAAAAGCTTATTGGGCTATTAAAGCTTTCAATTCAAAGCTTGATGATGGTAGCCAACTGCGTAAGTTACAATTAAATAAATTTGAGGAAATAAGAAATGATTTATATGAGAATTCAAAATTTCATAAAGTAAGAATCAATGTGTTTCATGACAAGAAAATCTTATGAAAAACATTTGATATTGGTCAAAAGGTTTTGCTTTATAATTATTGACTCCACGTATTTCTAGGAAAGCTGATCCATTTATTGTGAAACATGTGTATCTTTATAGGGTCTTTGATATCAAGAATCCAAAGAATGACAATGTTTTTATGGTGAATGTGGATCATTTGAAAGTATACTTTGATAATTTTTGTAGTGAAAATGAATCCATTGTTTTGAATAATCCTGATTATAAAGATTGTTTTTTATCTCACATTGCTTTTGTGTTTCTTTTTTGTGTGACTTTTTTTTGCTAGTCTCTTTCCAACCCTGGTCAAATGGTGGATAACGGTAATTCAAGACTTTCAAGTCAATTTTTTCAATTTCCCATGATAACCAATATATTGATATATTTATTAATCAATTGTACAATTCTCTGTTTCTTCTCTTTTCTTTACATCTCTTCTCCACATCTCATATGAAGAATGGACACCTCTCTTGAGAAATTAAAAAAGTGTTTTTTCTATTTTTCCTTAAAATGCAATCACAAAAATTTATTATACTAAGGGTGAGAGATTGATGTTGTTAACGCACCATGGAAATCTTGAAAATTTTCACTAGATAATTGAAGCAAATGTTCGATTATTAGGTGAGTCTTCCAATTCTTTTATTTCATGCATGTCTAGAACATGTAAAAGCACTTTTGAGAAGAAAAAATCATGCAAAATGATTGAAAGTTTGTCACAGATATGCCAGATGTACTTGTGATGCACAATGCCATTCTTTAATAATGGTATCTATAAAGATAAACTACAATTGATTACGAATGGCTTGATTAAAGGGTCTTTAGATAATCTTTTATTGACTCTTAAGACACATCCTAGTTGAGATATGCTTCGTGGAATTCATGATTTATGACCCTTTTTAAAGAACATGTTAGCTATAGTCTTGAGAATCTAACTAAAAAATATCGTGTTTGTTATTTTTTAAGAAAACTGGACGGGATGCCTATTCCCGACCCATAGAGGATGTTTAAGTCATTCTTGGATGTAAAACCAAGAGAAAATATGAGTCATAATCACAACTACTTGTATATATACATGTTCTGACATAAATAAATAAAAAAAAACTCCAATTGGTCTATCCATATAAGTGATATGATTGCATTTCCTTTTCTATATCTATAAAATCTTCTCACATTTCATTTCAGTTTTATTTAATCCATACATTCAAAGGGTATAGGAGAGTGTAGAAATAGAAGGATCCTCAACTCATAAAATAAGAAATATTTGTGTTTTTTGTGGATCCAATCCTGAGAAAAAAAAAGGAGTATTTATAATTAACAAATCATCTTGATCGGATATTAGCTGGGAGAAAGATTCATTTAGTGTATAGGTGAAACAACCTTGGGTTAATGAGGAGTGTGCCAACAGTTATATTCGTAGGAGGTAGTCATGTCTTGGATATCAACCATGTTGTTCCATTTTCTCACATGGGCTTTTTATCAAACACATAACATGTACAACTCTCATGTAGCATAATAAAAAAAAGGAAAAGCATAACTAGTATAAATATAAAAGAAGACAAATATGTGGCTATAATTGAACACAAAAGCAAACTTAGTAATGGTAGTGGCTATACAAGGTGAAAGATAAAAAGGTGATATACAGCTTGGAAGGCAAATATACAAAAAAAAAAAGGACAAACATTTAGCTTGAAATGTACTTTCCTCATTTGAGTCCTTCAATTTTAATTCAACGATATATTGTATCATATCAATAATAAGTTCATGGCTAAGAAGGCTTACCTGGATATTGGCAGATGATTATTTTCCTATAAGCAAATTAAAATATATTTTTAAAAGGGGTATAATTTAAACTAAATGAAAGAATATACACCACTTTTTTATGTACCCAAGTCATTTATGATACATAGATAGTTTGTACGTTCTATTTTTCCTTCTGTAGTAATAAAATAAAATAGGTCATATACAATAGAAAGAATTCTTTTCTATGGTTAATTCGTGGTAAAACAAATAAAATCAAATCAAATAAGTGAGAAATAATCTTGTTTTTCACCATAAAATTGATTCGCAAAACATGTTCCATCGTTAACAATTGAAATAGGATGAAAATACAGTTATGTTTTTTTTGGAACGCTAATTTGTGATAGTTGATAACAAAAACTAGATTTAAAGGAAGGAAGAAAGCAATAACCTTGCTTCCCGCCATAACTTTTGATTCTTAGAGCAAGCTCCATCGTTAGCAACTAAAAGAGAATGAACATGGAGTCTACAACAAAAGACACTTTAGATTTTTTCTTTTCCTCTATAAATTTGTTCTATTTTAAACTAAAGAAACTAGAATCAAAAGAAAAGAAGAAATAAATCAACTTGTTTTCAACCATGACTCTTTTTTCTATAAAAAAAAACATTTCCTCCCCATTTCCAACAGTGAAACCATGACATGGAGTTGTGGGAGAGGTGGGGTCATAGGATAGAGCTTGGCTTGTGGCAGTTAAGTAACTCTGAGCAAGATCCGCTCTCCATAGCTTTCTCTTTCCCAATTCAACTACATTAAAAAGGAATTTCTAGAAAATCAGGTTTTCAAAAGAAGGATTGAGGAGGAATTAAGGTTTTAAAGAGAAAGGCTTAGATTTTTCTTTCTAGTGATTCATTGGAATATTCAGGCTCTTCTAGTGGTTTTTGAAACAAAGATTGAGAAGGAATTAGTATTTCAAAGGGAAAAGCTCAAATTTTTTATCCTAGAAGTTTGTAAGCTACATGTAAGTAGAAGTATCCATATTAAGGAAAAATACCCTATATATATATAAATACTCTTATATAGAAATAATTATCATGTGTAGTACATTCCATCATTATATTATATACAACCCTAAAGGTATAAATACAAAGGATGGTTGCTCTCCTTGACAATCATCATAATCAATACAAAGACTATCTCTCAATAGATCTTAACTTGTTATCAGATGAAGGTTATCGTTCAGCAACCTTCTCCCATAACAGATGTCCTCATCTCCTTCACAAATCATCCAGTAGCCTTCCTTCTTGGCAGAGGCCTTCATCTTCTTCCTCGGTGCCTTCTCATCTGCTATATCCAGACCTCCTCTTCCTCATCAAACCAAACTGCATCCTCTCCTCCCTTGCAACATGGACAATCAAGAACTTCAACAATCTGATGCCGTTGCATCAGCGCTTCAGTCTTTTTTCTCCTATGTGGCGCAATTAGTTATCTATGGCGCATCCACTACTGCTACCATCATACCTCTTCCTAACACACAACAGGAAGTCTCTTTAAAACTCTCCAACACTAATTTTCTATATTAAAGGATGCAGATGAAACCGCTTCTTTTGGGCCAAGGTGTGTATTCCTTTGTTGATGGCACATCACTATGTCCTCCTTCACATCCGGTATATACTGCGACATCTTCACTCTCTATCAATCATGCATATTTGTCATGGAAGCAGCAAGATCACTTAATCACGAGCACCCTCCTATCTTCTCTCTCGGTGGAAGTTCTGTATTTAGTTGTGGATTGTAACACCTCTCATGACATCTGGACAACGCTGGAAACAATTGTTGCCTCTCCCTCAAATTCATGGATTATGCAACTTCATAACTCATTCCAAGATTTACGACAGAATGATGATTCTGCCAACATCTACTTGTAGAAGGCAAAGGCCTTGTTTGATGAACTTGCTGCAGTTGGCAGACCGCTCTCCTTGGCAGAATTCAACTTGTATGTGTTTCGAGGGTTACATAGTGATTTTAAGGATCTTGTCACCAGCTTGTCTACTAAGGCTGATCCCATCTCCTACACTGATCTTCATAGCAGTCTCCTTACATATGAGTGTCTTCACAAAACCTCTCTCCAACCATCTGTAACAGCTCCTCTGTTACCAACTCCAACGTAGTAGCCAATTGCGTTCTTTGTGCAACATCACTCTGATTTCAGTACTGACAAATTGGTTGTTTTCGTGGGGGCTGGAGACATACCAATCATAGCAACTATTATCCTGACAATGGCTCAACTCAGAACTTCAACACTCATAGTTATGCTTCGGGTCAACGATCTAGCCAGCATGGGAACCGGTTCTCCTTTGGTTCTCCCCCACGGATAACAGGAAGTTTTAGGCATCAAGGAAATCGTTTTGGTGGTTATAATTGCAACGTAAAGTGTCAGCTGTGTTATGAATATAGGCATACTTCCCAACAGTGTTCTCAGTTGGCTACTCATCCTATTCAAGCTAATGTTAATCTCGCATTTAATAATGTCTTTGCCACTACTCCTGTTACTTGGTTTTCTGATACATGTGCAAATCATCATGTAACGTCGGACCTTATAAGTATGTCGAGTTCAGAACCTTATCTTGGTAATGATCATTTGCACGTTAGTGATGGTAAGGGCCTTTTTATTTCGAATATTGCTCACTCTAAAATTCGTTCACCCAAACACACGTTTACTTTATCCAATATTTTACATGTTCCTGCCATTAAAAAACCTCTGTTATATATGTTCAAAAATTTTATCTTGAGAATAACGTCTTTTTTTAATTTCATTCCTCTCTATTTTATGTAAAGGATCTCATGAAAAAGAAAGTGCTTCTCTCCGGTCGGAGTAAAGATGGTTTATATGTTTTGTCTGAGTCGTCTGCAACGTCATTGCCTCAAGTTTTCTCATCTACCTGTCTCTCTACTTCCGATGATGTCTGGCATCGTCGACTTGGGCATCCCAGTCCACGTATTCTGCATTTTTTGGTGAAAAATAAAAAGGTGTCATGCACGTCAACTTAGTTTAATTTTAATTGTCCTGCGTGCTCTATGTGCAAGTCGTCTTGTCTGACTCTAAAAACTACGGGTCATCAAACTCGAGCTCCTCTTAACTTGATTTTTAGTGATGTTTGGGGTCCCTCACCTATGTTATCACCTGATGTTTTTCGCTATTTTTTTATTTTTATGGATGCCCATGTGAAGTTTATATGGTTTTATCATTTGGTTGCTAAGTTTGATGTTTTTCAAATTTTTCATCAGTTTCAAGCGCTTGTTGAGCGCCAATTCTCTTTAAAAATTAAGTCTGTACAAACTGATTGGGGTGGTGAATATCGAAAACTTAATACATATTTTAAAATGATTAGTATTCATCATCATGTGATCTGCCCGCACACTCATGAACAAAATGGCATGGTTGAACGTCGTCATCGATATATTATTGAAACTGGGATTACTCTTCTTGGGAAGTGTCACGCTCCCCTTAAATATTAGAGTTAGGCTTAAAGCTCTGTTTATTTGATTAATCGCATGCCAACTCCAATTCTTAATCATAAGACACCTTTTGAATATATTTTAAAATCGACTCCTGATTATCCATTTCTTCGCACTTTTAGGTGTCTCTACTTCCCATTTCTTCATCCATACAATGCTCATAAGTTAGATTTTCGTTCCTCTACTTGTGTTTTTCTAGGATATAATACCTCTCATTTAGGTTATTGTTGTCTTGATTTGTCGTCCAAACATATTTATCTTGCTCGTTATGTCCGGTTTCATGAAAATGTTTTTCCTCTTGCTAAATCTGAATAGACTGCAGCCCCACCCATACAGCCCTCTGTTGCTCCTATACCCGTCACTTTACATCCTCTTATGCCACCCTCCCCGGTCCTTTCACCACCGCCCCCTACACTTCCTACACCTCCTTCAGCTCCCTTACCATTATCTGCATATTTTTATCATGATCATTCTTCAAGTGCAAGTTCAGATTCGCCACACTCGCAAGCGTCGTCCATTGCTGTTGCCAGCTCCCCTGGTTTTTCCCCTACTGGTTCCCCTGTTGTAGTCGTTTCCCTTGCAGTTTCTCCAGTTGGTTCTCCCTCACGGCCTGCGCATATATTGAGTTCTCCACCTTCAGGTTCTTCCTCTGATTCCCCTCATGGAATTAACTTATATATTGATTTTTCTAAATTCCATCTTTAGCATGTCCCGACTTGTGTCTCCTCCACTCCATTCCAGATGGCTCGCACCCATCCTATGGTGTTTCGCCCATGTCCAACCAAAAATGCTAATCTAAGTATTGTGGCTGCCTCACGGATTACATCCTTACCTTAATAGGAGCCATTGTCCTTTAAGGACGCCAACAGGTATTTGACTTGGCATAATGCCATGCAGGAGGAAATCCAAGCACTTCATTGTAGTCAGACTTGATCTTTGGTGCCCTCTTATTCGTCTATGAATATGATTGGCAGTAGGTGGGTGTACAAGATTAAAAGACATGTTGATGGTCGGATCACCAGATATAAAGCACAGTTGGTTGCTTGCGGCTTCACTCAGCAAGAGGGGATTGATTATTTAGAGATTTTCAGTCTGGTGATTAAGCCTACAACGGTTCGCCTTGTGCTCACTATTGTTGTCTTGTATGGTTGGAACATTCATAAGTTGGATGTTTATAATGCTTTCTTGAATGGCATTCTTCAGGAAGAGGTATACCTGACACAACCACCTGGGTTTGTTGATCCTGCACTCTCGTCTCATGTGTGTCGCCTTCATAAATCTTTGTATGGCTTGAAACAAGCCCCTCGAGCTTGGTACAACCGGTTAAGTGAGTTTTTAATCTCTATTGGATTTCAGGCATCCAAAGGTAATACTTCTCTGTTTATTCTCTCTCTCAATGGTGCCATGATTTATTTGCTTGTGTATATTGATAATATTTTATTAATCAGGAGTAACTCGACTTTGTGTCATAGATTGATTACTTTGCTGCAATCATAATTTAAGCTTCGAGATTTGGGTTCTGTTCAGTTCTTCTTGGACATTAAAGTTAAACCTATTGTTATGGGTATCTTATTAAGCCAACACAAGTATGCACTCGATATCATCCAACGAGTAGGTATGGCTTCTTGCAAACCGATTAATACTCCTCTGCCTACCTCCTCAAAATTAGGAATCGTGCCTGGTACTCTTCACTCTGATCCCACACAGTATCGCCAGATTGTTGGGTCATTGCAATATCTTACCTTCACTAGACCTGATATTTGTAATGCAGTCAACAAGGTATGTCAATTTAAGCATGCCTCTACTGAGGATCATTAGGTTGTCGTTAAGCGCATCCTGCATTACCTCCAGGCTACAGCAACCTATGGTCTACACATTACTCGGGATTCTCTCTTGTCTCTTCATGGTTTCACAGATGCTGATTGGGCTGGCAGTATTGACGATCGAAAATTCACAGGTGGTTATCTTCTGTACCTTGGTTCTACCCCTATTTCATGGAAATCCGAGAAACAACGCACTGTTGCGAGGTCTTCTACTAAAGCAGTTGATGGTACTGCTGAAATTTTGTGGATTCGCTCATTATTGTCAGAACTTCGGATCCCTTCTTCATCCATGACTACATTATGGTGTGATAATTTGGGGGCCACTTTTTTATTTGTCAATTCAGTGTTTCACGCTCGTACTAAACATGTTGAAGTTGATTATCACTTTGTCTGTGATCGCGTTGCTAAGCGAGAAATTCAGGTGCAATTCATTTCTTCCAAGGATCAACTAGCTGATGTTCTTACCAAGCCTCTTCCTTATACTAGTCTCGTTTGCTTATTTTATATCCAAGCTTCGGGTGGAGTCTCCACTTTTTACTTGACGGGGTGTATTAAGAAAAGAGACCCTATATATGTAAATACTCTTATATAGGAATAGTTATCATGTATAGTACATTCCATCATTATATTGTATACAACCCTAAATATATAAATACAAAGGATGGTTGCTCTCCTTGACAATTATCATAATCAATACAAAGACTATCTCTCAATAGATCTTAACTATCCAAAAAAATGGACTATTCTTATTTCTTTTAGAGAATTGATAGATGTTTAGAGAAATTATTAACAAAAAAAAAATTGAGTCAAAAAAATATAGAAAAAACTTCCAAACATTTTGAAAGGTAAGAATAGATGACACATGTCGCACGTAGGAAAAACCCCGCGCGGCGTCCGCTTCCTGGCGATAGCGGTTTTTCTCTCTGTTATTGGAATTGATTTTGTTTGGAGTCGCCACCTAGTATTTAATTGAGGGTTACTAGGAAACCCAGGTTGACTGG
>Ga0307513_10009758_pt1 | contig 12126 bp, 8 predicted proteins | sample 15_EM_MG_FD_202174 | JGI IMG/M metagenome (GOLD analysis project Ga0307513, IMG submission 202174) | Populus trichocarpa ectomycorrhiza microbial communities from riparian zone in the Pacific Northwest, United States - 15_EM | ecosystem: Host-associated > Plants > Roots > Unclassified | place... | reverse complement strand
GTCCTCGGGTGACACGCTCGCCGTCGTCGAGGAGCAGCGCCGGAAACGCGCCGTCCTCCACGGCCGGGGGTTCCAATACGATGATGACGCCGACGCGCCCGCCCCCGCGGACGACGCGCACGCGCGGCCTGAACTGGGACTGGAACCGGAGGAGGATGAGTATGAGGGTGGAGAGGCCGTAGGTGCCCGATCGAGAGGCGGCGATGGCGGAGGCGTCATTCCGATTCCGTTCCCCGACAAACTCGATTCGCCATATTACCCCCCGAGCGTGACACAGCGCCAGCTTCTGCAAGCGACGGGGGCCAGTGCGCGACGTAGACGCGAACACTTGAGGGATTCGACGTATACGGAGGGGACGACGAAGTCTCATGGCAAAGCTTTCAAGGGTTGTATGTCCCCATCTCTCTCTCATTCGTCGTCCTCTCCGTAACCTGTACCCAACCTGTTGTGTATGGTGGATACGGACCTACAAAGCGGGGGTCTCATTGAAACCCTCGACAAGACTTTGGCATAGTGTTGTCTCTGTGGGAGGATATGATACTAACGCTGGACTTTTTTTGGTTCAGGGATGGGCAAACTCCGTCGGTTCAAATTCTTTGGGGTCAAATTTTGGTGGATCGTCCGACCTTGATTGGGTGTGTCGATAAGGTCGATGATAGAAGGCTCGTTGACACGTGAAGGGTTTCGGTGTGTCGTCTGAGCGAGGGTTAGGCGTTGACAGCGAGGGATGGTTAGAAACGAGGCTCTCAGTGGACAAGTATGCCTGTAGGACAAGCAACGGATGAGATATGCCTCGGACGATATGTGATCAAGCTCGTACACAGAACGCTTTGGGTAACGGGATTTGATCGCCTGGATGCGACGCTTGATACTGTTCCACTTCATCCATGCATAGGAAGACCTAAGCACGAATAGAAGCTGTCAGACCGATGCGTAGAATAGCAGGGATTGTTGAGTTAACGATTCGTCACCCATTATTGGTCCAGTAGCCCAGGTTAGGGCGCTGCTGCTAAATTCTAGAGACCGGCGTTCAGTTCACCGCTGGGTCATTATTTTCTCTTCCAATAGGAATGTCGAGCTTAAGGCCCGAGGCAAAATATAGCTAGTGACTAAAGAGATCGTCCCCATTGCTTTGATACTCGTCTTGCCGTTGCTGCATTGATTATAATAATCTGTGTTCTGTGCATTCATGGTAGCTCCCAGAGGAGGGTAGGTACCAGAGGGCACAGAGGTCCACCAAGATGCAAATGAGCTTGACAAAGACGGTGTGTGATCCATAAAGGCATGGGGAATGAATAGAATTTAGATGCTCTTAACAACGGACCGAGATGAGACACCAAAAACCATTCGCACAACACTGCAGCGTTGTGAAGATACAGGTGGCTTGAGAGTCATATAAACAAGGGGTGGATTAGGATGTAGAGACCTGGTGGACAGGCTTTGGGCCTATCTTGACAAAGGAAAGGATAAATGGAAAGGGGAATGCATTTAATGTCCCAATTCATTGATGGAACTACTAAAAGTGTATCTGAGAACTGCTCTGGATTATTAGTACTGGAAGATTCTATCCTAAGGACAAACAATAAGGGTCTAGGATATCAAAAACCACAAAGTCTTCTTTTTGTAATTTATGAATGGCCATCAAATCCAGAGATAGGGAGGCCAGAAGCCTTACAACCCGCACCAGTTTGATCATATGGGTACCTCCTTACTCTCTTTGTAGTCGTTATGTGGCACTAATATCCTCAAAGAGTCACTATATCAATGCTATATTGTAAATGTTCATATTGTTGCACATTGACCGAGAGTACACAGCTGGATTCAGAGAGGGCCTTAATGAGACCCTTGTTTGATGCTAATTGGCCATTGAAAGTCAGTCGTGGTTACTGGAATGCGACACTCGGAAAATTCTAAATCAGGTAAAATCTTGCATTATGATCGTGCAAAGAACTAGTACTACAACGCTGCCAGAACACGAGCGAGTGTGTGCCGGTCGAACCACGGTCAGACCCATGAAGCTGAAAACGTCATGCAGGCTCGGTCCATCTGTTAGAAGGTTTCGGTAATTCGTAGAGATTATATTTGATGCCCGTTTTATATTCAATTTGAAGGAGGTAGCTTTTCTGAGCCAAAAAATAAAGCTTCGCCCTGTATCTGTCGAAGTCTTGATAAGTCGCTAGGGGTGCTCCAACGTAAATATCTGATATCCATTATTAAATTTCGACATGTTGGTGAACTGAAAGCGCCTGCAACACTTTCTAGCTTCACCGCCTTTTCCTAATCCGACCCATCCCCGCTTTGCAATATAAGATACGGCATCTATGACGTCCTGCACAGATTACGATTCAACTGGACTCCTTCTTATTTGAGTTCTGAACCACTTGCGCAGATCCTGCTCGTCTCTGCTTGTTACCCATTCCGCAACCCCACCTACTCGCGTACCTGAGGTATGTTTTTCGTAATCTACTGTCTCTTTTCAATCCTTTGTTAATATTTGTTTAATTATTTATCCCCCTCCATATATTGTCCCCGTCGCTTCTTGATGATTACCTGAGCCCTCCTTTAACTCGATCTTCCAACGTAACGGCTGTCTGTCGCTCGCCAGTACGTCAGTAGAGCTCCCGCGCGGTGAGGTATGCATTCCCTTACTCTGCAAAATGGTACACAGCTTTGCCTAGACGAGTGAGTTGCATGGCTCAGGGGACGATTTCGAGGCTTGACTGCATGCAGTCCGAGTGAGCCCCCGTGATGGTGGGCCCCGGATTAATGGCTCCATCCCAGAAAGACAGGGGACCAAGAGATGGGCACACGCAAATAGTCTTGGGACGTGCCTCAGGTTTTTAATTGGATACGAGTGGGTACCAGCCACTGGCGTTTCGTATGCACATTGCTCTCAGGGCCGGGTTCTAACTCCATGCAGTTAATTTCCACCTTGCACGACCCGTGGAGGGAATGAAAATTGTTCCGATTTGACATTTGAACGAGTCCTATTTCAGTTCATAAAGACCGGCTGCTTGCCAGCCCTCATCAGGTGTCAATTGCAATGACATAATTCACCGGATGCATGATATGTCTGATATGCCTGATATGCCTGATACGCCACTTAACAAGATACGAAGCGGTCTATTGTCCTCTACCTTCCCATACCCACTTTATTGTGTTTATCCCGAAACATACACTAATGTTAGACTCTGTGCAATTGCCTAAGATGAGAAACCGTCCAGAATTTGTAACTTTGGTACCTTTAACTCTTACCATATACCACACGGAGTAATTTTTAGACTACTTCATGTGGAGAAAGCAAACCCCTGTTAGACGGACCTCTAGCCACGCCACACAACTGCGCAGGGATAACTCAGTACGAAATCATGGGAGATGAAATGGAACCTCCCAACCTTCGTGCATGACTACTTAGCCTTGATTCCTGCGTTTGACTTGCGTTTTTGCTTGCTCAAAACCTCTTGATTGTCTCCTTAGGTGGACGTTAATAGTAAGCTGTCTAACAACTTCATTGTGCAGTTGCACCATACCAGAACACGAGCACATGGGTGACATTTGATTTTGTTAACACCTAAATAGGCGTAGCGTGGTAAATTTGCAACTTGGAGAAGGTACATTTCTCATGCGGAAGCTCTCGCCGGATTCCGCACCAATGAGCGCCCTAGGATGTGTCCCTGTGTCCGGCTCGCATTGATGATCAAGCGTCGAAGAGCGTGAGACGATGACGGCCCTGCCATTGCCGCCCTACAACTCATTTTTGGCTCCCTTTTGGTGGGATGGACGCAACCGAGGAAACGCTAGCCGCATGCGATACCCTTGTGCAGGTGCCCAAGCAGTTGAAGCAACCACAGTCAAAATCTGTGACCAGAACAGGGGTAGGTAAGTGGGGGGATTGTCGCCTAGAATTGCAGGGACGCACTTGTTCCTGGGTGGTCGTCGGCGGCGAGGCAATCATCGGAATAGCCATCTGTGGTCTTCACTACTCTTATGTATACGACATGTTTACCGGTCAGCCACTCCGGAAGGCCCTACCCTCCCTTTAAGCTCGCTCCCCCAACAATCTTGACTCGCCCGCTTTCCCCCTCCTGCATCAATCCCTCTCTTCATATATACTGGAGACTGAGAAGTCTGCTACCTTGATCAAACCCATTGAGGCGTCAATGCACGCCTCCCATCAATCGTTAGATGACATCCCCAGGGGCGAACGTCCCCAGGAAGAGTTTGTAGGCCATTTGTATAGAGCTGTCGATCTTAACCTCAACCCCAGGGTTCATGTCTGCAGATCTGGCAGGGCTTCAACCCACCTATAGGGTTCATCGTTGGGCCGAACCTGCAGTCCACAACACCAGATTTCCATACAACGACCTTATCAAGTACACTTGACAAAGGAAATATAGGAAATTATGTGTCCTCCTCGTCCCTTGGATATTCCCAGCAATATTCTCACCACTTTTTACAAGAAAATGGCTCTACGGACTACGCTCATTCGGGATCTTCGATGAAGGCTCTGGGAAATTCAAGCATTCATTATACAGCCCCACATGAGGTCTCCACTCTGAGCTATGGGCAGAATGTCCGTGGCCCGCTTCTATACGAGCCGCCGGTTGTGTGCTAATTATTCTCTACCACTCTTCAATGTAGCCTAGCTCTCACCTTCCTTCGCATGGCATGAATACGGCTCCCAGGAGTACACGACATTTAACAGCGTGGACCATCCGCCGGGTGACTCGTAATACTCCGGTAGTTACAAGTCATCCGTACGACCGTCTATCGCACGCTGAGCTTCAAGGCGCTTCCCGCCCGTCCCTGATAACAAGCGTGAATCCAATCGCAGTACAGCCCATTCCAAATGTGGAAGAGGACATCGAACGATATATAAGCCACAATATCGATGATGGTCGATGGTTTTGTACCCATTGCAATAAGAAGAGCGATAGGCGAAGGAACCGTATCCGGGATCACGTTGCCGCTTGTTTGGGATACGAGATCTATCGCTGCACCGGCAAATGCGGCAACGCTATGTGGTACGTAACTTTGTTCGTTGGAAGAATAAGGAGCACACTAGAGGCCAACATTAGCGTTGCAGCCAAGTCAAATGCAAAACGCGTCAGAATCTTCGTGAGCACCAAAAGCGTCAGCATCGAGAATGCCCGGAGTGGTACGTCTAACGTTCTTCTCGGGCGCCTTTATTAACTAGTAACACATTTTTGCAGTGGCGAAACAGTGCGTCGCCAGAATCTGGGCCGACATATTAACAACAAACATCAGTAAGGGACATGAACGTACTAGCCGTGATGGCTTTGAGAATTCTTGTCCTGTGTCATATGCCGTATCATCCCGTACCATATTGCCTTGTTCTTCATCCCGCGTGCTTATTGGTTGACCTTGAGTGCGCTACCAACCAGAAGCCGTATACCATGATGACCTTTTTTCATCTGCGTCCCTTTCATCTTTTCATAGTACTAGTGCCCCTGCTCATCTATCTCTGACATACTGCAAATAGTATGATCGGATTGAAGCACTGACAACGAGCAAGTGATTTTATTCATCTTAACGATGGCGTGTAAGTGCACTTGAAGCCATATATTCCATATCACATGGGCAGTGGTGTTCCAATGACTGCAGAATGAAGTAAGGAACTGGAATCGATCCCTCTAATGCCCACATACACGCACAGAAGTGACTAATGCTATACTTTTGAGTGTGAAACGTGGCAGGACCAGTTGATCGTCCACGATCTGCCGACTGTACTGGCAGAAGACACTTCTTCCAAGGTTTCCGCACGGGGCTATTGACCACGGCCTGTAAAGAGTTTGACTACATATCCCATACCTAGTTTTCACCCAGGCGAGGCGGAGAGTAAGCTAGGTCGAGCGCAAAATTGTCGTCGAGGTCTGAGGTTAAATTCGACTGCTACAGTCCTAGTTCACCACACTGCCCAGAGGATCAGCGCCACCAACAATATCTGTCTGTAGCCCTACAGGTGCCCAGGTTATGACGTTCTATTGACCGATTAATCAATGCAATGGGACGCCGGGGTGACCATATTACCTCGACAGCCACCAGACCTCGGCTTTTCAATCCCCCGATCTCATGATACATACTTCTCGTGTCCTTTGCTATTTGTGAGTACCTTGGGAAATGAACCGGCCTTCGAATCCGGTCTTTTCGCGCTCATTTTCAACCTCAACCAAGTCGGAAGTCCCATTTATCTCACCTTCCACGTGAATACCTCAAACTTGTTCTCGTGGATGTATTATGACTCCTCGAGTTGGTTCGTGGTACCTTCGAGGAAGAACGAACGATTAGCCGCGTGAGGTTACTGACACTCGGAGCTTTCACATGTATACACGGAACATCGTTGTTGGCTCAAAGATGCAAGAAGGGACATCACCCTCTGTGATCTGGTTCCCTTGTCAATAATGGCCCACCTTCGCCTTAAGCTTTCTCCCCGACCACTGCCCCACCTCATATCACACTACCTATTATTTTTCTATGTTATTAACCTGCAATAGCTATCAGGACAAGCCCTTATTATGAGATTAAATACCTGAACGAGGGATTCGATCGATGCTAGAGTAGATGCATAGGAATGTGTATAAATGAGGTCCTTATTAATATTTTCCTCTGAGGTTTCGTGATCCTACCGCGCGTTCTTTGGGCATTAACCCTTGGGTCATGTGGAATCCCTTCGTCAGGTTCAAGAAGGTGCAAATTCCCAGCTTGCGGGGCCTTGAATATATCGACCAGCCCGGTCTGCAACGGGGGGCATGTCACCGTTCGTGATATACTCGGAGACGCGGCTTAGATCAGCAGGAGTTTTAGGAGGCCCCATCAAGGGAAGACTGGTAGGACTGGGAAAAGGACTACGGGGGCACCCCTGACCCCGAAACCTAGTTGACAACCCCAAGTTCCATCGTAAGACACTCCCCAAACCATGGCGCCTTCTTAGCTGCCTTCTTTTGCGACAGTTACACAGTTATATTAGCCTTTCTGCCATTTCACGCCACTTCCGAGGCCTCAACAAGCCGAGATATTGGAATTACGTCCAGGGCTCGATCATTTTCCTGCCAAAGCCATCCCACTCCGGCTTCCTTCTAACATCTGATTCGTCATGGGGTATTCGACGTCTCAGCGTGTCTTTCCACGCTGCCACATATGATAGAATACCGACCCGCTTCCTTTGTCCGTCTCCAAAAGTTTGCATTGCTCTTCCTTTCACCGCCCCCGGGACCGACGTTATCTCCCAACCATAGCGCTGGTACCATTCAAGTGTAACCCTGGAAAGAAGCGCCGACGCTGGCTGAAGGAGCCAGTCTCATAGGACAACCGCTGCAAAGGGCACATTGGAGTGAGAGTGACCACCGGAAGTGGGCCCTGGCAATGGGCTAAATTTCTCGCCGCTCTGATCTAACCCTGCATCCACGATATGTCGAGTCCAGTGATTCCTGACATGCTGGGACACCAACAAGTATCGAGTGCGAATCCGTGATCATCTGATGGAAATGTCGCCTCACTGGACATACCCAAGTCGACACATCGCGTGCACGGAAATACCCGGTCTCCACCCAAATCGCGTTATTTTACAATTTCTCTGACACAATACCTGTTGCAAGGCATACCGGCCGCGGAGGCAAGGCACACTCCCTAGATACGGATCCAGAGGCATTCCTTCGTGCCTGTTCAGCCCATTTTAGTGGAACACGGATCATGCAGACTACAAACAATGCCTGTCAACCGGGACGCCACAAAGCAGGGGCTTTCGTTGACGCAGCCTTCGACCCACCTACAAAAGCGCCTCCCCTACTGCACACACACTGACCTCTGAGTGTTTCAACCCCCAATCTCCCAACGAGAGTGCCTGTGGGTTGGACCATGGGCGGCGACAAAGCGGAACTGGCCACTTTGTCTTTTCCCGGATCAACCCATCCACCCGGGCTAGTGCCCCATACCAGTATTAGCAATGTGAGTAATATACCAGAGATTACTTAGCCCTTTGAGATTGATCTAACTTTTTTTGGTGTTCCCATTAGCCCCTCAACATTAATGTTGTATTGTGCGTGACCGTCGTTCAGTCCACTCTTGAATTAAAATCAGTGGTGACATTAATGATGGCTAATAACTCCTCACAGCGGTTTTAGTCCTGAATATAACACATGCATCCCGTTCAACCTCGCGCACTGGCAGAAGAAGCATGTGACGGATGCTAGGCCCTTAGTTCAGCATGAGTATGATGCTTGTTGTGCTACTTACTACCCTCAGTCAATTTATTTCATCGAGCCCTCGACTGCGTTCGATCCAATCGCACCGCAATCAGTCAGCCTCGTACTTCACATCTCAAGTAGAGAGCTAATTCCATTTCTTCTGATATTGTAGAGGGATTACACACCATATCCTCAATCTCTCGTTAACTCCATCCACCTCGCCCAACAGTCAACAGGCCCTGGGGTAGGACGCAAAAATTCCCTACCCAGGAGTTCAGCTCTCGATATTGGAGACACACTATATGAGCATCCGGCATCCGCCCACTCGTTTGATATCCCGATACCGCCGCCTCCACAGTCACCAGGAGATCATAACGGACTACTCGGGCAGCCAACCGGAACTATGGACAACGACATAGAAACACACATGCTCTACGAGAATCGAGCGGCGAGGTGGCAGTGCTTGAAGTGTAACAATAGGAGCAACTCCCGCAGAAACCGCATGCGTGACCATGTTGCGCAGTGCTTGGGCTACAAGCTGTATCTTTGTGGCGGAAGTTGTGGGATGGATAATTGGTATGAGCCCTTCTTATTCGATCCCATGTGGCAGATCTCGAGAGCTAAAGATCATGTCGTAGCCATCTGGGATTCAAAACCCAACAGAACCTTTACGATCATCGAAATCCCCAACGGCGGGATTGTCCAAAATGGTACGCCCAGTGTCTTCCTTGCCAACATTTGGGTCCCATCTCATAGAGAATTGTCCAGTGGCCAGACAGTACGTCGCCAAAACCTCAAACGCCACATGCAAAATAAACACAGTTGAAGAGCGTGATTGTATTCGCAGTACACGCTCGCAGTACACTGTCTCTTGCACCATACTGCGTTACTCTCCACCCCAACAGTCGCTGGTCGGCACTAATTGAGACTCCCCAGGCCATTATAATCAGGGGCGTGTATCATAATTTCTTGCTTTCTTCTTGGGTTCGCGTCTTTCTTGTCTTCCGCGTAGTGGTGCTTCCTACTTGTTTCCAGGACTCCGTGACATTAATAGTGCAGATGCTTTGATCGGGATAGGGGAACAGGCCAGGGAATTAATTCGTCTCGAGCGATGGTGTACAATAGCATAGGATTACATAACCCAACTTGCATGCGTAGCCGGTGGTCCGATCGGAATACAGAAAAGCGTTTGGAAAATAATAGGCCAGGACTCCATAGGGATGCTTTGACGCTCATTTGTATACGCGAAGGTAGTTGATCTTCCATTTTGCATTCTTGAAGTTGGCTGGATCAGCCACTCGTTGCGGACAAGTCCCTGGGCAACCCGCGCTCGCGTAGGATGCTTCTCCGAGGTCGCCGCACAGGGTCGTATTGATGATAAAGGAATGGTCCTTGAAGAATTTACTAGGACATGTTGAGGAAGACCAGAAGCTCTTCGGAGCTGGCCAGGATGACGGGTTGGGTGTTTCTGATTGGATGTCCTTTGGAATCTCGGTGCGAGGGAAGAACCCTGGACGAGGATGTGTCGATATGCGAAAGGGGGTGCACAATACGAGGGAATGCCTACATATTTTTATCCCGTTGTCATCCCATAGGGTTGCGAAAACTCCGCCACCCGCGGTCGCTAACCCGAATCCGTAACTCCTCTCGTCTTCGTCCTTGATCCCGCACCCCGCGTTGAAGTTGAGGTTGGCGTCACAGTTGTCGCTGACGACCTTGCCAACAAACGTATTGCCCGAAACAGGGATGTTTGAGTCCGGATTAAAGTTGCTAGTATCGAGCTTGCATCCAGGGCTCGTATGGAGCGTGTATTGATTGCTAGTCTGGTTATGAACGCCCTCGAGGATATCGATTTCGCCTCCGCCTGGCCAGTTTGATGCAGACGTCCACGCTGGTCAGGAATATTAGAAGCTGGTTCGCACGCCGCTGAGAAAATACGAACCGGCTGGCCAGAAGGAACACCCCATTGGCATCTTGATTAAGTCGAAGAGAAAGAGGCCGCCAGTGTACTGCTTCTTAGTGTGTATTCGGACACTCTTCCGATGCTCGCCCGCTTGAAGGACAGTGGTATCATCCACCTTCATCACGACTACCCCGTCATCACGAACGTACGCCAAGCCAGTGGCCGTGGCTTCCTCTCGCGTTGTGTACTGGACCAAGCCATGCGTCGGATCGTCAAAGGACCAGAAATCCCAGTCACTGAGAGAAGGGAATATTAGTAGAAGAGCAAAATAGTAAAGCTATCAACGAGGGATGGGCCTGCCATACGCACTCGAAAAAGGTCTTGCCTTCGTATCGGTCAACGAGTGTGAAATTATGGGCTCGATGCTTGGTGTTAGCTGTGTGATCAGTGTGGGCTTTGTAGAGATCTCGGTGAGAATGCTCGTGTGCGTGCCCTGGCTGAGCGAGTGCAGCGACGAGGAGGGAAAGTCCTGCGGCTGACAAGGCCAGATTTCGAGCGAGAAAGGCGGCCATGTTGCAGCCCGTGTCGTCGAAGCCCGATGAGTGAGTGAATAGTGAAATTGATTGCCAAGTTGGCTGTGTCAGTCGTGCGACTGTCAGTCGTGTCAGTCGTATCAATCGTGTCGGTCGTGTCGGTCGTGTCGGTCGTGAATGCTCGAAGCAAGTGTAGGCGGGTCTAGGCAAAATCTAGGCAGTCTAGCCTCCCTAGTAGCTAGGAAAGCGAGAAAAGGTGGGTCGGAAAGGTGGCTCAGGCGTGCGCATCAGCCGTCTTTTAAAGATTCTTTCCATCAACGAGCCGCGCGGATTGTGGCAGGCATTGTTTTCCCAATATGGTATCCAGTAAGAGAGGAAGGATATCGGAGCTAGGGTTAACAAAGATATATATGTGATGCATCCAATGCTGCAGCCTCTTAACAGCTTACATTCATGTAACCCATCGCCACTTAGCTCAGCCAGCCCCTGCACAATACGCAACACACGTCCCAAGCGACTTGTCAATATCTGAATCGACGAGCAGAGCTTCGTAAATGTGCTTTGCATTCCATCAAGGAGCCCTACTGTAACATTCCAGCCAAATGCGCTGCACTATGGATACAGGCAGTCAAACATATGGTAGTAATACAAATGACCATGCCACCATCACAAATGGTAGCCCTCCAGGTTGGCCTCTGGCCTCTTTTCCTTTTCCTTCCTTTCCTTGTCGTGTCATAGTCGTAATCTAGAGTACTGCCCGCACGATATACACCGTAACTCTCAGTGGAGGTCACGCATAATGCGCGAGCGACGACGGAGGATGAGGACATCGCCAGGCTTAAGGTTCGTGCACTGCTTGTTACTAGACGGACGAGTCAGAAAGCAAGGCAACCGGGGTAAACGCGAGTACATACACTTCTGGGTTGAGCTGGAAGAGGGTAGACAGCGAGACACCCTGCTGTTCGGCAATATTGACGCAAATATCGCCGGATTTGACGACGTATTCAGTACCGGTAGGCGATGTGCTGGTAGACGCCGGGGCATCGGAGGTGCTCGTAGGCGCCTTAGATTTACTCGTGGAGACTGGCTCCTTGGTCTTGGTGGCGTTGACAGAGCTGGTGGGGTCGACAGACTCGGTAGGGTCGACAGAGCCGGTGGGCTGATCGGGATCGGTGGGATCACCAGACTCCTCGGGCGCAGGGGCAGGTGAAGATGGTGCTTCGCAGCCCTGGCCAGACGGTGGACCCAAGTTGGCATCCGAAAGCACCTGAAGGTCGGGACCAGGGTTAGGGAACACAACGTCGGTACCCTCGGTGGTTTTGCAGTCGTTGTTGATGTTGGCGGTGAAAATCTCCGGGCGGTCCTCGAGGGTAGAAGTACCGCTACCAGTAATCGTGACGGCGGCGCAGTTCATGTACATCTCACGGTTGCCGGTGTGATTGAACCAAGTCCAGGCGAAAATGGCGTCGCCCGATTTGGCATCGGC
>Ga0307513_10009757_pt1 | contig 12126 bp, 4 predicted proteins | sample 15_EM_MG_FD_202174 | JGI IMG/M metagenome (GOLD analysis project Ga0307513, IMG submission 202174) | Populus trichocarpa ectomycorrhiza microbial communities from riparian zone in the Pacific Northwest, United States - 15_EM | ecosystem: Host-associated > Plants > Roots > Unclassified | place... | reverse complement strand
ATTTTTATTTTTTGAAATTATAATAATAGCATATATTTAAAACTTAATGCAGCAAGTACGTCACCTCTGCTTTATTAATTAATTATTAAGTAAAACACTTAAAAGGCGAAGAATTTTTCCTTGCAGAGAAAACTTAAGACTCTTTTTTTTCAATTTGGATATCAACCTTTTATTTTGGTCACTTAATTTCTCCATATTAAAAATTAATTACTTTTAATTTCTTAAATAGAATTAAAAAAAATAAAAATCAAGATTAAAAATGTGCCAAATATGGGTGACATGTCCAAAGTTTACATACAAAATACATTTAGTTTCTCTATTTTAAAAAATAACTCAATTTATATAATTTAAATTCTTTTAAATTTCAGAAATTTAATTTTGATATAAAAAATTATTTTATTATTTTTAGTTCCTAGTTAGAGAGATAATAAAAAGATTGATGGAGTATAGCAATGAGAGAAAAAATCATCATTTCTGCCAATTCTAAACACCAAAATGATTGTTCTTGATGCCTATTGGTTCTATATGATATAAAGAGTTTAATACTAGTTGTTTAGAGCATCAATGTTATTTAAAAAATAAGTCTAAATCAAGAAAGAAAAATCTAACCCGGTTTGATTTTGGTTTTTTTAACCCTTTTTTTTTGCATGTTTTGGGTTGATAGATTAGTTTGTAAATGTTCTAAGGATGTTGGTGGGGTATTTTTGGGTTGAAATAACTTAAAAATTGGGTTTTTTGGGCAAGAAAAACATTAGCTCAATTTTTCGGTCACCACCATGATGGTTGAAATATGAGCTCGTAATTAACACATCGTCTGTCTCGGCATGCCATGTATCATCGCACGCGGGCCTAGGCTAAAAGACCCACGTGCCTAGGCTCTTCCTTAAATGGCTCGGGCGCGTTGGGCCATAAGGATGCATTCCTAGGCTTTTTTTTAATATTTTAATTTTATATTTAAGTTAAATATAGATTTAAATTGATTTTTTTTTCTGATTCAATCATTCAATATTTGAAATGATTTTCTAAAATAATTTATAATATTAGAATTCTTTTTTATTTCATCACCCTTTAATTTTTTAATCTTTTAAATTTAGTTCTCATTATCTTAATTTGTTTGAGATAAATTTTTAAAGTAATTATTTGTTTTCTCTAAGATTTTTCAATTTTGAAAATGACTCGGGTTTCTCCAATCTTTTTTTTTGTTGTTCTTTGCTGGATTTACTTTAGCTAATCAATATTAAATTGATTGGTAATTGATCTTTTTGTTTCAGTCCGAGTCTAGGATTTAATGAGTTGTGAGTATAAGACCTTTACGTACCTGGGTTTAAAATGTTCACCCGAGTTTACTTTTCTTTTATTTTTATGCTGATTTTTTTTTAATTTTATCATTTAATATTTATATCAATGATTAGGCTCTTTTTTATGCTTTCTATATGATTTTTTAACCGTTATTATTTTTTTTTTTGTAGGTTTCTTGTTTTTTTAGGTTGGTCTATATATCATTCTTTTTTACTTGTCCATATCTCTATTCCAAGTCATATTTTTGTTCATAGCACACTTTTGTTGTATGATTTTTTTTAATAAAAAATATTCTAGCCCGCAGCAGCGTAGGGCAATCACACAAATCTAAGTTTATAAGCTAAACGTAAATTTTTTTTAATTCTGTGTAATCAAAAGCTTTTTTTTCTCAATATTGGTGTTCTTTAAAGTTTCAAGAATCTTAGTCATATCCCCTCATTAAATTAACTAGGTTTTGGTGGCAAAACAAGCTCAGGGCTACAAGTAATTTCTTGATTTCATGTTTTTGATCATATCGGGCCCGGCCGGAAGTCAAGCACTAAGCAATCATACTGATCGCTAATACTTACCACCACTATTAATGGTCTCATCACTCTCGATGGCTTCCACACAGCGTTGGACACCACTTATTACTAAAAAACGAAAAGTAATGGGTTTTGGATTTGATCAAATTTCTTATTTCTAAAATATGTGGATTCTCCACTCACACTCGGAGCTCAACAGCGGCCACTGATGCAAACTGGTAGCATGTACAGATCTTCCTATCCCAGAATCAACTCCAGTACCACTGGACCAGCCTTTCCCTGCCATGAGTCACCAAGACTGGTTCCGATGAATGAATTAGAACAAATTAAGCTAATCAAGAGTTACGTAGCTGCATCACAGCATGAAGATTGCCCTATATGTGAACTAATAGTGTAAGGAAATGCGCACAGGAGGCTTCTTCGAAGGCTTGTAGATAATGTGTTAGAAATATTTAGGATGAAAATAAATATGAAGTTGATTTAAAAGCATGAAAATACTGTTTTTAAGGTGTTTATTTATTCCATACAGAATCAATACCTCCGGGATATAAATAGCACATTAATTTGTTTTTTTTAGAAAAATAAAAGAGTTAATATGCTATTTGAATTCACACCCCTATTTGTTTTTTTTTTTTTTAAAAAAAAGAAAATAATGTCACAACTATTCTTCAAAGTCAATGGAGGGCCATTCTTAGATTTTCAGATGAATAAAATTCTTCAGTCTTCTGAAAACATTTTGGTAGCAATCATTCAATGATGCAAGAAAAATCATCAGCTTATAGGACCATGATGTCAAACGTCCATAAACATGCACATCTGATTTATCTCCTCAGGAAATTTTCAAAGTCAAAAGGAAATAATTGGCCTATCAATTCTGTCCTGCTTCAAGAACTTTTGGTTATAAATACAATCACGTAAGATGCATTCTAACACACCATCAACACATCCCTTTTGTTACAAGCTTTGCTAATGGCTTGTGCAATCTTCATTCTCCTCGTCACCATTTTCTCTTTCTTAAGCTCCAACTATATATGTTGCTTATGCACAAAATGATACCCTCAAACAAGGCCAGCAGCTCCGGGACTATGAGCAGCTAATTTCTGCTGGAGGGGTCCTCGGGTTGGGATTCTTTAGCCCCAAACCGAATGTAGGCTTGATCGGTACTGCTGGTGCAAGGTACCTGGGAATATGGTTTGAACATTTACCAGTTTATTCAGTATGGGTGGCCAACCGACCGATCGAGACATCCCAGTCCCTGATTCCTCTGGTGTGTTAACCATAGGTGGTGATGGAAAATTGAAGATCACATACCAGGAGGCCCACCAATAGTTATAAACTCAAATGTTGAATCAGCAAAAAAATCAAGTGGCGGTATTACTGCCACCCCGCTTGATTCCGGAAACCTAGCTTGTCGTGCGACAGGTTGATTCTGATGGCACACCAGCCACCAGGAACTGTTTTGTGGCAGAGTTTTGATTATCCACACAACATTTTACTGCCTGGAATGAAACTAGGTATGAATCACAAGACTGGACACTTACTTCATGGTTGAGTGAAAAAGTTCCTGCTCCTGGTGCGTTCAGGCTAGGCCTGGATCCAAGTGGTGCTAATCAGTTACTTGTTTGGCGGCGAGATGAGATTCACTGGTCAAGTGGTGTGTGCCAGAACGGAAGTTTTCAATCAGCACCTGAGCTAACTCAATTGACAAAAGGATGTAATATATATGATTTCAGATTTGTGGCAAATGAGGAGGAAACGTATTTCTCCTATTCTATTAAGGAGAGGTCTATTTTATCTAGGTGGGACTTGGACACTTTGGGTGAAGTTACACTGTTGACTGTGGACAGACGAGATGGTAATAATCGCTGGACATTTGAGACTTCTGGTGCATGCCATAATGGTTTCAAGAATTCAACTTCAGTTTGCCTAACTGAAAAGCCAACTAAGTGCAGGAATGGTACTCAATCTTTTGTGCCGAAGAGAGGGTATATCGATGTGTCAGAGATATGGTATGATACTGACACAAACTTGGCTCTCAGTACGTGATTGTCACGCCCGATGCTGGAAAAATTGCACCTGTTCTGCGTATCAGGCTTTAAGTCCCAGTGATGGCATCGGTTGCCATTTTTGGAGCAACGCATCAAGCTTCATCCCTCGTGACGACTTCAGTTTGTTTACCTTCTTACTAATGAAAGCAACGAAGAAGGTATCACAGTTTAAGGGATTATATCTGTGGAAAAGAAGGAAAAAGATACACAGAAATAAAGGAGGCTGTTGAGACTTGCAGGGATTTCAGAAAATGACCCTTCTCAACATTGAGTACTTAATATACAGAATGGTTTTTCATTTTCCAATCCCGTTTTTGTTTTTCTTGGTTTCTATATACAAATATATATAGATAAATAACTAGTAGTAATGTCTCTTGATCATCGAATGTGTTCTAAGAGAGATGAAGATTAATATATGTACTGTCCACAACTGATAATGAGATAGTGATGGAAATTCTCTTGCTATTTTTCGTTGTGAGAAACATTTTCCAATGAACTGAGTTTCTTTCTTGGTTATCATAATATCTGCATTTGGCTCTTTGAGACCATCAAGTGCATGATTCTTTTTTCTACGGTATTTTACCTTTCAATCAATAATGTAACTGCTTTAATAGAATCGTCTAAAGTACAGTTTGGAGGAAAAAAACACACAAAAAAAATTCTAAGAAGGATGAAATGATAAAAAATAATCACTTTTAAAAATTATCTTAGACAAAATAAGTAATAATAAAAAATAAAGACTAAATTTGAAAGACGAAAAAATTGAAGGTGGTGAGATTGAAAAGAAATTTTAATTTTATAAATTATTCCAGATAAAACAAATAGTAATCAAAAGAACGGGGATCAAATTTTTTAAAAAAAAATAGAAGGACTTCTTTGAGATTTTGAAGAGGCGTGCAAGAAAAATAAAGAAAAGAGAGAAGAGAGAGAGAAAGAGAAAAGATCGCTACACCAAACCGAGTGTCATTCGATCACACGTGTCACCTCCTTGAGAATGAGACTTCAATACAGTTCAAACATCCTAACGAAAGGCAATGTTTGACCACTAAGCGACTTTCCACACACTGCCTTAAGAGCTTGGGGGCACCGAGACATGCATCAATAACTTTTTTATAAATAATATTTGTATGTATTAAATTATATAATTGTTTCTAAACCAATCTGATAATTACAAAAAAATCTAAGTACAAATACAAAAATACTTTTGAATGCAAGCCATAGAAAACCCACTTCTAAGAAAATAAAAGTCATTTTATTACTCATTAAAAATACAAAAACAAAAAACCTCATGCAGGCTTTAAGAAATTTTGAATCTAAATATATAAAAGCCTTTTCATTGTGCATTATAAAAACAAAAGGATGTAATTGCCATCCTTTTAAATTTTAAAATGATTGTGAAATTATTTAATCACTCTAACAAAATGGTTTCATAGGTTTTTTTTTAAGTAAAATACGTGTTTCACAAACCCAAGATTTGAAAATTCCACTCATTTTCTTTATTTTTTTCACTTTGATCTCTTGTTTTTTAAGCTCATTCTCCTCTAATAAATTAGCCTAAATTAACCTACAAATTAATCTAATAAGAGGTAAATAAAAAAAAAAAAGGAATGAGAGAAAAAACTATGAACAATAAATTCACAATGCATTTTACCCAATAAATCCCTCACACCTTTTAGAATTACTTATATTTCATTCACGTGCATACCTTTGCAAGGAGTGACATATTTGAAAAGATGGCTTTTAGGACCACAGTGTCTAATGGCCTATAGGACTCTGACTGACTGACTGAGATCTATTATTACCCACTTACGATTTAACACATTTCAGACAAGAATTATAGACATACGCCGACAAGATTGTCTGATTGAGGCAACCAGTCAAAGAATTTAGAATCATAGCAGACTTAAATTGCTAATGAGCTGTGGTTTCATCAGCATCTGTCTCTCTCATCTCCTCCTTGAAAGGTTTTAAATTCAATTTTTTCAAAAAAAAAACAAACGATAATGTAAAAAATTGTCAGAAAATGCATGTTTGTCTTCCTTTTTCTTTGCAGATTGTGATAGCAATTAGGGTGAGAAAAAAACTGAAAAATCAAGAAAAAAAATAATTGAAAAAATAAAATCGTAAAAAAAAATCGATTAAATCGATTAAAATTTTAAAAAAACCGACCGGTTCAGTTCGGTTTCGGTTTTATAAGTCTAAAACCGAAAAAACCGAACCCAAACCGGAAAAAACCAAAAAACAACCGAGCTAAACCGAAAAAACCGAGCCAAAACCGAAAAAATCGAGTCAAACCAGTTTAAAACAGTTTTTATTATAAAAAACCGAACCAAACCGAAACCGGTTGGTTTAAACCGATTTCAGTTTTTTATAAAATAATTCAATTTGATTATTTTTTTTTATAGATAAAAATCAAACTAAACTGAAAATGATAATTTCTAATGGCAATTACTTAGCTAAGCATGGCTCTCATTTGAAAAAATGAAAGGGATTGATGGCAGTGTCCGATACATTCAAAGAAGCCAGAACAATTCAAACTTGGAGTTGATGTTAACAATTCTCGCAGATATATAAAGGTAAGATATTTTTTTCTTTTTCTTATTTTTTTATATTTTATATTTTATTTTATTTTTAAATTTTTTTATTCTTAATAATTATATAAATATTGTTGTAGGATTTTTTTTTTTCATATAAGATCAATGTTGTTGTTGTTTTATTTTTTTTGTGTTATTTATTTGTTGCAAATTTTTTCAATTGATTTTTTTTTTCAAGCAACTCAATTCTAAGTATCATGGAGTGTTGATTTATATTAATTTAATTATTTTCTAGTTTTATTAAATAGATTTTTTAAAAATATTTTTAAATAATCACCGACAGAATTGCATATGGTATTTTTTTTTGTTATATAACAATTTTTCCAGGAGAAATCCCGACGGAATGAAGCGGAGATTTTTTTTAATGTGTATTTTCTGTGTGTAAAACTATCGGTTTTTTATTTTCTTTACTGATAGAATTAGCGACAGATGATAAAATTACCAATAAATGTTATTTCTACAGACATATTTCATTAGTGTATTAATTAGTAAATTTTTTACTAATAGAATAATAATCTCGGACAAAAAAATTTCATTGGTAATTTTGCAGTAACAGGCGTGGTTCAGCCTTCTCCCCAAGAACCCATGGAGGTTAGAACCAAAGTTGTTAAAATCGCGATTTAACTTATAAAATCATACGATTTTACGAGTCAATGGAGGCTTAACGTGCTAAATCGTTCATAAAACTTAAAAATAGATGAAATCAAATTAAAATCAATTAAAATCGTTAAAATCAGGTGAAATCGCGTAAAAACTCGATTTCACCACCGATTTAACTATTGCATTGCAGAAGATAAAATTGTCATTGCTATTACAGGTGTCCAACGCCTAGTGGCATTTGGCCTATTGCTGTTACAGAACAAAAATAAAAATCATAAAATCACATTCTTTTAGACTTTCAGTGTTTAACTTTCACAGAGACAATTTGATGGTGAGATTTCAATTTCAGCTTATGCTATATGCCTCGATCAATTAGCAACTCTCCTAGCTCAAGAGGAGGCATATGGGAGGCAGCGAGCAAAGCAACTATGGTTGAAGGAGGGTGATTTGAATACAGAATATTTCCATGAGATGGTTTATAGTAGAAGAAAGTGCAATAGGTTGATTACGCTGATTAATGATGCGGGTGAGGTGTTTGATGAGATGTATGGGATGAACAAGGTATGGGGGATGAACAAGGTTGTGTAGGGGTATTTTCTCCAACTGTTCGACAAAAGTCCTGACTCAAAATCACTTTCGCTAAATTGTATTCAGCCGTGTGTTTGAGGCTTTCAGCTGCACAAAATGAATCATTGCTGGCTCCAGTACAAGATGATGAAATAAAAGGAGTTGTTTTCCGGGTGAAACCTTATATCTGTTGAGGATTATTACAGAGATAATTTATTGCAGAGATAAATTAACTAGTTGCCGAATTAGAATTTCAATTTTAGTATTAGTTTTATCCGTACAAGAAAAACATTTTTATTTGCAATTTTTAAAAGAATAAATTTAAAAAAATACATGTCAATTAAAATTAATATGAAATAGATTTTTACATGTAAAATAAATAAATTATTTTATCTTCTATACAATCAAAACTTAAAACTCAATTACATATCAGTTTAGTCCAAAAAGTAAAGTTTACCGTAAAAAGCAAAAATTACTTGGCTAACCAAATTATTTTTTCTGTATAAAAAATATAAGGTATCATAATAGCAATCGGTATTGAAGAAAAAAAAAGTATTTAATTTTGAATTATTTGAATTTTTATTTGAATAATATATTTTAAAATGCTTGAATTATGTATAAATTTTTATTTGAAGCATGTATTTTAAGGTACTTAAACTATGTATGAATTTTTATTTAAAGCATGATTTTTTTAAGGTATTTTAAAATTCCTTATGATTTTACGATTTTATGATCTGTTTTTACGATCCGAGTTTATTTTGCATTTTCCGTGCCATGTCAAAATCGCGATTTTAACAACCTTGGTTAGAACTGCATGCAACCATCAATCAACATACCACGCGAATGCACACAGAATCTGACAATCAAGGCACAGATCATCCTCTTGAAGGCTACAGGTTAAGCATTTGGCATAAAATTAAGCAACACAACTGGAGAAGCTGTGGTTGCACTAAATATTTAACTGAAGAATTAAAATGTACTGATACCCTGAGCTCATGAAAGCCTGCATTCAAGTTGCAGAAGATTCAAACTGGGGCATGCTAATTCCATTGTTCCAACTTCCAACTTGCTGCTAAGTGTTAGCTAGCTGTACACAATAGCATACCTTTCATATGAAAATAATTCCTCAGTCTCCTCGACCCTGCTTAATAGCAATCATTCACTTATGTAAGAAAAAACATTAATCTGCAGGACTGATCTCCGTTGTTCAAATTATATAGTCTTGTGTTGTGAGCAGACCTGTAAAGTTCAACTCAATCAGACTACAAATAACTCATGTCAAAGTATTTGATTAAAACTAGATGGATCTGCAAATCACTGTTTTGGAAAGTTATCTCTTTTTTTTTTTCTCTTTGAATAAAAAGTAAAATAGGGTTTAAAGAACCCTAAAAAGTGGACTAAATTAAACGGTTTAATGATCTTACATGGATCAAACTAAATATAAATATGTAATCCTTTAAATAGAAGGGAAACCCAACCCAATACAAGGTTGGCTCTCAGTGATCGTCACGCTTGATGCTGAAAGAATTGTAGCTGTGATGCTTATCAGGTTTTCTTTGCGAGTGACGACACTGGTTGCCAGTTCTCGAGGAAGATAAGCTTGACCCCTAGTGACGTCTTGGAGTTTGTTTATCTACATATTTGAAAATACAGTGAAAATTGAATTGTTTTGATATATTAATTTTAAAAATAATTTTTAAAAAATAAAAAAATATTATTTTAATATATTTTAATATAAAAAATACTTTAAAAAATAACTGTAACTGTAATACTAACTAAAAAAAATAATAATGAAGGCAATAGAATTTAAAGAATTGTATGCGAAAAATATAGGAAAATGAGCCTAGCCACTTTTTTTCCCCTCATAATCAGGGCCTAAAGGCCCTCAAAAAAGTTATATTAAATGATGTAATGTAAACCCAATTAGATCAATACAGACTCATAGGAGGGCTGGAATGTTCGGGCTATTTTTTTAATGTTTAGACAAGTTGGGCTATCAGGTCCACATATTTGGGCTACTTTTAGTTTTGTTTTTAAAATTTTTCTATCTTATATTTGAGTTAAAGGAAATAATAAAAAAATAATAATTATTGTTTAATCAAATTGATTTTATGAGTCAGGTTGCAAGTTTAACAGCTTAACCCATAATATCTGAGCTATTATTTTTTTTAATACGTTTTCTATTTCTCAATTAAAAAAAATACATTTTACCCTTTGTTATCGATTACTATTTATTTATTTAATTTAAACCTAAAAAATACAATTTTCATCATTTATTATTATGATTTACTTTTGTTCTCTCGACCACACATGCCTATCACAGTTTTTTTTCTTATAAGAAAATTCATACAAAAAATTACCATGCACTTTATCATCTTATAATTAAATAAAAAATAATCTCCAGGATAAACAAATTTATTGAATCTGATGATGTGCATAACTTGCATCATAAATTTGTTTTGTTGACTCGAGTTCATTTAGTTTATTTTTAAGAAAAAAATAAATGTTGTTTTATACCAATTTAATCCTTCAACATTTAGTTAATTCATGATCAAACTTTCTAATTTACTTTTTTTTTCTAGATTATCCCCATAAATTTCACGAATCAACTCCAGCAGATCAAGTATTTTTTTTAATTTTAATATTAAATAAAAATATCATTTGGTTATTTTAAAAAAAAAATCATATTACCAATACTTAATTAATTTTTTAGGCTTAAGGTTTTCACTAAATAGCACAAGCCGATGAGCTAATTACCTATAATCTAAATGGTATGGTGTTTTCACTGTTCATTCTCTCATATTTTATTGTGGATGGATTGTGCAAATTTTTGTATTTTTTTTATTTGGTTTTCAAATTTTTTTTTGTGGCAATTTAGTCCTAATTAAAGAATTATTGATTTCGAATTCTTATGAAATGGTGAGATTGAAAGAGGGGAGACCGAAATGAAAAACACAGTAAACATGAGCGACGTGCCATGAGTTTTCAAAAAGATGCACTTTGGTCCTCCAACTTAAACAAACACGCAAATTATATAATTTCATCCTTCAACATTTTTTTCAATTCCATTTTGGCAGAAAGGTTTATTTTTGTTATTTTTTTATCCTTGGTTAAGAGAGGAGAAAGAGAGAAATTATCGGATTTCAGCGGTGAAGAGAGAAACATGTCGTTGATATCAATTTAAGCCACCAAAAATTGCAATTTTATGTCAAATTATTTCATTTGATGAGGGGAGTTCATATTAAGTGTTTTTGTTCCTTGAAAGTTCATGAAAAACAGATCTGAACTCAAGTCGATTTTTGGTTTTGGGTTGAGGTCGGTTTTTTGAGGCCATGGATAGGTTTATCATGGTTTCTAAGGTGTTTTTATAAGTTTTTTGGTAAAAAAAAAGGTTGAAAATGGGTTTTTAGGATTAAAAAACCCTTGAGCCTGATTTTCCAACCCATCGCAGTGGTCGGAATCTGAGCAAAACAAATGACGCGTTGTTTGCCTCGATAGGTGACTCATCACTTGTTTTTTTTAAGAGAAAAATTGGGTGGACGATATGTTGTCCGCCCTAGGTGCAGTAAAAAAAGGGGCCCAATCGCGCGGACCATAATGAAATGAGCCAGGTGGGCCAAACCCAACAACGCCTAGCCCTTTTTTTCCTATTTTTTATTTCAATTAATGTAATACCTTCTCTTTTTTATTTACATTAATACCCTTTCTCTTTTAGAGAACTTCTTTTAAATGATGATGATTTTTTAGTTATGCTTTTAATTTTCCAAAAGGTTTTTCTGATTCGTTTATGATTTTTTTTATATTTTTTGTATAGATGAGCTATATTTTTTAAAATAAAAAAATATTTATTTTCAGATAATATTTTTAATATATATAGCCTTGTATATTATTTATTTATTTATTTATTTTATTCAATCAATTCAATATATCTGTCTATTTTTATTATTGTTTGATTAAATAAAAAATATTTCAATAAATAAAAGTTAGCAAATATAATCGAGTAAATGTCCCGTTTTATGAGATTAAATATCTTGATTTATATCTGTCTCTCGATTTTTCAAGTTTTATTTTAGATATTAATAATAATTTTTATATTTATTTATTAGCACATATAAATTTTTATTCATTTAATTACATGTATATATAAACTTTTTAATTTGCAATTCCTGAATTATAACTATAAAACCATATTGAAAAAACTTTTATATATATATATATATATATATATATATATATATTATAAAAAATAAAAATATTTTACCCAAGAGCGTGTTTGTTTACTACAAAAGCATGAAATTCATGTCTCCTCAGCCACAATCCACTGCCTCCCTTTTCTCTCAGTAAACCAAAAAAAAAAAAAAAATAGCCGGAATGCAAGAAGAAGGAGAGATGGTGACACCAGGAGAAGTATTAGGCAAAGCAACAGAACTAAAAGCAGGAAAAGGAGCCTACATAGGATCATATCGCGACACTGATATACAATACGTCTTCTCT
>Ga0307513_10009756_pt1 | contig 12126 bp, 12 predicted proteins | sample 15_EM_MG_FD_202174 | JGI IMG/M metagenome (GOLD analysis project Ga0307513, IMG submission 202174) | Populus trichocarpa ectomycorrhiza microbial communities from riparian zone in the Pacific Northwest, United States - 15_EM | ecosystem: Host-associated > Plants > Roots > Unclassified | place... | reverse complement strand
CCGTGGATATGACGGAGAATGAGAAAGCTCACAGAAACGATCCTGGTGTATACAATAAAATCTGTGAGATTCTTTGAGTCCATCGCATGTACGAAATGAGCACAGTAATTCGGGCGGTAAGGGAAAATTTTGAAATTGAAGTTTTGCAGCTTAAGATAAGTTCAGGCTCTTCATTATAACCTAAATGCTTGATAGTTGTGAAATGCAAGCTCATCAAAGAAACCTTTCTTGAGTTGCGAACTTTGTAGGATGAACAAGATATCAGATATCAGATCTGCACCAGACATGATTTACTAGCGTATGTGATACTTAGATATGGAAATTCTAATCACGACCCCGAGTGTAACGGAGCAATTGCTGTTTTATGCCCTGGGCACGATTGAGAAGAGAGAGCTATTGGTACCCGAAGGGCCTCTGGGGAACTATTTAGAATTTCGTCCCTTTCCTTGACTTAGAAAATTTTCAGTGGCGTTATCCCTCACTCAATGAGCGCTTACTCGAGCGCTTATAGCCAGTGCTCGGGGATCTCCGCCATGCTCATGGTAAATGCTTCCGTTTGTGTGGGGCGTTAGTATGCTGCTTCGAACTGCTCGCCTCATGTCCACATCTTACAAGTAGCAATACCTCTTAGGCCCTCCACTTTTCATGGACATTGACTAAATCGTCGGAACCAATGCCATAATTCATTCGGGTAATAAAAAAGAAGGTACAATAGTTCTGCAACAGTGAAGAACTGCACCCCAGCCCGCAAATAACCGGCACCGCATTGGGTAGGTTATTCTGTCTAATCACGTTATATGTTGGACCGGTGGGAAATGATTCAGAAGGCGCAAGGTACGCTAGGCAAGGGAGGGTCGTTGAGATCGGGAGGGTCATTCGACATGGAATGCCCGCATTCGTGGATGTGGAGGGCGACACGGCATGTGAGGACGGTGTGGATTATACGGGACAACCGGCGAATCTATGAAAGAGGTATTAGTTATATGTTCCAGGGACGACTTACAATGTAATGACCAGAACAAGGTCAGTCTGTGAGACAACATGCTAGGGAAATTAGAAAATTCGTAAGTGGAAAGGTCAAAAAAGGTGGAGAGACTCATGGGAAACGTCAGCGCAATGATGATGTCAGATGTTTGCCAACGATATGACTTGGGTAGTGTCAGTATGGAAAACGCGTAACTCATATGAACGTACCATATAAATAGAAGTAATACAAAACCCCTATCCAATCCTTTAGAAGATATGGTGAAGAGCAAATAAATCGGACTGACCATCTCGGTATACAACCTCCAAGAGGGAATTTACCTGGTGTGTGATTTGAATTATCTGCGAGAAACTGTTAACTCGGACCAGCGTCAAAACAAGCTCACAGACTCGAGCTCTCAAGGCTGCAATGAGCATCAATATGAACATCATTAATGCACAATCTTTTAGCACATTCCGGATTGAGTTATGCAATATTAAATCCACAACCGCACCTTTGTCATGAAGGAAGAGGAGAACCCAAGTAAGGAATATGGCAATGGGATCATGGCCTTCACATGGTTGGCTTTATACTGCATTTTCATGAAGTTTCCTTTTGCGTTTCAGCACTTCAGATGATTAGCTTCCAGTTCTTGTCGGTTCCTCAAACCCGAAAAGGGAATTCGTAGTAAACATTTTACGATTTCGTGACGATTTTGTAGTCCCTAACTCGACCCTGTCAACCGACAGTAGGTTTCGATGAAAAAGGACATAGATTTCTAAGTTCCTGAATTTGCCTTGGTTTCTGGATTTTATAGGAAGTTTTCTTGTATCCAGGTCTACGTTGTGTAAACCTGTGGAAACTAAAATGCCGAGTTACTGATGCACTGCTCTCCAGTTTTCTTATTCAATAATATATGAAACAATATCCCGACATCCGTCGTTGTCGTCGTCTTCAACCTCAATCAATCAACTAACTGCTCCGTCATTCCCACAACGGAGCTTCCTTCCACTTGCGCCACCCTCCTCCGTCGTTGTCTACATTCGGAATTAATATCACCCAGCGGATGATTGGCGCCGAACGTGGATGATGACGTAATCTGTAGCGCCCATTGAGGAGAATTACAGAATTCGGAAGCGGCAACATCCAAAAAGGTGAATGCACACATAAGCAACGTCAACGAAATGATCATATTTCCCATCGATAGGACCAACCACACCGGTGTCATAGAGGAGAAAGAGAACCCAAGAGAAAAATATAATGAGATCACATCGCATCAAGTGACACCCAGCATGTGAGGTGAGAGGGCTGGGATCAACTGAAAACGATCGAATAAAATAAAAGATGCGGTAAGTAACTGGTGGTCAAATTTTGAAATTTTGAAAACGAAATGCTGACATTGTACAGTTCGCAAAACGATGCCGGCAGAAAAAACTATCACCCCAGACAAAAGATAAAAAAATACCGGAAGTGTATATGTGAGCGTGCGGTTTTTGTTCGTATCACTTAGTCCAAATCCCGATAATATTAATGGGTCGCATTTTAAGGAACAGCGCCTTAGCCTTTTTAAATGTGGTGTACGCACATGAACCCATCCGATACACAAGTAAACATGTAGAGTTTCCAGTGATTGTGAACTCTGTGGAATAGGTATCGGATCCTACAATGAAACCTGATATTAGCGTGTTTCGCGTAATCTTCCTTGAGTTGCGAACTTTATAATGATCAAGATAAGTATCAAACACGATTTACTAGCGTATGGATATGGGAAAGCAGATTGTTAATCTGAGTGTAACGGAGGAGTTATTTTTTGATGCCCTGGGGATCATCAGAATCTTATTGAGATGAGAGCGCTTTGACGCCCTACGAGTTACCTCACCCATTTTACTCCATTGGCCTTGAGCTCTTCTCTGGAATTTCGATCCATCTGCCTGTCGGGGCTTGGCGACACGAGTCAACATAGCCTTCAGTAATGTTGTTCCCCATACTTGATGAGCGCTTATACCCAATGCTCGGGGATCTCCGGTGGGATTTTCCTCCCTCGGCAACAGACATTGTAATCAACGTGAAAAGGGATGGAGCGCCTGAGTACTACTACCGGGGCATGGACTACTTGTCTCATGTCAAGAGCCCACTCGCCCGAAGCAGCATAACGTCCCATTATCGTTGCAGATAGATTGGGTAAACACGCGCTCATAAGGAAAGAGATCAACAGCGGTGATGCCAGTGCAAGGGGTACCAATGTTATAATACAAGTAAGAGGGAGGTTAAAAGGAAATTGGGTAGTGCTAATAAATTCAGGCTGACTAGGTTACATAATAACTCGGGTAATTAAACTACCTCGTCAGCTCGTGATAAGGTGGGCAAACACATAAGGTACAAGGAAAAGGGGGGTGAAAATTTTTAGTGGAAGGAGATATACTGTACTATTCCGACCGATTGTTCATGCCATGTTACGCGTTACATATATTGTTCATCTGACAAGTTGTTCACGTCACCCTAAATAGGAAATTAAGGGTCCATTTCGGGTGCCTCGGGCGCTTTTTTGGAGATTTTGGACTAAAAACTCACCCTTTCGCGCCTCGTTACGCGTTACATTTACTACTATTGTTCGGTTCATGACCGACCGTTACCCGTTACATGAACAATCGGTCGGAATAGTACAGTATAGGGAAGGACAAGTAGAAGGAAGAATGGATTCAAGGTGACAGGTGACAGGGTAGTGAAATCTATTTTCGTGGGGCTCTGGGTGTTGAATTTTGCTCTCGGGAATGTTTTTGGGATTCACTCCAAATTCTCGCGGCGAGCCATGGAAATCGTATAGTCAATGTTGACGACGGACGACGGATGACGGCCCGGAGATTGAGATCTGTTTCATATTCCCGCTATTAGTAGTAAGCAAACTGGAGGGCGCTGGCGCCTCTTCAAGCAATCTTCAAGTTTGGAGCTTGTATCCAAAGTGACGAGGTACACGAGGAAACGTTGTCAGAATGCAATATAAATTCGACGATTTGAAGTTCCTCAGTATTTGCATTTTTATTCCTTTCTCATCAAGGTTCCAAATATCAAGGCTCCTAATCGTTGCGCTCCTTCGGCACTCGCGATGTATGCAAACAGTCTCGCCAACTCGATTGCGTACACGAGGATCGTTTCGGTAAGCTTTCTGCTTTCCCACCGTACTAGTGCACGGTGCTCATGGACAATTGAATGGGAAGTACGTCAATGGTTTGTAGCTTTCTCACTTACGAGAAAATTCAACGTCCTAACAAATGGAACGTCAGCGGGTAGCATTGCTATTCTGGTGCGCCACAATTTCTGGGATGCAAAGTGCGGCGTCAGTGCTGGCTTATCAATTTCCAACCTTAGCTCTTTGATTCCCTCCTTACCTTTGATCAAGAAATCCGAGTTATCTGGTCTCAAAAATGGACCTACATCAAGCTTTTGTATGTTTTGACGAGATATTCGGCTGTCGTTGGAGCAGGAATTGAGATTTATGGTGTGTTACTTCCGAGTTTATATTATGATAAAAGTTATCCCAATGCGATAAATCTACTATTCTGCAGGGTTGTCAATTCCTGGAGAATTGTATGCTGAGTGTCAGCTCGCACTTCAAATAAATGCATGTGCGTGCACCACCGTTTTATGGAGACAAAAGGGCTAAGGACCTGTTCCTTGAAATGCGACCCATCAGTCCTGATCGTGTTTGGCCTTGGTGTCGGGGAAGGTGAGTGTTCATACAACCAGACAGATGTCCGACTTGTTCACAGGTCTTCTTCTCTAAAGCTATAATGACAATACGAACATGGGTGGCATGGGAAAAGAACTTCTTCCTCAGTTATGCACTTCCGATATTTTTCATCTTTGTTTGGGTTGGTGGTTTTGCCGCCATCGGCATCTTTTCGCAGAGTCTGCTATGTCAGTGCTCATTATTTGGTCACTGGTTACTCCTTGTATTTATTAAACTTTTTTTTTAGTTGAGCCCAATGCTCTCACCCCATATATTGGATGCTACGTGACAGGATATGATCCTATTGTACTCCTATCTTGGGGTCTCCTCCTCTTTTATGACAAAGGTGCGGCTGTGGGTTATTATCAATCCGGGATACACTGAAATATTGTGCATTAGTGATGCTCATATTGATGCTCATTGCAGCCTTGAGAGCTCGAGTCTGTGAGCTTGTTTGGATGCTGATTCAAGTTCACAGTTTCTCAGAGATAATTCAGATCACTCGCCACGCGGAACCCCTCTGCTGGAGGTTGTATACCGAGACGGTCAGTAGGATTTAATTTTCTCTTCTCTTCATCTTCTCATGGATTGGATAGGGGTTTTGTATTATTTCTATCTATATGGTGCGTTCATGTGAGTAGCACGTTTTCCAAACTGACATCACTCAAGTTATATCGTTGGCAAACATCGCCATTGTGCTGATCTTTCCCGTAAGTTCCTTGACCCTTTTGAATCTTGCCGCTTCCCATTGTTCTAATTCCGATGGGATTTTGTCTCACAGCGTGATCTTGTTTTGGTCATTACATTGTAAGTTGTCCCTGGAACATATAACTAATACCCTTTTCATGGAGTCGCAGGTTGTCCCGTATAATCCATACCGTCCTCGCATGCCGTGTCGTTCTCCACATCCGCGAATGCGGGCATTCCATGTGTGGTGATCCTCCCGATCTCAACAGCCCTTCCTTGCCTAGCGTACCTTGCGCCTTCTAAACCGATCCAATAATTAACGTGGTTAGACAGAATGACCCAGAAAATGCGGTGCCGGTCACTCGAGGACAGTTTTCCACTGATACAGCACTATAGTACTTTCATTTTTAATACCCGGATGTATTTACTCTCTTTATGACGAGCTGGCGAGGTAACTGGTTTACCTGAATTATTATGTACGTAGTCGGCCTGAAACTATTACCAATTACCATATCAACTAACTACTCCACTTGCATCACCCCCTCGTCGTTGTCCACAATCGGAATCAATATCAATATCAGTAGCGCTCAACCGATGATTCGGCCGTAACGGTGGGCGATCACACAGTCTGTAGCGCCTAAGAACTTGAGGCCACGCCCTTTAGTCATGAGACCCTGGATGGCGTTTAATGTATGTACTACAGGGTTATTTTCAAAAGGAAACTGCACTGGGAAGGGGAAAGGGCGCCGTCGATTAGATATATGGACTGTCCAATTTAAAGTGGTTATTCTTGGAGCTCGAACCATACTGGTAGGCCTTCTCTTCTTGGAAAATATAGCCCAGCTTCCGACTTTCTATCAGTGCTACAATTAACCCTTCCTTTCGTCGATCCCCTTTGACATTAGCTATATATATATATATTCATCGCGCTAGACATCTGGGAAGGCCAGAGGGGTCATCTAGCTGGCGCAATCATCGCAAGTGGATCTACAGTCATAAAACCAACATAAAACCTCCCCGTATCCACGGCGTTGGATTTACCGCAGTATTTTTATGCGATCAATCAGCGCCGTTGGTGCGTTCTGTCCAATCGATGATTTTATTGATCGCACAAACAGGGATGCAGAAGGCACGCGGTAGGTTTGCGGTGGAACCCCCAGGGTTTTTTAACGACCTCGAAAGTTTGGGTATTTGGGGAGCGGAATGAAAGGGCCTTTGTTGGTCAACTGTGATTAAGAAAAAGGGAAATACGACATGAGCCTAATTGGGCGATTCGAGGCTCGAGATGAAAAGCGTACGATTAGAACTTCAATTGAAATATGGCAGTGTGGATTGAGATTGGGAGGATTATCACTCGAGATCCTGGATGGAATACTCGCATTCATGGATGTGGAGGACAACGCGGCAGGCGAGGAGAGCGTGGATCACACGGGACAATCTGCAATTTTATCAATAGGGTATCGGCTACAGGTTCCATGGGATGACAATGACCGTAGCGAGATCAGTCTGTGAGAAAAAATACGGGGAGAATTGAGAGAATTAGAAAAATCGGAAGAGGCAACATCCAAAAAGGTGAATGCACGCACAGACGACGCAGCACCACGATGATGTTTGCCAAAGATAGGACTGGGGTGGTGTCGGGATAGAAAGGTACACATAATACAAGTAATTCACATGAACTTATCAAATAGATAGAGGTAATACAAAACTCCTATCAAATCGTTACTTCGAAAAGAAGAGGAGAAGAGCTTGTAAACCGGACTCACCATCTCGGTGTACAACTTTCGTGAGGCGCGATCGATCTGAATTATCTCTGAGAAATTGTAAACTCGAATCAACGTTTGAAACAAGCTCTCAGACTCTCCAGGCCGGAATGGCCATCAATATCAACATAACCTGTAAACAACTTTTCAGCACATTCCTGATTGCGTAGTGCGATGAATCATAAACACACCTGTGTCATAGAGGAGAAAGAGAACCCAAGAGATAAAAACAATGGGATCACTGCGCGTCAAGTGGCATCCAACATACGGGGTGAGAGGACTGGGACCGGCTGAAAAGAATAGTATAAGATATGTGGTAAGTAATATAATTGGTGGTCAATTCTTTTGAAACCTGAACGCTGACATCGTAAAGTTCGCAGAAAGATGCCCAGGATGGCAATGCCACTGCCCCAAACAAGGGTGAAAAATATCGGAAGGCCATATGTGAGGGTGGGTGCGGTTTTTGTTCCATGTCGCCCACGTTCGTATCGTCAATATAACTTTGGAAAGAAGGCCTATGAACAAAGTGGAGATCCTTCATGTTTTATGGACACTCACCTTCTCTGGCACCCAGTCCAAACGCGAATAAGACTGATGGGTCGCATTTCCAGGGATCCTTAACATTTTATCTTCATGAAAATATGGTGTACGCACATGAACCTATTTGATACACAAGCAAACATGTAGTGTACGATTCTCCAGGAATTGTGAACCCTGCGGAATATGTCGGTTTATCGGATTGGAATAACATAAAGTTGGAAGTAACATACGATAAACGTTGACTCCTGCTTCCAAGAAAGCCGAATATCTCGTCAAGACATATAAAACCCTCATGTAATTCCGTTTTTGAGACCAGATGGCTCTAATTTCTTGATCAAATGTAAGGAAGGAATCGAAGACCTAAGGTTATAAGCTAGCCTTCACACCAGTGTATATCCCGAGAGTCATTGCGCACCAGAATAGCGACGCTGCCCGCTGATGTTCCATTTGTTAGGACGTTGAAATCCTTGGCTGAAAAAGCTACAGACCATTGACATACTTCCATTCAATGGTCGATGAGCACCCATGGATCGGGATGGAGAAGGACAAAACTCACAGACACGGTCCTCGCGTACGAGATACGATTGGCTAGATTATGTGCGTCCATCGTGGGTACAGAAGGAGTCCGACAATGAGCGCGAGGAAACAAAAAGGCAAGTGATGCTTTGCATCTTCAAATGTCCTGTTCTTCATTATAAGCTGGGTTCATTATGAGCATCCTTACGATCTATTATGTTCGATGCCCAAGGCAATGAGAGTTACCCGCTCGAAGGTAAAGCTCACCTAAGTTGTGAACTAGCCGGAGTTGGGGGCTCACATGAACTTGATTGATTCAAGCAGCCAAACTGGTTAAGTTTGTAACTACCTGATGAATGATTTGACGCAGGAGAACCTCTGATTCAACCGTTTGTAACGACTCGTAAGTATTAGTGAGTTTTGAATGTGTTCTGATGCTGGTACTGGAAAGGGAAGAGCGGGGTTAGAGGTCGATCACGCTCCCGTGTTTATCTATGAGCCTCTGGTAAGATACAAAGAATAGGATGGTTCGAAATTATGATGGGAAGTGGAGGCATCGGAAAATTCCGATTTAGCAATACTTATGACGTTCACGAACCCGTTAAGTACAATATTATAAGTAACACCCAGATAGCAGTTTACAACCGTAGTGGGATTGTATGCTGGATATGAGATGTGCATAATATAGCATCAAAATTACATTTAATTACCCCTACGAAATAACCGTTGGGCACTCTTGATCGAATTCCTTGGAATTTCCATTGCTTCCAGTCTAGCAAGCCCACCCTAAACTAACATGTGACCTATTCTTGCCGTATACATAGCGCCAGGTACCATCTACGATGCTGCTAACTTACCCCCTTTTCTTCCATGTGGGACAGTGAGGGCGCGTTCTTCACATATGCAGACGCCCCCACCTAGTTTTCGAGGACATTGTCACCACAACGCCTCCCTCCCCTCATCATCCTATAAGCTGGCCGTAGTGGTGATGGCGACCTCGCCCCTTAGGCCTTAGTTTCTACATACCTTGTCGCGAAAACAGTTGATACAAGCCCAAGTCCGCCTTCTCGACCACCACGGATACGTACAGTCGACGCCACTCTACTGCCTCCACCTCGGACGGTGCTGACGACGTGGCACGTTGCCGCCTCGACCGCTGCGGAGACGGTCTACGCTTCACTGCCGCCTCATGTCCTCGAACGGCGTCAACATTACGGTTGGTGAGACCGCCACACCGCATCTACACCTCCAACCTTGTCAAGCGACTGATGCTGGCCCATTGATTTCTCCACCCGCGTTGACAGATCGCCCTTTCCGCTGTACTGAAACGGCACCCATTGCGGTATGAGCCGCTCATATTACTGCCATTGCCTACCACTGACCATTCTACCTCGCAATAAAGAACGGGTGACGCCCTACCACCAGCTTCGACGTTGCTGGTGGCTGATGCTACCGGAGCACATCTCCCTCAATTAGCATTGACATGGTCGACGCACTCCAGCGCCTCTACCCTCGACTTGGGTGAAGCACCCCCACGTCTACCTCCTCCGCCGCTTCTAGTACAATTGATGCAGCCCCTCCACCTTCCACCTCCTCGAATGGCGCTGAGGCAGTTCTCTCCACGTCGTACGTCTCTTCTTCTTGACTCCCCTCTCCTCGATTGATATTGATGATGCCCCCTTTACACAGCCTGGATGCAGCAGATTCCACCTCCCCCACCGCCGTAGAGACGGTCAGTGCCGCCACCACTTCTACGTCCTCCTATCACATCGACGTGGCTAACGTATCCGCACATCCACTTCAGTACTAATAACATCGGCGCCCCTCCGCCACTTCCAACGACACCAACACCGGTTATGCCGGCCTATCGCTTTGTTCACCCGCATAGACGTGGGCCCCGCTTCGTTGTGCTGTGACACTACACCCCATTGCAGTATGAGCCACCCATACCACCTTTGTTGCCAATCACTGACCACCCCGACTCACAGTAGGACGGCGGGTGACGCCCTACCACCGCCTCCATTTCTTTAACCAGCCTCGACGTCGCTGGCTGATGCTGCCCCTGCATCTCTTTGTTGGGTGTGAGTGTTGATATGGCAGGTGCCCATATCCGTTTCTTTAAGACCAGGATGGAAATGGGAGGGCCATTATTTGTTTAGTGTTTGTGGTTATGTAGTAGCTGTGTATCAATTTGGCTCTCTTTCGGTGTGAAAACTTGAATGCTATGCTCAAAATTTAGTAGGGGTTCCAGCTGGCATTGCAGTCTGTTGGCTATATTGTATCCAGCTCGCAGATGGCTGCTTGGTTTGTGATGCATTGTGAGTCTTCGAGAATCTGATATCTTGTTGACAATCAACTATTGCAGCCATTCCATAATAATCCGGTATCATTATGACAAACTCGTGACACCACGGCAAGGAAATTACAGCCGTTATCATATCGATAGGCCTAAATTTAGAACTTACACCTACAGGCGCCGGGCGGACTTTGGGCGAACTCTTGCTAGCCAAGAGTCCAGCAGGGTGGTACCACCTAAGATTGTCCTGCCGCAGTCGTATTTGACGGCTGGCCCTTACATTTGATCTTTGACTCAGTTCTAAAATCTGGCTCCGCCTAAGCGACAGCTATAATCAGAGGACAGAATATCTAGCGAGATCTGGCATTGTGAGTTGACCTAAAATATGCTAACCTCCTCATAATGCCGACAACAATCCGTAATGCATTTTGGGTGTTCATATTACCTGATAGGAATTTTCGCAATTTCCTGATGCCAAGAAGCGCTGTTGCCCAACTGCTGCCATTCAGTGGTAAAGTGTCCTGTGCCGGAGATAGATTACAGCTGTTTTCTTCTTCTTTTTTCTACCATTACATAGTGATCATATCAATGATGCTAAATTGCCAATGGTCTATGGAGTATGTAAAGTTGCGTCTTCTGAACTTCCCTGTCACGCCGGCATTTCGGCACCATCAGCTGCGATCTGCTTATCAGCCTCCATCAGTCAATTGTGCAAAATCCTATCAGGTGATATGAACACCCAAAACGCACTGTAGATGGTCATCGGCGTTATGAACTAGGTAACCATATTATATGGTGGACAAAACTTAGTCACCGCTACTTTTGTACAACGGCCAATTTGGCCGCGGAAAAAACATTGAAATTTATATATCTGATTTGGCTTGTGAAGGCGCATGGGTGAAGGAAGGGAACCGAATTGCAGTGTAACGGATAACTGTTTTGTTTCTTTCGGTAATTCTTTTTTCCCATGATATGCAAAAGCAAGTCCAAGAAGCGCCTCGACTGCGGAATGCGAAGGCCCCAAAACGGCTCAACACTGCAGACGAGGAAGATAGAATGGCATCTATTCACATGAACCACGTTGTCTCACTGTGGCCCCCAGATGGGCCCTTCCGTGTCGGTACATACGAAGCACCGGAAGTCCATGGATGGATTTCAGTTTTTGTGTGAAAATTTTCCAGTTAACGGCAAAATGCTAGGCCAGTTCGAAATTTTCGTCAGGTCGGAGAAACAACTATTTTTGGTAAGGTCTGGTATTGGCCATGACGACCACAATATCCTAGGGACATGAGCCATACTTGGCCATACGATTCAGAAGGAAGTTGTAGTTTGGGTCGTGATAGATGTTGCTAGCCATGTTGAAATGACAAAAAAAGGCAAGCTCTTGTATACTTGAGCTCGTTATTGAAGGCGAGGACATTTGAATATTACTACTAGTATGACATAGTTATTATGTTGCACTCGACCAAAAACGGTTGTTTGTGCTGGATACCTCCGACACGACGAAAATTTCGAAGTGGCCTTGCATTTTGCCGTTAGCTGTCAAGTGGAATCTTGGGTTCTTGCAAATCGATAGAGCAGTTCGGTTCCCCTACACACATAGCGCTTTGTTTATTTGTGGCGCGGCCCAGAG
>Ga0307513_10009755_pt1 | contig 12127 bp, 15 predicted proteins | sample 15_EM_MG_FD_202174 | JGI IMG/M metagenome (GOLD analysis project Ga0307513, IMG submission 202174) | Populus trichocarpa ectomycorrhiza microbial communities from riparian zone in the Pacific Northwest, United States - 15_EM | ecosystem: Host-associated > Plants > Roots > Unclassified | place... | reverse complement strand
CGGCCCGGTCATCACCTGTTCGACGGCGGCACCGTCGGTGAGCATGGTGATCAGGACGGCGGCATCGGCGGCCGCGGCCGCCGGGGTGGGAGCGAGGAGCGCCCCATCGGCGGCCAGTGCCGCGGCTCTGGACGGAGTGCGGTTCCAGACATGGACCTGCATGCCTGCGCGGAGCAGGTTGCGGGCGATCGGGGCACCCATGGTCCCGGTGCCCAGCACCGCGACCGTGTCGCCGACCGAGTGCGCCTGCGTGGTCATCACACACTCTCCGGAGATGGGCCGGTGGCCGGGACGGCGGTGGCCATGATGGTGTCGATCTCGGCGAGGTCTTCTGCTCTCAATGTGAGGTCGGCGGCGGCGAGACTGTCCTCGACGTGCCGGGCCTTCCGGGCGCCGACGATGGCGACATGGACGGCGGGGTTGGCCAGTGTCCAGGCGATGGCCAGCTGGCTGACGGTGATGCCGCGATCGGCGGCGAACTTCTCCAGCGACTGCACCGCGGCCAGGTTCTGCCGGTAGCCCGCACCGGTGAACATCGGGCTGTCGGCGCGCCAGTCGTCGGCGGCAAACGTGGTGTTCTCGGTCATCGAGCCGGTGAGCAGGCCGTGGGCCAGCGGTCCGTAGACCAGCACGCCGATGTCGTGCACCCGGGTGTAGGGGAGCACCTCGTGCTCGATGTCGCGGCGGAACAGGTGATATGGCGGCTGCAGCGTCTCCACCGGCAACGTCGCGGCGAACTCGGACATCTGCGTGGTGTCGTAGTTGGACACGCCCACGTGGCGGATCTTCCCCGCGGCGACGAGCTCGGCCAAGGCACCCGCGGTCTCGGCTGCCGGAACCGCCGGGTCGGGCCAGTGCACCTGATAGAGGTCGATGTGCTCGATCCCCAGAGCGGTGAGGCTGGCGTCGACGCCGGCGCGCAGCCAACCGGGGCTGGCGTCGCGCACGACGCCGTCGCCCGTCCTGCGCAGCCCGCCCTTGGTGGCGATCACGAGCTGGTCCCGGTGGTGGGTCAGCTCGCTGCGCAGGGCCATGCCGAGCAGTCGCTCCGAAACGCCGAACCCGTAGGCCTGTGCGGTGTCGAAGAAGTTGACGCCCAGCTCGCGGGCCCGGCGGATCGCGGTGAACGCGACACGCTCGTCGAACCGGCCCCAGTCGCCGCCCAGCTGCCAGGTGCCGAACGCGATACGGGACACCCGCAGCCCGGTCCGGCCCAGTGTGGTGGTCTCCATCATTGCCTCCTGATCAAAAACTGAACGTCTAGTTTCGTAATCAGGTTAGCTCGGAATGGCTGTTGCTGGCCCGTGACATCGGTCGCAGGGCTCAGGTAGCCAGCCCGCGCACGGCCACGTCGACGATCGCGTCGGCGGCCGTGTCCTCGAGGGAGGCGTGCCCGGCGACCAGCCGGTACATCGCCGGCCCGAACACGACGTCGATCGCAGCCTCGGGGTCGGCGTCGGGGCGCAGCTCCCCGCGGGCCACCCCGCGGTCCCAGATCGCCCGCACCAGTTGCCGCCGCGCACCCACGAGCCGATCGCGCAGCTCGACCGCGACCGTCGGGTCGAACTGGGCCTCGCCGACGAGCTGGGCGAAGACCCGCCCGCTGGGCCCGGCGTAGAAACGCATCATTCCCCGCAGCGCGAGCCGGAAGTCCTCCCGTGCCGATCCGGTGTCGGGATCGGGTGCCTCCGCCAACATCTCCGACAGGAACGCCTCGATGGCCACCGCGTACTTGTTGGGCCACCACTTGTAGATCGTCGCCTTGCTCGCCCCGCTCCGACGCGCGATCTCGTCGGTGGTCATCGCGCGCATGCCGACCTCGAGCATCAACTCCGAGGTGGCCTGCAGCACCGCGGTGCGCGACTGTTCGCTGCGCGGCCGACCGGGACGGGGCCGCGCCTGATCCTGCTCGGTTCGACCGTCGGGCATGGGCGTCACCTTTCGAATTCGATACTGGACGTACAGGTCACTGGCGGCGTTCGTGATCCTGCCAATCAGCGGGTCGCCGGCTGGCGACGGCCGCGACGACGACGACCGCTACGAGCGCGAGAGCGGCCGGGGCGAGCGCCAAGGCAATGGTGGTGTGCAGGGCGAGCAGCGCACCGGCCAGAGCTCCGGCGAACATGGTCACGACGGCGAGGACACGGCGGCCCGTCGCGCCTGCCGGGCTGCGCCGCACGTCCGCGGCGATCCCGGTCAGCGTCATCGTCAGCACCGTGGTGGTGAGGTCGGGCACGGCCAGGCGGCGCGCCATCGTGTTCTGCAGCCCCATCGCGACCGCCAGCAGCGCCGCGACCGCGACGGCCGCCGCCGTTACCCGGTCGGTTGGGGCCACTGCGATGATCACGATGGCCAGGGCGACCAGCACGAGCTCGATCGCCGCGATGTTGCGCAGCAGCAGCCCGCGATGGTCCGCCCAGCGCCGGACGAGCCGACCTCCGGCGAGGGCCCCGGCGAGGAAGCCGCCGAGGCCGGCCAGCGACGGCGCCAGCGCGAATCCCGGCGCCCCGGCGAGAGCGAAACCCAGGAAGACGACGTTGCCGGTCATGTTGGCGACGAACACCCGGCCCAGCCCGAGGATGCTCACGGCGTCGACGATGCCGGTCGCGGCGGTGAGCACGAGCAGCAGCATCGGGAGCGGGCCGTGCGAAGGGTCGCGGACGAGTCCGGCCCAGAACCGGATCGGTGGTGCGGTCGGCGGTGTCGAGGTCATCCGGCTCCTCCTCGTTGCCTGGCCCCATCAGGTCTAAGATAGCAAACTGAACGACCAGTTTTATTGGTTGGGTCGTAGATGGCGAGAGGGAGATGCGGGATGGTGACCGTCGCAGTGACCGGAAGCAGCGGGAAGCTGGGCAAGCATGTGGTGCGTGAGCTGCACCAGCACGGCTACCGCGTCGTGGCGCTGGACCGGGTCCGGGATCCGGAGAGCGCGGCCGGCGCGCAGGTTCGGGTGGATCTGACCGACCACGGCCAGGTCCGGGAGGCGCTCGCCGGAGTCGACGACCGCCACGACGGGGTGGACGCGGTCGTGCACCTGGCGGCGATCCCGGCGCCGGGACTGGCCACCAACGCCGCCACGTTCAGCAACAACATCACCGCCACCTACAACGTCTTCGCCGCCGCCCGCGCCGTCGGGATTCGCAACGTGGTCTGGGCGTCCAGCGAGACCGTGCTCGGGCTGCCGTTCGACACACCCCCGCCGTACCTGCCCGTCGATGAGGAGTACCCGCCGCGCCCGGAGAGCACGTACTCGATGGTCAAAACCCTCGAGGAGGAGATGGCCCGTCAGTTCTGCCGCTGGGTGCCCGACCTGAAGATGATCGGGCTGCGATTCTCCAACGTCATGGACCCCGACGACTACGCCCGCTTCCCGGCCTTCCAGGCCGATCCGCGGCTGCGTCGCTGGAACCTGTGGGGCTACATCGACGGACGCGACGGGGCCCAGGCGGTGCGGAAGGCGCTCGAGCTCGACACCGTCGGCCCCGACGTGTTCATCATCGCGAACGCCGACACCGTCATGCCTCAAGTCAGCGCGGACCTCGCCGCCGCGGAGTTCCCCGACGTCACGGTTCAGCGTGACCTCGGCGAGCATGAGACGCTGCTCTCGATCGACAAGGCCTGTCGGGTGCTGGGATACCAGCCCCGCTACAGCTGGCGAAGCTGACTGGGGGCGCTCGGGGCAAACAGCCCGGCCGAACGCTCAACATCCCGCTTCCGCGAACCCATGCGCTCGGCGGACGACGGAGACCCTCGGGGATATGGGACGGAAGGTCGTTGGGGCGCAAGGGCGACAGCGTGGTCAGGGTTCGGCGAGACCCGCGCCGCGGCATCGACGAGCCTGCCCGTCGTGGTCAGCACTCCGGCGATCGACGCCCGCGCCGCAGCACTGCCTCGGTTCGTGGCCGCCGGGATCGGCATCGCCGTGCAGCCCGAGATCACGTACCGGGCGAGTCCCGACTTCGCGCCCCGAGCCTGGCGGTTGCGGCATTGCTCGAGCTTCTCGAGGAGCGGATCAAGGGGGCCTGGCTGGATCATCTCCGACGGGCTAGGGCTGGTCGTGGGGCATGCGCTGCCAGGCGATGCTGCTGCCGACACGATGGTCGGGCCTGGCAGGCGGGCTTGGCTCGCTGAATGCGACCGATGTCACCGGCCGGACGTGGCCCCAATCGCTATCCTCTGAAAACTAGACGTTCAGTTTCTATGAAGAGGACAGTGCCATGAAGGCCCTCACACCCGATGCTCACGACGAGATGTCCGCCGAGCAAGCCAGCCGGATGGCGGTCACCGCGGTGACCGCGGACCTGGAGTACTGGGCGCGCACCACCGCCGTTGACGGTCGCGTGGGCCTCAACGACCTGACCCGCACCCTCGACGTGATCCGTCGGGCCAGCATCCCCGAGACCTGCGAGGCGGCCGCTGACGCGGCTGCCTGACCTACGGTGCACAGGTTGATCACGCCGCCAAAGCAGAGATGACAACGATGAGTGATGTGTCCGCGATTCTCAGGTCGCTACACGACGACTACGTCGAAAGGATCAACGTGGCCATCTCGGAAGATCGCTACGACCTCGCTCAAGCGCTGTCCAACGAGTACACCGACGTCTCGTTGACCGCGCTCCTCGACGCCGGTACGACCCCGGACCGCGTGCGGCCGACCGGATAGGCGCAGCCACGCAGCTGTGACCCTGCGAGGAGGCCGAGGGCGACTCCGCCCATGTCGCACTTGTGCTCGATGTCTGGGGAGACGATCTTGACCGCGACGGGGAAGCCGAGCTCGGTGGCGGCGGCGTCGGCGTTCACGGCGAATTGCAGAGGGAGAGTCGGTATCCAGGCGCCGGACAGCAGCGTGCCGGCCTCGAACTCGGTGTAGCCCCCTGCGTGCCAGCGGTTGTGCGGGCGGCAGGACAGCGTGGAGAGGCCGGTCGGAGGTCGCCGCGAGCCGTCCGAGGGTGGCGACGGCGCGAACGGCGCGATCCATGTCCTCGAAGACCAGGAACCGCTTCGCTCGTACTCGCGCAGGGTCTCGGGTTCGGCGACGAAGCTGAGTACGACGAGGCGGTCGCCGCGGTCCGCGGTGCCCTGCGATGCTGTCGCGGAGGTTGTCGGCGAGGTTCGGCGACAGCGGCATGGTGGTGAAGAACCCGCTGATCGCGCGCCGCGGCGAGCCTGCCCTTCCAAGCCGCGACGAACTCGTCCATATGGTTGAGCGCCTGAGCGGTGCAGTCGAACGTGGTCGCGGGCCCATTCGGCAGCTTCGCGGCTGGGCGTTCCGGGCCGGGCGCGGTGAGCGCGTCGAGGGTGGCAATCGTCGCCGTGAACGAGAGCACGCACGCCAGCAGCAGCGCGATGCGCAGGCGTCGTACTGGGTGGGGCTGGCCGACGTCGTGCCCGATGGCGAGCGGTGGTCAGGGGCGGCACGGCCGCACTATCCCGCCCCGTCCTGCGAGGTGGAGTTGTACTGCTTGTCCGACCATGCGGCGCGGGCGCCGGAGTCGCCGATCCGGTAGACCTGCACCGCCGATACGACGGCGAAGGCGATGATGAGCCCCGCGAGCCCGGCCGCGAACATTCGCATGCTGCCGGTGAGCTGCGGTGGGGCGGTCGTGGTGCCGGGGCCTTCTCGCCGTGCCGGTGTCTCGTTGCGGTGGTGTAGGAGCACGAACGCGGCCATCAGTAGCACCATGGGGACGACGAAGATCAGGAGCTCGTCGCCGAGGTGTGTGTGGGTCTGGATGAGCGTTGACCTGGGGAGGCGGTGCTCGAGGCCTTCGCCGCTGCTCGTGGCGATGGGGATGCTGATCGCGGCGAGGGCGGCTTCGGCGACCAGCAGCCACCCGTAGCGTCGGCGGGCGGCCGACCAGAGACTCACCACGATCCCGCCGAGCACGGCGATCGGAACCAGGACCACGACTGCGTGCACAGCGAGTGCGTGCAGGGGTATTCCGTTGATGAAGGTCGGCATCGTGCTCCTCGGCATGGCCCGGGGGTGGGGGAGGCTGGCATCCACTGGGTGGATTCCGCCATCCTCAGCGGCGGACCTGAGAGAGTTCTGGGAGGCTGCGGACCGGCCGTCGCCGGTGGTTCAGCGATGAGCGGGAAGGCGGAGCGTGAACCGTGCGCCGTGGCCGGGTTGCCCCTCGGCCGTGATCGTGCCGCCGTGGGCGTGTGCGATCTCGCGCACGAGTGCGAGGCCGAGGCCGAACCGGGGGCGGGCACCGCGGTCGGTGTGTTGGGTGCGGACGAACAGCGAATCGGCGGTCGACGGGTCGAACCCGATGCCGGTGTCGGTCACGACCACTTCCGCCCGGCCGTCGCGGATGCCGGTGTGCACGACGACGGTCCCGCCGGTCGGTGTGTGGGCGATGGCGTTGTCGACGAGGGCGGTCACGGCCCGGCGCAGTGCGGCCGGGTGCCCGTTCACCAGCAGTGTTCCTGGTTCGACTTCGTCGTGGGTGTGGCAGAGCCGGACCTCCTGTGCCGTGGCGTGGGCGGTCATGCTCCGCCACACCGTGTCCGCCAGGTCGTCGAGGTCGACGAGTTGCATGCGGCGCGGATGGTGGTCCAGCTCGGCGGAGACCAGCAGGTCCTCGACCACCTCGCCGAGGGCGCGGGTGTCCTCTACCAGGCCGTTCAGGCTGGTGCCGAGCGCGCTGTCGGGGTCGATTTCAGGTCTGGCAGCGAGGATCTGGGCACGGGTGTGCAGCACCGTCAGGGGAGCGCGCAGCTCGTGCGAGGCGTCGGCCACGAACCGGCGTTGCAGCCGCAGGGCGCGGGCGAGCGGTGCGACGGCACGGCGGGACAGCAGTGCTGCTGCGGCGAGCGTGCCGGCCAATCCGGTGGCCTCGGCCAGCAGAATGGCCTGCAGGACCTCCTGCTGATCGGTCCGCAGGCCAGCGAGATCGCTCGCGATCGCCCACCGCTGCCCGTCGGGTCGTCGGACCAGCTGGACGCGGTAGGTGCCGGTGTCAGGCAGCGCGACGTCGTGCGGTCGGTTCAGCGCGGGATCGTCGGGGGAGCCGCCGGCGGTCCTGGTGAGCAGTGCCGCGACCGGATCCGGTGCGCGGGGCGTCGTGTCGACGGTGCCGTCCTCGCGGGGCTGGGCGAGGTAGAAGCCCGGTGGTGGGTCGTCGACGTCGTCGGCGACCGCCAGGATCTGGGTGATCTCGTCGTCGAGCGCAGCGGACTGGTGCCGGTTGACCAGTACCAGGGCCACACCGCCCGCCAGCACCAGCACCGACGTCATGCCGACGGCGGTCTGGACGACGCTGCGCCACCATGCGCGTCGCAACAGCGCCTGGTCCTCCCGTGGTGCCGGCGGAGCTGTGCGTCGTGATCGGATGCGCAGCCCGGTCACGCCGTGCCCCGCCGGTAGCCCAGACCGTGGACCGTGACCACGGCGTCCTTGCCGAGCTTGCGGCGCAGGTAGCTGACGTAGGTGTCGACCGCACCGGGTGACTCCGCGTCGAAGACACGCTCCAGCAGCTCCGCCCGGGTGAACACGCGGGTGGGCCGGGACGCGAGGACGGCCAGCAGCGCGCACTCACGCTCGGTCAGTTCGACGTCTGCCTCCGCCGGTTCGGTGCGCGACCTGCCAGTCAGGTGAGTGCCGTCGTCGTCGACGACCCTGCGCGCGGCGAGATCGAGCCTGCGTCGGCCGAGGGGGAGCGACTCGGCGCGGTCGGCGTGGCGGCGCAGGAGGGCGCGGAGGCGGGCGAGGAGCTCGGGGACCTCGAAGGGCTTGGTCAGGTAGTCCTCGGCGCCCGCGTCGAGGCCTTCGACCCGGTCGTTGAGGGCGCCGCGGGCGGTGAGCACAAGGATGGGTGTGAGGATGCCGCGGGACCGCAGCCGGGCGATCAGGTCGACACCTTCGATTCCGGGCAGGCCACGGTCGATCAGCAGCACCTCGTAGCGGCGGGTCAGCCCGGCGTGGAGCCCGGCCTGCCCGTCGGCGGCGATCTCGACGGCGAAACCCTGGGCCGTCAGCAGCTCGTCGAGCAGCGTGGCCAGGCGGCGGTCGTCCTCGACCACGAGGACCCGGGGAGCCAGGGCCCGGGCGTCGTCGCCACGGGACGGCTCTGGAGCAGACGGTGCGGCCACGCGTCCCAGTGTGGCGGAGCCCTGCCGGTGCACCCGTGAGCCATCGCCCGTTCCCAGAACTCTCACAGATCCGGCCGCAAGTCTCGGGCAGGACAAGGGACCCCGATCCCGCAGTCGCCAGACACGCACGAGAAACGGTGATCTATGAGTTCGACCTCCCCCGGCGCGCAGCATGGGCCGGTACATCCACAGGGGCACCGGGCAGCCGGCATGCGCCGCGCCGGGTTGGCGACCGGGTGGACGGCAGCGGGCGGGACCGCACTCGCCGTCCTGTTCGGAGTGGTGTTCGCCGGCGCCGCACCGTCGGCCACGGCAGGAACAGCAGGACTCGACACGGCGTCCGGCCCGGACACAACGCAGCAGGCGGTTCCGACGGCTCCGCCTTCGGAGACCGCGACGCCGGCACCGGTGACCGGGACGCCGAGGCCGTCCAGCGCATCCACCGCAACGCCCCACCGTCGACTGACACCGCCGAGCCAGGCACCGCAGCCCGCAGCACCGTCGTCGAACCGGCGGCACGCCTCGACGGGCGCGTCGTGATCGACGAGCCGACCCCGAGGTGGGCGATCCATTCTGCGCTGGGGACCACCGCCCAACTCGCCGTGGCCGATACGGACAGGTTCGCGGCAGCGGCGGACGTCCTGCACGAGGAGCTGGCCGCGATCGACGCGGCGTGCAGCCGATTCCGGTCCGATTCGGAGATCTCCGAGGTGCACGACCAGGCCGGATGCTGGGTGGCCGTAGGCCCGTTGCTGGCCGAGGCGATCACGGTCGCGCTGCGCGCGGCGGAACTGACCAACGGCGTCGTGGATCCGACGGTGGGACGAGCCGTCCGTGTCCTGGGCTACGACCGGGACTTCTCCGGGATCGACCACGACTCCGCCGCGCGGGCCGCGCCGGCGGTCCCGGCGCCCGGATGGTGGCGGGTTGGCTGGAGTCCGGAGGATCGCAAGCTCCTGGTGCCTGTCGGTGTCGAGCTCGATCTCGGCGCCACCGCGAAGGCGCTGGCCGCCGACCGGATCGCCGTCAACGCGGCCGCTGCGGCCGGGTGCGGAGTGCTCGTCGGCCTGGGCGGGGATGTTCGCGTGGCCGGTGACGCGCCGCATGGCGGCTGGCGGCTGGCGGTCGGCGATGACCACGTCGAGGCGCTCGCCGAACCCGACGCGGTCGTCACCATCGTCTCGGGCGCCGTCGCGACGTCGGGGATCGGTGTCCGTACCTGGCGGCGGGCGGGGCGGACCGTGCACCACATCGTCGACCCTCGCACTGGCGATGTTCCGGAGGCGTGCTGGCGGACCGTCAGCGTCGCCGCCGCGACCTGCGTCGACGCCAACACCGCGAGCACCGCGGCGATCGTGATGGGCGCACACGCACCGGTGTGGCTCGAGCAGTGCCGGCTGCCCGCCCGACTCGTCGCGGTCGACGGGACGATCACGACGACCGCGGGCTGGTCGGCCGGAACGGTGCGGGACTGAGATGGGGCAGAGCCTGTGGTTCGCCAGCCGCGGAACCGGTCTCGTCACCGCATTGCTGCTGACGGCGACGACCGTGCTGGGTGCGATCCACACCGGTCGCGTCACCGGTGCCCGCTGGCCCCGCTTCACCCTGCACGCGATGCACCGCAACCTGTCGCTGATCACGCTCGTGTTCCTGGTCGTGCACATCGCCTCGGCGATCGTCGACCCGTATGCGGGCATCGAGTGGCTCGACACCGTCGTGCCGTTCGTCTCGACCTACCACCCGTTCTGGCTCGGGCTGGGCGCGGTCGCGCTGGATCTGGTCCTCGCGGTGCTGGTCACCAGCCTGCTTCGCACGCGGATCGGGCTGCGCCGGTGGCGGGCCGTGCACTTCTCGGCGTACGCGCTGTGGCCGATCGCGATGCTGCACGGGATCGGCATCGGCGGCCTCGACACACAGCTCGGCTGGGTACTGGTCATCTACGCGGCCTGCACAATCGCGGTGATCCTCGCGCTCGCGCGTCGGCTGCTGGTCCGCGATCCCGACCGGGACGCCCGCCGGCGGGCGTGGACGTCGTGAGCGCCGCACAGGAGCGCACAGCGGTCACGGTCGATGCCCCGGCTCCGCCGTCCGGGATCGCCGTGCAGTCGGCGGCGCGGGAGGTGCGCCGCCTGGTCGCGGGATGGGCCAACACGGGGATGCCCGCGGGTCTCGCCGAGCACCGTCGTCGCTACGGGCCGGTGCCGATCGGCGCGTTCCCCGGCCGGGGCGGCGCGGCACGGCTGATCGCCATGGTCGAACGCTCCGGTCTACGAGGCCGCGGGGGTGGCGGCTTCCCGACCGCGCGCAAGCTCGCCGCCGTCGCGGCCGGACGTGGACCGCGGACGGTCGTGGCGAACGGGTGCGAGGGCGACCCGACCAGCACCAAGGACCGGACGCTGATGGAACTGGCGCCCCACCTGGTGATCGACGGCATCGAGCTCGCTGCACACGCCGTCGGCGCGACCGATGCGGTGTTGTGCGTGCACGAGCGCAGCACCGCATTCCCGGCGCTGGTCGACGCCCTGCGCGAACGGGGGCCGACGCGCACCGCGATGCGGATCGTGGAGGTGCCGCGGCGCTACGTCGCCAGCGAGGAGACCGCGCTGGTCAACCTCCTCGACCGGAGCGACCCGCGACCACGCGGTCGCCTCCCGCGCCCAACCGAACGCGGTGTCCGCGGTCGGCCCACGCTCGTCGACAACGTCGAGACCCTCGCCCATCTGGCGCTGATCGCCAGCAACGGCGACGCCTGGTTCCGTGAGGTCGGGACCGTCGAGTCGCCGGGCACCATGCTGGTCACGGTCGGCGGGGCCGTAAACGACCCCGGTGTGTACGAGATCGAGCAGGGCACTCCGCTCGGCGCGATCCTGCACATGGCCGGCGGCCCGCTCGTGCCCGTGCAGGCCGTCCTTGTCGGTGGCCTCGGCGGCACCTGGCTCGGTACGGAGGCCGAGACGATGCCCTTCTCCCACGAGGGCGCGCGGGGGAGGGGTACGGCGCTCGGGATCGCCTCGGTGATCGCACTGCCGGTGGAGGCGTGCGGGATCGCCGAATCCGCACGGGTCCTCCGCTACCTGGCCGGCGAGTCGGCCAGCCAGTGCGGGCCCTGCATGTTCGGGCTGCCCGCCATCGCCCACGACATGACCGAGCTCGCGGCGCGCCCAGACCGCGCGGGCCAGGTCGCGACCCGTCTACGTTCGCGCCTGGCCGTGATCCCCGGCCGTGGAGCCTGTGCCCATCCCGACGGGGCCGTCAGGCTGGCGGCGTCGACCTTGCGCGTGTTCGCCGAGGACGTCGCCCGCCACACTGCCGGCAGGGCCTGCCCCTGGATCGGACAGCGGTACTGGATGCCCGTCCCCACCGGGCAGCCACGATGAGCCGCCAGGCACGGCGCCTGCGCGTCGAACCCATCACGTGCCACGCCCACGGGATCTGCCGGGAGCTGCTGCCCGAACTCGTCCGGCTCGACGAGTGGGGGTACCCGATCGTCGAGGACGGTCCGGTGCCCGCCGTCCTCCGTACAGCCGCACGGAGTGCCGTGCGCGCGTGTCCCACGCTCGCACTGCGCCTGGATCGAGGCCACTGACGTGTCCCCGACGCCCCGTTCTCACCGAACTCCAATGTGGCTGCCGCAAGGTGGGCACTCGTGACCGTCCTGGCGTTCCTCGGCGACGACCAACTCTTGCCGCGGCGACGACCCCGCGAACGTGATCCACGCCTTCAACGAGCGGGGGTTGGCTGCGCTGGACGGAGTGTCCTTTCTCGCGGTTAAAGTGCTGGCGCAGCCGTCGGACCTTGACATGTGTCGTCGTGGAGGAGGGGGTGCCGGCATGCGGTCGCAGACAGATCTGCTCGTGTCGGTATCCGCCGCTGTGTTCGGGTTGGCGAGCTGGTCGATCGCGCACCTGATCACATAGTGTGTCCGAGGGGGGACTTGAACCCCCACCCCCCGCAAAGGGGACTAGCACCTCAAGCTAGCGCGTCTGCCATTCCGCCACTCGGACAACGCCGCGCCGAGCGCGACCCGAAA
>Ga0307513_10009754_pt1 | contig 12127 bp, 14 predicted proteins | sample 15_EM_MG_FD_202174 | JGI IMG/M metagenome (GOLD analysis project Ga0307513, IMG submission 202174) | Populus trichocarpa ectomycorrhiza microbial communities from riparian zone in the Pacific Northwest, United States - 15_EM | ecosystem: Host-associated > Plants > Roots > Unclassified | place... | reverse complement strand
GTCTGTACGCGGCATCGCCTTACGGATGGCCATTGCAGCTGGTCGACTAGTATCCGTAAGACCGGGGATATCTCTAAACGTCGTAGAAGCGTGCCGGCTAGTAGCTGAGATTCGCACTGCCCACGACCTGATAGGGCGGTCGGGGTCTCTGCAGCTTCAAAGTCCCCGCGCATTCGTCTTGACTCGTGCGCACACGGTGTAATCTTACGGACAGTCACCCATTCGCCACGTTCCTCGTTTCAGACGATCATCGTGTGACGTTAAACTGAGACAAGCCAGGGACAGAGAGGGTAGGAACACAAGTTGATTTCAAGCAGGAGGACCAAACGAAGTTGAAGAGTTAAATGGGGGCAGAGGCCCGGTCGAAAGACTACACTACTGAAGGGTTTAAAGAAGTCGATATGAGGGAGATCCGCGAGAGGTAGTTGGGGAAAGGAGCCGGGGTGTGGGAGAAGCGGGGAAGGTTGTAAATAAGGAAACAGAGGGCGGGACAGATGGGCACTAAAATGAAGACGCAATAATGGGAAAGAAACAAGATATGTGCAGGATCATTCAATTGTGTGCAGAAAGACAGGTGCTCGGGGAAAGAATTGTGCGGTCGATTGGTGTCATGATATCCAGGGAGAGTGAGGAAACCAGCACAAAACACTCTACACTCCGTACTTCTGTTGGAGTTGCTGGAGGATCACGGGCGGGAACGCCGCGGTTTCCTTCGTCCATCCAGCCGCGTCTTGCTGCTTGAAACCGTGAAGGATTCTGGCGAACATGTCGTTCAGTTCTGGTGATGGTTGAGTCCACCTCACGATGGCGTTGCAGAACCAGAGCAAACTCTGTATCGATATGTTAACCATCAGGTTTGTTCGATATGCACTCCCAGCGTACCTTGGCGATACCTGCAGGATTTGTTTGTACGAGTGTACAGAATCCTCGGAAGGCGGAGTCCTTCTCCTCGTTATCCCTGATCTCGTAAAGCGCTTGACACCAGTTCAAGGCGAACTCTGGCAAGAGAGGGGCAACGAGACTCGGGTGCATCAGTCCAATCCTGCCTATCGAAACGGCAGCATTCTCGTGCAAAGATCTGGGGGCCTTTGGGTGCAACAAAATTGGGATCAGGCGTGAAACCAACGGATTTACCCATTGCTGGAACTCCGGGTCATCTGTAGACATGCAGCAAATAAATACGAGGTCCAGTGGAGGAGAGATGCGTAAACTTACCACGACCGTAACGCAACGCAACTTCACCAACTGACCACGCCGCGTTATTGCACGCACTGATGAACTCAACCTTAGGCTCTGGGTCAAGCTGCAGGATGAGCTCTTGCATCACCGCGGTCATGTGTGGTCGCAGCAGCGGGAAGCAGTTCATTGCGAGATCTCCAACTAAGGCGTACGCGGACTGCCTGACTGGGGCATGGGGGTACCTCAGGCACCAGGTTAAACATTCGAGGATATTTGGTTGGGTGCGGGCTATATAAGGCTCCAAATTCATACCCAACCCCTGGGTTAGACCAGAGAGGAGATCAAGGGCTACAACAAGGAATGCCCTGTCAGGCTCCTCGAGATCCTGGTTCTGTACAAACGCCTGGTATTGCATCAACGATTTGTGAATGATGGCATGACAGCGGTCGAAGACCGGGCCGACGTGTGAAAGGAACGATGGACCCATCGCAATAGTCACAGAAGCGAGACACTATGTTTGGGGTCTGGACATGAGCGGTGGTCCGGGGGTCGTGAGCTGGGGCACGCACCTCAAGCAAAGGAATCAGATCTTCATCGTCGTCCTTCAATCTACTCCACCTCTTTGTTAACGGTGGCATGAGGATGTCCACGAATGCCGTGTTCTGGAGAGCCGGTCCAACCGCATCAGCCAGTGTGCCGACAGCATCGTACAGGATCAACATGTTCTTATGTTGATACTTGTCGAAGGCGAAAACTAAGTTTCGGAGGACAGGTTCGAGGAACGGGACGAGTTCGTGGCCCGCATCCTCCTCGAAGGTGGCAAAAGCACTACAACCAGCCTCTTGCACACGTTTGTTGTTGTCGAGGACCATCCGGAGCAACTACAAATGATGTCTTCAGCATGGGAAAAAGAGAGAGGGACGAGAAACATACCCCCTCCAGGGTCGGCACAAAGAACCGCTGTTTGTGCTCCTCCGAACCTGGCTGAGTGCACCAGCCAGCATAACGACCAAGCGTCCAGCAGGCAATTGATCGGACAAGGGGCTGGGAAATGGTCTGTTAAGTTTTGGGGATTGACAGCCCAACTGGGCGAATGATATGAATACCTTCTGGTCGTTGAGAGTGCTGAGCAAATAAGGAATGAGTTGTGGGAGGTGAGGTTCAACAGCGTCTATGCAACCTTTCGGTGCCACGGGTGGTGAGAATCGAGGGACGAATAAAATACGGATGCATACCTTCAGCCATAGCTCCCAAAGCCAGAATCCCGCTTTCTCTGGATAGCCAGTCTTCACTCCAGAGCTTGGTTTTCAAAGGTTCTAACAGAACGGACAAGAGGTCTTGTCCAAATCTGACGGCCAAAACGTCCAAAGCAGCCGCAGCGCACTTCCTTAAGTTCCACTCTGTCGACATCTCATCGGCGAAATCGTCATCATCATCATCATAGTCTTCATCGTCCTCGTCCCCCAACTCTTCGCCGTATGCGCCAACGCGCTTCTCCTGGGGCTGACCATCTTCCCCTTCGTGGTCCAATCCGTGGGCTTTCCCACCATAATGACGAGGTTTAATATCTGTCTCCTTATCAGGAACAGTTGCATCGTCAGCTTCGCCGTCCAGCCAAAGTAAATCGTCCTCGCTGTAAACCATACAGTCCAGAAGAACCGGCGCCACCTTTGGTAAAAGAGGATGCAACTGGGGAGCTAGGTCGGGATCCTCAGCAAAGGTTAACCAAAACTCGCACGCTTCCAGAGCAACGTTTTCGTTTCTATCCTTGGTGGAATATAGCATATACTCTGCCACGTTGGCCATCTCAGGCATCAACTTATCAGGTCGGGATGCCAGGAGCAAAACGAGTGACTGGCAGACATGCCTCCGCACTGAGGGATCCTCGTCGGAAGCACGCTTGAACAGACATGCTATGAAGGTGTCGATGTGGGCGAAGAGAGATTGGGAGCCAATTGGTACGAAAGAGGAGAGACATGAGATTGCGTGGGCTCTCATCTTTGGTGATGGATGGTCGGAGAGGGTAAGGAACTTTGGAATGAGGATTTCGAGGGGCCACGCTCCATTTATCTCAACATCCAACTTTCGCGGGTAGTCTTCGCAAGCCTTGTCCAACACATTGAAGGATGCCTGAGAAAGGAAGGAGATGATAAGAACGTCAGCACCAGGAATCCAATCTTTAATAGACGTGCTTGAAATTAGAATCTTTCACAAATGCGAAGGTTCGGTTCATCGCGGTGGTAGCCGAAGGCGATCCAGCGGGTGGGCAGTGAAGCTGAATGAAGGGGGATGTAGAGCCTCACCTCTTGCTGTTCCAGAACAGGCGACTCTAGCATATTGAACAGATACTGTAGACACTCTGGCCAGTTCTTTGGTTCGAGAATACCGAGGAAAGCGACGATTGCTTGGCTGGCCGCATTCCTGATCATGGGCGAATTGTCGCTGAAAGCGTGAAGAGCGGCAGCTTTGACGTAGTTTGCGACCTGGGGAGGAGCGCGGGTGATGAGCCTGGCATTATTCTTGAGCAGATAGCCAGCAATCGTCCTGATACGATCCTCCTCTTGTGGGAGGGAGCCAAGGATATAAACAAGATAAGCGATGTACTCCGGCGCACGCGTAAAGTTGTTAAGTTTCTATCGTTCGGATTTCGGAAGATCAGCTGAGTCCTGGACGAAGGAGGAGAAGACAGAGAGGATAAAATGGGAGACTTACGACGGTGATCTCTCGCTGGACAACAGCGTTGTTGTCAGTGGAGTCGCGTATCGTTTGGAGAATTTCGTGCAATCCAGCTTCGGCGGGAGCCCAGGAGGCCATGGTTGTATGGAAAGAGCGAAGGGGGATGAAAAGAAGAGGTACGCGTTCGAGTTGACTACGAGATTTTCAATCTATTGCACTCAGACGACGATTTGGCCTTGTTTGCGCAGTGGCACGAGCAAGGAAAGGCAACAGAGAAAATACGACAAAAACCCAAAGAATTTTGGGACGATCTATTAGAATCTAAGCTATCTGCATGGACCAAGGACAGGGAAATCGGGATGAGACTGGGCCTCTTGTCTGTTTCTTGCGAGCTAATCAGTGTACAAACAACCGAGATCAGCGAGAAAATGGCGCGGTAAAATCCCTCCGGCGTTCTGGTCCGCAATCCCCGTGGATGGTCTCCCGGGGGCGCGGGGGCGAGAAAAAAACGTGGGTGAGGTCTGTTGGCGACCATCGTGTTCCAAGACCCCAGACCAGGCGGGTGGAACGTCCCGCAGGCGGCGCGCGCTGGCGACTCTATTCCCCTTGGGGCAGTCAAGGCGCCGTCCGAGATTGATTTCGTATCTCGAGCGTATCTGACCTACATATGTAATAAGTACATACGTATCGCAGCGGGATCGCCGCTAGAATGGCCTGTTGACGTAGCCGTCAAACGTCAGTCCGCGGTACGGCCAGCTGCAAGACCCCGGGCTAACAGACCCTGGGGCAGGAAGGACGCACTGACTGAGGTCTGTCCGAACACATCGCAGAAGCTATCTGGTCCATCGTGCAAACAGGCGGAATCGATGGGGACGCGGTCTGATCGGGAAACGGAGAGCACGGCCGGCTTGGCGCTCGAGGCATGCCACTCTTTCCCAGTCCGCCCCATCCATCCCTCTCGTCCCCCGCCCTCCCCCGCCCCTGCTACACACGAGGTTACGCCTCAACTCGACAGCCTGCGCAAACTCTATAACAGCCACACGAGCACGTCCCCAGGCGGCACCAGGAGCCAGATACCCAGCTTTGTCTCATGGCGATGATCAAAGCACATCCCTTCCTTTGTGCCACTTCTACCACAGTCCATGGTCTGATGTGGCTGTTGGAAGCTCTGTCCCTGCACGTAGCCGTGGACTCTGGGTTTGACGAGTAACGTCGTCGGTTATTCCTGGCTTATAAGTCCTCGACTGCCCATCCAAACGGAATCCAGACGTGGTTCCTAATGCCTACTTCCTCTCACTCTACCATCGCTTCCCTCACATCGTCCCTTTTCCGCTTTTGGCGAAATCCTACATCCATCACTCGTAAAGATGAGCGTTTAGCCCAGAAATCTTTGCTCGCCGTGAGTTAAATGCACACCATGGGTGGCCCCGTCTATTGACCACCCGAATAGGCGAACGAACGGAGTCATTCAGAAGATGGGCCACCGCCTCGTGGCCGCCAGTTCCGCGACAAGCGCCATAAAGCGGGGCGTGGCCACAAACGGAACAGACACTCGACGGTTTCTAACAACCCTCCACCACCCCCTCCAGAGGCAGAGCAACTCTCTCTCAATAACTTTGCACGGGCTCTACGGATACAGATGGAACATCTCTCTCACGTACGTCCCACCTTATTTGAGTTTGGCGCGCCTCATACTAATTGGGTGGACCAGTTGCCTCCTACCCCGCCATGCCAGATGGAGACAATCCTTGAGGCTTCCGAAGAGGGTTCCACCGCTGAAGCCCGAGAACGCCTCTGCGAATCCGTTTACCACACACCCACATCCTCAGAATTCGACGTCAGTGATATACCCCACTTCCTCAACTTCACATCAGACGTCGGTCAGCCTACCAACGACTATCTAACAAGAGACGTATTCTTGCTTCACGAAGAGATATTATCACTTCGAGAAGAGCTCGAGGAAACCAAACGAGAAAACCAAGATCTCAACGCCGAACTGGCCGAGTGTTACGACTGCGGGAGGTCCCTTCGCGGGCTGGAAGTTAGATACCAACGACTGCTGGAAGACGTGACAGAATCTAACAAGACGAGAAGGACGCTGACGCAAAACATGGCGTCCATCACGGTACGTCACTTACCCTATGGACTGTGGACCGTGCCTAATCCCCGTAAGCTCAGGATGATTTACGTGGCGCGAAGCATTCCCAGATGATGCTGGAACGAGAGGCCGATCAACTCAGGGTATGTACCACCGCATGTGCCACGATGCAACGTGACTGACCAGTCAATCAGTGGATAATCCACTACTACCAAACCTCCGTTCAAGAGGCAGGAATACCTCTCGCCTACCAAGATGAGATTGACAAACACGTCTCGTCCCTTGATTACCCTCTCCAACCCCCTCCTACCGCCTCTTACCAAGCTGGAGATGCAGGGGAACTCCCCACGATTGCCGAGGGTAGCGAGGACTCTAGCAGTGGCCCAACCCCCTTCCTCCAGAAGGGCAACTACATCGTCACCCCTCCCAGAACTCCCACCTTGCGGCGGGTGAAATCACCCAAAGCAACAATCTTCCTTCCTTCGACTCACAAACTGTTCAGATCGGAGTCTCCCGTAAGAAGGGATTACATCCCGCGGGATGGATCCCCCCTCAAGTTCGAATCGAGGTTGTGGTCTAGCGATGAGGAAGAGGAGATGGACAAGCGGCGGTTACACTCCAAGGTTCCTTCGGATGGAAGGACTTCGAGGCTCGATTATGCTGAGGACGAGGACCCTTCACAGTTTGCATGAGATATGGTTATTGAACACCCCCTCCTTCACATTCCTGTATTTATACCTTCACACAGTACCCTGTCATGCTCCCAGGGACACCCACGCATTACCTAACTTAGTTGTATTTTATATTTCCCATTGGCTTGTTGTTCACCTCAGGACTCATAAACGAAAATGAGAACTTGTTCGATTTCGACTGGAAGTACAGGTATTCATCGTTTCCACCTGAACAATCCCCACCCTCCCTTCAAGGTACCGTCTCCGCCCTCGGGACCCGGGACTGCTAACGATGTAGATCCCGGCCGTGTTCCACCTCCAGTATCTGTAGTGCTGTTCGCTTGAGTTTGAGCCTGGTCAGACAGTGACCCCTTCGAACTACTTCTCCTAAACAGCCCTTTCAATCCAACGGTAGCGTAGAATGACTTCCTATCCCTCGGGGTTCTGATCGCTTCGGCAGCTTCAACTTCGTGGAGAGTGGACATGCTGAGGAATGATGACGGAAGACCGGGGCGGAAGATGGATACACGCCTCTTCGGGGGTTCGTGAGAAGAGGGAGGGGGTTCAGCCAATCGGGCGCGCAAAGACGAATCGAACGACACGCTATTCCTCAACGTCGGAGAATCCAAGGCGCGTCGAGGCTGGTAATATAACGTTGTTAGTATACATTCGGTACCTCGATGGAAACACGACTCACAGGGTTAGCCGTACGGGTCCTCCTCCGACGTATCCCGGGTTCTAAGCTTTCCACTGAGCCAGCATACATATCGACAATCGAGAAACTCGACTCGCTGTACACGAGGTCGTCATCATCAGGGTCGGTAACCACGATCATGGGCACAACTGGGGTTTCCGTATGAAGAGGGGGATTGGCTACATTGATTTTGCCAGTCCCACGATGACCCGACCCAAGGATCGAAGGTGCAGAGGGCCCAGATTTAGTTGGCGACGAGATACCCTCTGAAATGGCGGCTAAAAGCCGGTCGTGCTTGCTCTTCGCATACGGGTGGTCGGGGGAACTGGTGTCAGAAGCGGTCGGGGTGACATCGCCGCCCCGGGAAGAAGGGCTTGCTTGGGAATAAACGGAAGGTGAATCAGAACGCTCAGAGGAAGGGCCCTTCGTTGGCGTCGTTAGGGCTGGGCTTGTAGGGGTTATTTTGGCTGGGGGAGAGACAGGAGTAACAGGTTTGTGAGGTATAACGGACAATACCGGTCGATACAGCCCGGCCCTAAAATCCGGCGGGTAGACATGATAGATATCCGAGCCGAGAGGTGGAGATGACACGGAACGCTTGTGAATGGTTGCAAGCCGGGGAAATGATCTGCACATGGTATTGCTAGGTCGTAAAGAAGGTGGAATGTTGTTTCGTTGGGTGTTCGATGGTTCTTGATCTTGGGTCAGATAATAATCTCTGATTTCTCTGGAGAGTGGTCGATTGGCCGAGTCGATCATCGCCTGGATTTGGGCGTGGACATCTGCAAGCTCTAATTTGGTATCCAGCTTTGGGTCCGTCTTCGGCATCGACGCCGCCACCGTAGCTTCCCAGACAGGAGTGGATGGCGTAGAGGGTGGGGAAGAAAACCCGTCGCTGTCATCCGTGTATACCAGGTCCGGCTTCACCTTCTCCCGGGGAGGTGGGAGCAACATTGCCCGAGACGTCCTTAAGGCTTTATCTATTTTCATTGTCCGTTGTTTGACGCTGCCAAAGGAAGCCGCGTTCGTGGTGAGATCCAGGTTCAACGCTGGGAAAGACTCCATCATGGTCCGAGGATCAAAATCGTCAGAGGGGACGTTAAGTAGATTAGAACCTCGGGCTTGTTGGTCGGAGAGCGGCGATTCCTGCAAGGTGACCTCAAGGTTTCCCTTGAGAATACCAGATGCCATCGTTCCGGACCGACGAGACGCACGGTTGAGTTGGGTTGAACGGCGAGACGTTTTGCGAGACATCCCAGGCGCAGAGGAAAAACGAGGCGGATCGAGCACAAGAGGTTTGGAAATGGCAGCTTTGTGAGGTTTCTTATGCGTTGTACGAGGTGGGTGGTGAGATCCATGAACGGGAGTGATTGCGTGGTAGTTGGAGGGCCAAGCAAAGCTAGAGTGGTGTCGCCGAAGGGGGATGTCACTATTTCTTCTGACTCTTCCAACGGCCATCTGTTGGGATGGAGGCGATCCGTTCAGAACAGGGGAGACCGAGTTGGGGTGCAGGGGCCGAGTGCCATTGAGAGTCCGCAGAGGCGCGTTGCCAAGAGCAGTGGTAGATACAACACCTCCAACGAATGTGTGAGGTCCAGAGATTGAGGCTTTGAGCTCGCTCCTGGATATACCTGACCCGCGAAACCTGACGCTGCTGAACTTCTTAGAAGATGTCAGCGGGTGGTTCTCGTCATCATAATCTGGCATGCTGTGGAAATGACCGTGGATAGGAAAGAGAGTGGGTGTAAATAGATATGCTAGCTTGTTGGATCGTGGTGTTCGTTAGAGAGGTTTAGCCATCCATTCAACTTCCAACCGCGAATCTCAAGAGACGGACTCCGATCTCTGTCACGCCAGTCACAGTCCGTGTGACCCCACCCTTCACCTTCCCCGATATACCGCCATGAAGCTCGTCAGGCTCGTATCCTATCACGATCTTTGGAGGACGAAAAAAAAAGGCTGACTATTTCACCAGATTTTTGATGAAATTGAACAATGAGTCTGTCACGATTGAGCTGAAGAACGGGTCGGTCGTCCAAGGGACGATCACAGGTAATCTCCATCCTTGATTTTGTGCTCACAGATCGTTCATTCCACGGTGGCTCTCCCAGGTGTAGACATGCAGATGAACACCCACTTGAAAACAGTCAAAATGTCTACGCGTAATCGCGAACCAACGCAACTGGACTCGCTTTCAATTCGGGGGAACAACATCCGATATTTCGTCCTCCCGGACGCGTTGCCCCTCGATACACTCCTGGTAGACGACGCACCAAAACCCAAAGGAAAGAAAAAAGACGAGGCTAGGGGCAGGGGACGGGGAGGACGGGGGGGAGGAGGAGATCGCGGTCGCCCTGGCAGAGGAGGCCGTGGCCGAGGAAGGGGTCGAGGGATTTAGAGATAAAATGCCGCATGAGTGTTTTTTCTGTCTCCTGCATAGCACTTGTTTTCTTCTACTTGCTGTTAATCAGATGTACAAATGCTGATATTATTCAAGAACTACACGTACACTCTGTCCACACCACCAGAAAACGCCTCGTGGAATGAAACTTTGGTCGCATCAGGCTGAAGCTGAGGGCACAGGGCCGCAGATTCTTCCTGGACCTGATGATCACATGGACCTCGCATGTTCCCACAGCTACATCCGAACCGACGACGGCCAGCATCAAATCCCGTGGGGTCTCCCGTGCGCCAAGACCGCTTCTGTGGAAGGGAATGCAATGGTTGACTGCCTCTGGCATAAGCACTTGGTATTTCCGACCCTTCAATCGTAAGCAACCCTGCCCGACGCCGGTGAGAGGATCGTTGATCCATTTCGATCCATCGCAAATCTCTCTTAATGTCCAATTGCGATCTGAGGAACGGCGTCCGTCTCCTCGAGATCTCAAGGCCAGGTGGTGGGTCAAAAAAAAGGCTGACTGATGCTGCACTCGTTGCCGACGCTGTACGTGATCTCGGACAGCCGTGATCCTGATGGCATTGATCCTGTAGCAAGCGAACGCGGAGCGGTTGTGGCTCGGAGGCACGAGCAGCTCCCCTCCGACCTGGTGGAGGTTCATCACCAACTCGACAGGGAGAAGTGAACGTCCTCCCCCCCATCCCCTTGCTCGCAGATGGGCTCCGTTGTCCAGAATGGCTGGGATCAGTTGCGTTGACTCTTTTTTTTCTTCTTTCCCTCGTTCCGCGCTTCAGTTTGGCGTTCTGACGTTTGACGTTTGAATTGGAATTGGAATTGGAACAGGCTCACTAACCAGTACATTGCTTCGATTGCGTTCTGTAAGGGTCACATTTCGCACATATGCCGTTCGTCCATCGTCTTGACTGCATCAACCCATCCAGCGTTGCTCTACTACGACTACGTGCTGACCCTTGACCGCGAGTGCCGCCTGTTTTGGTCACGGCGCGGTTTCAAGCAGTGGGGATCGGTCCTGTTTTTTCTCAACCGATATTGTGGAGTTATTGGCCACGCCCCTGTGATAATTCAGACGTTTGTCCAGCCCAACTCTGCCATATACCCCTTTTGCCGCCATCTTCAAATCTACCACCAAATCCTAGCAATTATAATGCAGACGATCGTTGGGTGTACGTCGAGCCGCAAGCATCAGGATATCACGCATTCCAGGAAACTGAACGTACCGCCGAACAGTTACTTTCATCACGAGGACTTATGCCTTGTATGACCGAAGCCGGGTGGTACTCGTTGGGTTGGTCTCTCTGGCTCTTGCTGCCGTTGCGGTCGGTGGTGTGAGTCACTGCCGTTGAAAATCCACTATCCCTCCGCTGAGATGGAGCGAACTGGTCTAGTGTATGGTGTACTTGGGTAAAAAACTCAGTACGGGTCTGGAACTTCCCAAGGAGTCTGTTGGCTGCCCAACGAGTCTCTCGTGGTCCCAGTAAGCCGGTTCGAGTGTTCCTGGTGCCCACCATTTCTTATTTTAAATCCTTAGGGCATGGCGTGGGTATTGTTGTACTGTTAGCCGTTCGTTCTTTGTGCTCATGGCTCTACTCAAGATCTTGCGGTGGCCTGGTTCGGTGTCATGATTTTCGATCTCATCGTGGTCGTAATGACACTCGTGAGGACGATACAGATCAACCGGAGGAGCGGGAAAGAGCACACGCTCACCCGCGTACTGATCCGAGATGGTAAGAGCGTCCCGTAAAACCCATGGAAATGATACTAAACTTGCCGTACAGGTGTCGTGTATTTCGGGTGCACCTTGTTCCGCACGCTCGAGTGTTCCAGTATGTTGAAGAATTATACACAGTGTCATAAGCCTCGCTACGTTATCGAACGTTGTCACATTCTTGGTACGTACCTCGTTGCCCGTCTGTGGGAGCATGGGGCTGATTGTTATGTTGAAGCACGGATCCGTGAGTTATTACCCCGACGATTGCGTTTGGATTTTGACATCGTCGTCAAGGAAATAACGCGCGGTCTTGTAACCACAATAACGAACGTGTGAGCACACCATTTACATCAAGAAAACCACATGGACCGCTGATATTATCGCCAGCCTGGCGTGTGTGTTGGTCTCTCGGCTGATGTTCAATCTTCGGGACCCAAGGGAACACCCCGCTGCCGATGTAACAACTACGATGACCACAACGGCCACGTCTGCCCCAACGTCGACGATGATATTACTACACACGCTGACGAACGTCGAGTATGTCGACGAGCCTGTAATCCACGAGCCTCAGAGCCATCATGGAGGTTCGTTTTCTAAGCCATTTTTGCAGGAACCACGAGCCTCTCTGACCCCGCCTTGGAGTAGATATAGAGATGACGCCAATCGTCGATCACGGCAAGAG
>Ga0307513_10009753_pt1 | contig 12128 bp, 13 predicted proteins | sample 15_EM_MG_FD_202174 | JGI IMG/M metagenome (GOLD analysis project Ga0307513, IMG submission 202174) | Populus trichocarpa ectomycorrhiza microbial communities from riparian zone in the Pacific Northwest, United States - 15_EM | ecosystem: Host-associated > Plants > Roots > Unclassified | place... | reverse complement strand
CGCCTCGCCGAGGAAGGCCCCGTCGGCGATGCGGATGGCCGCCCAGTCCACCCGGTCGGCCTGGGCGGCGCGGGTCGCGAGCCACTCCCGGATCCGGTCCGGTTCGAAGGTCTCCTGCGAGCCGGTGAGCCGGCCCAGCTCCGGGTCGGCCAGCATCACGAGGTAGTCGTCGAGCACCGCCTCGGTGAGCGGTTCCAGGCGTACCCGTGCACCGAGCTGTACCGGTTGGTCGCGGAAGAGATCGGGCGGCATCACGACCTCGACGGTAGCGGACAGGAACTGACCGGAAATCCGAATATCGTCGGGCCATGGCTCTCCTCGGTGACCACCCGCTCAACCCGATCCTCCCGGCCCAGGACGGCGACCGGGCCCGCGCCTTCTACCGCGACGTGCTCGGCCTGGAACTGCTCTCCGGCCCCACGGAGGACCCGATGGCGTTCGGAGCGGCCGGCACAACGATCGTGCTCTCCGAGATGCCGGATCGCGTGCCGCCGCCCTATCCCGTGGTCAGCTTCATGGTGACGGGCATCGAGGAGCTCGTCGACGATCTCGCTGCCGCCGGCGTGGAGTTCCTCCCGCTCGGGACGGGCAGCTTCGCCGGGGTCGAGGGCGTGCCGCAGGGCCGCATCATGGACTTCGGCCCGGTGAAGTCGACGTTCCTGCGCGACTCCGAGGGCAACATCCTGGCCCTCAACCAGTTCGACGCCTGACGAGAGAGCCCGATCAGGCGTCGCCGGCGAGCCGCTGCAGCAGGGCCTGCTTCAGCTCCGGTCGGCTGGCCGCGACCAGCGTGAACAGTGCCTCCCGGGCCAGTCGCTGGGCGTGCGCCGTGCGCAGCAGGGAGGGCCCGCCTCCGGCTGTCACGAGCGCGGCGGCGGCGCGCAGCGCCAGCTCGTTGATAGCGGTGCGGGCTGGGAGCATCGTCGGCGGGTCGGCGAGCGATGCGTCGAGACGTGCGACGACGGCGTCGAGATCGTCCTGGAACCGCTTGGCGACGGGGGAGTCGCCGAGCAGCCGGATGCACCGGCGCACGAGGCCCGTCGGCACGGCGGCGTTGATCCGGCCGCCGAACGTCAGCCCGGCCAGGAAAGCCTTCCGGGGCACCTTCGCGACCACCTTCTCGTCGGGCACGAAGAGGTTCTCCACGCGCAGCATGACCGTCGACGTGGCGTCGGCGGCGACCAGCTCCAGTGGCTGGACGGTCATGCCCGGTTGCTCCTGCGCTGGGACGATCGCGTGCACGACGTCGCCGGTCTCGACGTCGCCCGTGGAAATCTGCAGCACGTGCACGATGCCCCATCCGCTGACGAACGGTGCGATGCCCGACAGCAGCCAGCCGCCGTCGGTGCGTACGGCGGTCATGCGGGGCGGATCGGGCACGACGCCCGCGAAGGCGACACCGCCGCGCACCCGGCCGGCCGCCAGGTCGGCCAGGAGTTCCTCGCGCAGGGCGGCGTTGGGGGAGCCGGCCAGCCCCAGGACGACCCCGTGGTGCTGGATCCAGGTGAAGGTGGTGGCGAGGCAGCCACCGGCCATCGTCTCGACCACGGCCAGGATCTCGGGGAACTGCAGGCCGGGGCCGCCGACCTCGGGGGGAGCGGCGAGGGCGTAGAAGCCGTCGGCGGCCAGCCGGTCCCAGTGGCTGTCGGGGACGGCGCCCGTGCGGTCGACCTCGATGGCGGCGGGGAACAGGAGCTCGTCGGCGAGGATCTGCGCCTGAGCGGACGGTGTACGCATGTGATTAGGTTATCCTTAGATATGGCCGATGTGCCAACAGATATCGATGAAGCGTGGCGGCGGATCGACTGGTCGCGCTCGCAGCGCCAGGTCGTCGTCGGCGGCCGTTCGCTGAACTGTGTCGACATCGGTGCAGGTCCCGATGTGTTCCTGCTCGTCCACGGGTTCGCCGCCTCGTGGCGGTGGTGGCTGCGCATCCTGCCGGCAATGTCCGGGCGCCACCGCGTCATCGCGGTGGACCTGCCCGGCTTCGGCGACTCGGAGACGATCGCGGCGCTCAGCACTGCCACGGTCGCCGATCGGCTCGACGGATTGTGCGCCGAACTGGGCCTCGGCGCCGTCACCGTCGTGGGCCACTCCTTGGGCACGGTGATCGCCTGCGAACTGGCCGTCCGGTGTCCCGAACGAGTGCGCGCGCTCGTGCTCGTCGGTGGCCCGATCCGGTCCGTGTTGGAGCTGTTCCATCACCCGGTGCGCACCTTGCGCCGCCATCCCCAGGTGGCGTCCTTCCTGCTGGAAGCGGCCGCCGGGCCGCTCCCGCTGCCGGCGCCGGTGCGGCGCGCCGTGGCGGCATCCCGCACCGCCCGACGACTGGCGATGGCCCCGTACCTCGCCGATCCGGGCGCGCTGCCGCCGGACCTGGCCGAGCACCTCATGCGCGGTGCCGGCGCCCCGGCGGCGCTGCCCACCCTGCTGGCCGGCCTGCGGGAGAACCCGACCACGCACCACCGGGACATCGACCGTCCCACGCTGGTGATCGGTGGAGCCGACGACATGATCGTCCCGGTGGCCGACCTGACCGAGCACGCCAGGTCGAACCGGGTCGACGAGCTCCTCCTGCTGGACGGCACCGGCCACAGCCCGATGATCGAGCGGCCCCTCGAGGTCGTCCGTGCCGTGCGGCGCTTCCTCGGCTGATCCGGGCCGTGCACACCCCGGCCCGTGGCTAGACGGCCGCCGTGCCGATCAACCCTTCGCGGGTGACCAGCGCCGCCAGCTCGGCCTCACCCAGGCCGGCGGTGCCGGCGGGGCGCATGGGAAGCACCATGTGCCTGCTCTCGGCGCTGGTGTCGTGCACGACGATCTCGGAGTCGTCGGGGAGCGTCAGCCCGAACTCGGCGAGCACCACTCGCGGCTCCCGCACGATGCGCGCCCGGTACGCCTCGCTCTTGTACCAGGACGGCGAGGGCCCCAGCAGCCCGATCGGGTAGCAGGAGCACAGCGTGCACACGAGCACGTTGTGCAGCGTGGGGGTGTTCTCCGCGACGGTGAGCCGCTGTGTCTGCGGCCCCGTGCTCATCGACAGCCCCAGCTCGCCGAGTGCCTGGTTCGCGTCGGCCAGCAGCCGCTCGTGGAACGCGGGATCGACCCACGCGCGGGCCACCACACGGGCGCCGTTCGCCGGCGAGCCGGACAGGATCTGCCCGATGATGCCGTCGAGCTGCGTGTCGTCGGTCAGTCCTGCGCCGATCAGCCGCTCCTCCAGGCGGCGTACCCGGACCGCGACCTCCGAGCTCGAGTGCTCCCCGCTCACGCCACCACCTCCAGGTAGGACTCCCACAACTCCACCTGCACCCAGTGCCCGCCCGGCGGACCCCAGAGCTGCTCGGCGGCGAACCGGACGGTGTACACCGGCTCGATCCGTGGCTCGGCGAACCCCTGCGCGCGCTCGTCGGCGAGCGGCCAGGTGCCCTGCACCTCGACGACCTCGCCCACGTGGCCGCGGGCGTAGCGGGGCACCCGGGTGTGGTGCGCCGGATCCACCGATCGCGCGCGTACCCGGTCACCCGGTGCGAAGCGCGGCCCGGTCATCGGTCGGCCGTCAGCGTCTCGATGGCCACCAGCCACCGCTCGAAGTACGACGCAGCGAGGTACTCGGCCGGCGGCATCCGCTCGATCGCGTCGCGGAACTGGTCGAGGTTGTAGACCCCCTGCCGCAGCATCGCGACGTTGAGCGCGTAGACCCGCGCCTCCCAGTCGGCATGGAACGGTGGCTCGTCCGGTTCGACGACGATCGACCCGAAGCCGAACTGCCCGCCCACGTCGTTGACCCGCGACATGGCTCGCAGCGTAGCGCCGGCGAGCCCGCCGCGGACCGCCTCACATGTTGCGCCGGTACTGCCCGCCCACCTCGAAGAACGCCTCGGTGAGCTGGCCGAGCGAGCAGACGCGGGCCGCGGCCATCAGCTCGTCGAACACGTTGCCCTCGCCCGTTGCGACGTCCTGCAGCCGTCGGATGGCCTCCTTGGCCTCCGTGGCATGCCGGGACTGGAAGTCGGCGAGCCGGTCGAGCTGGCTCTGCTTCTCGTCTTCGGTGGCGCGGGCGAGCTCGATCTCCTGGGGCGACGCGTCCGACTCCGGCTTGGTGAACGTGTTGACGCCGATGATCGGCAGCGTGCCCTCGTGCTTGCGGTGCTCGTAGAGCATCGACTCGTCCTGGATCTTGCCGCGCTGGTAGCCGGTCTCCATGGCGCCGAGCACCCCGCCGCGGGAGGCGATCCGGTCGAACTCGGCCAGCACCGCCTCCTCGACGAGATCGGTCAGCTCGTCGATCACGTAGGAGCCCTGCAGCGGGTTCTCGTTCATCGAGAGGCCCCACTCGCGGTTGATGATCAGCTGGATCGCCATCGCCCGGCGCACCGACTCCTCGGTCGGCGTGGTGACGGCCTCGTCGTAGGCGTTGGTGTGCAACGAGTTCGCGTTGTCGTAGAGCGCGCACAGCGCCTGCAGTGTGGTGCGGATGTCGTTGAAGTTCATCTCCTGCGCGTGCAGCGAGCGCCCGCTCGTCTGCACGTGGTACTTGAGCTTCTGCGAGCGCTCGTTGGCGCCGTAGCGGTCGCGCATCGCGACGGCCCAGATGCGCCGGGCCACCCGCCCGATCACCGAGTACTCCGCGTCCATGCCGTTGGAGAAGAAGAACGACAGGTTGGGGGCGAAGTCGTCGATGTCCATGCCGCGCGCCAGGTACGACTCCACGTAGGTGAAGCCGTTGGAGAGGGTGAACGCGAGCTGGCTGATCGGGTTCGCCCCGGCCTCCGCGATGTGGTAGCCGGAGATCGAGACCGAGTAGAAGTTGCGCACCTTGTGGCGGATGAACCACTCCTGGATGTCGGCCATCATCCGCAGGCTGAACTCGGTGGAGAAGATGCAGGTGTTCTGGCCCTGGTCCTCCTTGAGGATGTCGGCCTGCACCGTGCCGCGCACGTTCGCGAACGTGAACGCCGTCAGCTCCTCGCGCTCGGCCTCGTCGGGCTCGCGGCCCTCCTCCTCGCGGAAGCGGTCGATCGTCTGGTCCACCGCGGTGTTGAGGTAGTAGGCCAGGATCGTCGGCGCCGGGCCGTTGATCGTCATCGAGACCGACGTGGACGGCGAGGTCAGGTCGAACCCGCCGTAGAGCACCTTCATGTCCTCGAGCGACGCGATCGACACACCGGACGTGCCGACCTTGCCGTACACGTCGGGACGGGTGTCGGGATCGCGACCGTAGAGCGTGACCGAGTCGAACGCGGTGGAGAGGCGCTTGGCGTCGGAGTCGTCGGAGAGCACCTTGAACCGGCGGTTGGTGCGGAACGCGTCGCCCTCGCCGGCGAACATGCGGGCCGGGTCCTCTCCCTCCCGCTTGAACGCGAACACGCCTGCCGTGAACGGGAAGCGGCCCGGCAGGTTCTCCTTGCGCAGGAACCGCAGCAGGTCGGCGTCCTCGGTGACGGTCGGCAGCGCGACCCGGCGCACCTTGCTCCCGGAGAGCGTCTCGCGGGTGAGCCGCGTGCGCAGCTCCTTGTCGCGGACCTTCACCACCAGCTCGTCGCCGGAGTAGTCCTTCACGGTCTGCGACCAGCCGTCGAGCAGCTCGGCGTCATCGGCCGGCAGCGCCTTCTCGGCCTTCGCCAGCGCCTCATCGACCGCGTCGCCCACCAGCTCGCGTGCGGTGCGCAGGTGTTGGCGGGTGCGGGCCGCATCGACGGCCTTGTCGGTCGCGTCGTGGTAGCCGCGCACGGAGTCGGCCACGTCGGAGAGGTAGCGGGAGCGCTCCGGCGGGATCACCGCGGCGTGCTCGGAGGAGGTCTTCGTCTCGACCTGCGGGAGCCGGCCCTGCGTCTCCTCGCCCAGCAGCGATCCGCGCAGGTGCTGGTAGAGCGCGGTGACGCCATCGTCGTTGAAGCGGGCCGCGCTGGTGCCGAAGACCGGCATGTCCTCCCAGCTCTGGCCGAACGCGTCGCGGTTGCGCACCAGCTGGCGGCTCACGTCGCGACGGGCGTCCTCGGCGCCGCGGCGTTCGAACTTGTTGATCGCGACGACGTCGGCGAAGTCGAGCATGTCGATCTTCTCGAGCTGCGACGCGGCGCCGAACTCGGGCGTCATCACGTACAGCGAGTGGTCGGCGAACGGGACGATGCCGGCGTCGCCCTGCCCGATGCCCGGCGTCTCCACGATGACCAGGTCGAACCCGGCGGCCTTGAGCACGCCGATGGCGTCGCCCAGTCGTTCGGGGAGGTTGCCGTCGTTGCCGCGGGTGGCCATCGAGCGGAAGAAGACCGAGCCGCCGAGGGAGTTCATGCGGATCCGGTCGCCGAGCAGCGCGCCGCCGCCCTTGCGCCGGGTCGGGTCGACCGCGAGCACGGCGATGCGGAGCTTGTCCTCCTGGTCGAGCCGGAATCGGCGCACCAGCTCGTCGGTGAGTGAGGACTTGCCGGAGCCGCCGGTGCCGGTGATGCCCAGCACGGGCACCTCGCGCTGCGGGGTGAGATCGAGCCCGTCGGGGAGCTTGCCGGCCTCGGCCAGGGTGAGCGCGCGGGCGAGCGTGGCCTGCTCACCGGTGTAGAGGCCGTCGAAGGACTCGGGTGCGGTCGCCGACAGGTCGACGTCGCACTCCCGGATCATGATGTTGATCATCCCGGGGAGGCCGAGCTTCTGGCCGTCCTCGGGGGAGAAGATGCGCGCCACGCCGCGCGACTGGAGCAGCTCGATCTCCTTGGGCACGATCACCCCGCCCCCGCCGCCGTACACCTTGACGTGGCCGGCGCCGCGCTCGCGCAGCAGCTCCACCAGGTAGGTGAAGTACTCGACGTGCCCGCCCTGGTAGGACGAGATGGCGACGCCCTGCACGTCCTCCTGGATGGCGGCGGCCACCACCTCGTCGACGGAGCGGTTGTGGCCGAGGTGGATCACCTCGGCACCCTGGCGCTGCAGGATGCGCCGCATGATGTTGATCGCCGCGTCGTGGCCGTCGAACAGGCTGGCGGCGGTGACGAAGCGGACGGGGTGCACGGGCACGTGGAGCTCGGCCATGCCATTTAGTTTGACGTCCTAGTATCGGACGTGCAAGTGATCCTGCCGCAGGTCACACGGGAGAAGAGGTCAGGCAGCCGCGTCGAGCTCGGCTGGTTCGGCCACCTGGGGGAGCCGCGCTGCCGGCCGGCGGCGCAGGCGCGTGCCGACCGTGTGCACCAGCACTCCGGCCAGCGCGAGCACGAACCCGGCCGCGATGATGGCGACGACCGCGGCGTCCGGGGCGATGATGCCGATCATGAACGACACAGGTGGCCACCACAGCAGCGCACGCAAGGAATCGGGGACCGACCACTCCCGGGCGTCACGCCGCATGGCGAGTTCCTACCCGATCCGGTGCGCCGTCAATCATTCGGGGTAGCAATCGGGACCATGGCGCGCGCGGGTGTGACCCGGCGCTAGCGTGCTCTTGTGGACCACGCCGCACTGCTCACGTCCGAGAACGCCGCGTTCGCCCAGCTCGTCCGCGGTGCGGACCCGGCGCTGCCCATCCCGACCTGTCCGGGATGGACGATCCGCAAGCTCGCCGCGCACATCGCCCGCGGCGACCGCTGGGCCGCCACCATCATCCGCACCCGCGCGGAGGGCCCCGTGGATCCTCGCTCGGTTGCCGGTGGCGAGCAGCCCGACGACCGCGACGCCGAGCAGGCGTGGGTGCAGGGCGGCGCGCAGTCGATCCTCGACGCCATCGCCGAGGTCGGCGGCGACACCCCGGTCTGGACGTTCACCGGCCCCAAGCCGGCGGCCTGGTGGATCCGCCGCCGACTGCACGAGCAGACCGTGCACCGCGCCGACGCCGCGCTCGCCATCGGCGTCCCGCACGAGATCGCGCCGGAGCTCGCCGCCGACGGCGTCTCCGAATGGTTCGGCCTGCTCACCGCCCGCCCGGAGAGCCCGCTGCCGGAGGGCGCATCGCTGCACCTGCACGCCACCGACGACGGGCTCGGCGAGGCCGGTGAGTGGGTGCTGCGCGGCGGCGCCGTCGGGCTGGAGTGGGAGCACGGGCACGCCAAGGCCGACGCCGCCGTCCGCGGCCCGGCGGCGCACCTGCTGCTCGCCACCCTCCGCCGCTCGCAGGACGGGGTGGACGTGGTGGGTGACGAGTCGGTCTGGACGCACTGGCTGGAGCGCACGGGCTTCTGAGCAGCTAGCAGGAGCAGGAGGGACCCCGCGCCCTGCCGTTCAAGGAGGCGATCGTCGAGGGATGGAAGCAGATCCTCCTCGGCGCCGGCGCGCTCGTCATGGCGTTCTCGCTGGGCTACATCGGCATCGCGTACCTGGTCAACTACGGCACGGCCACCCTGGGACTGAGCCGCCCGTCGGTGCTGCTAGGTCGGTTGCGTCCCGGGGGTGGGCCGGCCGCTCATCGTGGTCGCGCGCACCGGCGTCTGCGCCCCGCGACCCGGCTGGCGATAGGTCAGCACGACCGCCGCCGCGACGAAGCTCAGCACGCCGCCGGTGATGTAGGCGCCGTCGAAGCCGAGTCGCTCGATGACGGTCGAGCCGATGCCGATCCCGACGATCGCCGAGGCGAGTTTGGCGCTGTAGACCAGGCCGTAGTTGGTCGCGTTGTTGTTCTCGCCGAAGTAGTCGGGCGTGATGGCCGCGTACATCGGGAAGAACGCCCCGCCGCCCACGCCCGCGAGGACCGCGCAGAGCAGGAACGGGATCTCGGCGTGTGCCTCGCCGGATGCCAGCAGGCCGAACTGGGACAGGCCCTCGATCACCATCACCCAGAGCAGCGCCTGCTTGCGTCCCACGAGATCGGAGAACCAACCGACCGCCGCGCGACCGACACCGTTGACGACGGAGAGCACCCCGGCCGACCCGGCGACGATGAGCGTCGTGAATCCGGCAGATGTGGCAAAAGGTACTTGATAGGCGCTACCGAACAACGACACGCTGCCGATGAGGAAGAGCCCGAACCACAGCAGCGGCAGCATTCCGGTCTTGATCGCCGCGAGCGGACCGAGCTGCGCCGTGGCCGGCGGGTTCTTGGCGAGGCTGCGGTTCTTCGCCGATTGTGCCGCTTCCCGCCAGGCGCGGGGGTCCACCTCCGCCGGCCACCAATCCTTGGGTGGGTCGCGGAAGAAGATGGCGCACGCCAACAGCACGACGAACATGTACAGCGCGATGAGGTCGAGGACCCAGGTGAACGTGACCGGGGTGAAGAAGTAGCTGAAGACGTAGATGAACGGCACGGCGCCGTAGGCGAAGCCGCCGTTGACGAAGCCAGTGCGCGCGCCGCGCTTCTCCGGGTACCACTTCGCGACCATGTTGATGCACGTGGCGTAGACCAGACCGGCGCCCGTGCCGCCGAGCACGGAGTAGCCGATGCACACCACCACCAGGTTGCTGACGTGGGAGATCGTGAGGAAACCGATCGCGGTGAAGCACGCCCCGATCAGCATGGCAGCGCGAGCCGACAGGATGTCCTTCTCGCGCATGCGGCCCGCCGGGAACGCGATGGCGGCCTGGAACACGGCCCAGATCGTGACGATCCAGAAGGCTTCGCCGAGCGTCCAGCCGTGGACCTGCTGCAGCGTCTTGGCCGCCGCACCGTAGCCGTACTCGAAGACGCTGATCCCCATCATCGCGATCCACGGCAGCCACACCATGATGGACCGGGAATGGCCCATCAGGTCCCTCGGTGACTCACCGATCCGATATTTCCGGTCGTTGTCGTCGGTGACGATTCGATAGTTCTCTGGCACGGCGGCTCCTTTGCCGGGAGTGCGGAGAAGGAGGCTGCAGACCACGGGGGACGCGAGCCATACTGTATACCGTATGGAAGTAGTACTCCTGCGATCGACTGTTGTCCAGGCCACAGAACTACTTGTCCTATTTCTCCCGCGCGGCATTCTCGACGCGTGATGTCTGATTAATCCCAAAGATCGGGAGCCCCGGCAGACCGAGTCAGTCGGCCGGCTCCAGCCCGATGTCGACCCGCTCGGGGGTGACCATTCCGAACCGCGCCATGACCTCGCACCCGTCGACGAACGCGCGGAAGTCGTCGACCTCGTCGGGCGAGCCGCACCAGCGGTGGCCCGAGCCGAGGTCGGTGAGCGGGAACTGCAGCTCCACCGAGAGCTGCCAGATCTCGTCGTCGCCCGCGGTCACGAGGAACTGCCGGGTCATGTCGATCGTGAACGACGGCGGGTCGCTCCACGACCACGTTCCCCACTGGAACAGGAGCATGTCGCCGTCGTGGTGGACGGGGGCGATCCCGGTCGCCCGCTCGTCGAGGTACCAACCGGTGACGAGTCCCACCAGCTCACCGAGCCGGATCTCGGGCAGCCGGAGGCCGAGCCGCTCGGCACGGGCTTCCAGCGCGGAATCGGCGTCGGACCACTCCATCGCGCCATCCTGGCGGTGGGTGGCTCAGCTGTTCCGGGCGGCCTCGTCGGTCGCGGCCAGCGAGCCGAGCAGGGCGAGCCCTTCGGCGGCGCGGGTGCCCGGTTGTGCGTGGTAGATGATCAGCAGCTGCCCCGTGGTGCCGGCGAGCGGCAGCTTCTCGAGGCGCAGGTCGAGCTCGCCCACCACCGGGTGCTGCAAGCGGGCGGTGAGCCCGCGAGCTCCCGCACGTCGTGCCTGGCCCAGAGGGTGCGGAAGTCCTCGCTGGCCAGCGACAGCTCGCCGACGAGCTGCACGGTCCGCGGATCGTCGATGTCGGTGCCGATCGACGCGCGGAACGCGGCCAACATGCCCCCGATCGCCTGCTCCCAGTCGAGGTGCAGGTCGCGCGCGTCCTCGTCGAGGAACATCGTGCGCAGGCGGTTCTCGCCCGGCCGGATCGCCGGGTCCAGCGCGGTGGCGAGCGGGTTGACGGCGAGCACGTCGAACATCCGGTTCTCCACGAACGCGGGCAGCCCGATCGCGGCGAGCAGCTGCCGGATCCCGGCCGGCACCGGTTCTCGGCGCGGCCTGCGGGGCGCCGGTCGGGGCGCGGTCAGGCTCAGCAGGTACGCCGTCGCCGTCGCGTCCAGGCCGAGCACGCGTGCGAGCGCCTCCAGCACCTGCGGCGACGGGTTGCGGTCGCGGCCCTGCTCCAGCCGCAGGTAGTAGTCGGCGCTGATGCCGGCGAGCGTCGCGACCTCCTCGCGGCGCAGCCCTGGTGTGCGGCGCGTGCCGGTGGTGCGGATGCCGGCGTCGGCGGGATCGACCAGCTCACGGCGGGCCCGCAGGTACTCGCCCAGCGCGTTCGTCCCGGCCATCCCGCCACTGTACGAGCGGAGCGGGCGTCGATCCTGGTCCCCGCACTCCCAGGATCGACGGGGCGCTGCCGGGCGGCCCGCAGCAGGCGCACGGTGGACGCATGAGCAACTACCTCTTGGGCGATCTGCCCGTCACCCGCGTCGGCTACGGGGCCATGCAGCTGGCCGGGCCGGGCGTGTTCGGCCCGCCGAAGGACCGCGACGAAGCGATCGCCGTCCTGCGCACAGCCGTCGAGCTGGGCATCACCCACATCGACACCGCCGACTTCTACGGCCCGCACGTCACCAACGAGATCATCCGCGAGGCGCTGCACCCGTACCCGGACGAGCTGCACATCGTCACCAAGGTCGGCGCCCGCCGCGACGAGACGGGCGGGTGGCCGCCCGCCCGCACCCCGCCGAGCTGCGCGACCAGGTGCACGACAACCTGCGCAACCTCGGTCTCGACGTGCTCGACGTGGTGAACCTGCGCGTCGGCGGCCTGGATGCGCCCGAGCCCGGCTCGATCGCCGAGCAGTTCGGTGCGCTCGCGGAGCTGCGCGAGCAGGGGCTGATCCGCCACCTCGGCCTCTCCACGGTGAACGCCGAGCAGCTGGCCGAGGCGCAGGCGATCGCACCGGTGGTGTGCGTGCAGAACCTCTACAACCTCGCCCGCCGCAGCGACGACGCGCTCGTCGAGCTGACCGCGGCGCAGGGCATCGCCTTCGTGCCGTACTTCCCGCTGGGCGGGTTCTCACCCCTGCAGTCGGCGGAGCTGAACACCGTCGCGGACCGGCTCGGTGCCACCCCGATGGCCGTCGCGCTCGCGTGGCTGCTGCAGCGCTCGCCGAACATCCTGCTGATCCCGGGCACCTCGTCCGTCGCGCACCTGCGGGAGAACGTGGCCGG
>Ga0307513_10009752_pt1 | contig 12128 bp, 15 predicted proteins | sample 15_EM_MG_FD_202174 | JGI IMG/M metagenome (GOLD analysis project Ga0307513, IMG submission 202174) | Populus trichocarpa ectomycorrhiza microbial communities from riparian zone in the Pacific Northwest, United States - 15_EM | ecosystem: Host-associated > Plants > Roots > Unclassified | place... | reverse complement strand
AGCTTTTACCATTGAAATCCACCTTTATATTTGGTTTAGTTGTTAAAATTGTTGTTCCTCAATAATTTTCACGCTTCTCTTAACATTATCATGTGCATTTGGTAGTTCTTCCATTGTAATACCTTTTTGTTGAAGGCTTGTGGGGTAAGAACTTGAGGGTTCTCATATTCATGGCGAGAACTTTGGGAGATTTATATGAGATTCAATTAAGTTTATGGTTTATATAAGAACGTTTGGGAACGTAGTGCAAACTGCGTTCTCCAAAAATTCAAATTTTTTGTATGTTTTGAATCGTTTTGATGCACTGATCTCAAAAATAATTTTTTAAAAATAAAAAAACATCATTTTGATGCATTTCAGCACGAAAAACACTTTAAAAAGCAACCACAACCACACTCCCAAACAGGTAAGTTTGCGGGGAGAGATAGTGAATTTTGAAAAAAAACAAATAAGAGTGTGGATGTGCTTTTTCTCTTCTCATATATTATATATAAAAATAATTTTATATTAAAAACATGATAAAGAAACCTATAGTGTTATTAAATCCCATGCAGTGGCTTAGAAACCTAAAATAGACTGGATTCTTGGATGAATTTTCTAAGACTTAGCCCTTCTAAACCAATTAGATCTGTTTGGAATTCACGCAGCAGCAGCCACCACTGCAGCGTCCATGTCTCTCACCTATGACCTAACCAACACACCAGTCAAGCCACTGCCCCTCCTCTCTTTCCAACCAGTAGCTCCTCACAAATAGCAGCTCCACCATCACCAACATTACCGCTAAAACATACCAGTAGCCTTAGCCACCAAAACATCACCACGCAACCTTCCTTCTCCACCAAACTCAGCCGCCAGTCATCACAGACAACCCAGAGACCTCTACTAAACGTTTGAAAAGGGTTGGAAATACTGGTACGAATACGGACTGTCTTTAATTACCTTGTTTTGGTGTCTTAGCATAATGATTTGACGTGTTTTTAGTGTGATGGAGCAACGGGAGAATAATCTTCCACTGGATTTATTAATGGAAATTGAAAAGCGTCTGATCTTGTACGTGGACAAAGTTTGAATTTCTTGTGTTTGCAGGTCATGGAGATACGCCCGTGCCAAAGCTGTCAGACCACAAACAACTCCAACTTGCTACTCTGTTGTTACTACTATGCAGTAAATCAGCATACGCATTGTTGAACATATATACTAGACAGCAAGACTTATCACCATGAATTACACAAGACTCAAGGGCTGTTGTTCCGAGGTTCATCTAGAGTTTATAGCTTCGGTTCAAGTTCAACGTAGAACATGCAAATTCTTTGTATTTAAATTCCTTCGCAAGTAAAGGAATTGGCGTAGAGTGACTGATATGGGTGATAATGTGTTGTTTATAGGCTTTAATATATATTATTGTCTCAAAATCTTCCCGTGATTTCCATGGATTAAAAAGTAATATAACGCCAATGTTGATCACCATTAATTGCGGCATCAAAGGAGGCATTCGCCTTGTTATATATGTAATTTATTATTTTTATTACAAGTTACAACTACATGTTTCTCTTTTTATGTTTTATTTTAATGTGGGTGTTCGGACCAACTTGCGCGCACCTCGATTAAATTAAAATTAAAATTGTGTTAATTTCTTTTGTTTTATTAGGATAGGATGTTGTGGCTCTTTTGTGTTGATTTTCTCTTTTAAATTAAAATTTATTCATGTGAATAATTAAGCCATGCACACTTCAACTAGCCTTTTGCTTTCACACACCCAAGTTATTTGTTCAAAGTTTTTTTTTTTTTGGAAAGGTATTTGAACCTGAAATTCAACACTTGATTGTCCGACCCTCGTTGCACGTATTGATTGGATTCAATTACAAAAACCTGAGATGCATGTTTGCTTAGATGGAGCGTCTTTTCTATGCAAAATGTTAGTTCTAAAATAATGACACTTCATTGATACTTTAACAAAGCGAAAAAAGATACGGGAAAATATTTTTCAGATTTTCTTTGTTTATTTTTTTGAAGTATTTTTAAAAAATATTTTATGGTGTTTGTTTTCCTTTAAACATTTTACGGAAAAATTAGTGAATATAAAATATTTTATAGTCAACTTTCAAACTTATTTCATTTACTGAAAAATATTTTCAACTTATGAAGTTCCATAAAATATTTTATGAATAGTAATCAACTTCTAATAACATCCAATTATTTCAATCATCACCTTTATTTCACCACCACCGCCACCTCCTCCTTTTTCAAAATTTCACTACCATTATCATCTTCTCCTTTTCTGCCACCTCTTTCACCATCATCGTCATCTCCCACCACCTCATCCTCTTTTGCCACCACCATGACCACCTCACCATCATCTCTTCCATCTCACCACCGCCGCCACCACTACCAAATATCGCGTGTAAGTTGGAGAGTGTTGAAAGTAAACCAAATTCTGGTTCTGAAAAACAGAGAAACTAGCCTACCGGTTGAAAACCGGTCAACCGACTAGAATAAATTGAATCAGTCGACCAGTTCAGAAATGGTCGATCGATTCAATCAGCAGAATATAATTCTTGTTTAGATTAGGATTTTCTTATATTAGTTTAGTTCATTAATTGTCTAGGATTTTATACCTATAACAACTTGTAATTTAGCATTATGAAGAAGCAGCACAAAAGAGAGAGAATAGCTAAGAGAGAAACAATTAATAAAAGTATTTCTTCCTCAATCTTCTTCTTATTCTTAAGTTTTTTACTTTGTATTACTGTTTTTGATCTTCTACCACACCCATCCTTCTTCTAACAAGTGATATCAGAGCTTAGGTTTGATTATTTAACATGGTCAATCCAAACTTCCCACTTCAATGTCCTAGGTTGATAAATGACAACCATAAAACTTGGTGTGTTCAAGTAAAAGCTTGGCTAAGTTCCCAAGATGTATAAGAGATTGTTGAAAAAAGCTTTGATGAGCCTATAGATGGAGCAACATTGACTTCATCCACCAAGTTTTAATTAACAAAAGACATGAAGAAATAATCAAACCTAGGAAGCTTTTTTCAATCAAAGATCTCATAGGAAAATTACAAGCCCATGAGAAAAGAGTCAATGAGATTCAAGAGGATGTGAGTGCACAAACACTTTTTTCAAAGCAGGATGGTTCTAGATATTTTCAAGGGGGTAAAGGATATGGACAAAGCAAAGAAAGAGGCAGATTTGGAAGAAAAGGTCGTGGCAGCCTCAATAGGTCATCCATTCGACAATATGAAGCAAACCAATTGACCGGTTACACTAATAGTAGCAATCTGAAATCCAAGTTTGACAAATCAAAAGTTAAATGCTATAATTTTTAAAAGATAGGTCATTATGCTAGGGATTATTGGAGTCTAACTAAGAGGGTTGAGTAGAATGCAAATCTAGTGATAGAATAGGAGAAGGAAGCTACCCTATTATTAGTGTATGATAGAGAATGCAAGACAAAAAGAACATATGGTATCTAGATAATGGAGCCAGTAACCACATATGTGGAGACAAAGACAAGTTCATAGAGTTTTATGAAGCAATTAAAGGTAATGTCACCTTTGCAGGTCATTCAAAAGTTTCCATCAAAGAAAAATATATGATTTTGATTAAATTGAAAGATGGAAGTCATCAATTTATTGGTGATGTCTATTATATACCAACAGTGAAAAGTAACATATCGAGCTTAGGACAATTATTAAAGAAAAAGTATGAGATCAAAATGAAAGATCGTATTTTAACATTACTTGACATTAAAAAAGCTATGATTGCAAAGGTAGACATGACAAAGAATAAAATGTTATTGCTAAACATAGAGACAGATGTGTCTCAATGCCTAAATGCATGTGTGAAGGATGAGACTTGGGCATGTAAACTTTGATAGTTTGAAGATAATGACATAAAAAGAGACGTTGAAGGGTCTACCATCCATTATACATCCAAATCAGTTGTGTAAAAGATGTTTAGTGAGCAATCAATTTTATAAGAGCTTTCTGAATGAGTCTACATCAAGAGTAAGTCAACCCCTATAAGAAAAACATGTCGATGTTTGTGGTCCTATCAAACCATGTTTGTTTGGTAAAAATCTGTATTTTCTACTTTTTATTAATGATTATAGTAAAAAAAACTTGGGTATACTTTTTAAAACAAAATTCTAAAGTTTTTAATTATTTTAAGAAGTTTAAGGCATTAGTTGAAAAAGAAAGTGGTTATTCTATAAAATCATTAAAGACAATAGAGAGTGAATGTTGTTCTAATGATTTTAATGAGTTTTATGAATATTATGGTATAAAAAAACTTCTAACAATGCCTAGATCCCCACAACAAAATGACATGGTGGAGAGAAAGAATAGAAGTTTCCTCAACATGGCAAAAAGCATGCTTAAAACCAAGAAGATGCCTAAGGAGTTTTGGGCTGAAGTTGTAGATTGTGCTATCTAGTTGTCAAATAGGTGTCCTACTAAAGGCTTGAATGGCATGACTCCACAAGAAGCATAGAGTGGAAGAAAGCCAAGTTTCTCACTTGAAAGTTTTTCAGAGCATTGGTTATATGCATGTAGATGATCAAGTAAGGACAAAGCTAAATAACAAGAGCAAAAAGATTATCTTTATGGGCTATGATCAAAATTCCAAATGATACAAGCTTTACAACCCTAATAAAGAAAAGATGATGATTGGTAGAGTTGTTGAGTTCAATGAAGAAGGAGCATAAGATTGGAAGGTAGATGATGGTAAGAAATATGACTTTCTACCGATTTTTAATGAAGAGGATGAAAAATATAAAGATCATTAAAAACTTAAGTTACACCTCCACAAACATCAATGAGCTCAACTTCTCCTTTTTTTTCCTGCTAATTTAAGCTTAAATAGTGACACTCTATCAAGTCCTCCAAGAAAGATGGGAAGCCTTGATGACTTATATGAGACAACTAATCATATTGATGATGATGTAACATTATATTGTCACCTTGCTACATGGTATCTTATAATGTTTGAAGAAGCAATAAAGGATGCAAAATGGAGAGTTGCTATAAATGAGATTACATCAACTAAGAAGAATGACATATGGAGATTGGTTCCTATACCAAATAGAAAAAAACTAATAGGTGTCAAATGGATCTACAAAGAAAAGAGAAATACCAATGGAGAGATACAAGACAAAGTTAGTGGCAAAAGACTATAGTCAAAAGCATGGGCTTAACTATGATGAAGTATTTGCTCCAGTTGCTAGATTAGAGACAATTTGATTAATCATTATCACCGTTGTCCAACATAGATGGAGAATCTATCAAATCAGTCATTCCTAATGGTTTTCTTGAAAAAAGGGTCTTCATTGAGTAATTTGTGGGATATGAAGTGAAAGGACATGAAAACAAGGTATTCAAGTTGAACAAAGCCTTGAATGGATTGAAGCAAGCACCAAGGGCTTGGTATAGTCGCATTGATGACTATATCTTAAAGAATGGATTTGTTAAATACCCTCATGAATATGTTATTTATGTAAAGATCAAAAAGAGTTGTAATACTTTTATTTTATGTTTGTATGTGAATGATTTGATCTTTACAGAAAATAATCCAAAGATATTTGGAAACTTCAAGTACAAAATAATCAAGAAGTTTGAGATGATGAATATTGATCTCATGTCCTACTAGTTAGGGATTGAGTTTAAACAAAAAGAAGATAGAATCTTTATGAATCAAGAGAAGTTTGTAAAGGATGTTCTCAAAAAGTTCATGATAGAGGATTGTGCAAGAGTAAATACTCTGGTTGAGTGTGGAGTAAAGATGTCAAAGAATGCTGAAGGAGAAAAGATAAACTCTACAACATTTAAGAGCTTAGTTGGGAGTTTAAGATATTTGATATGCACTCGTCTAAATATTCTTTTTGGAGTAGAACTTGTGAATAAATTTACGGGGACACTAATCATGACACACTTCAAAACATTGAAGCGAATTCTTCAACATATCAAAGGTACTGCTCATTTTGGCTTGTTCTATGGATATTCTAATAGCTTTGAACTTGTGGGTTATAGTGATAGTGATTAGGCTGGAGATATGAATGATAGAAATAACACTACGAGTTTTGTTTTCTACATAGAAGACAACATTCACATGGAGTTCAAAGAAGCAATATATAGTCACTTTATCAACATGTGAAGTTAAATATGTAGTTATTACATCATATGTTTGTCATTCCATATGACTAAAGAGATTATTAAAGGAATTGCGAATGCCACAAGTGAAGCTTGCTGAAATTTATATGGACAACTCATTAGTCATTGCATTAGCAAAGAATCTAGTATTTCATAATAGAAGTAAGCATATTGACACAAGATTTCACTACCTACGAGATTGCATTGCAAACAAGAAAATTAAAGTCAAGTATGTGAAGACACAAGACCAAGTTGTGAATACATTCACAAAACCACGCAAACATGATGTTTTTTATCAAGATGAGAAATGTGTTAGGAGTTATGAATAAATCAAGTTTAAGTAGAGGTGTTGAAAGTAAACCAGATTTCGGTTCTGAAAAACAGAGTAACCGATCTACCGATTGAGAACTGGGCTACCTGCTGGAATAAGTTGAATTGGTCGACCGGTTTAGTCGGCAGAATACAATTCATGTTCAAATTAGGATTTCCTTGTATTATTTTAACTCCTTAATTATCTAAGACTTTATACCTATAAAAGGCTTGTAATTCAACATTATGAAACAACACAAAAGAAAGAGAATAACTTAGAAAACTTAGAGAAAAACACTTAATAAAAAAATATCTTTCTTTCAATATTCTTCTTGTTTTTAAATTTTTAACTTTACATTAGTGTTTTTAATATTCTACCACACTCGTCCTTCTTCCAGGAGAGATCTCAAATATTTGAGTAAAATCATATGGATGGCTGTTAGGGCGCGCCATAGGATTCACGTGATCTATAATAAAGTTACAAAAACCTCGTTTCTTCCCGTTGTATTGGGTGGGAAGTGAGCAGGTGATGAGTGCTGATGGGTGTCCTTTTTCATTGCTCGGTTGTGATAGTAGCTTCTTCATGTGATAAAAGATGGAGCACACCATGGTGTAAGAGGTAACTGTACATGCTTCTATGTCTATTGTCCTAGATGGCGGAAGGGACCCATGACCGCTTTGCACATTAGCGACGAGCATTCTGCGATTTTTGCTCACTAATCATGTTTCTGTATCATACAGAGAAGTCGCTCCATTTCTCCTCGCTGGCACACGAGCCGTTCTCTAACTCCAAGACGTCGTAAAAGTCATTCTCTTCAACTCCAAGGTGTTATAAGAGGCAAAGAATTAGGAGTTCCTCAGTGTCTCCTACTCGTAAGCCTTCTAGTCCAAGTCTTGGGTTAGTGGAGTGCAAAATTCTTAGTGAAAAAATGAGAACAGAGGAGGAGGAGGAGGAGGAGGAGGAGAGGTATATCGACTATCATGCATCTTGGCTCTGTCTATCATCAAGTTTCTATTACCATTCCTAAGTTTCAGCACTCTAAACTTATCATTTGAACTTTTGGCATATTCATGCAAGTTTTTTCAGATTGCTTTATTGATTGCATATACGTTGTTATATTTGATCTGGAGATAGAAAATGTTAGTCTATTAGGCATATATGTGTTGCTTAATGAATCAGAGAAGTTGTACCGTATCCACGAGGCCAAATTGTAACTTAATGCCATCTAATTGAGAGATTCCAGCTCTGTGCAGCCTGGTCCATGGAAGTCAAAGAAAATGACCGGGAGATATCTTAACCAGTGGTCTGCATGAAACATGAAATTCTACATCTTCAATTGCATTAGTCCGAGTGTTTGTGTTACAGGAAAGAAATGAAAACAAATTACCAACATGAAATTCTTTGGATTTTCCTTTATTGTGTGATAAAGAAATTGATATTAATTTTTTTTTCACAGATAAAAAATAATGATTGCACAGATGCCAAACGAACAATTTATTTGTGAAAAACAAAGAAACAAATATGCTGCCAGTGGTAGAAGCAGTGAACAAAAGGAACAAGAAATTCTAGCTTAATTCTGTGCGCTCCTACCTGCATAACTTCACAAATAATATGATTTCTGCAATGAAGCAAGCATTGACCGAAATAAGTGCATAAAAAAGAGTAAATAAATAAAATAGGAAAGGGAAACCTTTGCCAGAACATCTATGGTAATTAATAAACAGGAGGAATGCAAGACCAAGCTCTTGGCAATTTCATGGTTGCTGAGGGAAAACTTTGTGCAAGAAATTGATAAAACGTTTTGCGTACAATTTGGGCTCAACAATAGAAATCGACTGAGGGTCAAATTTTAATGATTTGCATGCATGCTCAACTTTCTTTTTCACTTTGTATTCCTGTAGTATATCAATTACGCCCATGTAGAGAACAACATCATAAACCTCGAAAAGTTCAATCTCTGCAGAATCAACCTCGTCCTGCATAAGCTTGTGGCTAGCCTGCGCTGGCATGTTCACTCCGAGCTGCACCCGCAACCTAATCATATGGCAGTTGATCAACAATTACCTTAACTACTGTTTGATATGTAAGTGAATGTAGCAACTCACAGCATCTGGAAACGTCATAAACTAAGCACAGCTGAAATTTTCATGTTGAGATCGCTCGAATATAAATATACAGGAGTTTAAATAGATCTACGAGGGCTTCCTTGGATTCGTTCCTAGGGGTTGGGGACCATATCAAAGAAAGTTGATACCGGTGATTTGAAAGACAAGCCAAACTGGTCAAGGTTTAAGAAAAAAATGAAATAAGTCAGAGGAAGAATGTGGGTTTGAGAAAGGGAGGAAGGAAGAACCATATGCAGAGTTAAATGGTGAAACCAAATATCAGCAGTCTAACTTCAGAATCAGAGTATTCAAATACTGTTTGGCATGAACTGATAGAAAAAAAAAGGGGGGATGCTCAACAAAAATATGTTCTATGAGCATAAATCATCAGTCCAACCTCATTCTTTTGCTGAAAATGACTTCAAATTTCAGCTTAATTTTCAAGTTAATTATTTATATATGGTGTGATAATATCTAACACTGGGATTTCCCAGCCAAATATGTTTGGGAAATTCTCAGAGGATTTTGCTTATGTTGGTGCTGGTTATATTAGATTCTATATGGATATTGACTTATAGGATCCCCTTCATAATACCAGGCATGTTCGGCCAGGTGGTATTAGCAATTGTCACCCTTAGCATCAGAAAACCTCCTTCTAGTGGCATTAAAAAGTTGGAATAAGAAAAGGTACCTTCCAGTGCCAGGCAGCAAGAGATCCACCTCCTTCTCACCAACAGAATTTGCTTTCAATGTATCTCCTCTGATGTGAGATCCTGGTGTAGTGCTCACTGAGCTAGGTTCATGGGTTACTAGGAGAAGGCCTTTCGGAGGAATCACAAGCGGCCCTTGTGAGTTTATACCTGGTGGATGCAAAAATGAGGTGCCATATACTGAATAAACATGACCACATGCGCAGACACTGTAAGAAAGAAGATAGGTGACATTCCTCCTAACTAGAATATGCATAGTTTGTTGCCACAGTGATGTTGGTATGAAATTGTTGTTAATTGATTTCAAATCTTGAAACTACCAGATAGCCCTAGCCCTAATCTAATTTAAAATGATATAAAGGATACACACCAAGACTACATGAATTGTTTAACTGGAACTGATATATTTATCTAATAGAGCATTTTTAAAAGGCATACCCAAATTCACCATCCCTAAAGACACCGCTAAAAGTTCACTTTCCAATCCATGTAGAGGAGTCAACAAGAGGATGAAGGCCTGGCTAACCAGGGTAACCCTTGTGAAATTTCTCACTTACGGACCTATTATCCCAGTCTGAACACTCATGCTTGCTTTTCCAAACTAACTGCCATCAGCTTGATTTACTGGAAGCATTTTTGCCACCACTAATCAAAGCAGCTTAACTGCAAAATATAACCCAGCAAGTTTTGAGCCATGTCACCCCTCGAAAAGTATAACCTCAAAACTTTAGCAATATCCACTCCTCTCTGAATGAGTTTCAGTGTAAGAACCAAACCATAAACTTAAGAATTCATGTCAAGATCATTTTTCTCATCCTCACTTTCTAGATATTGCAGATCCCTAAACCATCTTGCATAAACTTTGTTGGAGTCTCCCAATACTTTCCACAACATATGCTGCAGATGACTCCGTTTTTTACTTTATTATGGTGAAACTGTACAGTTAAAGTTATCGTGAATTCAGAAATACATCTAGCAAAGGAGATCTGATACTCACTGCACAATTTAACTCTTAAATGAACCATTAGAAACTACTGAAAAAATCAAGAGGTGATTAGAACGTAAAATTCAGTTAGGTACCTAACTAAAAAAAGATGTTTGTGTTGGGAGGATACCTACCATCAGAAGTAGCCAAAGTAGCATGATTTTGCATTGTAGCAGGAGGTTCTAAGATGGCTCTCAACTGTTCTGGTGCTCTAAAATGTATTCCCAATAGAAGACTATAATCAATTATCTGTTGAGATTCTAAAAAACTGCAGTCCAAAGAGAGTTGCCTGCACAGGAGGAAAATATTTCTACGAACAATTAGAAGGTAGGAGACTTGATCAGACAATCAATAACTACTAAAGAATGATATTCTTATGGATTCTTTCTGAAAGAGATACAACCTGTAGTACAAACAAACATTTTCTGAAGAGAACTAATATTCACACATAATCACCGAACTTCATGATGAGAATGCCACAAAAAATGAATACATGAAGAAGCATACTTCTTCCATTTTTATCTCAATCTAAATATAGCGATTGACTCGGTGAAAAAGAAAGATTGTGTTGGGGAATATCCTTCCACCTAGGTTGCAGTTGGGATCATGCTGTTCCCCATATTTGGTGCTTTGTCTGGGTACACTACAAAATCCTACAGTAAACAAATCAATGTCGAGAAAGGCAAGAACAGAAAGCAGTGCTGTGGATGCTTGACTCTGAACATCTATCTTTGAAGGCAAGAAATGCTTTTCAATGACTTCCAGTGATATTTGTAGCAATTATGTCATTAACTAGGAGACACAAGGACATCTTTGTGTCTGATAAAAAAAGTGTGCCATAATGTAATGGAGTTTAATGTCCAAATAGTGTAGATTCGACAACACTTTCTGACCTTGAATTATGCAGCTCAAATATTTCAAAATCTACACATGAAAGATGGGGAGAATAATGAAGATTTTAAGTTTGTTTTTCCCGCAAACATTCTTTACGTTACCCAGTCTTATTTTTCCAGTAACTTGTTTTTGTCTTTTTTATGAAAAAATTTTAAAGAAAAAATTAGTTCTGCAGGTGAAAGGACAAAAAAAAAGCAAAAGCAAATGATTGCACTGTATTGAACAATCAATGGAAAAGGAAAGCAAATTTAACAACGAAGAGTTCACATGGTGCAACATCTTAACCCAAAGGTAGAGATAAGAATACAAATGATGTCATGGACAGTTGTGTTAGTAAACAAAAAGCCACTGATTAATTAACAAAACAACTTCATCAATTGAGTAGTTACTAAACCTCGGCCACTACAGGATATTGTAATCTTATTCTACGCATACAACAGAGCATAAACTAGATCCTTTGATATCTACCATTGGGTGTGATACCATTAGACTGTTACAGGTTGCATATGGATAATAGAAAATCAAAAGAACTTACTTGAAAAGAGATTCGCGCAACAACTTATCCATATGAAACTCGTATGCTAGATCAAGATCTTTTAATGTGGTATTTTCTCCAACCTTGTCTTTATCTGTGTATCTCCCTTGAGTTGACCCCTTCAGGTCATAGCGACCATGAATTCTTAATTCTGTGCAAAACATATTTCCCATGACTACAAAGCGTACCTATAAAGAATAGGAAACCCAAAATCCTCACTAAACACAAGTGACATGAATGGAAGTGACATGAATGGAAGAAAGTAATATATGGGCGTATGAAAGCTGCAGATACCTTTTTCCCACCTCTCAATGTTATTCGGTGGACCCCAAAAATTTTTGTGATGAGAGTATTTTCATGCTTCCCTACATGAATGTAATATTTTGGAAGCATCTTAAGAAGGGTCTGCACAGACGAAGAAGAACATACACTCATTTA
>Ga0307513_10009751_pt1 | contig 12128 bp, 11 predicted proteins | sample 15_EM_MG_FD_202174 | JGI IMG/M metagenome (GOLD analysis project Ga0307513, IMG submission 202174) | Populus trichocarpa ectomycorrhiza microbial communities from riparian zone in the Pacific Northwest, United States - 15_EM | ecosystem: Host-associated > Plants > Roots > Unclassified | place... | reverse complement strand
TACACGATCAGCCTTGACCTGAGATTGTCATCTCCGAACCCTCACGCTAAACGAGTGTTATCGTTTAGGACCTTCCTGTCGTTGTGTGCCTTGGACTAACGTCCAGTGCCAAGACCCCGTTACACTGGGTTGGTTATACTCGTTTGAAAATGCTTCAAAATGAGGTTCACACTTATCCCTTGATACACTATAGAACTCGGATTCTTGCTAGCGTCCAAGGTCTGTGCAATCATGGGTATACACTGGAATTATGCTATCCCCTTTTGGACTCCAAATAACTCTAAGATGAGCTGCACTGTTTACTATAGCTCAGGTTGAGATAGTCAATTTAGGATTGCAAGGACAGGATTTTGCTCGTTGGATCACATATCTGAATAAACATATCTTATGGTTTCCAGAGGATTGGATCATGAAGAATCGAGCAAGATAAAAGATAAAAGTGACGCTTGGCGTTTCAAAGAGGCCTTCTATTTCACCCTGCTAATTCTAAAAAAGGGTACTAAAAACATTGAAATCTAAGACTTTGGGGTAAGATATAGGAAAGCGGAATAACAGCGCAGACAAAATTAATAAAGGTATTAGTAGATAGATAGAAATGAAAGCAAAACAAAGAAAAACCCCCATGAAACAAAAGAACTGCTACCCGAAGGCCCAAAGAAGACACAGTTCGGCACAAACGAATCTTAGGAACCCAGAAATTGGTAGAAAGGAGAGCAAGAACTAAGCATGAAGAAACCCATGAGACAAAGAAAAATCCTCCCAAAGCTCAAAGAATACCCTGCCGGGCACAATCAAGCCCCAGAAACCCCCCTCTCCCTGTAACAACCCTGTAGAGAGTTAGCTACAGTGGACTAAACTCACGCTCATATGGTATACCAAGGGGTACCTAGATTGGGATAGACCAGCATACTTAGTATACTAACGGTAGACATGAGTTGGTAGATGTGTCTACAAAGGGACTTGGTGACATTGGGTTAGACAGGGTAACCTTTGGAGAACATGTTCGCGTCAAGTTATAGAAACATAGTAAACGTTGCACGGGTCACCGGGGCAACATTATATGTGGTTGCGCGGACTCTCGAAGGGAATAAAGGCATAACAGGGTGAAGTTACCCTACCTTGGAAACATGATTACCCTACCTTGGGGACCCAGTTACCCTACTGAGGTACCCTAGTTACCCTATCTTCAGCAAAAAAGTCTTTTGCGCACTTAGGGGGAAGTTATCCCACTATAGTGTGGCTCGGAGATGTTCATAGGGCCGCTTCGTAGGGCACGAAGCGGTGTAATGACGGAGGAGGAGTGGTCCGAACCTCTTGTAACTTTCAGGGGATATTCCTAACACTCCACTGCAGCCCCAGCGTTGGTACGGCGCGATAGGACGGTATGGCTGTGTACTTGTGTGTTTCCTAGTAAAGTGAGATTCATAGGAACACTCCCACAACACCGTATGAGTTGTGGCCGTCCAACCGACCAGAAGCTGTTCGCAGGATATATAAGGGGTGTAAGGGTGACTGCCTCCTGGGGCGCCACCTGGATAACACCTGGGAACCACCTACAGGTGTACTTTGCCCTCTGGGTAGTTGTATGGTTAACAGTAGAGGGCTTGGGGCTGACTAGGGAAGCTGCAAGGCTTCTAGGACAACCACCCCAAAGCCAGTCCCAGGCTACCCCGTGAACTGTAGCATTACCATGGGTTATTAGTGGACTCTAGAGGTGTGAGTCTTGTCAGGATTTAAGAAGGTCCCGCATGGTTGGCTGTGGGTAGCACCCATGCAGTCAATCCGGAAGAGAATTCTTATCCCAAGAGCATACAGGTCCGTTTAGAATCTTAGTATAGGCAACTAGATTTGCCGATGGACTGCGTAGCTTGTATAGACGAAACTGCCGCTGGGCCGGTGAGTCCGAATGGATATTATCTCTACAGTGGGCATGTCGGTCGGCCACTGACATGCTACCGATAGGAAAGGGCTTTCGCTCAAGCAGATGTAGTTGGCGAGACATCACTCGGAGTAGGTCCTACTTGTTGAGATAGTTAATATCGGAGCGGTCTGACTGCCTCTGAGTGTTAGCCCACTCTAGGCAGGTGAGTTGAACAGCCCTTAGCTGAGCAGGGTGCTCGCGAAAGGTCAGAATGGTTGACAGGTGTCTTCTCGCTTTATATTTTTCTACTTAACTAAAGCGAGAGACAACCTATTCTGATAACCAACGATTCTCAAGAGAACTTATTTAGGGAAGCTTTCAGGCTTAACGATATTAACTTTTACCGCTTGATTCTACTGGGAATTATCTTTATCTTTATTTGATGCTTACTTCTACTTTGAGTCTTCGGTGCGGTCATAATCTTGGGGTCCGTCTTCCTACACAGTGCCCCCGTTACACTCCCGAACCAACCAACCAATGGATAGCAATGAAAACAAAACCCAAGAAAGTCATGAGACAAAAAACAAAGCAGCTGAAAGCGCAAAGACCACCCAGCTCATCCCAAACAAAGTCCTAGAACCACTCCCAACTCCAACTCGATCTAAGGCACCACACACCCTGTGGGTGGGATACCCTTAGGAAGAGGCAAATTTTGGACATATTGTCCTATGTAATAGCTCATATAGGCTGCTCCCTGCCTAATACGAGTGCAGGAAATCAGCTCTCGCACAAGGTTCTGAAATCTAGTGACCTTGCGATCGTTGCTCTGAATCCTCCTCTGCCAGCCCGTACTAGACCTGGGAAACATCCTCCGCCGCTTCGCCGGACGCCCAGCATCGTCCTGCACATCAGAGTCAGAATCTTGCACAGTGTAGAACTCTGCAACATCGAATTGTCCGGGGTCAAAATAGCCCCTTTTTTGCACCGCAGGAGGCGTATTGGGACGAACAGGGTCTCCCTCCACAAGAGGGGCAACAGCTGCTTGGTGGAGGAAGCAAGCAACAGGAAGGGTGGTGCACCGGGAGAGACGAAGCCAGGCATTAACTTGGTTGTCATCGATTAGTTTGATCTGGTCGGCAGCATTGGGAGTGACATTCATACACTGAATGTGACTAAGAATACTGATATACTGGCGGGAACATTCGCCGTCCTTCATGTACCGACAAGCAGCTTCGCCAAGCTCCTGCAAAGTCTAGTGCCGGAGAATCGCCAGCCAACTCGTGTTTGGTGTTGCATTCCCATGCATCACCCATGGGCGCTGGTGAGCCTGCCCTGGATTGGCATCTGAAGTCTCAATAAATTTTATTCACACCGGTTTCTCCTCGTGAAGGGTCGGTTTGGGACGAGCACCGGCCCTTTCACCCCTTGATCCCGATCCTGCCCCATTGCCAGCACTCAGCTTACTCCTCGTGCTCATTATCCGAATTTAATTGCGCATTTCGACGAGACTCCCCAGTCTTCTTCTGCACGTCAAGGATGAGGGAATCAAGGGCGATGTGGAAGGCCTCATATGGGCCGTTGCGGGGTGAGTTGAATTTGGCTTGGAAGCCTTGGAGAGTAGTGTGTCCGATGGCCTCCGTGCTGATGTGACCCCACAAAGTGTCACCGGCCTGCCTACAAGAGAGGATGGTCCTCTCCTAACACTTCTGGAGAATGAATTGCCGAATGGCGCGGTATCTCCTCCCAGCCACAGAGCCTCCAGTACCATTAAGGTTGAGCTCGGTACAGAACTCGGCAGTTGTGGAACGACATACTAATAACCAATTAGATTCAATTTGCAAAAGGAGCAAATGGGACTAACAGGATTCTAACCTGAATGAAGGGAGGATGAGCTTGGCGTACAGATGAAGACGGGAAATCCCAGGAGATCTAGGGAATACAGATTAGTAATGATTGCAGCTTGGGAAAGGCACCGATGAGACGCGTAGGAGACTAACTATAGGGGCAATAGCAGCCGAAAAACGGTGGGAAGCCACTAGTATACCTAAAGATTAGAGGTCAGCTATCATTTCACATTGGGAAAAGGCTTGAAAGAGCTCATATGAGTCGCGTGCAAGTTCCTTCAAGAACTTATATAGTGCTTGACTGCCCCAGACAAAAGCGACAAAGAATAGGCTTCAAAACTTCTTTTTTTGTCTCGCAGGATAAGGAAAGGAAATAAGGTGGCAAATCATGTGATAAACCTACCTTTGTAGGGTAGAAGACCGTCAGGTCTACGGTGACAGATTAACTTCTGTGGACACAAGTGAGGGTTTGGAAAAGGTGCCCTGAGTGACAAAGTTACCTTTGAGGAGTGAGAAACGATGTAAGGTTGATGTCGATTCAATTGTAATTTATTCTATAGACAGGAATCAGTATAGCTGACAAAAGGCCTCAGAACGGTCCAATTGGTACATTACGCGTCGCACATGTGAGTTACCTGTAGAGTTGATGTGAAATATGAGTGAGACTGTATGATCACACGAGGGAATTGATGGCTGGATATAAATGTATTGTAGTGAAGAGAAAAAACACCCTTTAAGGTCCAAGAAGAACGATGAGAGGCTGTAGAATGATTAGAAGGTGAATGAAGAAGAGCAGGAAGGAAAGCAAAAGGCTGGGTAGAGAGGAGTCTATATAAGAAGGAAGAATGTACTAATCAAGCTGTTTGTCGTGGTTTGAGAGTTCTAACAATTCCGACAATTTAAAAAATAGACTGTTAAACGTCCCAAGTTGAATGTTGAGCGTTCTTTAGTACCTGTACAAAAGAGTACAGGAGTACTGTTACCAAGAGGCGTTTCAAGGGTACAAGTATGCCTTGTACACTTGAAAAGGTAAGTTAAACAAACATGAACAAGCTTTTCAAGTGATCTTTAAGGTACAGCAATGTCATAGGTAGGCTGCATCCTACTACTGCTTTTTTGGTGTGTGTGCGGACAATATTTTATTTTAGGGTATGCTATATCAGCACTTGACATTAGGTTTGACCTTTTCAAAGTCTGCAATGGGCTGAATAAAGTATAAGAATCAAGTGCGATTCTGAGTGTTTGCCTTGAAAAACAAAAAAAGGGAAGCAGAGAGGTTTCCGGGACTAAAGACACCAGTCTAGTGATGGTGCTCATGTGAAAAGGGACTTTTCAGCCATGGAACTGATATCATTTGAACCGTCACACCATCTTGGTCAGGGCTAGGTGAGACAGAACAGAGCAGTTGGCCTTTCAAGGATTCGTAAAGGTACCGGTGACAGGCTATACCACACACCCTGAAAGGGTTTCAAGTTTTTCAAATTTTCCATCTTTTTCTATCCTTTGATCTACCCCCAATTTCCTAAGAATACTGCGAGACGAATTTCGTCCCATTTGCACACTTTCGTACACAATTCCTATCTTCCATACAGTTTCGATTAAGAAAATACTTATTCCATTACCAGTTGTGTTCAGGTACAAAGTGAATCAGTCTCGCAGAGTAAGTTTAATTTCTTCGCTTTCCATTGGTACTGTTGGTCAACTAATTCAATTCCTAATTGAATGACACAGGGGTCTCGATGCCCATACTGCGGAAGAAAATACAATTCAAGTACATGGTATATGAACCATATAGAAACTAAGCATTCCGGCTTTGTCCAGAGTCGGAGTACATTTGAACAGCCTATTTGCGATGAAGAACATTCAGAACAAATACCCCAGCCAGCAGCTAACTTTGATCTCACTTACAATTTACTAGAAAAAGAATTCAGTGGAATTAAACTGTATACCGGCGAAAATGAGCTTGATCTTGATGAAAACGAAGTGGATTCAGATGTGGAAAGCCTGAATCTTATGGATACCAAGGAAAGCACACTTGAGGTTGAACTACCGATACTGACTAAAGATCCGACTGCAGGGCAGTCGCTAAGAGATGTTATACGGCACGAATAGTCTGAGGATGCGATGTGGTTACTATCCAAAAACAAGACTGACTTTGAGCTGGCCTAGTGGTTTATTGAGGCGAAGGTACCAAAGGACAACATCGATAAATATTTGAAGCAGGACTTGGGGCCAGATGATAGTACTCTTAAATCTGCGTATCGGCTTTTTGATACTCTTGATTAGTTGGAATTAGGTATGGAGATGAAGAGCTGGAAAGAGGGGTTTGTATAGTTTAGAAAAGCTGTAAGTCAATGTATTCGTAGATCGTCTCATTCTAACAGAAAAAAGGAACTTCGGGATAGTGAGGAACCAGATGAAACTTCCTGGAGACAGCGATTCTTTTTCCGCGATCCGATTGGATGCGCAAGATTTCTACTGGGTCAAAAATGTTTGGCTGAAGATATGGTTTAGCGGCTGTAAAGAAATGGAATTGTGAAGAAGTACCACAGCGAGTTTATTCGGAGATGCACATGGCAGATTAGTCGTGGGAAACGCAGGTATGTTCAGATGCGACGTTCCGCGGTACTTCTTTACCGTATATTAGGATACAAAATTAATAGCCAATAAAGGATAGATTGCCGGATGGAGCCACACTTGGACCAATTATATGTGCCTCAGATGTCAGATAAGAAAACCTGACCAATCTACATGACCATTGGTAATATCCTGTCAAGAACAAGGAATAAGCCTTGAATACACACAACTGTCGTTTTAGCGCTTTTGCCGGTCCCTCCGAAGATACTTGATGTAGCAGCAAGAGATGCACGGCAAAGGCAAGTCAACAAGGAGATTTTTTATGATTTGATGGAAGCAATCTTGGCGCCAATGGCAATACGGGGGACTCCAGACTTGAGATGGAATGCGCCATGGAAAGCTCCGATTGTGTTTTCTACGTCTCTCAGCTTGGATTGCAGATCACTTGGACAAGTCACCTTACACGGCATTCACCAAAATCAATGCACTGTCTGCGAGGTTCGACTAGAACAGTTAGGATCCCATTTGAGATGTTCTATGGCCAAGTGAGATTACAGAAAATACGAATACCTTTTCAACAACTACGCGGATGGCGACCAGCAACCTGGGAGAGAATTAACTGAGTGTGGCTTCAAATTGCTTCCAAGCGTCTTTTGGGGGCTTCCGAACATTCAATAATCTGACTTGCCTCAACCAGATATTCACAATCTTGTGTAGCGTGGAATATTTGAAACGCACCTTATGAAATGGATAATCAGATTTCCAAAGAAGTACAGGCAGTTGCAAAGATTCGATGGTATCTCGAAGAGTTTAGCCGTTTATCCTTGTTATTGTGCATCAAACAAAGAGTATAGTCGGATTTCTTAGTGGACTGGAAAAGAGATATGAAATCTAGTTAAAGCTATACTACTGTGTGTTGCGGCCTCACTATGTCGTCCCTGTGTCGTGGAACGTCCCATATTCACTCAAGCTGTGACTTGTGTTAGGTCAATTGTTGACTTTACTCTTATGTCCCATACAAAAGCCATACCGATGAGACGATTCAATACCTCAAACTGTACCTAAAGGACTTTCATGATCACGAGGACGTTTTAAGGAGTACCGAAAAGATAAGTCCACAACGAAGAAAGTGGGAGAGGTTACTACCAGGATTTCAGGTGAAAATAGTGAAGTACTTAATCAACCCCGCCTTTCAGGTGCTACTGTAGCTAAAAGACGCCGCATTGCAGATGAACAACCTAACAATTTAGATGGCATTGTTGCAGATATATATGAGGAAGATGTGGACTTTAACTTTGTTAAGATACATCTGTTGAGTCACTTCGGAGACCATGTACGGCACTTTGGGAATATTCAAATGTATTCTACTAAATCGGGAGAGAGAAGTCACAAAACAATGATCAAGGAAGGCTATCGTAGGTCAAATAGGAACGATGTGAGTCATCAAATACTACAAACCTATGCTAGACTTGACTGCTTCAAAATTCATCAAACGAATGTCAAGGTAAGTATACCAGGTCCCATTTAGGACGAACTACATAAAGAACAACACAAACGCCAGATCAGATTAGTAACCAAGCAACTAAGCGGGTTGGTGCCAACTGTCGAAAACATTTCGCAATTGAATATTATTTTGCGAAACCTGCCAGACCTTTTACTAGATTATGATCAACGGAAATCGTCTATGGGCCATAAGGTTCAGATAGGGGCAGTGAAACATTTCCGAGTCGAGATTTGTCAGCTTTTACCTGTCCGGGTAGAGAACTTTCAGGACGCACAAGCGGTGACTTGGTACCTTCTCCGGTGCAGAGGCACTCAGCCTTGGAGGTCAACTGGGCGCCGTAGGAATGATTGGATATCGGTGGATTCGGGCAATAGAGGTATTTACTGAGTATTAAATGGCCTGTATCCAGCTCGTTTGTTATCGATAATGAAAGTTTGTGAGTTAACAACTTGTTTACTGGATAAACTTCTATTAGTAGATAGACACTATGTTGAGAATTTGGGTAAGCTCAGTGATATTACAGGACTAGTTAGCGTCACTGTTGGAACCGCTAAAGGCGCAAGTAGAACAACCGAGATAGTGGTTGGCATCAAACGAAGTATGAGAATGGCATATCTAGTACCAGAGACAGCTGAAATGGAGAAGAAACCGGGGTATGTAAATAGTTGGATTGATTTAGAAACCTTTAATAGGATATATTGAACAGTTTTCGTACAAAAGTAAGTTCTTGTAATTGTGATTAGGGAGAAGAAGAACGGCGCAAAAGAGATGCGAAATGGTACATATAGTAACCAAGAATAAACCAAAGGTAATACAAGAAATAAAGATAAAGCGAATCATGAGAGGTCGCGAAAAGGACGATAGAAAGTCCAAAATGAACAGTCGGAAGTGGGAGAAGTGAAGGGAAAAAGGAATGTTGGTAGGTGTAGACTGAAACCAATGGCATGAGGAACAGCTGAAGGGGGACTCCAGGGGACTCCAGGGGTCGCAGTCCATAACGGAGAAATCAAGGGGGAGGGAACACGCCAAATGTGACAAGCGCACCAGACAGGGGTGGGTTTTTCCAGACGTACACAAGCACAAATCAGCCGCACAATGGCCAACATGGCAAAAGGGGAAGAACCAAAAGAAACGAGAGGTCGGTGTTGCAACGCACCTTCCCCGGTAGAGTAAGCTAGGGGACTCAGACCAAAGCAGGACATAGTCGACGCCGGGAGTATCTTTTGAGGCTCCTGAAGACCCCGTGAGCTTTGACAAAAGGAAGGAAATATAAGAGGCGCAGGGGGGTAGGAAGGGATGGTATTACCAGAGGATATAGGAAGATATGTATGTAATACATAAGGTAGAATATTTTTTGCTGATGCAAACAGGTATAACCCAGTGTCCAACCTAAGCCGAAGCTTATACTCCAATGCAGATTGAGATGAGCCCAGTCAGGTGCCTTGGCTATGGACTATATGGAACATACACAAGTGGCTGATGAGCTAAGGAATACAAGACGACATGCACAAAGCAGACGGCAGGTAGAGAAAGGTGAAGTTTTGTATGCCTCTGAGGGCAGTCAAATGCTTGGGGGCGGAGCGGATGCTGAAGTAGATAAAGGTCAGCTACAGTTACGTAAAGCACAAAATGCTAGAAAAAGAGCGCTGCAAGCTGAGCGTAAACTATTGTTTGACAAGATTAAGTCAAAAGCAAAAGAGGTAAATGCTAGGTTGATAGTCATATCAAAGCCTCAGGCCAAGGCCAAAGCAATGGTAAGGGCTACTCTTCAAGCATATAAGAAGAAGTTTTCCAGCGTTATTTTTAAGGCCATGAAGTAACATGTTATTTTACAGGATTAGAGGTATAATAAAATACTACTTTAAAATGTTATATGACAGTACAAAGCCCTGTTGAGAAACAAAGTGATGTTGAGCCACAAAGTAATATTGAGCAGCAATCTTGCATTGAGCTGGTAGGCACTCTGTAGGAGTGCCCTAGGATTTTGGCTAGGGAACATGCTGGAGTTGTGGCTGCACAGTGCAATCTTGACATGATTAGTTTAGAAAAGAAACAATCAAGGAGAAATGATTGGCTATACCAATTCAGACTTCTTGGAATATGGCTGAATTCAAAGTGTACTTCCAGTGATGATTTTATTGTTAGCCGTGCTCTACTCTCATTGAAACCGAAGAAACAGTCACTAGTTTTCTTGTCTTCAACAGAGGCGGAGTGTGTTCGTTATTCAGAGGCTCAGGAGCAGCTATTGTGCTCCGATACTTTTATCTTCAAATCTTAAAAACAAAAACCTGTACCCCAGCTATTCAACTGTCATAATCAATGTCCAAGTACGCTGTTGGAGAACACAAGCTTCAACCACTGCATCCAAACTCAGCAAATATATTGAAATTAAGTATTACAATGAACCTGAATGCATCAAACTAAAATTGGTGGAACTTAAATACCTCTCCACAAATCAGATGAGATCTGACATTATGACAAAACCCGTACATCGAGATACACATTATGAACATATTTGTACATTAGGCCTACAAGTCACTTGAGAAAGATATTCAACAAGCGATTGACAATTAGGGTAACTAGTTATTATGATGGGTTATTGTCTGTCTTGGGTTATCTTTGCTTTGTGTTTCGCTTCTTGTTTATGACACACTTGATTTCTTATCACCGTCACAGGCAGGTTGTGTAATAAGAGGGCCAATATTTTGTATATGGCTCGTTAGAGTTGTCAGGAATGGGTGGGAATGTTGTAGGTAATGATGGTATGCTTCATCATAACCGCTAAAATAGGATGTGGAAATTCAGCAGATTGTCTGAAATAAGATGGAAAAAATGAAATAATTCTAATAGAATGGAATGTACGGGTTGAAATAGACTTGAGAGGGTGGAATGTTGTAGGGTAACTGGAATGAGTTGATTGAGAGGTTGAAAGAGATATTGTTGAGGCCATGGGCGCCTGAAATAAAAGATAGTAGTCAATAGGTATTCTTGTGTAAAAAAGAAAAACAACGGTTATGAATAATTTCCCTGCGTACAACTCGCAATTGACAAGAACCTTTCTGGTTCTAGATTTAATATTCTGTATATAAATTTTACAATAAAAGTCATATGAGGAACTACAAGACATATCTGTTAAGAATAGTTGGGTAATCCAAAAAAGGAGATTTAGTCTTCAGTGATGGACATAGCAGTTTCAAGGGACCACTAGGTGCGGGATGTGCCAGGACTGTAGCCCCCAAGGTATATCGATTCAATACTCTAGCGAAGCACAACTGAGAACAAATTATATTTCCCTCACATATATTGTTTTCATTTACATATTCTCCATGCTAAATAGCTTAGTTCCGGGACACAAGTCGAGTGCAGTCTCTCCTGCCAGCAAGGTGGTATCAAGCAGGCAGGATTCTGAGTGGCACAGAAACAGGTGGAGAGGAGAGGGGGAAGTCTGAAGCAGAAATCAATACATACAAAAGGAGGATTCCCAAAAAGAGAATGGGTCAGAAGTGGAGATGATCAACCCTAGTAAGTTTGGATAGAGTGGATAGAAACAACTTAAGGTGGGGGAAAAAATATGTGGAAGGAGGAAAAGGGTGAAGGGAAAGAAGAAGAGGAGTGCAAAAGAAAGGGTAGAGAGAGTGAATAAAAAAGAAGGAAAAGACTGTGTGTATATACTAGATCATATTTGGGAGTCTGCGAAGAATGTAATGAAAAGGTATGGTGGGAAAATAGATAGACAGGCGAAGGATGTAAAAGTGATTTGTATTCTTGAATCAGGTAGGTAAGAGGGGAGGGGGAGATGGAGTGATTAGGGAAATGAGAGAGGGGTGGGAAGGGGTGGGAAAAAGCCAAATCAAAAGCAAGGAGGAAGATGCCGAGGGAAGGCAGGAGAAGTAGGAGGGATATAAAGGGTAAAGAGTCGAATGGAGATAAAAAATAACAGGGAGTACCGAGAGGAGGTAGAAAGTGTGAGAAGATGAAATAGGGAAAGAAAGGTGGTAATGCGGAGTAAGAAGGACAATGGAAGAAGGTAATTTGGAGGTAGCAACAGGAAGGGAGTTAGGACGTGGGAGGCAATGAAGCGTAATGTGCGCAGTACAGGCAAGTGCAGAGGCAAATGGTAGATATAGAGCATCCAAATGGCCAACCAGAGAGTGGTGTTAGGTGGTTGTTCCAGTGTTCCTTCTAACTACGGTCTTCACCGTACTATGCCATACCGTTATTGCAGTTCCCCCTCCTCCTGTTGGCCTGCCTTCCTCTCGGGTTATCCTGCCATTGCCCCCTCCTGCCATTGCCCTTCTGGCTATCCCACCTTCAACTCAAGTTACCCTACCTTTAGTTGTCT
>Ga0307513_10009750_pt1 | contig 12129 bp, 7 predicted proteins | sample 15_EM_MG_FD_202174 | JGI IMG/M metagenome (GOLD analysis project Ga0307513, IMG submission 202174) | Populus trichocarpa ectomycorrhiza microbial communities from riparian zone in the Pacific Northwest, United States - 15_EM | ecosystem: Host-associated > Plants > Roots > Unclassified | place... | reverse complement strand
AAGTCACAAGTATTCGTACTATAGTCAAAACATTAGTCATACCGTAGTCTAGATTCCCGCAGGTGCGACTTTGGTACGACTTTGTGTGACTTTAGCCTGACTAATGTAAAAGTTTCATTTTACTGAGTGTTACTCGTCGTCACACCACCACTCCGATAAATTTCCCACACATCGTGGATTGTTTTCGACGTAAGGTTATTTGCCTTAATTTCAGCCTATGTCCTCTTTGCTGACTGATTCTTAACATCCAGTTCTAATTGTCAGACTTTCAAGCATGGACTGCGATCCCAGAACTCGGCCCAACACTCTGCACGTTCTTAGACCCGCGACTCCCTTGGCGCGATCCGGCAACCTTCTTTCTCCCTGATGCCATTCCAGATGGATGGAGTGTGGAATGTTGGGCCCATTGTGCGTGTATGGTGACATGGCAAACAGTTGCAGCTACTTACGGATTCTGAGCTGCGTGTTTCTTGTCATTTGTCTTGCTTCGGCCTACATATCTGACTTGGGCCAGTCACTCTACTTTCGTGACACAGTACAGGAATTCTCAGTATGTTGATCATTCCATCGGTTACGACTAAGCTGGTAGGACAATTCCACTCAGTTAGTCAACGCTGCACCCTGATTTGTCCGAAACTTCATTCTTCCTCTTCGTTCATCAAACCCCTTGCCTTGCGCATGGATCACGAAAATAAGACGGCTCCAGGAAAAGAGGTGGATGGAGCGATATGGGCTAGAAGGTTTTTATAGATGATTTTATTGGGCGGATTCTATGGGCGAGCATAAGCAGACAACGCGGTATGTTCTATTTCATATAGCGATCCCGCACGACTGCACCGATACCTCTCAGCTCTCTTCCCTACAGGTCATGTCGACCGTTACCCTGGCTCCTACATTGGTTTTGACAAGGCTACTGCAACGGTTCACGCTCTGTGGATTGCAGCTGCCACGCCAGTGAGGTGCGTAAATCTATTTTATGTCTCTCATTTTATGCGATGTCGTGGCTTCCATCGAAAGTGTTAAGAGCTCAGCGAGTGTTCCTTGAACCCCTCCTTCCTACATGATGTTTCTGTGACTACCCGCCAATGCCGACGAGCTCGCGGTAGTTCTCCTCTTTGGTCTGTTCCAAACAGATCATAAAGTGAGCCTCACAGATCATTTTCTTGTGACATGGAGGAGGGGTTTGTGCAGGTCGCTTTCCGAGTTTGTTGGGGGATGATCATGTTGTTCATAGGTTTGACGTTACTAGCGACTAGCCTCGAGTTTTCTATATGGGCGTGGATATCGCATTATTCATGGATTTGAGAATGATGGCGTCACACTGTTTCTTGTCCTGCTTTTTACTCGGTATGCTACCCTGGTGAGATCCTTGCCAGGATCGATAATTTGTTCGTGGAATGTGTTGGGATATCGGAGTCGGAATACTCTTCTTGATCCGGTACCACCAACACCTCACCTTTTTCCCACGCTCTCGCAGCAAAGGAAGGAAGCCTCAGGTGAAGGACGGCGTCGACCAGAGTAATATTACACCTGTCACTAGCACATTAACCTCACAAACACAACCCACCCTTACACAAACCGCCCAAAAACCAAGCAAACAAGCCTCGAAAAAGCCCCACGTGCCAACTCGAAAATGGCAGAGTCAGCGGGCACAAGAAACGCGAAGAGAGCCAAGGACGACATGGTCAAGGAATCGCAAGCAGCTGTCAAAGGACCGGAATCAGCTAAGGCATGGATAACTGACAACGAGCTCGTGATCAAGGGCGAATGCATCACAATCGGGACTCTGACGACGGCCCTCTATCATCTATGTTCTGGCAAATTCACGCAACCGAAAGAAATGATCAATGGTATCTGGGCCATCGCCATATGCCTCGAAGAACTCAATCAAATGCGATACACGAGCGAAGCACTAGACACGGTGAAGGAACAGGTAGAAGAAGTAGTGAAGGGAGCGAAGGAAGCAATAGAGGGACTGGTAGAGGAAATGAAGTCAGCAATCAAAGAAACGGAGGATGCAAACAAACCCTCATACGCCCAAGCCCTCGCCAACGGAAGCGACTCCCGCACTGAATCCAGGGATCGACAAATCAAAAATGATGTCAAAATAAGAGGACAGTTACAACGAAGACAAATCATACTCGACGGCGACGATGCAACGAAAGATCAAACAAGTCAACTTACCCCGAAAGTACTAATCACGAAGGCAAACCTGGCCTTAGACAAACTGGAGAAAGACATAGAAGCGACACTGCAAGAAGACAACAACGAAAGACCTGAAGACACGAAATTCGTGGCAGCCCGGATCCTCAAGAACGGAGGAGTTCTTTTTGAAATGTCAAATGAAAATGCAGCGGAATGGCTCAAGCAGAAAGAGATATCGAAAGCCTTCGAAAGCTGCTTCCCCGGAGCAGTATCGATCAAAGGGAGAACCTATCAGGTGGTCGTACAATTCCTGCCCGTCAGACTAAAAAATCGTCTTGAAGAGCTCTACACAGAAATAGAAAAAGAGAACGAGCTGCCAAAAGACTCGATCGCCAGCTTGAAATGGCTGAGGAACCTGGACAATTGGGGAGCGAACCAAACCAAGGCTCACGTGATTCTCACTCTGAACTCAAGACGCGTTGCCAACGACATTATAATGGGCGGAATTCTAGTTGACGGCTCACGACATGACGCCAGGAAGCTTGAAGAGGACCCGAAACGATGCTTCAAATGCCAACTCATCGGGGCAGGCCACACGGCGGCAAACTGCAAGGCCGATGAAGCCTGCTCAAACTGTGCCGGAAAACACTCGACTGGAGAATGTAGAGCTTCGCAACCTGAATTCAGATGCGCCACCTGCAAGAAAGACGGAAGACAAGATGACCATGCCGCATGGGACAGACAATGCCCAGCATTCATCGAAGAGAAGGCCCGACTGCGAGACAAGAAGCCAGAGAACCATTATAGGTTCTTCCCAGCGGAATACGAGGACTGGACATGGGTACGAAATGAGGATAGCCTAGCTGACGGATACACAGACAGATGGATGGGCAACGACTCGAGGAGAGGACCCAAACAACCCCAAGATACCAGACGTGACGACGGATGGGGAAGACCTCTAGAACTCAGAGAACGGCCGACAACTGGACGCCGAGAATGATGGATAGCTGGGTACCAGGCGACAGATACCGAACGGACAACCAGAGAAGAAGGTCAGCTGAAAGAAACAGAAGCCAAGACCGGAACACAAGAAGCAGGGACGACCAACGCCAAAGCAGTAGGAGCCGGTCAAGGGGCCGAACTGCACAACAACAACCGCAAAAAGAAAACTCACCAAGACAGCGCAGCATAATCAACTGGGTAACGCGAAAGGACAAGACTGGAGAAGGGAGCAGCAAGGACAGTACAGCCATCGCGGAGAGGAGACACAACAAGACTGAGCACCGAACCTCTCAATCGAACTGTAAATGACTGACGGACCACATAGGACAATCAGGATATGGCAACAAAACATAAGAAAATCACTCGACGCGCAACTAATGACACTACACACAGTACGGAACAACTACGACATCATATGCCTACAAGAGCCGCATTTCGACCACTTGAAGGCCACACGCGCAACTCCAGTATGGCGACTCGTTACCCCAACCGGTTGGAACAGGAAAGACCCCGCCGAGAAGACACCCAGGGCGATCACCCTAGTCCACGAATGCATATCAACAAATAGCTGGACACAGATAGATCTGGACATGACAGATGCAGTAGGAATCAAGCTCGTCGGCGAAGGAGGCGAGATAAGCATATACAACATCTACAATGATTGCACCCACTCTCAGACGCTAACCAAATTGCAGGAGCATTTAGACGCCAGAGAGCAGGAGAACCCTGACCTCGCCCAACCCGAGAAGACCATTGGAGACATATGGTTGGGGGACTTCAACAGGCATCACCCCATGTGGGAAGACGAAGCCAATGACCGCCTCTTTACTAACCAAAACCTCGACGATGCAGGAATGCTAATCGACTTGTTAGCAGATCATGACATGCAAATGACGCTCCCTCAAGGCACTCCGACAAATAGAAACTCAGCCGGAAACCTCACAAGACCGGACAATGTATTTGCTTCCAGTCAGCTCACGGAATGGATAACAAAGTGCGATGCGAGACCCGACAATCAACCACCTACGGCCGACCACTTCCCGATAGCAACCCAATTGGACTTCCCAGTCAAAATCAACACAATGGAAACAGCAAGGAACTTCAGGGCAACGGACTGGGAGGAACTCAAAGAAGCAATGGATGAAGAACTGCTCGACCTAGATCCACCGAGGGAGCTCAACAGTAAGGAGGAACTAATCGACGCTTTGGACAGACTAGAGGCCGCAATCAAGAGGGTGATAGAAAAAGTGGTCCCAAGGAAGAAACCCTCGCCATATGCGAAGCGATGGTGGACGAAGGAACTCAAAAAAGCGAGGAAGAGGGTAAGGAAGATCAGTCGCAACGCGAGACACTACGAACGATTCCCAGCACACTCTATACACGGAGAGTGGAAAAAGGCAAGAAACGAGCTAACTGAACTACTGCGAAAAACAAAACGAGACCACTTTAACAACTGGATTGATAGCATCAACGTGAAGAACCTTTGGGATGCACATAGGTTCGCCTCAGCCCCGATCTCCGATGGTGCAAAAGTTAGGATACCGACACTCAAGAAGACGAGCGAAAACGGACGAACAATAGAAATTCAAGACAATGAGGGAAAGAGCAAGCTTCTTCACGAGGCTTTCTTCTACCAGCCGCCAGCAAACTCCGGTATCGACCCAAACTATCAATATCCAGACCCTGCATTCAATTTCGAAAGAATAACAGACGAAGAAATAAAGAGAGCGATCAGGAAACTGAGCCCATACAAGGCACCAGGACCCAATGAGATCTCAAACTCCATTCTCACACATTGCGTAAATGAACTGACGCCTTTTTTAGGACCGATATACCGAGCCGTCTTCACACACAAACATTACCCAGTCAAATGGAAAAGGTACACGACTGCAGTCCTACGGAAAGGAGGAAGAGCGGACTACACCATCCCGGGAGCATACAGACCAATTGCCCTACTTGACACGATCGCGAAGGTGATGGCCTCAGTCGTGAAAGACAAAATTCAGCACCACACAGAGAAACTACAGCTGCTACCACAGATGCAGTTCGGAGGACGACCTGGATGCACCACCACTGACTCTTTACACACGCTAACAAGTTTCATTAAGGACGCATGGCGGCGAAAGCAAGGAACTTTAGTATTATTCTTAGATGTCAAAGGTGCCTTCCTGAACACAGTTCCCGAAGTACTGGTCCACGACATGCGGAGATACGGAGTACCCAAGGAATACACAGACATGATTCTTGACAAGATGACCGGGAGAGAAACAGTAATAACCTTCGACGATTACGTCTCTGACCCCATTCCAGTGAACAGCGGACTAGATCAAGGTTGTAACTTATCGATGTTTGCATACAGATTCTACAACGCATCGCAAATTGAAGGGTGAGTAGGAAAAAAGGATGAACTGGCAACAAACTACGCGGATGACACAATCTGCACAACAACGGCCAAAACGATCGAGGAAGCAGCTGAAAAGATGAAAACCCTCTTTCAGAGGGATGGAGGACCAGCTGCCTGGGGTCGGACACATTTCTCAACATACGAATTTCACAAGTTCGCGGCAATCTGGGCGTCAAGAAAGCGAAAGCAGATAACAGAACCGGGAGGTAGGAACAGGCACATCAAGCAGCCACCAACGAAAATCAAGATCAACAATGAACACGAGGTAACAACTACCCCGACACACAAATTCCTAGGGGTCCTGCTAGACGACGAGCTACGATTCCAAAAACATGCCGCCCTAGCCATAGCAAAAGGAGAACGATGGGTCTCAGAAGTCAAGAAACTATCGAAGGTGACAAAAGGCATGCACGGGATGCTTACGAGGAGACTCTTCTACAGTGTAGCTGCCCTGAGCATGTTATACGCAGCAGATGTCTGGTGCACCCAGCCAGCGAAAAGATCAGGCACGAAGATAGCAAGAGGGATGGGGGCAGCAATACGAAAAATGGAGAGCATACAGAGAAAAGTGGCACTGCAGGCAACCGGAGCACTGAGAACAACCCCCTCTGACCTACTCTTCGCCCACGCTGATATGCTTCCCCTCAGGTTATACGTAAAAACCCTGTGCCAGCGAGCAGCCCTACGTGTCGCAACGCTACCAAAGGAACATCCGATCTACTCCGTAGCAAGGAAAGCCATGGGCAGGAGACTGAAACGGCATATGTCCCCCCTCTATGAGATTTTAGACTCAGCAAAAATACGCACTAACGAAATAGAGACCATAGGAACCGGCACGAAACCTCCAACATGGAGAAACAAGATAAAAACAGTAATTGCGCCAACAAGGGAAGATGCCATTCAGTACGCAAGCAACGACGAGAGTGACATCAAAATCTACACGGATGGATCAAGTCGCGAGGGAGGAGTAGGCGCCGCAGCCATTCTGACACAAGGAATACACCCCGCAAGAATTGCTCGACACCACCTGGGGAAAAGCACGAAGCACACCGTATATGAAAGTGAGTGCGTTGGTCAGATCCTCAGCCTGAAAATGCTGCAGAAACTAGGTCAGGACCTCAATGGCGTAGAAGTCATGGTAGCAACGGACAATCAGGCTGTTCTACGAGCGTACGATGCGAGAAAACCGACCCCAGGAAGCTACCTAGTAGAAGGATGCCAGGAAGCTCGTAAGAGAAATCGAGGACAAATGGCCGAGAGTAAGGATGAAACTGCAATGGGTGCCGGGTCATGAGGGGATCGAAGGAAACGAAAAAGCAGACACAGAGGCGAAGAGGGCGGCAGAAGGACCACACAAAAACCGAAGGAACGAGCATTACCACCTCATCAGGGGGATACCGGACAGCAAATCAGCGACCAAGCAAACGCTAAAGGCGAAGGTACGGAGAGAACACGAAAAGGAGTTCCGAAAGTCCCCGAGATACGACAAGGCAGTCAAATACGACAACAAGGCTCCTTCACCCAACTTCAGAAAGATGTCAGCAAAGCTAACCAGACGGCAGGCGAGCGCCCTGATACAGCTCCGCACAGGACACGTGCCACTACAAGCCTATCTCCATCGTTTCAAGTTATCCGACACACCAGAATGCCTGACATGTGGAGACGAACCTGAGACGGTGACGCATTACCTTATGCACTGCCGCACCCATGAACGACAACGACGACGTCTTCGACGAGCCCTAGGGCGAGACCAAAGTCTAGGATTGGAAATTTTAGGCGATGAGAGGAGAATGCGGGCACTGATGGAATTCATAAACGACACGGGACGGTTCGAAGAATCACATGGAGACCTACGACCGAAGGAAAATATTGACGAAGAAGGCCAGCAGTAGCAAGAGCAGAACGAGAGCAAGACATATGACCTTCTTCCCCTTCCTCCTTTTCTCTTTTCTTTCTTTCTCGTTTCCTTCTTTCTTTTAGTTCCTCTTTTCTTCGCTCCTCTCTTTCTTTTTTCTTTCTTCTGTTTTCTTTTATTTATTTATTTTCTCTTCCTTCGCTCTCCTTTTACATCTTTTATTTATTATACGATACTTATATTCATACAGTTACGTCTAACTTACACAAACCCCCTACTATACTCTACATACTATCACACATACACTGTGCACATGTTGCACCCATGCCACCTCAGGAGGCATACACAGTCGGGGCTAGATACATCTTAGACTTTTAGATACTCGTAGATAGACGTAGACACGCGACGCTCGACATAGGCCAACGGCCCAACGAGCATAATGGGATCAAAAAAAAAAAAAAAAAAAATATCGGAGTCGGATCGATGTTCCAGAAGTTGTATACTTCTCGGGTGAACATCTCCGGTGTACTTAGACTCGATTGCAGACGCTGAATGCAACATAACGCAGATCGATCTTTTTAGTCCTGCCTCGATAGACTGACGACCTCACAAATTGCGCTCGCCTTCTCTGGCGAGGAAGATGCTGCAGGTGCTCAATAACTAAATATGAGTTGTGTCACTCCATACCATACAGACCTTGGTGTTTGTTCTTCCTTACTTGCATATATTATCTTTAGCGCACTGATGCGGGTATATCCCAGCATGTATCGGTTGTCAGAAAGGGAGCTTCTGTGGTCCGTGCGCTGTATGGATGCTTCGTCGTTCCTTTCTTCCTGCTTTCTTCCCTCCCACCATCCAATCTCAGTTACCTACCTTGAGGTACGCCTCTCGCTCTATTTTTATCTAACGAGGCAGATTTTCTTCCACTCTACCTTATGGAATTCTGGCCTCAAAACGACTCGAGCTCGAGAAATACCTTCGTAACCAAGTATGGTGTGATTTACCGTTGGGCATATCATATATATATTGGATAGGCTTACTGATCTCAAACCTACGAAAGGTCTCGACCAGGATTTCGCGACTTTCGTTGGGCGTCTCGGGATTACTGAGTTCTTGTTCTCTTGTTCGTCTTTCTTGTCGAGGGTATTTCAAGTTCGGAACGCGGATGTTGTTTTGCCATACCTGCCTTCAAATAATCTATCAGCTCGCGGTGTGATGACCGATACCCCTGCTTTACTGGGAAGGGTCCATCTGCGTGACGCTCGTGTTATATGGCGTTTTACGAGACGCATCTCCAACCCCCCTCTCAACCTTCCCTATTCAAACCTATTTTATCGTCTGGTTTGTACCACGCCAACTTTCCGTTGGGTCTGGTATGGAACGACGACCTTGTGGCTATGATCGTGGACCTCATCTTATAGTTTACCCGGCACAGACGACCACATTTGTGGTCGGCTCTGTGAAGATGAACATCTGTAGCAAATTGTCATGAGGTCGTAATCTCTTTGCCAGTTAAGCAGTTTTGGTGCCCACTTTGTTGTCCACTCACTACTTCGTCTTTTTATGCTCCCAGTGATGTACCACACAGTTGTACTGTCCTTGCGCAACTATGGATTTGTATTCTGTCTTTCTCGTGCTTGACATTCATGTTTCTCATTGGATGTGCATTTGTGTCCGCAGTTTTACATCGTACGTCCATCTCATCACTTGTGAAAATTCCATTTATCTTCGGTTCCGTTTCCTCTTCCTTTTTTTCTTGCCTTACACTTTTACTTTTATTTTTCAGTCCATCGGCTGCCAACATTGAATGTTGGGTAGGAATATGGTGTCATGGACGGCCAGACCTCTTCAGCGTGTCTCATATTTTCTCTATGACGGTGATATCAACTAGTCAGCGTTCCAGTCCCATCATTCATAGAGATATTGATGGTACAAACGGAGACGGTCTGGCTAATGTGGGCTTCATTTCATATTGTTTTCCATTTTACGTGTTGAAATGATATTCTTTCAGTCCTTATGTTCGTTACACTGCATGTCATGTCACCTTTTATTCATCCCCACCGATTGCATCTTTCTTATTCTTGCTGCTGTACCGTTGACCATCTGTTCATCCCTGGACACGGTCTCCGTGTCTCCCCTCTTGTCGCCCAAGTATATTTTGCCTAATATCCCTTTCCGCTCCACACCGTCACACGCACCATTTATCAACCTATCCTGGGAAATAGAGTCAAGAGGGTGCCTGTATGCCGCTATATCATGCCAATTTCGCATGTAAAATGCCCTTGAGGGTTCTTGAGGGTGCGTTACATCGTCATTTTTCTCGTCATTCTCGTCGTTTTCCTCTTTCACCTGAACTGGTTTGTAGTTCAGACCTCCCTTTTCTCGAACCATCCATTGGACTGACAGCGTGGTTAATTTGATCGTCTTACACGCGCATTCGTGGAGGCTCGGTATGCGCTGTCCTCGAATGAGCTTGTGATAAACCAGAATAGAGATCACTTCGCTGTCTGAGACCCGTCGAGCTGGGGTTGTTGTTGACCACACACGCAAACCACTTTTTTTTGCGCTTATCTCCCTTTTTCCTGTTTCAACCGTCTTCTCGGAAAGAAAATTGGGACTCTGTGATATGGATGTCGCTGTTCTGCGATGCGATGGCGCCTATCAAACCATTAGGGAACCTGTGCCTCATAACCCAACCTGTTTTCTGCAATACCTTCGCCACGTTCAAGGAATTTAGTTTCCTTGTGCTCGAACTCTCCTTTTCGCTGTTAGGTTTGTGACACACGTCTCTTCTCCCAAATCGGCCCCCAGGCCTCAAGTCTCATTGAATGGACCGTCTTTTGAAAGGCGACATGGCCGGTCTCAGGGAGAAAGACACCGCTCCAGCGATTAGTATACATGCTCTGTTTGAAATTTGTATCTCGATTTTATTCGACCAAACTAGACTACGAAAAAATCAAGCAAGAGTAACAAACACTCTAAATAAAGTTCTTCATGTTAAATTCCCCGTTATCGTACTGCGCGTAAAGAGGGACCATCCGTGAACGACGGTCCTAAAATTTCCATTGGATTCTGACGAAATTGGAGAGGAAGAACCTTCTTGCAAGGCCATCACGAATGCATCTGGGAATGCGAAGGGGGTCGGTATGAGTTCCACGATCGCTAAACAAGCTCGAAAGGCTCAAAATAAACCTGGGTCGTCTCTCTGCTTCGCGACGTCGGAAATGTGATTAGTTGGCCAAAGGATCCTCGAGCCAGGGTTGATCACATCTGCGCCGAGTGATACTTCTACGAATCCGTTTGTGAACCTGGACGAAAGTACAAGAGAGAAATAAAAGAGGTCACCGGCTAGCTGAAAAAGTGGAAGGAAGTACACCGCCTTCCCGATACATTGAAGAGAAGTCAGCGTACACACCGCATAGTCATGTAAATGCGGCTGGTCAGAAAGAGTACTGTGAAAATTGTGCAGCGAGTAGAGACGACCAGAGATGATGGGGAAAGAGACTGAGGGAAGCCTTGTAGAATAAGAATGCTGATGGATTCTGTCCGGGATCCTTTCAACCTCAGTATCATCAGTGGATAGACGACGTTTACTTCACTTACAACCTCATGCGAATGCGAATTTACCTCTTCAACAATTTGGGAAGGGAGTGTGGGGAAGGGATGTTCTGATGCCTACCTGTCACGTAATCGCCATATATTGTTAGTGTTGTTGTAATAAACCCCTGAATGATCGCCCATGAAATTGAGAGAACTTCGGCGGACGAGATACATGTAAATATTAAAGTGAAAAATATGTACTTTGGAAAATATATTTAATAGATACTCAAGATGTCCGGTGGTGTAACCCTACTTACCTCGGAAATCAAGAGCGTGTAAAAATACATCCAACGAAAACGACACCAATTCTCCAAGAAGCATCCAGAGGAGAAGGATTGTGGAGCGAATAAGTATCCCTTTTGGAAGTAAGAGTGAACGATCCCCACCTCTTAGGGAGGTTTCCGCCTCAAGGAACCCTACCTAATGGGTTTTTGAACTGCTTCCAAGGTGCATAAACTGGTACCGGCCCTTCGTTCGTCAAATCGCCGAGGTGTCCACATGTGAGGACGGATTCGCGATTGTGTCAAGCAATGCTTCGTGTGCATGTGGCTTTTATGGAACAAGGTTAAATAATGGCGGGTGATCCTAGGGTGCAAGACATCGTACAATGGATTCCTCCAACCATCCCTCTTCCTACAACCTGAGTTTGACCCGAACCTCAGTTGGCGTCAGGGCATTATTTGTTCACGATCACCCCCCTAGGATACGGCTGCGCCAAACTCTCATTTCTTTAAGGGACTTCGCTTTGGATTGGGATAGGAACAACCCAACCAAAACGATTATGGCGATAATCGTAATGTATGTAACAGACCTCAAAAATAATGTAATGGCGCTAACTTCAGGGGATCACTTACCTTTCAATAGAAAGTCGTACCATACCTCCAGCAACGACCCAGACGAGCAGAAACATATCACGACTCATCTTTGTACACAAGAGCTGTGGGACTCACGGAATTACAAGTACACTATCCATATATATTGTGGAGACAACACAGTCGTTGGGGATTATACAGGTTATTGGATACAATTAAAACGCAAGAGGAAATTTAGTGCTACATTTGGCACGAAGGTGGACGACGCTGGCGTTAACTTCCGCGGTAAAATCCCGACCGAGTAATGTGTG
>Ga0307513_10009749_pt1 | contig 12129 bp, 10 predicted proteins | sample 15_EM_MG_FD_202174 | JGI IMG/M metagenome (GOLD analysis project Ga0307513, IMG submission 202174) | Populus trichocarpa ectomycorrhiza microbial communities from riparian zone in the Pacific Northwest, United States - 15_EM | ecosystem: Host-associated > Plants > Roots > Unclassified | place... | reverse complement strand
CAGTCCAGCTCGACAGATAAGATCAGGATCAATCGAGCTACCGCGATGTCCGTCGTGGTCCGGACCGTCGCTCCCGCAGCCTCACCCTGCGCGTCTGGCCACGCTCACCCCAAGTTCACACCCTGGGACGCAGTGCCACTCAGCCTATTTTAATCAAGGCTGTGACTCGCTTCGTTCTCCGAGGCGCTGCGGCGAAAGGTCTCCCAGGCGTGCGGAGATTCCGCCGCTCCCCCGGGGGTGCCCGGGCCTTTTGTGGGCGAGTGAAATTGCGTGTGATTGAGGACGTGGCATATGTTTTGTGGCCGCCGTGGAATTGTTGTCTTCGCGGAACAAATGGTGTTGAATGTCGCCTGCTGCCGCGCGGGGGTTGATTTCGTTTCTTGGTCGCCGGTTGAGGCGCGGTCGGCGCGGCGGCGACGGGCGAGGCGTTAACGCGTGGGCGGGCAGGCCGCGGTGCTGGCGCTGACGGATCCGGGCTGACCGGCGGCGGAGTCGCTGCGGCGGGAGCCGGAACCGCTGGTGGCGCGGGCGTGGGCCGCCGCGGGTCGTCGTTGGCCGGAGGCGTCACGGGTGGCGTCGGACCGCCGCGGAGGTGGCGGAGTTTTTCGGCGTGGCGGCGCTGTAGTCCCCAGTAGCGGCGGCGCTCATGGTCGCGCCGGAACTCGTCACGTTCGGGGGAATAGTTACGCGACCTGGTCCGGTCACGCATCGCAGTGGTAGTGGCTCTGTCGAACAACGACAACTGCCTCACCCACCAATTATCCCGCACCCAACCATTCACCGAAAGAATTCGATCATCCGTAACCATTTCGCTATCCGCGAAAGCCGTCGGCGGTCTAAAACGACGGACAGCAGGCCGAAACTTCATGCCAGACCCCCGCCACAGCAGGAAGCGCACAAGAACCCCGGCGGCGGCGACATCCGGGCGGCACCTCACGCCCGCGTCCGTTGATGTCGGTGAGGGTGACCGGCGTTTCCGGTGGCAAGCCGACCCGCACCGCGGGCGCGCCCCGCGCGCCGAGGAGCGGAAGCGGCGCGGCAGCACCTCCAACCCGCACCACCCACCGCACCGCGCCGACCCAACCCCGCCGACGACCCCCCACGGGATCGCCGCCGTAGCGGGGGGATTTCCCAGCTCGCGACCGTGGGCCGACCACCATGATCGACTTAAGGTGAGCAGCATTGGGCCCCGACCACCGCGGTAGCCCAAGTCTTGAAAGCCCTTCGGCGAAACCCTGACCCCGAAAGGTCGTGGGTGGAGATCAGGAGGTCTCGCGGGCGGCCGGGCCGGTGCCGAAGAGCACGTCGTCCCAGCTGGGGAGGCGCTTGCGTGGCTTGGCGCTGGCCTCTGTGGACTCGCCAGCGCCCGTCGTGCCGGCGCCGGTGGTGCGGCGGGGGCGCAGCACAGCGAGCGACGGCACAGCCGGCACCTCCTTGGGGAGGTCGCTGTCGTCGTCGAAGGCCGAACCCTGGCCGCCGCCGAGCAGCGCGGCGGCACCGCCGGAGACGGACTGGCGCGAGCGGGCCGGCTCGGAGGGCATGGACTGGTCGAGGCCGCGGCCGGACGAGCCGATCGGGCGGTCGAGCCCGGCCAGCAGCGCGTCGCGGCCGGCGCGGATCGGGTCCCGGTTGCGTGACTTGTCGCCAGCGGCGGGCAGGCCGTGGCCGCCGCGACCGGGCTCGGTGCGGGACGGGCCTGGCAGGCCGTGGCCGCTGCGCTCAAGGCCGTGACCGTGACTGTGGCCGTGGCCACTGCGCTCGGCGGGCGGCTCCTGCCCGAGGATCTGGGTCGGACGCTCGGCGCACAGGTATTGCGCCATGTCGTCGTGCGGTGAGACCACCTGGCGGGTCTTGTCGAGCTCCCAGATCGCCTGCGCGGTGGCCTTGCCGGAGGGCCAGGTGGCCACGATCCGCCAGGTGCCGTCCTCACGCCGGTAGGCGTCCCACGAGATCTTCTCGGAGTCGATGCCGTGCTGGGCGAGGCGGCCGTCGACCACCTCGGCGAGCGGCGCACCCTTTTCCGAGGTCCGGAGGCGGGTGCGGCGGGCGTGCTGAGCGAGCATCGCCCGCTCCTGCAGGACCGGACCCGCGTAGCGCAGGACGCGGTCGACCGGCACACCGGCGATCCGCGCGACGTCGTCGGCCGACTCGCCGGAGCGGATGCGGGCCTGGATGTCGCGGGGAGAGAGGGTCGGGGCGGGCTCGTTACCCGAGCCGGCGACCGAAAGCGTGATGGGGGCGCCTGGATCGTTGTGCAGCGCCGTGGAGATCCGCTCGTCGAGGGGCAGCGCGAGGAGTCGGCCCACCTCGTCGGCGAGCACCAAAGCCTGGCCGTCCTCGGAGAGGGCGACGAAGCGTACTGGCCGCATCGCGATGCCTCCGTCCCGCTTCGCTGGCCTCTGCCACCCCGAGCCGGCAACGGCTAGAGATGTCCTCGCCACACGTTACGCCGATCTACCTCCCCGTGGGGGGAAGCCACGCCCGCATGTCGCGTGACCTCCCCCTTCGGGTGTCTGCTTCGACGAGCGTCAGAGGCGCTCGACCACGTAGTCGATGCTGGCCGTCAGCGCGTCGACGTCGCTCGGCTCCACGGCCGGGAAGAGGGCGATGCGCAGCTGGTTGCGGCCCAGCTTGCGGTACGGCTCGGTGTCGACGATGCCGTTGGCGCGGAGCACCTTCGCGATGGCGGAGGCGTCGATACTGTCGGCGAAGTCCACAGTGGCGACCACGTTGGACCGGAGCGCCGGGTCGGTGACGAACGGGGTGGCGACGGGGGAGCGCTCGGCCCACCCGTACACGATCGCCGCGCTCTCGGCCGTGCGCTTCGCCGCCCAGGCGAGCCCGCCCTGCCCGAGCATCCAGTCGGTCTGCTCGGCGGCCAGGAAGATCGTCGCCAGCGCGGGCGTGTTGTACGTCTGCTCGAGCCGCGAGTTGTCGATCGCGGTGACCAGGTCGAGGAAGGCGGGGATGTAGCGGCCCGACTCCTTGATCTCGGTGGCCCGGGCGAGCGCCGCCGGGGACATCAGGGCGATCCAGATGCCGCCGTCTGAGCCGAAGCACTTCTGCGGGGCGAAGTAGTAGACGTCGGTCTCGCGCACGTCGACGTCGAGGCCGCCGGCGCCGGAGGTGGCGTCGACGAGCAGCAGCGCGTCATCGTCGGCGCCGGCCACCCGCTTGATCGGCACCGCCACGCCGGTGGAGGTCTCGTTGTGCGGCGTACCGTACGCATCTACGCCGGCCTCGGCCTCGAGCGAGGGCGCCGAACCGGGCTCGGCCTTGCGCACGGTCGGGTCGCCGAGGAACGGTGCCGCCTTGACCGAGGAGGCGAACTTCGCTCCGAACTCGCCGAAGCTCGCGAACTGCGCCCGGTCGCGGATCAGCCCGAACGTCGCCACCTCCCAGAAAGCGGTGGCGCCGCCGTTGCCGAGGATCACCTCGTATCCCTCGGGGAGGGAGAAGAAGTCGGCGATGCCCCGGCGCAGCCGCGCGACCTGGTCGCGGACCGTCTTCTGCCGGTGGGAGGTGCCGAGGAAGGTGGTCGCCACGCCGGCCAGCGCCGACACCGACTCGGGGCGGACCTTGGACGGCCCGCAGCCGAAACGGCCATCGGCGGGCTTCAGATCATCAGGGATCCGGATGCTCGGTGTGTCAGCCACGGCCGCCATCTTTCCACCAGACCCCGGCGGGCCGGACTACGGCCCACCGGAGTGTAAGGAAGCGCACGCCGTGCCGCCCACCTGTGATCAAGGCTCCTCCGAGGCCGTCGGAAACGACTTCGGAGGAGCTACCCGATCGACTGCTCAGAGGCCGTGCGGGACGGTGTCCCAGCCCTCCACCTCGGTGGGCTTGCGGGGGCTCGGGCCCACGTAGTCGGCGGAGGGGCGCACGAGCCGGTTGAGGCCCTTCTGCTCCAGGATGTGCGCGCTCCAGCCGCCCATCCGCGCGCAGGTGAACATCGACGTGAACATGTGCGACGGCACCTCGGCGAAGTCGAGCACCACCGCGGACCAGAACTCGACGTTCGTGGCCAGTACCCGGTCGGGCTTGCGGTTGTGCAGCTCCTCCAGGGCGGCCTTCTCCAGCGCCTCGGCCACCTCGAAGCGGGGCGCGCCGAGCTCCTTGGCGGTGCGGCGGAGCACGCGGGCCCGTGGGTCCTCGGCCCGGTAGACGCGGTGGCCGAAGCCCATCAGCCGCTCGCCGCGGTCGAGCACACCCTTGATGTACCCCTCGGCGTCGCCGCTGCGCTCGACCGCCTCGATCATGTGCAGCACCCGCGAGGGGGCGCCGCCGTGCAGCGGGCCGGAGAGAGCTCCTATCCCGGAGGAGATGCAGGCGGCGGCGTCGGCACCGGTGGAGGCGACGACCCGGGCGGTGAACGTCGAGGCGTTCATGCCGTGCTCCGCGGCGGAGATGAAGTACGCGTCGACGGCCTTGACGTGCCGCGGGTCGGGCTCACCCCGCCACCGCTTCATGAACCGCTCGACGATCGTGGAAGCCTTGTCGATCTCCTTCTGCGGCACGGCCGGCAGGCCGAGCCCGCGGGCCGACTGCGCGACGAAGGAGAGTGCGGTGACCGACACGCGGGCGAGGTCTTCGCGCGCCTGTACGTCGGAGATGTCCAGCAGTTGGGACAGCCCCCAGTACGGCGCGAGCATCGCGACGGCCGACTGCACGTCGACCCGGATGTCGCCGGAGTGGACCGGCACAGGGAAGGGCTCGGCGGGCGGCAATCCGGGACCGAACCGGCCGTCCACGAGCAGGGCCCAGACGTTGCCGAACGAGACCTGGCCGATCAGGTCCTCGATGTCGACACCGCGATAACGTAGCGCGCCGCCCTCTTTGTCGGGCTCGGCGATCTCGGTCTCAAAGGCGATGACGCCCTCTAGACCCGGCTTGAAGTCGGACATTTCGCTCTCCTGGATGTTCTTGTCCGCCTAGACGACGCCAAGCCACGTGGGTAACGCGGCAGGTTGCGTGCCATCTTGCCTGGTGAGTAACTAGGTTTGCGAGTGCCTGGTCTTGTGGTACATGCGACATCATCCCTTTTCCGCCGAGTTAACGGGGGGTTACCCCGCGTGCCAAGAGGATGGGGCCGTGATCGGTAACACACCTGAGCCCGCACCCATGCGCCGCGACTACGGCAGTGCAAGCAACCTTTCCCCGAGCGACCTCGCCGAAAACTGGTGGACCCAGTTCGACAGCTGGTTCGCCGACGCGGTCGACGCCGGGCTGCCCGAGCCGAACGCGATGATCGTTGCCACCGCGGACCCCGCTGGCCGGCCCAGCGCCCGCACGGTGCTGCTCAAGGGGTACGACGAGCGCGGGCTCGTCTTCTACACCAACTACGAGTCGCGCAAGGGCACCGAGTTGGCCGCCAACCCGTACGCGAGCGCCGTCTTCCCCTGGTTTCCGATGCGCCGCCAGGTGGTGGTCGCCGGCGAGGTGGCCCGGGTGACCCGCGCCGAGACCGAGGCGTACTTCGCCACCCGCCCCCGCGAGTCCCAGCTGGGCGCCTGGGCGAGCCCGCAGTCCCAGGTCGTTGCGGACCGTGCCGCGCTCGACCGGACCTACGAGGAGACGGAGAGGAGGTTTCCGGAGGGGGTACCCGCGCCCGAGCACTGGGGTGGACTGCGTGTCACGCCCCACACCGTCGAGTTCTGGCAGGGACGCACAGGTCGGCTGCATGATCGATTGCGCTACCGACGCACCGACGAGGGAGTGTGGATCATCGAGCGGCTGGCCCCTTGACGGATAGCCTCACCCGGCGCTCCGCTGTTCGCGCTCGCTTCGGGCGTTGGGCGATCGACCTGCGTCCGTTGGGCGTTCCCGCGTACCGCCGCATGTGGGTCGGCAACGCGGTCTCCTTCTTCGGCTTCCAGCTCACCGCCGTCGCGGTGCCGGTCGAGATGTTCGCGATCACCGATGACTCGCTCTGGGTGGGGCTGCTCGGCATCGCGGGCCTCGTACCACTGATGGTCTTCGGTTTGTGGGGTGGCGCCGTCGCCGACGCGGTGGATCGCCGCCGGCTGCTGCTGGCCAGCTCCACGCTGATGTGGGTCTCGACCGCGGGTCTCCTGCTGCAGGCGCTGCTCCAGGTGCGCAGCCCGACCCTGCTGCTGGGCCTGGTGGCGGTGCAGACCGCCGCGTTCGCGATCAGCTCGCCGACCCGCCAGGCGATAGTCCCCCGGCTGGTCGGGCGCGAGCTGCTGCCGGCCGCCAACACCCTCAACTACACCACCACCAGCGCCAGCGCCGTCGTCGGGCCGCTGTCCGCCGGCCTGATCTTCGGGCTCCTGGGTACGGACGCCGGCCTCCCGGTCGCCTACGGCGTCGACGCCCTCTTCTTCGTCGTCGCCTTCTGGGCCACGCTCCGCCTCCCGCCGATCCCGCCCGGCGAGGAGCGGGCGACGATGGGGCTGCGCAGTGTCGTAGACGGCATCCGTTACCTGGCGACCACGCCGGTACTGCTTCTCTCGTTCGCCATCGACCTGATCGCGATGGTGCTGGCCATGCCGCGGGCGCTCTTCCCCGAGGCGGCCGAGGAGCGGTTCGGCGGCGGTTCGGCGGTCGGCTGGCTCTACAGCGCGATCGCGATCGGCTCGATGATCGGCGGGCTGACCTCGGGCTGGATCGGGCGCGTGCGGCGCCAGGGTGTCGCGCTGACCGCCGCGGTGGTCGCCTGGGGCTTGGCGGTCGGCCTGTCCGGCCTGGTCCACCACCTGTGGATGATCGTCGTGCTGCTCGCTGTCGCCGGCTCTGCCGACCTGGTCAGCGCGGTCTACCGGCAGTCGATCCTGCAGACCTACGCGCCGGACAAGTACCAGGGGCGCCTGCAGGGTGTCTTCATCACGGTGGTCGCCGGCGGTCCCCGACTGGGCGACCTGCGGGCCGGCGCGATGGCCGCGCCGTGGGGCGTCACGCTCGCCTGGGCCGGTGGTGGCTTCGCCGCCGCGGCGCTCGCGTTGTTGCTGGTGTTGACCTTCCCCGCGCTGCGGCGCTACCAGCTATCGTCAGCCGATGGACAACGGTAGGACCCCGCTCTCCGGGGCACAGTGGACGATCGCGGCCGAAGGACACGAGGCCGTCGTGGTCGAGGTCGGCGGAGGGCTGCGGCACTACCGGTGGCGGGGGGCCGACTACGTAGATGGGTACGGCGACGACGAGCTGCCCCCGGGCTGCGCCGGCCAGATCCTGGCACCCTGGCCCAACCGCATCCGGGACGGTAAGTACACCTTCGCCGACCAGCGACAGCAGCTCTCGATCACCGAGCCGCCCCGCAATACCGCGATCCACGGCCTGGTCAACTGGCAGCCGTGGACGCTCGCCGAGCAGGCGCCCGACGCGGTGACGATCGAGTGCGCGATGCCGGCCCAGCCGGGCTACCCCTGGCCGCTGAAGCTGCGGGCGGAGTGGCGGGTCGGCACGGACGGGCTGCGGGCGACCCACTCGGTCACCAACGCCAGCCACCAGAAGTGCCCGTTCGGCTTCTCCGTCCATCCGTACCTGCGGCTGCCCGGCGCCCGCGCCGACGACATGCTGCTGCGCGTACCGGCCCGTAGCCGCGTGCTCGTCGACGGGCGGCTGCTGCCGATCGGCGCGCAGAAGGTGGCCGGCACCGAGTTCGACTTCACCGCGCCGCGCCGCATCGGCGCCACGGTTCTGGACACCTCGTTCGCCGACATCGAGCGGGCCGAGGATGGTGGTTCCACAGTGGAGCTGTCCACAGCGGACGGTGACCGGGTCGCGATCTGGGGCGACGACCAGTTCGGCTGGTGGCAGGTGTTCAGCAGCGACACGCTCACCGGCGACAGGTTCCGCCGCGCGGTGGCGGTCGAGCCGATGACCTGCCCGCCGGACGCGTTCCGCTCCGGGCGTGGCCTCATCGTGCTGGAGCCCGGCCAGACCTGGTCCGGCACCTGGGGGATCACCCCGTCGAGCGCCGCGTGACCAAAGCTCCGCTCACGTCGTCCTAGGGCGTGTCTGATGGATCCTTGCGGGGCTGCGGCGGGCCCAGACGACGCCCGGCGGCGCCGGGCGGAAGGCCACATACAACACCGGTATGCGACCTTCCGCCCGGCTTGCCGGATCGCCGCCTGGATCCCGCCTCGCACCCACAAGATCCATCAGACACGCCCTAGCGACTGAAGGGAAGCCCGTGGAGTTCCGCGACGTCGTGCGGCGCCGCCGGATGATCCGTAACTACGACCCGGACCGGCCGGTGCCGCCCGAGGTCGTCGAGCGCCTGCTCACCCACGCGGTCCGCGCGCCGTCCGCCGGCTTCTCCCAGGGCTGGGGCTTCCTGGTCCTGGAGGAGGAGGCCGACCGCGAGCGGTTCTGGGCGGCGACGACGCCCGAGGGGCGGGGGATGACGCGGTGGCTGGCCGGCATGCGACGGGCGCCGCTGCTGGTCGTTCCGCACTCCAACCAAGCCGTCTACCTCGAGCGGTACGCGGAGCCGGACAAGGGCTGGACCGATCGTGACCCGGCCCGCTGGCCAGCGCCGTACTGGGACATCGACGCCGGCTTCGCGAGCATGCTGATGCTGCTCACGGCCGTTGACGAGGGGCTCGGCGCGTGTTTCTTCGGCATCCCGCCGGAGCGCGTAGCGGCGTACGCGGAGGCGTTCGGCGTACCGTCCGACTTCTCCCCGATCGGGGCGATCACGGTGGGATATCCGGCTCCGGACCGGCGGTCGCCGTCCCTCAAACGGGGGCACCGGCCACCCGACCAGGTCATCCATCGAGGGCACTGGACGGGACGGCGTGCAATATAGCCGACATTGGGGAACAAACCGAGGTGTCGGCGCCGGTCGCTAGGCTGGCATGCGGTCGGCATCGAGTGCAGCGGTACGGCGACATGGGAGGGGAGCGTGCCGTCGTGATCTTCAAAGCGGTTCGGGACGGGCGTCCGTATCCCGAACACGGTCTCACGCTGAAGCAGTGGTCCGAGATTCCACCACGGCCGATCCGGATCGACCAGCTCATCACGACCAAGCGCGAGCTCGCCCTCGACAAGCTCCTCGCCGAGGACTCCACGTTCTATGGCGATCTCTTCCCGCATGTCGTGCAGTGGAAGGGCGCCCTCTACCTCGAAGACGGGCTGCACCGGGCGCTCCGCGCGGCCCTGCAGCAGCGCAACCAGATTCACGCGAGAGTGCTGGTGCTGGCCTGATGCGTGCCTTACCCCTCGACATAATCGACGTCGACTCGCTGCACAGCGACGAGGAGCGGGAGATCCGCGCCGTCGTGCGCAAGGTCGTCGACGACCTGGTCCGGCCAAATGTGACCGAGTGGTACGAGCAGGGGCACGTCCCCGCTCGCGACCTGGCCCTCGAGTTCGGCAAGCTCGGCCTGCTCGGCATGCACCTGACGGGGTATGGCTGCGCCGGCGCCTCCGCCGTGGCGTACGGGATGGCCTGCCTCGAGCTGGAGGCGGGCGACTCGGGCGTGCGCTCGCTGGTCTCGGTGCAGGGCTCACTCGCCATGTACGCGATCTGGCGCTTCGGCAGCGCCGAGCAGAAGCGGCAGTGGCTGCCACCTATGGCGGCCGGCGAGGCGCTGGGCTGCTTCGGCCTGACGGAGCCCGACCACGGCTCCGACCCGGCGTCGATGAAGAGCCGGGCCCGGCGTTCGGGCGACGACTGGCTGCTCAGCGGTACCAAGATGTGGATCACCAACGCGCCGGTGGCCGACGTGGCGGTGGTCTGGGCGCGGGCCGAGGAGGGGATACGCGGCTTCGTCGTGCCCATGGACACGCCGGGGGTGACGGCGCGTGAGATCAAGCACAAGATGTCGCTGCGCGCCTCCTCGACCGGCGAGCTCGTGCTCGACGACGTGCGGCTGCCCGCCGACGCCGTGCTCCCCGAGGTCCAAGGGCTGAAGGGCCCGCTCTCCTGCCTGACCGAGGCCCGCCAGGGCATCTCCTGGGGTGCGCTCGGCGCGGCGCGGGAGTGCCTGCACGCGGCGCTCGACTACGCGGTGTCGCGGGAGCAGTTCGGGCGGCCGATCGGCGCGTTCCAGCTGACCCAGGCCAAGCTCGCTGACATGGCGCTCGAGCTGCAAAAGGGGTACCTGCTGGCGCTGCACCTCGGCCGCCTCGCCGACCACGGCAAGGTCCGCCCCGAGCAGGTCAGCGTCGCCAAGCTCAACAATGTGCGGGAGGCGATCGCGATCGCCCGCCAGTGCCGCACGATTCTCGGCGCCAACGGCATCAGCGGGGAGTACCCGGTGCTCCGCCACGCCAACAACCTGGAGAGCGTCCTCACGTACGAGGGCACCTCCGAGATCCATCAACTGGTCATCGGGCAGAAGCTGACTGGCTTGTCCGCGTTCGCCTGAAAGGTGGATGCGCAGTCCGTAAATGATCAAGATGCGAGTGTTACCGTTCTCTTAAGGGGACAAGTTCGAAGAGGACGGTGATCGGGACCATGGACCACCCGACCAGCGAGTTTCCCGAGTACCGAAAGGGCCAGGCCACGGCCGAGGAGGCCCGCCCGGACCCGCGGTTCGAGGACGAGGAGATCAAGCTCGAGGAGCCCCGCGCTCGGCGTGGGCGAGCCCTGTTCTGGATGGCCGGCGCGATCGGCCTGATCGTGGTGCTGGTGCTGAGCGTCCAGGCCGTCGGGCTGTGGCCGAGCTGGCGAAACCCGTTCGCCGAGGAGACCAAGGATCGCAGCCAGCCACCGCTGCTCATGTCAATCCAAGACCTGAGCCGTTACGTGGCGGCCGAGGGCAACTTCCAGGTCGTCATCGACCTTGAGAAGGACCGTAAGTACGTGCCGGACTTCCTGGTCAACCAGCGCACCCTCTTCGTCGGCGCGGGCTCGGTGGAGGCCTACGTCGACTTCGGCAAGATCGGTGACGGGGCGATCGTCGAGTCGGCCGACCGCACTACCGCCGAGGTCACGCTCCCCGCCCCGCAGCTCACCGAGGCGTCGCTCGACCTGGAAAAGAGTTACGTCTTCGCCGAGGAGCGCGGCCTGCTCAACCGGCTCGGCGAGGTGTTCAGCGGTGATCCCAACCGCCAGCAGGAGGTCTATCGCCTCGCTCAGGAGCGGATCACCGGGGCCGCGCGAGACAGCGGTTTGGCGGCGCGGGCCGAGGAAAACACGCGCAACATGCTGGTCGGCCTGCTGCGATCGCTCGGTTACACGCAGGTCAAGGTCACCTTTACCCCCGCATAGCGGCGGGTGCGGTCGATACGCCACCCGCTATCCTCGTGCGGGTGGCGTCGGCCGTGGGGATACCCGGCGGTCTGATCCACTGGCGATTTCAGCGCGCGGGGAGTCCGCCGGCAGGGACAATCAGCACTGTGACCGGGAGTATGCCTGTGGCCAGCACTGTGGCGAAGGACGACGTCGACATCGAGGTCACCGTCCTGCTGCCCTGCCTCAATGAGGCGGAGACGCTCGAGGTCTGCGTGACCAAGGCGCGCCGCGCGCTCGATGAGCTGGGCGTGGTGGGTGAGGTGCTGGTCAGCGACAACGGATCGACCGACGGGTCGCAGGACATCGCGATCAAGGCGGGCGCCCGGGTCGCGCACGCGCCGATCCGCGGATACGGTGGCGCGCTGCTCAACGGCATCGCCGAGGCGCGCGGTAAGTACATCATCATGGGCGATGCGGACGATTCGTACGACTTGTCCAACCTTGAGCCGTTTATCCGTGAGTTGCGTGCAGGTCACGACCTGGTGATGGGCAACCGCTTCCGGGGCGGCATCGCGCCCGGTGCCATGCCCCCGCTCCACCGCTACCTGGGCAACCCGGTGCTCTCTTTCCTCGGCCGCCACCTCTTCGGCAAGAGCCTCAGCCACGTCGGCGACTTCCACTGCGGCATCCGCGGCTTCAACCGCGACCGCATCCGCCAGCTCGGCCTCTGCATGCCGGGCATGGAGTTCGCCTCCGAGCTCGTGGTGCGCGCCGCGCTCAACAACTACGACATCGTCGAGGTGCCGACCACCCTCCAGCCCGACGGCCGCAGCCGCCCGCCACACCTGCGTACCTGGCGGGACGGCTGGCGCCACCTGCGGTTCCTGCTGGTCTTCGCGCCGCGCAAGACGCTGATCTGGCCCGGCGCGATCCTGTTCGTCCTCGGCCTGATCGGCACGTCGATCCTGACCGTGGGCCCACTG
>Ga0307513_10009747_pt1 | contig 12131 bp, 14 predicted proteins | sample 15_EM_MG_FD_202174 | JGI IMG/M metagenome (GOLD analysis project Ga0307513, IMG submission 202174) | Populus trichocarpa ectomycorrhiza microbial communities from riparian zone in the Pacific Northwest, United States - 15_EM | ecosystem: Host-associated > Plants > Roots > Unclassified | place... | reverse complement strand
CTTCTGGTCTGAGCTGGGGCTCAACATTGCGGCGTAGTCTAGAGTCCATAGCGTCGAGAAATCGCTGTTTCTGTGCATAGTCTGATATGGATCCATTTGGAAGAGATCCTTTGAGGTCCGCTAGCTGTCCAGCTATCTTTGTAATGCGTGCTGGCTGTCCACCTGCTGTCTGGCGGACATTCTGCCACTTGTGATAGGTATCATCGGTATTTGTAGAGGCTTGGAATAGCTGCTGAAAGCGGTGTGTCAGCTGCGGTAGGGTGAGGTTCTCTTCCTCTGTGTCTAGTGTCTGGAATGCGTTGTTTGCTTTTCCTTCTGTGTAAAAGCCATATTTAGTGTTCGTTACGGGGCGGGGCGGGGCTGGTTTTCACTCGCCAGGCCCCGCTCTTACACGGGGCCGGGGGGGGTATTTTTCGGGTAATCCCCGCGCCGCCCCCGCCCGGGGCCCACCCGCACTCATTCCCTGGACGGGGCCCTGTTTGTTACCACCCATTTTTAACGGGGACCCGTCCGGGGTATGGGTGGGCGGGGGCCTAAGCGGGGACAGGGGCAGGGAATGCCGAAAAAGACACCCCGCCCCAGGCCGTTGAGCGGGGCAGGGCGGGGAAAAGGGCCGGAGGCCCGCGTTTTCCGGGGCCCCGTCCGCCCCGTAACGAACTCTAGCCATAGTAGTCTGCCACTCCAGGGGTGTCATCATTCAGTCCAGATCTCGCCAGGTACTTCTTCACTGTTCTGAGCCATCGCTAGAGTTTGTCTGGTTTGAGGTCTTCTCCTTCACGGCTAAAGAAAGGCGGTTTAGGGGGCTTGGGAGGGGGCAACCTGGCCAGACCTGGGTCTGCCATGGTGCTTGTGGGTGGGTGTGGGGCTGGAGGTGGTGGATCTGGTCGTTCAGGGGGCTCTCTGGCGCTTATGGATCTTGAGGGTCTTTCTGGTGTGTCTGGGATGAATGTACCGGGTAGTGATTGTTCTCTATGCTCTCTAGAGGGCGCTCTAGTTGGTGTCTGACTTCCAAAGACTCCTAGAATGCTGGGTGCTCGCCACCTGCTTGTTGTGGGGCGTTCTGGTGGGCGTTCAGTTTCCGAAGTTTGCGGTGCTGCTGCTCTTGCTGCTGCTCAATCCTGAAGCCGTCGGGCTTCACTTAGAATGAGTTCCTGAGCTGTGAGGTTGTGGTCATCGTCTGAATCTGTATCTAGATCTCCTCGGAGGCGGTGAGTCGTTCTGGCTGGTGTATCTGTTGAGCCTGGCGTGGGCCCAGGGGTTGGTTCCTGTGTGGTTGGTTCTGGAGTATCGTCTGTGGGTTCTGCTGAAGGACGATTGTAGGCCCTGCAGGACCTGGTAAAGCTTCTGCTCCTGCGTTCTGCTATTGTGAATGTACCACCTGAGCCGGGAGTTCCTTTCCCTGCCGCTCCTGCCTCTAACTAGTTATCAAGATACTGGAAGGGTGATCAATCCTACCAGGCTGTTCCCAATCCTGAGAACAAAGGGGTTTCACCTGCTGTAGGCAAAAACCTGTAATAGGTTTATTCCTGTCTAACGAAAATACAATAGGACCGGCGATAGGCCTGCTACCGCGGGTGCTAAGGGAGGCTTCAAGGGACCGGTAGCTAGAAGGATCATAGTTGAAGGACAAGTTGGGCTAAGGGACTCAGGGATTGCCGTTCAACCAAGTGTATTCTTAGACTGAAGGTCTGTCGAAGTCTGCTGTCTCCTGCTAGCCAGGAGACTGGTTTAAATACAAAAGCCAAGAGGGATAGCCTTCCTGCAATCACGATCATTACCAGTAGCTGCGCACATACTGGAATCCTGTAATCCTGCAAGACCAAAGAAAAAAACAAACAATGCTCAGCCCTCGCCAGTGTTACATGACCATTCCATACCCGGAATCCTAAATATAAACTTCCAACAAAGCACACTAAACATAGCAATATAATAGCATAGCCTATGTGACTCAGAGGCAGTGGCGGAGCTGAAATCCAATCAAATAAACCAAATATAAATCAACTAAACATAGGAGATCCTGCACTGCCCGCTCCTGTGTAGCGTTACCGGAACATGTACACATGTTACAAAGCCCAGCAGAACCGAAGCCTTACTTCGCCCGATAGTCCTGACGCCATATCGCCCACCGTGAACGAAGCGAGAAGCTTTCCAACCAGGAAAAATGCCAAGTGTGGCGTGAAGCAAGTGAGTGGTAAGGGGGAGAACCGAACATCATGAGCGGGTGTCAACAATGAACAGGAACAAGAACCTCAAGGAGAGGAGGCATCCGTGCCCCAGGTGAGCAGGGAAGATGGCTTAACGTCAACCCCTAGGCAGTAGCCATCGTGGGGGAAGAGAGGTGGGTGGGGGGAAGTGACGATGATTTCCCGTGGTGTTGAGGTTTCAATCGCCGGAGGTGGAGGAGAGATGGTTCGTGTCCAATCCCTTCGTCATTTTTTTCTTTTTCATTTTTTGTTGTTATCATGCGTTATTTGTTTCTAGGTACAAAAAGCCTTATGCAGCGTGAGCTATGAAGAGAAAAAAACCTATAAATGCAAACCCACTGCCTGCTTCACCTCTTTATGGCAAAATCAAACACCCCGAGTCCATGGGAAAAGTCCCCCCCACCTAGCCCCTAAGATAATATACCCCAGACACGTAAGGAATCAATACATAGAAACGTACAGGTAGAGAGAACCAAACCCTTCAGCAAGCCCCTCAAAACAAAAGAAACCGCAGTTCAAGGGCCAGAAACGCCTCTCTGACGGGGGGTGGATAGACGATCGTCGACAGAAGAAAAGACGGATACCCGTGAGCCCACGGTAACCAGGCGCGCGGTCGTGCAGGTCATCACATCGATCCAAGCCGCTGGACAATAGCCACGCCGGCAGTGCTATACCACGACTAGGCGTAACCAACGAAAGGTCAACCGATCAGAAGAGGAGCAGGAGGGTGCCAGCTGGTGAGTAGGAGTAGGGTGCCAGGCGGAGGATAGCAGTATGGTGCCAGCTGTTGAGTCGCAGTGGGGTGCCAGCCAGAAGGGAGGTAAGCAGTAAGGTGCCAGCTAAGAGGGCAGTACGGTGCCAGCGGACCGAACTGGCAGGGGGGAGGAGGAAGGATCGCGAACAGGCTAGCCACAACTGACAAACGGGCTATAGCAAGGGCTTTTGGGACGACAACTAGACCAGCACGAGACTGTGATGTTACTAACAGAGGCTTTCCCCACAAGAGGTACAAGCCCAGCAGGCCGAGGCCTATTTCGACCGTGAGTCTGACACCGTGACGCCGATCGTGAACGAAGTGAGAAGCTTTCCGACCATGCAAAATGGTAAGCGTGGTGCAAAGCAAGTGCGGGGTAAGGGTGAGAACACAACATCATGAGCGGGTGTCAACAATGAACAGGAACAAGAACACGAAGGAGGGGAGGCATGCGTGCCTCAGAAGAGGAGGGAAGATGGCTTAACGTCAACCCCTAGGCAGTAGCCATGATGGAGGAAGAGAGGTTGGTGGGGGACAGTGACGATGATTTCCCGTGGGGTTGAGATTTCAATCGCCGGAGGTGGAGGAGAGATGGTTCGTGGCCGATCCCATTCGTGGTTTTTCTTGTTTTTTTTTTTTTTGTAATCATCAGGTATTTGTTTTAGGTACAAAAAGCCTTGTGCAGTGCTAGCTATGAAGAGAAAAACACCTATATGCCCAATAACAACCGCCCGCTTCACATCATAGGAAAAATGAAACACCCCTGAGACCATAGAAGAAACTTCCCTCGTCTAGCACCTAAGACGCGCACCTCAAATACGTAGGGAAACACCTGATAGAAACGTACAGGAGAGAGACCCAAACCCTTCAGGAGGCCCCCTGGTAACACTAGGAAAAGAATCAAAGAAATGACGAGATGTAACTACTATTGCCAATATGTCTAACGAAAAGGCCACGCGGCTAGTCGCTGTAAGCGGCAGGCCGGTTCACGGTCGGGACTGACCGGAGGATGGCGACAGGTCGGCGTTTAGGAGAGACCAAGGAGGTAGTGCAATACCATGATCAACCGTAACCTAAGCGAGGTTTGCGACTGTAGAGTAAATCACAGCAGGGCGAGAGGTAGGTGGGCGAGCGGAGCCACCGGGCAGAGGGGATGCCAGCCAACGACGATGAGGAGTAGGGTGCCAGCTGGGGAGTAGCAGTAGGGTGCCAGCCAGAGGGGAGCAGTAGGGTGCCAGCCGGAGGAGGAGTTTGTAGCAGTAAGGTGCCAGGTTATGGGGCAGTAGGGTGTTAGCGGACGGAACCGGGAGGGGGGTAGAGGAAGGATCGCGAGCGAGTGAGCCACAACCGACTAACGGGCCATAGCAAGGGCTTTTGGGACGACAGCGAAACCAAGCAGAACCGTGATGTTACTAACCGAAGCTTTCCCCATCAGAGGTACAAGCCCAGCAGAACAGAAGCCTTACTTTGACTGAGAGTTTGGACGCCATGGCACCGACTGTGAACGACGCGAGCAGCTTTCCGACCGCGCAAAATCTTACGTGAGGTGCAAAGCAAGTGCGGGGTAAGGGGTAGAACTCAACATCATGAGCAGGTCAACTACGAACGAGAACGAAAACCCCAGCGAGGGGAGGCGTGCCCGCCTCAGGAGAGGAGGCAAGATGGCTTAACGTCAACCCCTAGGCAGTGGCAATGATGGAGGAAGAGATGTTGGTGGGGGAAAGTGACGATGATTTCCCGTGGTGTTGAGATTTCAATCGCCGGAGGTGGAGGAGTGATGGTTCGTAGCCTATTCCTTGGGCGTTTTCTTTTCTTTTTTTGGTAATCATGCGTTCATTGTTTTTAGGTACAAAAAGCCTCATGCAGCGCTAGCTATGGAGAGAACAAAACCTATAAATCAAAAAAAAATAACAAAGGAAAGTGACGGCACCAGTTAAATATCCATCATCCCGCAGCTATCTCCTCCGCCGGGCCATCGGCCACACAAAAAAGGAAAGTTAAACTAACAACTTAGCCGTCTAGAAAGGAAAGCCTACATAAGACAAAGGAGAGTAACCCATCGACCCTATACCTCAGCAAGCGATAAAACACGAAAAGCCAGGGGAGGCAGCCTGGTGGGTGAGAGAGAGAATGGAGGGGAAGAGGGGAGGGTGGTGGGTGGCAACATTGTGGGGGGGAATCCTGTGGAGGTGGCGAGTCTTTTTAGCAGCGGGAGGGATGACCAGAGTGTGGCTTTGGGACCGACATTAGTAACGCTGTGGAGGAGGCGCGACCTGCTGTCTTGTCTCGAGGGGCAGGATAGGAGGGCGTGCTCAAACGTTTCAGGTTCCAAGCCGCAGCGGCGGCAGGAGGTATCGGCTTCGTGGGACCTCGAGGTTGGGTGGGCCGCCAGATAACCTTTTCCGGCTCTCATCTGGTCAATTCTCCCGGCCACAAACATGCCCAAGCCCATGAAGGGCCTCGGACTCAGTGCGGGAGGGTGTGTGTAGTACCCTGGGGTCGGGAAAAGGGAGGCCCACTCCACGAGGAGTTTGTCTCTTACCCTCTTCTTCAGGGTGGAGTAGCTGCTGTCGATCAGCGATTGCGGCCTGCTCATGGGGGTAGGGCACACGAGGGGGGAGTTGATCATGGGCATTCACGATAGCCCGAGGGTAACGGGTATTGTCAGATGAGCCACCGCGTCCACCGGCAGGTGGTTCCTAATTGGCGGGACCGGGCGGGGCATTTTCGAGTGTAGAGGGAGGTAGACGGACGATAGGCCCCTGGTTAAGGCCCGTGTGGAGTCAGGCGCCCGATGCGCTGAGAGCGACGGGAACGAGGCGTGAAGGCGGGCTGTTGCCGCGTTCAGGCTGGGAGGGGAGCAGACCACCTTGAGCACCGCCAGCCTTTGCCGGGGGTGATCAGGAGGGAGATGGGTGGGAGGCAAGACTCCACCGAATGTATCCCGGTGGGCATGGCTGGGAAGCAGTTTGTGGTCCACCTCTGGACCTTCCGCCAGAATGTGTCGAGGCGGGTAGCCGTGCCCACGCTGGGTGTGAACAGATCCGCGCAGTAGAGTAGGATGGGGGCAATCAATGATGTTGCCAATCTGTGGCATAGGTAGGGGGGGAGGGCACATCGGGCGGAGTGAGGCGACGAATGAGGGCGAAGGCCCCCTGGGCCAGGGCCAGGGGACTCGAGAAATGTCCAGCGGGGTCAAGGGCCGGAGTGAACAAGTACCCGAGCCACCGAACAGAGTTACCAGGGTGAACAAATTCCCCCTTGATTTGGATAGGTGCGATGCACTTCGGCGACTGCCTCTGGCTAGGGGTCCTCCAGTGTATCAGTTCCGTCTTTGCGACCGAAAAGGAGACAGCTAAACGGGACGCCTTTCTTTCACCCCTGTCGAATAGATCCTGGAGCCGGCGGATGTTGCCACAATAGGAAAGGGAGGCCACTGTGAGGGCGAAGTCGTCCACATACGAGATCATCAGACTCCGAGGGATCCCGAAATGTGGCGGCGCGACATAGAGCACAAAGAGGAGTGGGGAGATCGGAGAGCACTGGGGGGCGCCGACGTTGACTAGGGCTGGTGTCCCTTGTGCCCGTTGGAAAATTAGGGTGCAGCTTCGTTCACCTAGAAAGGACGAAACCCGGGAGACCAGGTAACGGGGTATCCCGCCTTCCCTCAGGATCCGGGCCAAAGTATAGTTGTCAACATTGTCGAACCCTGCGCTTATGTCCAGAAACAGGGAGGAGACCTTGAGACGGGGCCTCTGCAGGGTCCTGATGTCGTTGGTGAGTGTGAGGCACGAGTCGTAGGTGCAGAGTCCGGGGAGTGAACCGCTTTGGTTGGGGTGCAACAGCCCTCTGAGCCGGGCTGCCCCAGGTAGGCGGGCTGCTATGATCCTCTCGAGGACCTTTGAGATTGTGCGGATTAGGACGATTATCCTGAAGGAGGAGGGTAATTCGTAGGAGGGCTTCCCCGGCTTGTCGAGTACCACGCCATTGGAGCTTTTCAGCGATGCGGGGTGATACCCCCGGAGGACAAGCGGGGCAAGTATATGGAGGAGGATTGAGGGGTTAATCTTGTTGACCTGTTTCCAGGTAGAGTAGGGTATCCCGTCCGGGCCTGGGGCCGAAGTCGGGCTGGACTTGGAGAGAGCTGCCGCTATCTCGGCTGTCGCTAAGGGGGGTGCCGACTCGTTTGGTCTTAGCCAAGGTGGCGGGGAGAAGGGTTCCTTAGGGGGGATCAAGTGATCCAGAAGGACATTATTCATTTGTGTTGGGGTCTCGGCCCCTGGGAGGGAGGGGAAGCGCAGCTGGGTGCCGCGGCGCCTGTAGGTGAACCTCTTAGCCGTCCAAAGGCTCTGTGGGGTGGCGGCCAGCAGAAAGAAGGACCAGTGTTTCTTTTTGGCGGCTTTCATTGCCTTGAAGTACCCCGTCTTGGAGGTGCCGGCAACTTCCCGCATGTCTGGCGTGTCGTGCTTTCTGGCCGCTCTTGCGGCCTTGTGATACTCACGACGGAGGATAGACAGGTGGGGGGTCCACCAGAGTTTGGAGTGATGGGAAGGCCTTGATACTGGCGTGTACTCCGTGACGAGAGCTACCAAACGGTTGAGCGATTCTGACATCCATTCGTCCAGTTGCGGGGGGGTGGGGCATGGCGGTGCGTCCAGGAGCTTAAACCACTTGACAATTGGGTCCAGGGTCTCCCAGTCCGTGTCTGCCCAACGCGGGCTGGGGAGCTTTTGGTTCGGGGAGGTTGCAGCGAGCGTGATTGTTATTGGTATGTGGTCAGAACCAGTTGAGGGGAGGGAGGCTTCCCAACTCTAAATTAGGGGGAGCAGGGGGGGTTTGCAAAGGCGAGATCTATGACGGATGGGCGAGGGTTGCCCACTAAGTGAAACCTTGAGTGCTCACCTGGGGGAATAAGGAGCGCGAAACCGGATTCTGCCACTTTTTCGAAGTAGGGAGTTGAGGACGAGATCTCTCGATTCGACACGTCCCGTAGAGGGTCCGAGAGGGGGTTGTGGATGTTGAGGTCTCCCAAAACCAGGAGGGAAAACCCAAGGTCGGGGAAACGAACTTCTGGTGAAACGGAGTGAACTCTGTGGTCAGCAGTGTTGGTGGAGTAAGAATTAATAACCCTGAATGAGTGGAAGTCGGTGCCAAAGAGAGGTTTATTGGAGAACATGTCAAGGGCGACAACATTGTCCACCTCTTTAAACCTGGGGAGCACCGTGAAATTGGAAAGAAAAGACATATGAATGTAGGCTGCCACACGTGGCTTCCTAACCGGGGGAAAGAAAGGCTTAAAACCATTAAAGGAAGGAAGGTGAGCCTTGTTGACTGGCGGATCCTGCAAAAGAACTATCGAGGGGTAGGTGGTCGCTTCTCTGAACAACTCTAACAAAGAAAGGAAAACATTCCAGCTCCCAAGGCAGTTATGTTGAATGATGGAAAGAATAGCCGGGGCGGGCGCCAGCCCTTGTCCCGGGGGAGGGGGCATGGGACGATTATTCATTACCGGGACAGACCCGAAGATCGCGAGGTGCAGGGGAAGGGCTTGGCTCCTCCACGGGGACAGGACCACCGAAGCCGTGAGTAGTGCCAGGAGGCGCGGAGGGTCCAGCTAGGGGAGGTTGCCTGGGGGTTACTAGGTCGACCTCAAGGGGACCCGTCCCGGACGGGGGAGTAGTGGGTGCCGGACCCCCATCGATCGCCAAATCCATGGGGTCTAGACCGGTTGGGGCGGGGGCTGGCGAGTTGGTTCTGGAGGGGACAGACGGGAGAGGTCGAGCCGGACATTCTCTGAATGTGGCAGTGTGGTCACCACCGCAGTTGCAGCAATGGGGGGGCGAGGTCCGACAACAGGATGGGACTAGTGTTCGTTACGGTGCCCAGTTTCTGACAAACAGGGCGCCAAGAGCAGGTTATTAACTGCATATTAAAAAAGGAATCGTCCAAATCGGACCAAAGCTGAGTGAGATAGAGCTCTGTGAAGTTGTCTAACTTCAAAGAGCTCTATCTCAGTCAGTTCTTGTCCGATTTGGATGATTCTTTCGACCAGTTAATCAGAATAACCTATGTTACCTTGTCCCCGCTCCTCGGAAACGGGGCCCCATAACGAAGCCTAGACGGGACTGGCTTATTGTTCCCGCTCCTGGGGCAGGTTGGACTTTGGCACCTGTGAGCCACACGAGTATGGTGAAGCGCACAAATGGGGCACGTGGGGTGGGTGGCGGGGCATCATTGATGGGCGTGTCCGTATCTGCAGAAGTTCTTACACGGAGAGGTTCTGGAGGAGGAGAAGGCAAGTTCAACCTTGCGTTTCTGCGAGAGGATGACGACCCCTGAAGTGAGGGCCGAAACGTTCTGGGGGTCGACGGTGATAATCACCGAAGTGGCCTGCTTGGTCTCCCTAGAATCTGGGCTAGGGTTAAGGTACCTGGCTGAGAGAATCTGGGTCGCTTTGTCGTTGAGGATTGCTTGCCGGATATATGGGAAGAGTTCCTCTTCATCTTGGGGGAGGAAACGGAGGGGGAGGCGGTGGATTGCTAGTTGCACGGCAGTAGGTGCGAGGGCGAGGGTGCACCAGTGGTTTTCAGCTACTGGGAAGGACTGATTGAGGGCCGTGGTGAGGGAGTCGAAGTAGTGCGAGTAGGAGGCTCCCGGGGTGGCTTTGTCGGTGACGGTCAGGGAGACTGAGCCACGAGGGTTCACCGTAGCGGAGAAGCCAAGGGGGAGGAGGCAGTTCGATTCCCGGAGAACGCGGGCGGCGATGTCAGGAAAAGTAGCAGCAATGGTAAGGGCGTCTGGGTGAGGCGATGGGGACTGGCGAGGAGCAAAGACGCGTCGTTGGGCACCTGGAAGGGAGGGCGGCCCCTTTTTAACAGGAGAGGCCGTCGCACTCGCAACAAGTTGGGGGGAAGGAGGCTTCCCAGCTTTGTTCTTGCCATTGCCGCCCGAGCCTGAGCCGGAGGCAGCTTGCGCATAGGAGGGGGATGGGTGGACATCAGGGTCGAGATGGCCTGGGGTGAAGGAGGCCACGTCATATGCCCCCCTCCGGTATTCCGCGGCTTCGTATGAGTGTGGGTAGAGCCTGGCGTACTTCTCGGGGTCACCGAACGCCTTGCCAAGCCTCGTATTGTAGAATGGTATGCGGTATTTAGGGTCGTCAGCCGTGGCTGAGGGAGGGGTCGGTGGTTCCCGGGCTCTTTCTTTTCCCTTCCTTGAAGGGGGGGGACCGGCAGTTGGAGGGGGTTGGGGCTTTCTTTGTGGGGGGGGGGCCGATGCTAGGGGGGCAGGGATTGGGGCTGACACACGATGTGACAGGTCACGTATGGAGGCTTGGAGATCGGCGATCCCCGGAGGGGTTTGTTGTTCCTGGGTGTGCGGGAGGTTCGCGAGTTGCGAGGAGATGCCATGGAGCTCCTCCCTGAGGTTCTCGTTTTCCTAGGAGATGGTTGCGACAGCCTGGGTAACCCCGCTCAGCTCGTGTGAGACAGTCACCAGACCCTGGACGAGCTGGCAGAGGAGAACGATCGTGATGGTCTCAATGGGGAGGGTGCCGGCCTGCGCATCGGGGCTGAGGTCCGGGAAGTCATGGTTGCTGAGTCGAAGGGCGCTCTTCGCCGGATCGAGTTGCCTAATCATGAACTGGATGGGGTGATCGGTCGAGGGGGTTCCTGCACGCGACGGGAGCGGGGAGTCGAGGGCTGAGAGCCTACCAAAGGCTGCGTTCCCTGGGGGAAGGTTATGGGGGTTCGCCATGACGACGAGTAGGTGGGGAAAAGTGTGCGCGGGATTTGATCCGGACGCAACGCGGGGTATAGTTGAGGATGTATGTCAAATGGAGGCGGGGGGAAGAGGTTTGTGACAAGCGTGGCCTATCCCTTGGTCGTTTTTTTTTTTTTTTTGTAATCAAATCGTTATAATGTTTAAAGGTACAAAAGACTCATCCAGCGCTAGCTATGGAGATAAAAAACCTATAAGCAAACGTCTTCCCGCCCGCTTCACCTCGTCATAGGAAAAATCAAACCCCCCGAGACCATAGAAGAAACTTCCCCCGCCTAGCACCTAAGACTCGCACCTCAGACACGTAGGGAAACAACTCATAGAAACGTACAGGAGAGAGACCCAAACCCTTCAGCAGGCCCCCAGGTAACACTAAGAAAAGAATCAAAGAAACGCCTAGCTGTAACTACTATTGCCAATATGCCAAATGCAAGAACCGGCACGGTGAAATCCGGTTGGGGCGGCGGCTCAATGGTCGGGAGTGACCGGAAGGTGGCGGCGCGTCCGCGTTTAGGAGAGAGCAAGGAGGCAGTCCAATACCATGATCAACCGTAACCTAAGCGAGGTTTGCGACGGTAGAGTAAATCGGCGGAGGGAGAGAGGCAGGTGGGCGAGCGGAGCCACTGGGCAGAGGGGATGCCAGCCAACGACGATGAGCAGTAGAGTGCCAGCCGGTGAGTAGCAGTAGGTTGCCAGCCGGTGAGCAGGAGTAGGGTGCCAGCCGGAGGGGGGGGAGCAGTGGGGTGCCAGCCTGGGGAGGAGTTTTTAGCAGTAAGGTGCCAGCTTTAGGGGCAGTACGGTGCCAGCGGACAGAACGGGGAGGGGGGTGGAGGAAGGATCCCGAGCAGGCTAGCCACAACCGACTAACGGGCCATAGCATGGGCTTTTGGGACAACAGCGAAACCGAGCGAGACCTTGATGTTACTTACCGAAGCTTTCCCCATCAGAGGTACAAGCCCAGCAGAACCGAAGTCTTACTTCGACCGAGAGTCTGGACGCCATATCGCCGACCGTGAACGAAGCGAGAAGCTTTCCGACCGTGCAAAGTGCTAAGCGAGGTGCAAAGCAAGTGCGGGGTAAGGGGGAGAACCGAACTTCATGAGCGGGAGTCAACGATGAACGGGAACAAGAACCCCAAGGAGGCGAGGCATGCGTGCTTCAGGAGAGGAGGGAAGATGGCTTAACGTCAACCCCTAGGCAGAAGCCATGATGGGGGAAGAGAGGTGGGTGGGGGAAAGTGATGCTGATTTCCCGTGGTGTTGAGATTTCAATCGCCGGAGGTGGAGGAGAGATGGTTCGTGGCCTATCCCTTGGTGGTTTTTTTTTTTTTTTTTTTTTTTTTTTTTTTTTTAAAATTTTTTTTTTTTTTTTTTTTTAAAAATTGTGTTTGAGGG
>Ga0307513_10009746_pt1 | contig 12132 bp, 7 predicted proteins | sample 15_EM_MG_FD_202174 | JGI IMG/M metagenome (GOLD analysis project Ga0307513, IMG submission 202174) | Populus trichocarpa ectomycorrhiza microbial communities from riparian zone in the Pacific Northwest, United States - 15_EM | ecosystem: Host-associated > Plants > Roots > Unclassified | place... | reverse complement strand
GATTTCAAGATTGATCCTTTTGGTTGGGTTTAATAACATCACCAAAAATTTTGTTCATGCTCTTAACATTTTTTTTTACACTTAAAAAAAAATTGTTAACTCATAGCAAAGCGAGAACCAATGAGCGAGTTATCTTTGTTTAGTATAGAGTTGTTTACACATCTTATTAGTCTCTCATGGTCCCTACAAGAATTATACATGTGCCCCAACATCAAGATTGGTTTAGGGTCTTTTTGCTCAACTATGATTATTATTAACTATAAACTAAAAGAGAAATGGGATTTACTGTACCCCTCCTCACAAAACATTATTCATGACCCGAAAATAGAGCTTAACGGATTAACCCGAGTTGACTTGAGTTGTTTTTTTTGTGTCTTTTATTTAATTTATTTGTTTTTTAATTTTATCATTCAACATTGGGTCGGTTGGAAATTGAGCTTCATAATCTGTTTTGATTTGTTTTTTATTAGAATATTTTGGTCTCACGATCAAAGTCACAAGTTTTAACATTTTAACCCTTGTTAAATCGGGTCATTTTTTTTTCTAAGATGTTATATCGGTCTCATGATTCAAGTCATAAGTCTTTCAATATTGGACTTCCTTTTTATTGGGTTGTCCCTGTCTTATGACCTGGGTTTTGGGTTTGGCAAGTTAACCCAATTAACTCAATTTTTTCTTTTTCTTTTTAATTGGTTTTTTTTTCAATTTCATAAATTAATATTGTATTTGATTAGGAATTAAGTTTCATGATTTATTTTGCTTTATTTTTTATTAGGTTATCATGGTCTTATAACCTGGGAATAATGCTTAATGATTAACTTGGGTTGATTTGACTTACTTTTAATGTCATTTTTTTAATTAAGATTCTGACAAATTTCATTGTTCAATATTAAATCCGACAGGGACAATTGAGAATCAAGTTTTATAATTTATTTTGACTTTCTCTCTATGGGATTATCTCAGTCATTCTCAAGACCAAAGTCACGGATTTAATAGGTTAACCGGAGTTAAATTAGGTTATTTTTTTATTTTGTTATATCAGGTTGTCTCGGTCTGATAACCCGGGTCATGAGTTTTGTGGATTAACTCAGGTTGTTTTTTATGTTTTGTTTTTAATTGATTTCTTTTTCAATCTCATCCTTCAATATTGCGCTGGTTGGGGATTGAAATTCATAATTTATTTTGATTTGCTTTTCATGGGGTTATCTTAGTTTTATGACACGGGTTACAAGTTTGACATATTAACTCGGGTCTTTTTTTAAGTTTCTTTTGTCGCACATGTGCGACGTCGCGACGAAAACATTCACCCTCAAAATTTTTGTATTATCTAAAAATGTAGCAAATGTGGGGAGACAAGGAATTCTTGTCTTTTATTAGTGGAAAAATTAGAATGGGAGTCACCACCTAGTATTTTGGTCATTAGGAACCCTAACTAGTCTCAGAGATCGAGTACGAGGACTGGTTGCGTAAAGGGAAGGTATTAGCACCCCAAATACGCCATACCTAAAGTAAGCTGCATTGTTTTATTGTATAATAAAATTTAAAGTCTTGTTGTGTTTTCTAGTTATTGGTCCGTCTATGGTTTAAGAAAAAATTCTCTTCAGTAAAGAAATCCTTATCTTATTGGGTAAAACCTAACCGTTCTATCATCAACAAATAATTTAATATCTGGAATACGTCTTACGTATAAGATCGTAACCCCAGATATTAAAAGAAAACAAAATATTTTTTTTGGAATTTTTGAAATATTGGCCAGTTCTCGTGACTTTAATAAACTGGTTATTAAAGTCAAAATGCATGCTAAAACTTTTTTTTTTATGAAGATACAATACGATTTTTTTTTTTAGAGACTTGGCCGTATGCATGAAAACAAAACAATTTTTTTTTGTTATGTTTTGACAAAAACCAGGTATTTCAATACCGGATTTGTATTTTTATAATATAAAAATACAAACTAATATTGATCAAAATACAGTAAAATATTTGCAAAAAATCACAGTTTTTTTGAAATAATTTTTGAAGAAAATTTTCTTTTGTTTTTTTTTCGGGCTGGGCCCAGCCCGACCCATATAGCGGGGCTGGACCCAGCCACCCATGTGGCTTGACCCAACTAAGCCATGCACGCGTAAAATTCTACGCGTGCATGGAACAGTGCGAAGGTAATTATATTACCTTCGCACTGCTCATCCTTTGTTTTTGCAGATAGCAAAAACGAAGACCCCTGGTTATTAACAGAGCAAAAACAAAATGGTGATCTTTTGGCTTGCTTCGTCTCCTGTTTCTTTTCGTTTTTCTAGACAAACCTGGCATCAATTGTTGCGAAGAAAGGACATAAGCATACCTGCTTCTGGAGAAAGGAAACCGATGGTGGTGTTAACCTCCCCTATTATCTTTGTGTTTTGGCTTCACCGTTCAGTTTCTCCTACTGCCGTTCCTTTGCTCTTATGTTTCTATATCCTCGTGCGGCCTTCCTTTGTGTTTCACTCTCCTGAATTTCCCACTGTGTTCTCTCCTCTGTTCTTCTTTCTCCTCTCTCGTTCCCCCCTGTCTCGTTCTTTTTTCTCTCTCTTCAAGGCGTTTTCCCTTTGTTGTTGCAGGGACGGAGTAACGGTCGGCGTGCATCATGGTAGCCGTGAAACATGCTCCCTTGATTGAAGCAAATCGCGCCTTCGCCGCTGCAAACTTTTCTCGGCCAGCTCACGTAACGTCTTCTAAAAAAGACAGTGGACAGTGTTGAATAAAACGGCACCGTTTTACAACTTTAAATGATGTCTCCGATTTGGTCCTTGGATGTTTATGAAATTTTGTAATCAAGCCCCCGGCACAATTGTAATTAGATCCCTTTATTTTAGCGCCTTTTCCGGTTTGGTCCTTGGTTTTGGATTGTTTCAATTACATCCCTAATTGGCCATCAAACTTCAATAATTATGCAATTAAACCCCTGATTTGACCAAATTAACTCTTCCAAATTATAATTAGACCCCAGAACTTTAATTTCATCCAATAAAAGCTGAAATTGACTTAAAAATCAATTTTTCTTACAATCAAACACTCCATAAATTCAATTAAACCTTAGATAAGATTTAATTGAGTTCATAAACATTTGATTTTGAACTTTTCTTCCTCAAATTAATTTTTTCTTGTCAACAGAGCGCTCACCAGTTAAAAATATACTCTCAAATTTCAACCTTTTGTATTTTTGAACCTCCTCAACCAATTTTGGTATTTTTTCGACATTCCAGCATCATTTTCTCAACCAATTTTGGTTTTGTTTTTTCAATTCAATATTTAGTATTAGCTTTATTTTATATATATATATATATATTGTATTTTTTTTTTGTGGCAACCCAAAAATAGGTAACACCTTTTTAAATAATTTTTTTTCACTTTCATTCATTACTATTTGGTTGATTGAGAATTAGACTTCATAATTTATTTTGATTTATTTTCTATAGAATTATTATAGTTAAGTCACGAATTTAACACGTTAACTCCTTGTTCAAGGTCAATTCAATATGTTTTTATTTTAACATTAAGAAATCATGAAATTTTATTTAGTTGAATATTATTTTCACGGGTTGTCTGGATTATTTTTTTTACTAGTAATGTCAACCAAGTTACATCAAATAAACCCTTACACAATTTATTATTTTTTCTCTAGAAAAAAACATTAATAACATTTAAATATATTTTTTAAAATTAACTTAACCCACAACATACCACTTCTGAATATACCACTTCTGAATCATCTAGTACATCCTATAGTGAGATCCCTCCTCATCTAATCCTCATTCCTGAGCTACATTAAGCTGGGTAATCTTGTCTTTAATCAACTCTTCTTACAGTTAAAATAGAATTGCTACACTGATGGCAAAAATTCTGGTCCATTTATAGCAGCAATCCAGCCAAGTCATGCTCTATTACAATTGGAAGTTAGGCTATTAAAATTCTGGTCCACTAGGCAGGTAGCTAGTTTCTTCAACTCCATTACAGGACCTCATCATTGTAGGTTTGACAACAACAAAGGCCAAGGATAATCTTGCTATGTAGTGCTTTCAGCTCAGCAAAGTGCGTACAATAGAACACATTACAAGACAGACACCAGCTTTGGTTATCTATGAATATGTCCACCAACAACTGGTGGAATCGCCGCTTGTTCTTTCTATTTTTTTCCCTCCATTGTAGTACATACATGTGATTTCATGAATCTGAAAAACAAAGGCTATAGCTTCTGGTTCTTTTCTCCCTATATCTTCTTGTATTTTTCCTAAAAGCAATCAAAAAATCGATGGACGAATTTTTGCACATTCTGCTCTGAAGTGAACACCCAGAAAGGGCCAAAACGAGAGAAACTAAACAGTTCATCTAAAACCAATAAGCTCAAGCCCAGACTGCAAGTGAAGACATCAATCCAGCCCCGAGGAAAAGCATGCAATAAGACACTACTTGAAGTCTAAAATTGCAGCTCATCCTCTTACTAAGAAAATCAGCAGCAATTAGGTCCACTAAAGCCATGTAAACAAGAATCCCGGCCGACAGAGAATCTAAGATGCCTTCAGCGGCTAATGCTCTTGGGCTGTTCGGATTGTAAAATGAAGAAATGGCTGTCCCAATGCCGATTCCCGCAGGGGTTGTTATGGCAAAAAAACATGCCATTATTGTAGTCGACAGAGTCTTAAATTGTGCCTGGGATATGCAGCCTCCAAGCGCAAATCCTTCAAAAAACTGGTGAAATGATAACGCAGCAATCAACGGCCTTATGGTACACGGACTCTGTGAAACTCCTAGAGATAACCCAATGATCACAGAATGTGAGAGAATCCCAAGTTCCAATATCTGCAAATCAAAACAGAACAAAAACCATCAAGCTCACAGTCGGCAAGAAGAAAGTTCCTTACCAACCATCAAAACAACACACTAAACGTTTGACTGGCAAACTACTTTTTTCAAGCAAGACGCAACTTCACCACGTGGACAAATGGACACTTGATTAGACATGAGAAAATAAAAACATCGGGCTGAACTAGCCGTGCAAGTACCTTCGACTAATCAGGTCATTGCCGACCAAACACTAAAGACCATAAACAAAGTAAAAATATCAAATTGAACAATCCTTGCAAGTTGCGACTGCTTTACCCTAATAATTATTTGCAGATTTACCAAGCAAGAAATACACGCGCCACCTAAATTACATCATTGACCATTCCTTGTGGGTCCCACAGCATTGAATATGGGTATTGGCATTAATCACTTTGTAGTTTGTACAGTAATAAACCTAAAACTACCATTAAGATCGCAAATTTACACAGCGGCGGCCACCGCTAGCAAGTACAGCAACCGTGCAACAAAAAGGAAAGAAAAGAAACCACATGCTTACCTGTGAAACGACAACGTGCCTCAAACCACTTTCCACATCAGTGACATCACTCTCTCCATGCTCATGACCGTGCTCGTGCCCAGATCCATGCGCATGCCCATGGTCACGACTGCTGACAAGCCCATCACAGGCATCCTGCCCATGAGGATGGTTATGTCTATGGTGTGCTGCGTGCGCATGCATCCCCACAATGTGCATCCCACCATGCTCCTCTTCACCAAACACCTTCCCACTAGACCCATTCAACTCTTTAACTTCTATAATGGGCACGATACCTGATTCATGACCCGGATTCGCATCCACCGACCCGACTCGAACTTGCTCCTCACTAGCCTTGTTCAACCCTTGCTTCCTCTCATAATATTGGGTCCCAACAAAATCAAGAAGCAGGGTTAGCAGAGAAGCCGTCATAGCAAAAAACCCTGAAAATGGAAACTTCTTCCACGGGTATTCGGGTAAGCAAGGATCCGAAAGGGCCTCGGACGCGGCTGATAGCATGTGAACAAAACCGGTGGCTAAAATTACGCCTGCTGCAAAAGCCTTTGCAGACACAAAGAGGCTACCATCGGTCTTGAGGAAGTGGCTGTGCTTTCCGATTATCGGTATTGCAATGCCAATTATGCCACCGAAGAGAATTGAAGCTATGGCAATGAGTTTGAGAATGAGTGCTGATGAGTGGTCTCTGCAGATTTCCAGTTCGGAGGATCCACAGCTAGAATTTGACATTGATTTAGAGATTGCTTCAAATAAAACGTCTGCGTTATAAAATCAAAATAAAAATAAGTTAGCTTTGAGTTAAATTGGCAACAATCAATGTGAAGGTTACAACTCCTCGTGATTTTGAAGTCATGAAACAGAAAACTCCACTCAATTATAGATCTACAACACAACAAATAGCACTAAAACAAAAGGCATCATCTTTGATTGAAAAGAAAATAGTGGAGGTTTTAGGTAGCATCATTTCACAATTTTGGAGTGCTAAAACAGAGGATTGGGTTCAATTTAGGATACAACACAAGAAATTAACACTGCATAACATTATTGACATAAATAAACAAAGCCCAAGACCCAAAATTCTGCCTTGCTTGAACAGGAAAAAGAAAACCCAATCCGAGTGTTAGAATCTAGAATTACGAGAAATTACCCGAAAAGGCTTGAGCTTGTGATTGGAAATGATCCAGGTAAAGCAATTCCCAAAGATCCTGTTACAAATCCCAAGAAGCCAAAATCAACAAAACCATCAAGTATTTTTTTATAAGAGAAAAAGAAAATATATTAGCTACCAACCTCGTTGAATAACATGGGAATTTGGGAAGAGAATACGGGGAGTATAAATAAGGAGGTTGAAATATGATGGGGAAACACAATTTCCAAATATTAAAAAGAGAAAAGCAGCAGAAGCTGCGATCATAAAGAGAGAAAGGGTATAGGAAAAGTCTTATCCTGGGTGTAGCGCCACTGTGGGATTGCTGAAATAGGTAGGAAGAGAGCGAGAGTGGGAATATTTTCATGGGGATTATGGGAGAGTGTCGACATTGTTTGACGAAAGCCAAGGGAATGCAAAGAGGTGGCTTCTACAGTTGCCACTTTATGGTTGAGAATGAGCACGATTATGTCGACACTTTTTGTAACTCTCCCCATCTCTGTCACTTTCTTTTTTTTAATTTCTTTCTCTCTCTTTTCTTCATTAATTATTTTCAGAGCGTTATATATTATTACCGCCAATACTAAATTATTTTCAGAGGGTTATTTTTTCCTTTTCGGTTTTGGACAACCTCCATTTCAGTCCTCCAATTATGACGAAGATCACGCCTTCGTCCACAAACTCTTATAATTTTACCACTAGGAATCATGAGAAAGTAGTGATAGTGCTAGTAGTTTTGTGGGTCTCAGATGCTTTTTAAGCTAGTTAGTGCATGGTCGGTTTATTAGCTATTTGGGATTGTGGTAGCGATTACGGTTTAAAGTGTTTTTTCCTTAAAAATATATTAAAATAATATTTTTTTTTATTTTAAAACTATTTTTGATATCAGCATATCAAAACGATCTGAAAATATAAAAAATAATAATTTTTAACAAAACCAATTTAAAATTTAGGGGAACACGGTTTTCACCGCGTTCCCAATACTAACAGGTCGTCTTGTTTGTTTTTGCTGTTGAAAAGCGTTTTTTTTAAAATTTAAATTTTTTTTATTTTTTTCTTTACTTCAAATTAATATTTTTTTGGTGTTTTATGATCATTTTGATGTGATGATATTAAAAATAAATTTTTTTTAAAAAAAAATATTATTTTAATGCATTTTTTAATAAAAATACACTTTAAAAAATAACCGCAACCTACATTCTCATACACACTAGAAAAGCTTTGTTTTGGTTTACATTTGTTGCTGAATGAAAAGTTCTTCCAGAGTGTTTGGTTAAAATGTGTTTTTTGAAACTGTTGTCGCATATAAATTGGCATGAAAATACATATATTATTTATGTAATCTTAGACTGAAAATAAGAAGAATTTATTCATTGATACACAATAATTAAAGCAACACAACTTTCTTGACAGAAGAAATAAAGATTTGAGTGCCACTGTGGCAACCTTTGATTCATTGTTGTTACCAAAATAGAGTTAAAAAAAAAAAACCAACCACGCAATTTAAATTAATTAAAAAAAAACTTGTTATTTAAGATGAGATTGTTTGTTAGACAAAAAAAACCTATATAAACATAAAAGTAGAGCTAACACTTTAGACATAGCTTACCAAATAGGAACTTAGAAGATTTCTCACCGTTGGTTCATATGGATAATAATTGGAGATCAGACAATTGAACGACTTGTTATTTGTGACAACCCAACCTTTAAATAATTATTCAAAAGCGAAGAAGATCACATTTTCATGTGATAAATATCTAAACAACTCTAGATCTATCTAATAAGATCCTAGAAACTCCCACGTAATTTTATTTTTCCTAGATATTTTAGTAAAAAATTTTAACATAAATATTCAGTTTATAGGAAACTCTCCAACAATGTCATTCAAATAAGTATAATAAGTCATCCTTGAAATCATGTAAGACATGCCTAGGTAATCTAATTAACTAGATGGATCGAAAAACAACTCAAATGATCGGTAAAAATATAATCTAGCTAAAAAAATATTCCAATATAATATTTTTTCTTAAATATTAAGATTATAATATATTAGATCGACTTAAGTTTCACGACTTAACCCCCTGAACCCATGACTTGGGTCCTAGACATCACTAGATTTAATAACTTTTTTGTAAACTATTTTTTATTTAATTATATGTTTACAAAAATAAATACTTACAAAATCAAGCATCAATCCAATATCAAAATATTTTTTTGAGACAGAAATAACTTCATAGAAAGTAAATGAAATAAATTAAAAAGTTTAATTTTCAATCAACTCAAGTACGTCAAACTTGTGATTTAAATCATGAACTCTTTAATAAATTTTGAAAAATTAATCATTAATTTAAGCATAGAAGACTACAATTGAAAAAAAAACTTGAGAACAAAAATAAAATCTTTTCTGACTACTGTAAATTACTATAGTATTTTTCTTAGATATTTTAGTAAATGTTGTAATTGTAATGTAATAATGTAATTCTTGTCATAAATTATGTTATTGTGGACTAAATTGACTTCATAGCCAGAGGAAAATATGACTAGCATAATTTTTTTCTAACATGGATATCTGGTTAGTTTGTGTGTACCTCGACTAATTTTATGAGCCTTGAAGTTAACGATCATGTAAGTCTCTAGTGGCCCTGAGGTTTGTAAAACTCGAACTAATGATTTTTATGGAACAAATTTAGAATCTGACCAGTTAAATTATACCCCTTAAAATTAATATAATTAATATATTTTTGCATCATGCCGTGTTGGTTTTGGAATGCATCTCCTCGGGTGGCAGAATAATTTCACCATGATGTGCTCATCACGATGGATACTCCTCCCTTGTCAAGGATTGTTTTTTCCTCCAACAATCATTGCTCACACGCTAGAGAAAGTCATGTAATAAACTAATACTTTATTGTTTTTAAAAAAATTGAAGTCTAGAAAAAGAAAAGAAATTTTATTTAAATATAATATCTTTTTATTTAGAAAATTAAGAAACTAGTTATTTGAATTTATTCCTGGCTTTAAAAAACATATCTTCAAAACTCTCCAGAGTTTTTCTTTATAAAATTTTCATTATTTTTCAAATGAAAAAAAACAAACAATATATTTTTTTTTTATATACAAGCATTCTTAAAAATGTAATTTCTTCATATTTAGTTAGCATTATAAATTTAATTTTGAATATAAATATATTTTTTAGTGAGTAATATAAAGTTTTTATGATGATTTTAAATTTGAATAAAATAAAATCAATGATCTAAAATTAAGTTATTGCAAATATAAAATATTAAGATGATATATATAAATTATGGTTTGGGTTTCTTATGAAAAAATGATCAGAATTTTATTGAAAAAAAAGGTTTTTTTCTTTATAAATGAACATATTTTTTATTTTCCTTATTAAAAAAAATTAAAAGAAACTGAATGAAAAATAATTTTATGTTATCCCACAAGTTATTTCCGAATAATTCCGAAAAAGAAATTTATCTTTCCAAAGGTCCTTTTCCTCGCTAAATTCATTATTATTCAGTGGAGCTATCTTGTCCACGTCCACTCGTGTCTAGTGGCAATTTGCATATTTATAAATCCAAAAACAGGTTTAAAACTGAGGCACGGCAAGGTGGCTATCACGTCAATTGTCAACGATTTGATTACCAATTATTTCTAGTTTAAAACGGAGCGCTTTAGTAACTCCGCAAAGTCAGACAATTTTTTAAGTAAAATAACACGCGCAAATAAATAATTAAGAAACCAGCATGCTTGATTAAGTTATATTCACAACGATTTGTAGATACTATATTTGACTTTTTTAATAAATTAATATTAGAATAATTTTTTTTATCATTATCTTTATATCTAAAAATAGTAAATTTTTTAATTCAAATAATCAAATTTTCAGTATCAAAACACAATTCATATAAGTAGCACATAATATATTTACTCATAAGTAATAAAATTAGATTGACGATTAATATAAAATAATATTTTATTGAAATTAAATCAATTATATATCTATTCATAATTCTCATAATATATAATAACATGTAATTATATCTAATAATCGGCTCGTATCGTAAAAGTGTGTGGAGTACTCGTAAATGAATCTAGAGCATCACCTCAACTCTTTCAACTCGTTGACAAATTTGTAATATCCATGTTGGTGTGAGGAGGACCAACATCATCCCAGCTTGTGGATGGACCTGAGATGCTTGTGGACGGGTTGAGATGCTCATGGATGAGTCTGGGATGCTCGTGGACGGATAAGCATCCCTAACACTCCCACGATAAGCAGTCTTATCTTCCGGTAATGCCACTTCAAGACGTTCAACTTCTTGAAGTCCACCACAATATAAATTAAGCGTGATGTTGGCCACAATACATCCTATCTCATCGACACCTTCACGGATAGTCATTAGTACTGTATGAGCCTCTCGTACCAAGTAATGAATTTATATACATATATTAAAAATCAACAATTAGTAGTCATCATCCATAATAAAATTAATTCGATATATAATAAATATTGTATTAATGACTATCAGGGTGCATAATGCATTGGATTGCATGGACACCTTAGGAAACATGACTAGATAGGTGTAAAGAAATAATGCGTAATAGACAAATACTATCTCATGTAGGTATCTACATCAATATTTGGATGTCGCTCCTTAAAAACACGATCTCTTTTAATATCTCATAGATCTAGATAAGATGCATAAATCACCAATCAATTCCCCTCGAGCATACCCTGTCAAATAATACTATACAGCTCGTCACCGGTATCAACATAATCCAATATATGTTGAGACAGTCCAAACTATTACATTACTTGATCTGGACAATGTATCTCAACAATGTCAAAGCAGTGCAATATGACTTGTGCTAATCAAATGTTAGATCTCTCACGCCATGTAGGTGAAGTTGAAAGTATCAAGTCATTTGTATATAACATCCATATGACCTATCAGAACATATGAAATACTTATATTTGATAACAAATCGAAACTAAATAATTTACATTCAAATAATAAAAAAAATTTAATACATTTGTAACACATACCTAATGTGGAAACTGTGCATCCAACTCATCTCGGTAAAACTCATGGATATGAGTGGGATTTACCATAAAATATCTAACCCCACACCATTTGACGTGATAAGCCAAAAAAATTAGTATATTTTTTTACATTCAATTTATATAAATAACATGTTGACTATAATCAATTTTATTTTATTATTACCTATAACCAATGGATAATGGCATCTGAGTGATAATGTCAAACATATTATTACCCAAACTATCTGGATGTCCAACATTGATATGCTTCTATGACCAGAACTATATTAATTAACATTGACAATTACAAATTATTATTTAAAATGCTATTAATTCTATTAATCAAATAATTTAAAATATATATACCTGAAGAAATAGGAGACACACGACAATTTGTCTTCTCTTTTTTAGACATGCTTTACCTAGTTGCTAATATAGATATGTAAGCATGTCCCCTAACTGTAATTAGAAATGACCCAAAAATCCTCAAATAGTGTCAGAAAGAACAACGGTATTGCATCGCCAGCAATACTCATGAAAATAAAACCTTTAAACATA
>Ga0307513_10009745_pt1 | contig 12132 bp, 6 predicted proteins | sample 15_EM_MG_FD_202174 | JGI IMG/M metagenome (GOLD analysis project Ga0307513, IMG submission 202174) | Populus trichocarpa ectomycorrhiza microbial communities from riparian zone in the Pacific Northwest, United States - 15_EM | ecosystem: Host-associated > Plants > Roots > Unclassified | place... | reverse complement strand
AGAACGACGGCGCTTTCGCAGGACGCCATCCGATACGATGCGAATAATCAACAAGCGGTCAGTTGTTGCACTCTCGCCGGTCATGGGATCCTTGGTGGCCCCAAAATCTGACTGTTCTTGACGCGGGTCGGAGCGTGCTGCGTGGTAATAGCACTACCGGATCGGGACCGATTGCCGGCCGGACCGACTCGCGAGTTCGTCATGGAACTGCACCGCCTCTACGACCGTGCCGCGCGCCCGGCCGGCCGGCGGATCAGCCGGACGATCTTCCGCAGCCAGGGCCTCGAGGCGGTCTCGCACGAGACGGTGAGTGCGGTATTGCGCGGCGACTCGGTGCCGGCGTGGGGGAAAGTACAGTCCATTGTCACCGCGCTCGCCCGGCTCTCGGTACGGCCCGTGTCCGAGGAGCAGATCGACCAGCTCATGGAGTTGTTCTATGGACTGTGGATTGCGATCGGCCGGTCACCCGAGACGGTGCCGGAGCCGGCGAAGTCCGAGCCCGTGGACGTTGCTCCCCAGCCTGCGGCGCCGGCGCCGACAACCGCGCCGGCCGACGAGTCCACGACGGACCGCAGACGCGACAACGGCGCGGCGGCCACCCGGTTGATGGGCACGCTGCCGGATCGCAACCCCGATTTCACCGGCCGCGAGATCCTGCTCGACACCATGCGCCGACTGCATCGCTCCCACCCCCATCAACCCCTCGTCCTGTACGGCTTGGGTGGCGTCGGCAAGACCCAGTTGGCGCGCGAGTACGTGGAGCGGTACGCGGACCAGTACGCCATTGTCTGGTGGGTGTCGGCCGGCCGGGAGGAACGTACCCGCGAGTCGCTGGTGAGCCTGGCCGAGCGGCTGGATCTGCCCATGCGGCAGAACGCCGAGCTGACCGTCATGGGCGTGATCGATCATCTCCAGCAGCCGAAGAGCAATTTCCTGCTGGTGCTGGACGGCGCCGGAGACTACGACATCCGTCCGTTCATTCCGTCGATCGGCGGAAATGTCATCGTGACGAACCGCGATCCGCAATGGGCGCAGGACAGCGCGAACAACGGACTGGAGGTACTCGACTTCGACCTGGCCGAGGCCATTCAATTCCTTCGCAAACGTGATCCGGACATGACGCGGGAGCAGGCCACCGAGGTCTTTGCCCGGCTCGGCCGGTTCCCGCTGGCACTCGAACAGTTCGCGTCGCTGCGCCAGGCCACCAACCGGCCGTGGGACGAGTTGCTCGCCGCCCTGGACGATCCCAGCGAGGGACTGCTGTCGGCCGGCGAGTCCGAGCCCGCCCACTACCCGGACACGGTCGCCACGTCATTGCGGCTGGCGCTCGGCCAGCTACGGGACTCGAACCCGTCCGCGGCGCTGATCTTCGAGTTGTTCGCCTGGTTCGGCTCCGAGCCGGTGGCCGTGCTGCTGTTGCGCCGCGGCGCCAACGGCAACCTGCCACCCGGCCTGAAGCGCACCCTCAGCAGCCCGATCTCGTTGCGCCGGGTGGTCGCGGACATCAACCGGTACGGCCTCGGCCGGCTGCTCACCGAGGACCAGAGCATCGAGGTCCAGCCGCTGATGCGGCTGGCGCTGCGCGACATCCTGTCCGACGAGGATCGCCGCCGAGCCCGGGACCACGTCCAGGTCATCCTCATCGCGGCGGACCCCGGCTGGCCGGACGAACTGACCTACTGGGACCTGCACCGGGCGATGGCGCCGCACATCCTGCCGGCCGGCCTGATCCAGTCCCGCGACCCGGCCGCGCACTGGGCGGTGCACCACCAGATCCGCTACCGGTACCTGCTCGGCGACTACGAGGACGCCCGTCGTCTCGGGGAGGCGGCGGTCACCGCCTGGCGCGAGCCGTCCTTTCTCGGCCCGGACAACGAGACGGTGCTGCTCGCCGCGCGCGAATGGGCCAACGCGCTGCGCGCGATCGGCCGCTACGCCGAGGCCCGTGAGCTGACCGCGGACGCGATGCAGCGGCTACGGACCACGCCCGGGTACGGCGAGGACCACCCGCACGCGCTGGTCATGGCCCGCAGCCACGCGGCGGACCTGCGGATCGCCGGCGAGTACCAGGCGGCACTGGAACTCGACGAGGCCACCTACGAGGGCCACATCAGGCTGTACGAGCAGCACGGCGAACGGACCGGGATCAGCCGGCAGAACCTGGCGGTCAGCCTGCGCCTGCTGGGCCGGTTCGCCGACGCCGAAGCGATCGACCGGGCCGAGCTGTCCCGGCGCCGGGCCCGGCACGGCAACCAACACCGCCGTACGCTGCTGACCCTCAACGCCCTCGCGGAGGACCTGTACGGGCTCGGCCGCTATCGCGAGGTGCTGGAGCTGCGGACCGGGTCGCACGACCTCGGCCGGCGCACCGTGCGCGCCAGTGAACTCGGCATCCTGCTGGCCCGGCGCACGTTCGGGTTGGCCCACCGGCGCCTGGGCGAACACGCCCAGGCGATCGAGCTGCTCCGCGCCCACTACTACGAATGCATCGAGTCGTTCGGCGCGGTCCACGAGATCACCCTGGCCTCCACCATGAGCTACGCGAACGCGCTCCGCGACCGTCCGGCCGAGCGTGGCGAGGCGTACGCCACCGCGGTGGAAGCCGTGACCGCGTACGAGGAGGCGTTCGGCGCCACCAATCCGTTGACCCTGGCGGCCCAGGTCAACCAGGCCGTTCACCTGCGTGCCAACAAGGAGACCCAGTGGGCGCTGCGGGCGGACGAGGCGGCCTGCCAGGCGCTGCTGGACGCCCTCGGCGAGCCGCATCCGTTCACCGTGGTCGCGATGATCAACCTGGCCACGGACCGGGCTAGCATCGGTGACACCAACGGGGCGCTGAACATGTCGGAGCAGGCGTACGCGGTCGCGCGGGAGACCCGTGGCCCGCAGCACTCCGACACGCTGGCCGCGGCGGCCAACCTCACCATCGACCGGGCCGCGGCCGGCAGCCGGGTTCCGGCCGAGCCGACGTTGGATGCCGTCCTCACCGACCTGCGCCGGACCCTCGGGCCGAACCATCCGACGGTGGCCGCGGTAGCGTCCGGTGCCCGCATCGAATGCGACATCGAGCCGCCCTCTACCTGACGGAAGGGGCCAACCAGGCGCTTGACAAGTTTTGACACCGACTGACGCACTCCGCCCGCGCGGTGGAGGTGTTGGGGTGTATGACGGTGAAAAGGTCCTTTTAGCCTCCGGTCGCAAGACACCTCATAGGTCGGCTGGCGCGGCCCCCGCCTCGTCACGGGTGGCGCTTTGTCTTTGCTGGGAGGCGGGCTGGTGGACGAGCAAGTGCAGTCGGTAGCGGTCGACGGACCAGGGTGGGCCCCGTTGATCGACGTGTCGGGGTTACCGCTCAGCGCGCTCAATTCGTCCTCGGAGACCGCGCTTGCGCAGGCGATCCGCCGGGTCCTGGTGAGCCTCGACGACCCGAACGGCGTGATCTCCGCATTCGAGTCGTTCGCCTCGATCGAGTAAGCCCGACCGAATGACGCCGAGCGAAGGCACCGAGGGCGGATGACCGCGGCGGCCGCCGAGACGTTTGACGCCGTGCGGAAGGCGCAGGGCGAAGCGGCTCCCTGGCCGTACCGGGACCTCGACATCGGGGCCCTGCGGTCTGCGGGCTGGCGGCCGACGCCGGTACACGACGTGGTGTTGAAGGTGCACCAACGCTGCAACCTCGCGTGCGACTACTGCTACGTCTACGAACTCGCGGACCAGAGCTGGCGCGACCGACCCGCGGTGATGTCCCCCGAGGTGTGGCGCGCGGCCGTGGCCCGCCTCGCCAGCCACGTCCGGCGGCACGACCTGACCAGCGTCCGCGTCGTCCTGCACGGCGGTGAGCCGCTGCTGTTCGGCGCCACCCGGCTCGGTGAGCTGGCCGCGGCCATCCGCGCGGAGCTGCCGGACACCTGCGCGGTCGACCTCGGCATGCAGACCAACGGCGTACGCCTGGACGCCGCGATGATCGCCGAGCTGCGGCGGCACGGCATCCGCGTCGGCGTCAGCGTCGACGGCGTGGCCGCCGACCACGACCGGCACCGGGTGATGCCCAACGGGCGGGGCAGCTTCGCCGCGGTCAGCCGCGCGCTGGATCTGCTGCGCCGACCGGAGCACCGGGACGCCTACGCGGGCCTGCTCTGCACGGTGGCCCCCGAGACGGATCCGATCCGGTGCTACGAGCAGCTGCTCGCATTCGAGCCGCCGATGATCGACTTTCTGCTGCCGCACGCCAACTGGCAGGAGCCGCCGGGGCGGCCGGGCGACTCACCCACGCCGTACGCCGAATGGTTGATCCGGGTCTTCGACCGCTGGTATGCGGAGTCCCGGCCGACCCGGGTGCGGTTGTTCGAGGACGTCATGGCGTTGCTGCTCGGTGGCTCCAGCCGCAGCGAGCAGGTCGGCCTGAGCCCGTCGGCGGTCGTGGTCGTCGAGTCGGACGGCGCGATCGAGCAGGTGGATGCGCTCAAGTCGGCGTACGCCGGCGCCTGCGCCACCGGCCTGGACGTGCGCCGCGACGAGTTCGACGCCGCGCTGGCCGATCCCGGGATGGTCGCCCGCCAAATCGGCCTCGCGGCGCTGTCCGACGAGTGCCTCGCGTGCCCGGTGCACCGGGTCTGCGGCGGAGGCCACTACGCCCACCGGTATCGCGCCGGCGCCGGCTTCCGTCAGCGGTCCGTGTACTGCGCCGATCTGCACGGCCTCATCGACCACGTCCGGGTACGCCTGGAGCACGACCTGCGGCGGATGACGGCGGGGCGAAAGCCATGACCGCGGCGCACCGGCTGGAATCGGAGTTGTTCGACGAGATCGCGGGTGGCGGCGGCGGTCCGACGGCGATCCGGGCGCTGCACGCGGCCCAGGTCAGCAAGCACCTGCTGCTGATCGGGCAGCTGCTGGAGAGCTGGCCCGGCGACCCGGGCGAACGCGACGCCGTCATGGCCGCCTTGGAGCGGGCCCGCGACCGGGCGCCGGAGCTGTGTCACGAGATCGTCGGCGCGCCGCTGGTGGGCGCCTGGACCGCGATCGCAAACCGGGCAGTGCGGCAGGACCGTGCGATCCGCGACGATTTCCTGCACCTTGGCGCGCTGGCCGTGGTGGCCTGCGCTGCGGCCGGCGTGGACGGCTCCGCCGAGGTGCCGGTGCACGGTGGGCTGGTGATGCTGCCCGGCCTGGGCGCCGCCGAGGTCGGTGCGGCGGCCACGGCCCGGGCTTTCGCTGCGGGCGGCCGGTTGGCCGTGCACGGGATAGGTGCGGTCGCGGTGCCGTCCGACCCGGCCACCGAGGCGCCTGGTTGGCTCCCGGTCCGGCAGTTGTCCGCCAGGGCCGGCGCGCAGCAGATCCGGCTCGGGCTGGACGATCTGGACCCGTACCGGCACGGGCATCACGTGCCGCCCGCGCCGCGGCTGCCGGCGGACGAGGTGCAGCGGTGGCGCGAGCTTTTCGACGCGGCGTGGCGGCTGCTCGTCGAGCGCCTGCCGGAGCGGGCCGCCGAGCTGGCCGCCGGCCTGCGCACCCTGGTTCCGCTGGCGCAGCAGGCCCGGTCGGCACGCAGCGCGACGATCCGGCACGCGTTCGGGGTGTTCGGCCTGACCCGGCCGCCGTCGGCTGCGGACTTCGCGGTGACCATGGTGCACGAGTTCCAGCACTCGAAGTTGAGCGCGCTGCTGGACCTCGTCGTGCTGACCGACCCGAACGACGAGGGGCGGTACTTCGCGCCGTGGCGGGCCGACCCGCGACCGCTGGCCGGCCTGTTGCAAGGGGTCTACGCGTTCGCCGGGGTGGCCGACACCTGGCGAGGGCTGCGTGCGGTGGAGGGCCTCGCCGAGCTGGCGGGCGCCCGATTCGCCGAGGCGCGCCTGCAGGTCGACCGCGGGCTGAGTGCCATCGAACGCTCGGGTGCGCTCACGCCGTCCGGCGAGGTGTTCGCCGCCGGGCTGCGACGTACCACCGACGACCTGCTGGCCGAGCCGGTGCCGCCGGAGGTGGCCCGCGCGGCCGACGAATCGCTGGTGCGGATCCGGCAGGCATGGCTCGAGCGCAACCGCACGGCGGCCTGACCCCCGCCGCCGGGCGGCGGCCGCGGGTCAGGTGGGCGGCGCCTCGATGTCCCCCTCCAGCCGGTGGCCCTGCTCGGCCGCGACCACCTCGGGATGCCCGGCGCCGAGCGCCCGGCGCAGACTCGCGACGGACTCCTGGAACAACGCCTCGCCCTCGTCGGCCGATCCGGTCGCCCGCAGGTCGTGCGACAGGTTGATCGCCCGCATCAACAGGTACGGATGATCCGCTCCGTCGCGGGCGTCGTTGCCGCCGACGTACGCGGCCCGGCTGAGCGTCAACATCCGCCGCGACAGCCCCAGCGCGGCCTCGTGGCCGCCGGCCCGGGCGTGGTCGGTCGCCAATGAGGTGCCCGCGCAGATCGTGTACGGGTGGTCCGCCCCGAGAACGTGCGTCAGCTGCTCGTAGCAGTACTGGTCGAGCTCCAGCGCCGTGGTCAGCTCGCCCCGGGCCCGGTGCACGATCGCCTCGTTGACCTGCGCGACCAGCGTCAGCGGATGGGTCGTCCCGAAGTCGGTCAGATACCGGTCCAGGGCGTCGGTCAGCAGCGCCAGCGCCTCGTCGAGCTCGCCCACCTCACGCAGCACGTTCGCGTAGCTCACCGACGCCGCTACGGAGAACTCGTGGTGCGGGACGAACCGCTTCTGGGTACGGTCGTGATTTTCCCGCATCACCTCGACCGCCTTGTCCAGCCGGCCCAGCTTGCGCAACGTGATGGCGTACGTCCGGCCGGCCAGCAGCACCGCCGAGTGCCCCTCCTGTAGTTCCGGACGCCACAGCTCCAGCAGCTTCAGCGCGGCGGAGTAGGCGCCCAGCCCGTAGTAGTTGCGCGCCATGTTGAGGTACGCCCGCACCGCCCGCGGGTCGATACCGCCGACGTCCTTCCAATGACCGGCGATCTCGCTGTCGATGGCGAGCGCGTCGGCGAACTGCCCGATCATCCGGTGGTCGACCGCCAGGTTGACCTGCGCCCGCAGCGTGTAGGTCTTGCCCGGGCCGAAGACCGAGAGGTGCCGGCGCACGTTGTCCCGGTCGAACTCCAGCGCGTCCGCGTACCGGCCGGCGATCCGGAGGTCGGCACCGACCTGGTTGCCGTGAATCAGCGTGAACTCATGATCCGGGCCCAGTGCCGGGCTGTTCAGGAAGCGCGGGTAGGTACGGTTCATGATCGTCGCGGCGGTGTGGCTGTCCCCGAGCGTACGCACGGCGTTGGCGACCTGGCCCCAGGCAACGAGGGTGAATTCGCCGTCCGGCCCCAGGCGCTCGTTGGTGGTATCCGCCTCCCAGGTCGTCGCGGCCAGCTCGGCGAGATACCGGCTGTTCTCGTAGTCACCGCTCAGGTAGAGGAACCGGGAGTGGTCCAGGACCGCCTGGCGGGCGGCGAGGTTCTCGGCGTTGATCAGGTCGGCGGGCTCGACGTGCGGACCTAGTTCGCGCTGCCGGTTGAACCCGCCCATATCGTCCGGGTCGCCGGGGTTCGCGGTGGCCAGCAGATTCTGCACGCTGTGCAGGGTTTCCCGGCGCTGTTCGGGGGTGAGTGAGTCACGTAGCACCCGCTGGACCAGCCGGTGCACCTGGATGCGCTGTTTGGGATCGACCTTTGCCAGGCCGTATTGGCTGAGGTCGCGGACAATCCGGCTCATCGGGATGGAGTCGCCGAGGACGGTGCGCAATGGCTCGGCCACCGCCGCCCCGCTGCCACTGCGCAACAGCGACAACGGAATGGGCTCGCCGCCCAGAAATGCGAAGAGCGCGAAGAGCTGTGCGGTGGCCTCGGCCGTACCGCGCAATTTCTCGATGGCGAGCGAGACGAACGCTGCCACGGTCATCGGGTAGTCGGCGGGTTTGCCCTCGTCGAGCAGTTCCTTGGTGTGATTGTCGAGCAGTTCGATGTACTCCCGGATCGGCATCGCGGTAGCCAGATACCAGGCCGCCGCCTGTTCCAGGGCGAGCGGCAGGTCGCCGAGGCGTTCGGCCAGCTCGTTGGCCTCGTCCGGGCTGATCCGCAGGTTTCCCTTCTCGTCCCGGCTGCGGTTGCTCAGCAGCTCGATGCTTTCGTCGCGTTTGAAGACGTCGACCTCGATCGCGACGCCGACCCGGCTCCATTCCCGGATCCGGGTGGTCACGATGACGTGGCCGCCGGTGGACGGCAGGAACGGGCTGAGTACCGCGGGATCGCTGGCGTTGTCGTAGACGAGTAGCCAGGCGAGATCGCTGCCGGCCAGCCGGTCCAGCACGGTGCGCGCGGTCTCCTGGCTGTCCTCGGAGACCGGTACGCCCAGGCGTTCGGCCAGCAGGCTCAGCGACGTCAGGACGGTGGCGGTCTGTTCGGCCGGGATCCACCAGACCAGGTCGTATTCCTCCAGGTGCCGGTAGACGAACTCGATGACCAGTTGCGTCTTGCCGACACCGCCGAGCCCTTGCAGGGTCTGCGGCAGCACGGACGTCGTGGAGCCGCTGCGCAACGCCGCCGCGAGTTGGTCGAGCAGCGCGACGCGGCCGGTGAAGTTGCGGTTCCGGATCGGTACGCCGCTCCAGATGAGACCGGCCTCGTCGCCGCGGCGGTTGGGTAGTGCGGTGTCCGCACCGGTACCGCCGCGGGCCGGGCCGGGAACCGCGGTGGCCGCCCTGCGTCCGGCGGGGGAGAGGTTCTCGGCGGCGAGGCCGCCGGCCACGGTGTCGAGCCAACCACGCAGCTGGTCGGCCTCGGGGCCCGTCTCGATCGCGGCCAGCCGGTCGACGAAGGCGATCAGCGGAGGACGGCCCACGTCGGGCAACGGAAGGCGTTCCATGGCCCGGATCGCGGCCGGCAGATCGCGCCAGATCTGCAGGGTGCGCAGTTCCGGAACGTCGCCCAGCACGGTGACCGCATCGGCTATCTCCATGATGGAAATCTCCGCGAGGATCTGTCGCAGCGCCTCGCGATCGGACGTGGACAGCAGCACCGGACCGACGACGTCGTCGGTGAGCGAGAGCAGCCGCGACGACGCCTCGCCGGGGTGGCGCCGGTGCACGATTCGCGACAGCGTCCGCAGGCCACCGGAGCAGGCCGCGCAGGAATGCACCAGGGCGGTGAGGTCGGCTCGGGCAGCGCCGGCCCGATCCGGGTCGAACGGGCGCCGTAGCGCGGTTCGCAACTCCGCCACTCGGGCGTCACGCGCGTCGCGATCGGCTAATCCGGGAACCTGTACCAAAGCCTCGATCAAACCGTCGAGCTGGCTACGGCCGAAATGCACGTCTGACACGGGCACTCATTTCCCACGCGCCGGATATCTGAGCGAAAAGAATATCGGACTGCCCGGCCGCCGGGTATCGCCGGATTCGCTGGATCGTGCGATCGCGACTACGGGGTGTCAACGTTCCGCGGATCCTAGGCTCGTCCGGCAGCCCCGAGCGCCGTGTCCAGATCGGACGGCGTCAGACCGAAGGTGCGCTCGGTCACCGAGCTGTCCAGCACGAACGGGTGCGCGAACTGGTAGTACGTCGTCCGCAGCTCGCGCGCCAGCGGGGAGAACAGACCCACCGCCCACAGCATGGCGTACGGCACCCGCGACACCTTGGGCGCCGGCGCGCCCATCACCTTGGCGAACCGGGCGGCCAACTCGCGTACCGTCATCGGCGGATTCGACGGCACCGGCCACGCCCGGCCGGGACCGCGCTCGTCGCCGGCGACGGTGACCAGGGTGCGGGCGACGTCGGTGATCGAGGTCCAGCTGTGCGGTGCGTCCAGGGCCGCCGGTAGGTACGCCCGGCGGCCCGCCAGCAGTGGCTTGGCCAGGCCGAACGTCAGGATCGAGTTGGCCTCGAGGTAGTCGCTGCCGCGGACCTCGGTGGTCCGGATCCGGCCGGCCTGGTGCCGGGCGAGCGCCTCGCGCCACATGTCCGCGCGGATCCGCAGCTTCGGATGGGTCGCGGCCAGTGGGGTGTCCGCGGTGATCGGGCCTTCGACCGGCCCGTAGCCGTAGAGATTGCTCGCGGTGGCCAGCACCGCGCCGCTGTGCTCGGCCGCGGTGAGCAGCGCGGACGCGAGCGGCGGCCAGTCGGTGAGCCAGCGGTGGTATGCCGGGTTGGCGCAGTTGTAGAGCACGGTGGCGCCGGCGGTGAGCTCGATCAGGCGATCGGCGTCGGCGGCGTCGGTCGCGACGCGCTCGATGGCGGGGTGGACCGGACCGCGGCCGCTGCGGGTGACGACCCGGACGGTTTCGCCGCGTTCCGCCAGCAGGGTGGCGGTAGCGCTGCCGACCGGGCCGCCGCCGACGATGACGTGCATAGGAACCCCCACGTTTGTGAGCACTGCGCTCTGACGCGTTCATGTTCCCGGTTACCTGTGCTCGCTGTCACTGCTCTATGGCACGCCGGTCTTGCGGCGGTCGGCGTCCTCGTCGAGGAACGGTTCGATGGCGAATGGCCGCGGACCCGCGGACCCTAGCCGGCTCGGCGGTCCGGCAGCAGGCGCTCCTCGTGGTCTAGTTCGCGTTCGAGTACCCGGAGCCCTTCGTCGGAGAGGTGGCCAGCGTCGCGCCAGCGCAGCAACTCGTCGCGCTGGGCGTCGATGGTCGCTCGGCGGATCTGCAGCGCCGCCTCGTACTCCGGTGAGTGCGGCACCTCGTCGGAGTCGGACTTCTCCAACAGGTCCAGCCGCCGGCGGTAGCGCTCCAGCCGGTGGTTCAGCTGCCGGCGCATGTTCTCGATCGCGTGGTCCTCGACGTGGTCGTGCTGCTCCTGCCGGATCCCGTCGAGCCGGTCGAGTGCGGCCTGCACCGACGCCGAACGCGCCTCGTTGCGGAGCTTGGCCTTGTCCGCCTCGTTGGCCCGCAACCCCAGCCGGCGGACCAGCGGCCCGAACGTCAGGCCTTGGCCGACCAGCGTGACCAGGACGACCACGAACGTGCAGAAATGCAGCAGGTCCACGTCCGGGAAGGTCCGCGGCAGCGTGAAGATCGCCGCGAGGCTGATCACGCCGCGGGTACCGCCCCAGCTCAGCGCGGTTACCTCCGTACCGCTGAGGCGCTCTTCCCGGCGTCTTTCGCCGTCCTCGCCGCCCAGCCGGGTATGCAGGGAACGCGGGAGCAGTTGGGTGAGGATCAGCCACAGTGGCCGCACCAGCAGCACCACGCCGACGGTGATCGAGACCGCGATGACGATCGTGGACGGCCGGTAGTCGGAGAGATGGTCCATGACGGTCCGCAACTGCTGACCGATGAGCAGGAACACCAGTCCTTCGAGCAGGAAATCGATCAGCCGCCAGACCGCGGTGGTCTGCAGCCGGCTCGCGCCGGTGATCATGCGAGGCGCGTCGTGCCCGACGATCAGCCCGGCCACCACCACCGCGAGCACGCCCGACACCTGCAGGGCCTCGCCGAGCAGGTACGCCGCGAACGGCGTGGCCAGCGAGATCGCGTTCGAGATGAGCGGGTCGGCGCGGAGCCGCCGCAGCAGCCGGAGCAGGTACGCGACGGCGATCCCCACGAGCACTCCGCCGGTGGCCATGATGACGAACTTGCCGACCGCCGCGGTGAACGAGAATCCACCCGCGGTGGCCGCCGCGACGGCCACGCTGAGCAGGGTCAGCGCCGTCGCGTCGTTCAGCAGGCCCTCGCCCTGGATCAGGGTGACGAGGTTGTTCGGCAGGCCGACCCGGCGGCCCACGGCGATCGCGGCGACCGGGTCGGGCGGTGCCACCGCCGCGCCCAGGGCCACGCCGACCGCGAACGTCGCCCCGGGCACCCACCACGCGAAGCCGACGCCGATCAGCAGCGCGGTCGCCAGCACCAGCGCCACCGACAGGCTGATCACGGTGCGCAGGTTGCGGCGGATGTCGATGAGCGAGGCGTCCAGGGCGGCACTGTAGAGCAGCGGCGGGATGACGTAGGTCAGGATGAGCTTCGCGTTCAGCTCGATGTTCTGGCCGGGCAGGACCGCGTACAGGATGCCGACGACGGTCAGCAGGGCGGCAGACGGCAGACCCGTCTTCTGGGTGATCCACCGGACCACGACGACGGCCGCCACCGCGGCCAGGATGAACAGCAGCGTCCCGTCGATGTGCACCCGGCCCATTCTTCCTGCAAACCGGTCTGC
>Ga0307513_10009744_pt1 | contig 12133 bp, 11 predicted proteins | sample 15_EM_MG_FD_202174 | JGI IMG/M metagenome (GOLD analysis project Ga0307513, IMG submission 202174) | Populus trichocarpa ectomycorrhiza microbial communities from riparian zone in the Pacific Northwest, United States - 15_EM | ecosystem: Host-associated > Plants > Roots > Unclassified | place... | reverse complement strand
ATGGCGGACTCCCGGCTCTATGGATGGCGTGTCATTCTTCGGACGGGGTTTGGCGTTGCAGGATGGAACTGAATTCCTCGGCGAAGGATTCGTATCGCACGGAAAGACGTTCCACCCGGGTGGTGTAGCGGTTGTAGGCCCACACCGCCGGGATGGCCACAAACAGGCCGATGGCGGTGGCGAACAAGGCTTCGGAAATGCCCGGCGCCACCGCGGCGATGCCGGCCTGCTCGCCGCTGTTGAGCATGTCGTGCATGGTCACCATGATGCCGAACACGGTGCCGACCAGGCCGACGTACGGCGCGGTGGAGCCAATGTTGGCCAACAACTCAAGATTGCGTTCCAACTTGTCGATCTCGCGCGTATAAGCCACACGCATGGCGCCCTGCGCGCCCTCCAGTTGCGCGCGATTGTCGAGCTTGCGCTTGTCGCGCAGACGGGCGAATTCGCGGAAACCCGCTTCGAACACCGCCTCCAACCCGGTCACCACGCGGTTGCGGTCGACTGCAGCGGAGTACAGCTTATTGAGATCGGCACCGGACCAGAACCGGCCTTCGAACTCGTCCGCATCGCGATTGGCGCGGCTGAAGATGCGCGCCTTGCGGAAGATGATGACCCAGCTGATCAGCGAGCCGGCCAGCAGCAGCAGCACGATCAATTTCACCGGCAGGCTGGCTTTGATCATCAGGTCGAGGTAGTTGATGCTGCTGTGGGTGGCCTCGGCGGTCGCCTGCGCTGCGGCGTTGGCGACGTCTTCGGGCAGGGCTTCAACCACGGTTTCCTGCAGGGCCAGGAGCAGTGCAATCATCCGGTATTTCCTCAAATTTCCGATTCGGGGGTGGGTCTAGCTGGGCAAATCGTGTTCGGCAAGTCAGGGGCGGCTCGTCAGGTGTTTGGCACTTCCAGCGCCTTGAATTCTTCGTACAACGCATCAGGTGCGGCTTTGGGTCTGAAACCGCTCGCGGTCAGCACCGCAACCCGCACTTCGGCGGTAAGCAGCACCTCATCGCCACGCAGGATGGATTGCGTGAACACCACGCTGGCGCGCTTGCAGGCACGGATTTCCACGGTCACGGTCAGCAGATCGTCCAGCCGCGCCGGGCGCAGGAAGTCCAATTGCATCGCGCGGACCGCGAAGACCAGGTCGTGATCGTTGCGCAATTGTTCCTGCCCGTGACCGCGGAAACGCAGCCATTCGGTGCGTGCGCGTTCCAGGAAAGCAACGTATTGCGCGTGGTAGACCACGCCACCTGCGTCGGTATCTTCCCAATACACGCGTGTCGGCCAACTGAACCGCAGGTCGCCGGCCTGCGAATCAGCCCGCATCGTCGTTCTCCACGAACAGATCCGCAGCCGGCTTGAGGGGCTTCAAACCCAGATGCCGGTAGGCTTTGGGCGTAGCCATACGGCCACGTGCGGTGCGCACCAGGAAGCCCTGCTGGATGAGGTAGGGCTCGATCACGTCTTCCAGCGTGCCCCGCTCTTCCGACAAGGCCGCCGCCACTGATTCCACTCCGACCGGGCCGCCGTCGAAGTTCTCGATGATCAACCGCAGCAGGCGGCGATCGAGTTCGTCGAAGCCTTCTGGATCGACGTTCAACATGACCATCGCCGCCTTGGCCACCTCGTGGTCGATGTGGCCCTGCGCCCTGACCTGGGCGAAATCGCGCACGCGGCGCAGCAGGCGGTTGGCGATGCGCGGGGTGCCTCGCGAGCGATTGGCGATCTCCGCCGCGCCTTCGGCCACGCAATCGATGTTGAGGATCTTCGCCGAGCGTCGCACGATTTGGGTTAGTTCCTGCACGTTGTAGAACTCCAGCCTCTGTACGATGCCGAAACGGTCGCGCAAGGGCGCGGTGAGCAGTCCTGCGCGAGTGGTGGCCCCGATCAGAGTGAATGGCGGCAGGTCGAGTTTGATCGAACGCGCGGCCGGACCGTCGCCGATCATGATGTCGATCTGGAAATCCTCCATCGCTGGATACAGCACTTCTTCGACCACCGGCGAGAGGCGATGGATCTCGTCGATGAAGAGCACGTCGTGCGGTTGCAGGTTGGTCAGCAGCGCGGCCAGATCGCCAGCCTTCTCGATCACCGGGCCGGACGTGACGCGCAGATTGACGCCCAGTTCGTTGGCGATGACGTGGCTGAGTGTGGTCTTGCCCAGCCCCGGCGGTCCGAAGATCAGCACGTGGTCCATGGCTTCGCCACGGCCCCGGGCGGCCTCGATGTAGATGGAAAGCTGGTCACGGACCGGCTTCTGGCCCAGGTATTCGTCCAGCTTCCGAGGCCGGATGCTGGCTTCCAGTACGTCGTCTTCGCGGGTGGCCGCGGCGGTGAGGATGCGGTCGTCGGTCATGGAGCCATTATGCGGGATGCGACGCCTCCCCCTTTGAAAAAGGGGGACCGAGGGGGATTTGCTCTTGGCGCGGTAACAAGATCAAGCGCAAATCCCCCATAACCCCCTTTTCCATAGGGGGCAAAAGCAAGAGCGTCAGATCTCCACCTGCGCGCCCAGCTCGACCAGCCTGTTGCCGGGAATACGGAAGAATCCCGTGGCCGGCGCCGCATTCCGGTGCATGACCGCGAACAGCTTGTCGCGCCAGACCGGCATCCCGCGATGGGCGCTGGCGACGATGGTTTCGCGGCTGGCGAAATAAGTGGTCTCCATCGGGTCGAAGTAGATACCGCCCTTGTCGCAGGAGCCCATCAGCGATTGCGGCACGTCCGGCGTCTCGGTGAAGCCGTAACTGATAATCACGCGATAAAAATCGTCGCCGATGGCGTACATCTTCAGGCGTTTTTCCTTGGGCGCGTGCGGAACGTTGAGCGTTTCCACGGTCAGGAACACATTGCGCTCGTGCAGGACTTTGTTGTGCTTGAGGTTATGCAGCAAGGCATGCGGCACCACGCCCTGATCCGCGGTCATGAAGATCGCGGTGCCAGGCACCCGGGTCGGCGGAGCCAGCATCAGACCGGGCAGGAAGCTGTCCAGCTTGATGCCTTCCTTCTGCACTTCGGCATGCAGCAGTTCGCGGCCGCGGCGCCAGGTGCGCATCAGCAGGAACGCCACGATGCCGATGAATAGCGGCACCCAGGCGCCGATGCCGGAGAACAGCTTGGCCCCGTTAGCGATCAGGAACGCCAGGTCGATCAGCAGGAACAGCGCGCACAGCGGCAATACCCACTTGCGCGAATCCGGCCAGCGCGTATACGCCACCATGGCCAGCAACAGGGTATCGATCAACATGGTGCCGGTGACCGACAACCCGTAGGCCGTCGCCAGCGCGGTGGAACTGCGGAACACCAGCACCAGCACGATCACCGCCAGCAGCAGCATCAGGTTGATCGACGGCACATAGATCTGGCCGATGGTGTCCTGGGAAGTGTATTTGATCGACAGCCGCGGCAGGTAACCGAGCTGGATGGCCTGGCGGGTGACCGAGAACGCGCCGGTGATCACGGCCTGCGAGGCGATCGCCGCCGCGACGGTGGCCAGCACCGTCATCGGGATCCTCCCCCACTCGGGTATCGACATGAAGAATGGGTTTTCCACCGCTTCTGGATGCTCCAGCAGCACCGCTCCCTGCCCGAAGTAGTTCAGCACCAATGCCGGCAGCACGAAGGCGAACCAGGCCCAACGGATAGGTTTTTTTCCGAAATGGCCCATGTCGGCATACAGCGCCTCGCCACCGGTCACGGTCAGCACCACCGCGCCCAGGATGAAAAGCGCGTGCCAGTCGTGGGTGATGAAGAATTCCCAGGCCCAGTACGGATTGAGCGCGCGCAGCACGCTGGGGAAGCCGCTGATGTTGTGTGCGCCGATCACCGCCAACACCACGAACCAGGTGATCATCACCGGGCCGAAGATCTTGCCCACCTTGGCCGTGCCGAAACGCTGGAAGGCGAATAAACCCACCAGGATCACCAGGCTTATCGGCACCACCCACCGCGTCAGTCCGGCGGAAATCACACTCAGGCCTTCCACCGCACCGAGCACGGTGATGGGCGGAGTGATCATGCCGTCGCCGAAGAACAGCGAGGCGCCGAAGATGCCCAGGATGCCGACCGTATAACTCATGCGCGAGCCTTTTTTCAGGCTGCGCTGGGCTAGCGCGGTCAAAGCCATGATGCCGCCCTCGCCTTCGTTGTCGGCGCGCATGATCACGATCACGTACTTCAGCGTCACGATCAGGATCAGCGACCAGAAACCCAGCGACAGCAGGCCTAGCACCGTGTCCGCGTCCGGCTTCAGGCCGAAGTGCGGGTGGAACATTTCCTTGATGGTGTAGAGCGGGCTGGTGCCGATGTCGCCGAACACCACGCCCACCGCACCCGCCACCAGCGCAGCCAGGCCTGCCTTGCCATGACCGTGTTCGCCGGAATGACCGGCCGGCGCCTGTGGAGAAGAAGTAACTGACATGGCTGCCTAAGCGTAGCGCGGAGAATGTGAGGAGAAGCTCTAGGAAACCGGACCGGCGTTCAGCGCAGCGCCGATTGCAGAGCCTTGCGGATGATCATGGCGGCATCGTCGCCGGGCGCCACGGCCTCGCGCGCCATGCGCACCGCCTCGGCCGGCTTGTAGCCCAGCTGCTGCAGGGCAATGGTGGCTTCGGACTGCGGATCGTTGGGGAGGCTGGGCGAACCCAGCGGATTGCTGCCCAGGTCGACCACGCGGTCGCGCAATTCCACCACCATCCGTTCGGCGGTCTTCTTGCCGATGCCGGGGATGCGGGTCAGCGCGGCCACATCGCCGGTCTGCACCTGGCGCGCGAACTCGTCCACCGACACCCCAGACAGCACCGCCAGCGCGATCTTGGCGCCGATGCCGCTGACTTTCTGCACGTCGCGAAACAGCCTGCGCTCGCTCTCGCGCAGGAAGCCGTACAGCGACACACTGTCCTCGCGCTGCGCATGATGGGTGAACAGGATCACTTCGCGGCCCACATCGGGCAGGTCGTAGAAGGTGCTCATAGGCGCTTCCAGCTCATAGCCCACTCCGCCCACATCGATCACCAGCCACGGTGGTTGCTTGTAGGCGAGGATGCCGCGCAGACGTCCGATCATGGGGAAGCTCCGTTATGTTTTTGCTTTCCCCCTTTGAAAAAGGGGGATACAGGGGGATTTGCTTTTGGCGCCAAGAGCAAATCCCCCCTGCCCCCCTTTTTCAAAGGGGGGAACATCGTGGTGACGTTGTCGCCCACATCGCGGATGCGATCAGCCATACGGGTGTTCCTCACTTCCTTCCCCACGCTTCGCGCACATTGACGCCAAGCCGGTTCGCCGTCGCGCGCACGTGCGCATGGGTGATCGCCACGGCCAGCGCATCGGCCGCGTCGGCCTGCAGCTTGCCCTTCAGATTGAGCATGATGCCGACCATGTGCTGGATCTGCACCTTGTCCGCGCTGCCCTTGCCCACCACCGCCAGCTTCACTTCCTTGGCCGCGTACTCGTGTACGGGCAGGTCGCGCAAAACCACCGCGCAGATCGCCGCACCGCGCGCGTGGCCCAGCTTCAACGCCGAATCGGGATTGCGCGCCATGAACACCTGCTCGATGGCGACCTCGTCGGGACGATAGGTTTCCATCACTTCGGCCAATCCCATCAGCAGGCGCTTGAGGCGCTGGGCGAAATCGCCATCGCCCAGCAGCAGCAGCGGTGCATGGTAGACGTGGGTGGTTTTGCCCGCCGCATCGACATCGATGATGCCGACGCCGGTGCGCTGGGAACCGGGGTCTATACCCAGTATGCGGGTCACGAAGCCATCCCGAAGGGCGGGCTTTCCGAATGCCCTGAGCGCAGGACGCGGAGCGGCCGAAGCCGAAGGGTGCCTAGGATGCGGATCACTGCCGGAGTCTACGCGTAAGCGTCCTGGCCCAGGTCGGCGTTGGAATAGACACTCTGCACGTCGTCCAGGTCTTCCAGCATATCCAGCAGCTTGACCACCTGCAGGGCGGTGTCGCCCTCCACGGCGATGTCGTTGTCGGCGCGCATCGTAATCTCCGCATGGTCGGCGGCGATGCCCGCGGCTTCCATCGCTTCCTTCACCGCAAGGAATGCGTCCGGCGAAGACAGCACGTCGATAGCGCTGTCTTCCGGATACACCACCACATCGTCGGCGCCGGCTTCGATGGCCGCTTCGGTGATCGCATCCTCGTCGGCGCCAGCGGCGAAACTCAGCACGCCCAGCTTGCGGAACATGAAGGCGACCGAGCCTTCGGCGCCCATGTTGCCGCCGCATTTGCCGAAGGCATGGCGCACCTCGGCCACGGTGCGCACGCGGTTGTCGGTCAGGCAGTCGACGATCACGGCGACGCCACCGGGCGCATAGCCTTCATAGCGGATTTCCTCGAATTCCACGCCTTCCAGTTCGCCAGTGGCTTTCTTGATGGCGCGCTCGATCACGTCCTTGGACATGTTCGCCGACAAGCCCTTGTCCACCGCCGTACGCAGGCGCGGATTGTTGGCCAGGTCGCCACCGCCGGCGCGCGCGGCCACGCCGATCTCGCGGATGATCTTGGTGAAGATCTTGCCGCGCTTGGCGTCGGTGGCGTTCTTGCGGCCTTCGATGGAGGGACCACGACCCATAGGTATTCCGGACTATTGCTTGGCTAAGCCGCGAATTATACCGGCGCGGCAACCCTCACGCAGGGTGCTGGAATCGCCCTTCCCGCAGGAAGTGCATGGCCTGCGAGGCCGCAGCGGTGGAGAAGACCAGTCCGCTATGGCTGGACGCCACCACACAGTGATCGGTCAGCCCCGGAAGACGGGTTTCCGCGACAGCAACGGTACCGTCGGATTCGTCCTCGAAACTTGTGAAATAGCGCCCCAGGCCATGCGGCACATTGCCCGCGACCATGCCCACTGGTTGCTTGCCTTCCCATCGCTCGAAGCCGCACAGCAGCAGGCCGGCACTGCGGCCCAGCGCCGGCGAAGTCCACGCCCGCCCCGCCAGTCCGCGGGCCGCATGGCTGCCGCGCAAAGGCGAACCCAGACAGACCACCCGCGTCACCGGCAGATCAGGTTCGCGATTGAGGGCTTCTAGTGCGATCAACCCGCCCAGGCTGTGGCCCAGCAGCGCCACTGGCTCGCGGTCCCGCAATCGAGCGATCAGGTGCGGAATGGCCACTTCCGGCCCACCGAACACGCTGGGATACCCGAATACCTCGACACCGAACCCAGCCGCGCGCAGCCGCGCCGCCAACGGACCGAGCCAGGCCTTGGCGTTCCAGATGCCATGCAGAAGCAGGACGTGCGGAACCACCGGCAGCGCGCATCCGCCGTCCATCCGCGCCTGTTCTGGAAGCTCCTGCCCGTGCCGCATCAGTCGAGCAGCCCATGATGCACGGCGTACCGCACCAGTTCGGCGGTGTTGCGCACATCGAGCTTGTCGAGCACGCGAGATCGGTGGTTCTCGGCGGTCTTGGCGCTTATTTCCAGCTTGCGCGCGATTTCCTGGGTGGTCAGGCCTTCAATGATGAGGTGGAAGACCTCGCGCTCGCGTGATGTCAGCGCGCGGTACGGGTCGACGACCGCGCGCTGCGGGTTGTATAGCTGCTCGGCCAGGGTCTTGGCCGCCTGCGGGCTGAAATGACCGCGGCCGGCGTGCAGATTGCGCACGGCGCTTACCAATTCGGCGCCGGAACTGTCCTTGACCAGGTAGCCGGCCGCGCCGGCGCGCACCACATGCAACACGTATTCCTCTTCCTGATGCATGGTCAGCACCAGCACGCGCGTGTCGGGCAGCGCCTCGCGCAGGCGGCGCACCACCTCGATGCCGTTCAGCCGCGGCATCGAGATGTCGACGATGACCACGTCCGGCCGGGTCGCCATGGCCTTTTCGATCGTATCGATGCCGTCCGCGGCCTGCGCCACCACTTGCAGACCTTCCGCCGCCTCCAGCAGGCCGACGAGGCTTTCCCGTACTACGGTATGGTCGTCGGCGACAAGGATGCGCACAGGGGTCATCGCCCTAACCTGCATGCCGTCTCAGCCCGCGTCAAGCGTGACCGCCGCCAGCACGCGGGTTCCGCCGCCAGCAGCGGATTGGATCTCGAACCTGCCGCCATACAGGCGTAGGCGCTCGCGCATACCGCCCAATCCGCTGCCGCCGCTGCCCAGGGCGAGCGCAGGGTCGCAACCGTGACCATCGTCCTCCACCAGCAGACGCAGCTCGTTGCCGCGCTTGCGCAACTGCACCCTGGCTTGGTTCGCCTGCGCATGCTTGACGATGTTGTTCAGTGCTTCCTGGACGACACGGAACAACAAGGTCTGCAGATCGTCGTTCAGTGCCGGCAGAACCTCGGGATCGAAGTCGAGCTCGACCTCGGGCCCGCCGCCGGCGCGCAGGCTGCGAGCGAGCGAGCGCAAAGCTGGCTCCAGGCCCAGGTCGTCCAGGATCGGCGGACGCAACAGGCGCGAAAGTTCGCGGGTGTCTTCCAGCGTTTCCGTACACAACGCGATGGCGGCTTCGAGCTTGCCGTGCAAGCCCGCCTGCGCCGGCGGCAGCGCCGTCGCCACCAGCGCGAGCTGGTGTTTGAGCGCGGTCAGGTTCTGGCCGATGCCGTCGTGCAATTCCCGCGCCAGCCGACGGCGTTCGTCCTCCTGCACGCGCCAGACCGAGCGCCCGAGCCGCCGGAATTCGCCTTCGTTGGCCTCTATCCGCTGCAGCAGGCGCTGGTATTGCGCTCGCAGGTCGTCGTCGCCCATGGCGTCGTTCATGGCCCAATCCCGGCGACCTGCGGCGGCGCGTCCGCCGCCGTGATTTCCGGCACGGCGTCGAACCCGGGACGCAGGGCCGCCGGAACGTGCGCACGCAAGTCCTCCAGGCTCGCGCGCATCGCTGCGGTCGCGGCCGCAGCGGAAACCCGCTCGCCGGTCCGCGAGAACGCGCCCGCGCCCAGCGCATGCAAGCGGAACGCGCGCTGATAGGCGTCACCGCGCAGCAGGCCGAGCGATTCGCGGTAATGCGCCAACGCACGCGCGTCGTCGCCCGCAGCAATCGCGCGCGCCAAAGACTGCTCCAGCCAGACCAGACGCAGGCCGGCATGGCCTAGCGCCGTGGTTTCCGCATCGAGCGACGGATCGCCGGGATTCCGCAGAAGAGCGATCTGGAGTTGCAGTTGTCGCACGCCGGATGCGTCGGCCAGCCCCTGCGCGCGCGCGAACGCCAGTGCCGCCTTGCCCGCGTCGCTGGCGCGCCGCGCGAGTTCTGCTTCCAAGGTTGCGGCGATCGCGCGCTGCTCCAGCGGTGACGCCCGCAAGGGTTCCGCCAGCGCATCGAGCTCCTTGCGCGCACGGTCGTCGGCGTGGGCGGCCAGCAATGCCTGTATTCCGAGTAGGCCCGTATCGGTCAGGCCGCGCTGGTCCTCGCGCTGGCGGAACATCGCCTGCGCTTTCGCCGCCTGTTCCAGCGCCAGGTCGAGCCGGCCCTGCCACAGCTCCAGTTCGGCGAGGTTGCGATGGCAGACCGCCATCTCTTCCAGCATTTGCTGCTTCTGGGCCACCGCCAGCGATTCGTCCAAACGTTGCCTCGCCTTGTCCCAACGCCCGCGCGCCATGTCGAGCAAGGCCAGATTCTGCGCGGTGCGGACGTGTCCGGTGTCGTCGCCGAGCTTGGCGTAGGCGTCCGCCGCTTGCTGCCAGAAGGCCTGCGCATTGTCGTAGGCACCCAACTGATAGTGAGCGAAGCCGATGTGGTTGAGCGTCTCCGCCGCACCATGCGCGTCGCCCGCCGCCTGCCACGCCTGCAGCGCGCGCCTGAAAGCCTTCAACGCGACGGGATAGTCGCCGCGCTCCTCGTGCAACAGGCCCAATTCGTTTTCCGCCGCTGCGAGACCGTCGCGGTTGCCGAGCGCGGCATAGATCGTGCGCGCCTGCTCGAGTTGCGTCGTCGCTTCGTCGAACTTGCCGCGCAGGCTCAGGATGGCGGCCAGGTTGCGCAGACTTGTGGCCACGCCACGCCGGTTGCCGAGCGCGCCGCGCAATTCGACGGCCTTGCGGTATTGCTCTTCGGCGTCCGCTGTCTGGCCGAGACGCCCGTACCCGACCCCGAGCGCATTGACCGCTTCGGCCTGCCCGTACGCATCGCGGCCGCGCTTGTAGAGCACCAACGCGCGCACCAGGTAATCGTCGACGGCACGGCGCGCATCGCCCTGCAGGATCGAGAACTTGCCCAGTTCGAACCAGATGCGCGGATCGTTGCCGTCGCGTCGCGAAAGCGCTTCCAGAGCCGCGATCGCGACCGGAAAATCGCCGCCGGCGCCGTGCGCGCGCCCCAGGTTCAATGCAGCGAAGGTATCGTCGGGCCTGCGCGCAGCTGACACGCGCCACGCGGCGACCGCGGCGGCGGCATCGCCATCGAGCAACGCACGTGCGGCGCTCAAACGGCTACGCAACGATTCCGGCGCGCGCGCGGCGTTGCGCGCGGCGGCGTCCAGCGCCAGCGATGACTTTTCGTCCTCGCCGATCGCCAACGCTGCGTCGGCCTGCGCCAGCCATGCCGCGAGATCGGTGGGCGCCGCCGCCGTGGCTTCCTGGAAATGCCCGAGCGCCGCGAGCAGGTCGCCGTCCTGTCTGGCCTGCAGGCCTGCGCCATAGGCGGCTAGGGCGGGCAACGACGGCAATTCGAAGGTGGCCGCGGCCTTGTCTTCCCCGAGCGCACCCGCCAGCGCCGGCAGCCAGGCTTCGACCGCTGCGGCCGCATCCGCAGCGTACGGACCATCGATGATCCGCGAAGCGCCATCTTCCGTATGCAGCGTGCCGCGGACACGCAGACCGCCCCGGGTCGCCTGCCACTCGACGTGTAGCGCGCGGTCGGCCATCGCGAGGCGACTCGCGGCATCGGCGTCGGGCGCGAGACTCCCGGTCGGATCGAGCTGACGCAGCGCCTGCCCGGTACGTTCGCCATCGACGACGGCGATGCCCGCATCCGTCAGCGCGTTACGCAAATGATCGCCAATCGCCGCCGCCGTCGCGGCCGACACCGCGCCGCCCTCGGCGGTCGGCAACACCAGCAAGCGATGCAGCGCTAGCGCGGCTGGTGCATCGGCGACCGGCCCCTGCCGCATCCACCAGAACCCGCCGAGACCGATCGCGATTGCCGCCAAGGCGGCGAAGATGCCGAACACGACGCCGCGCCGGGGATGGAATTCGCGCGGCACTTGTTTGCGGTCGATCGCCTCGATCACCTGACGCGCAGTCTGGAACCGATGCGCGGGCTGCGGCCGCAGCAGTTTGTCGGTCAGGCGCGCGATCCATGGAGGCAGTGAGGGCAGCTTCCGGGTCAGCGGCACCGGCGCACGCACCATGCGCTGTCCCAGGATTTCGGCGATGGTGCCGCCGGCGAACGGCAATTTCCCGCTCAGCATCTCGTAGAGAATCAGGCCGAGCGCGTACAGGTCGCTGCGCGGGTCCACGGCTTCGCCGCGCGCCTGTTCCGGCGATAGATAGTCGGGCGTACCGACCACGGAGCCGGACTGGGTCGCGCCGCTGCCGACCAGCGATCGCGCCACGCCGAAGTCGTTGACGTAAGCGTTTCCCTCGCCATCGATCAGCACGTTGGAAGGCTTGAGGTCGCGGTGCACTACCTCGCGTGCATGCGCTGCGCCCAGCCCTTCGGCGATCTGGCGGGCGATGCGTAGCGCATCGTCCTGCGGCAGCGTGCCCTCGCGATCGAGCCGCTTGTCCAGCGACTCTCCTTCGATGTAGTCCATGCTGATCAGCCAGCGTCCGCCATGCCCCGGCATGTCGTCTTGGGCGATGTCGTGGATGCGCACCACGTGCGGACTGGACACTTGCCGCGCCAGCAACAGTTCCTGGCGGAACCGCTCGAAGGCCTCTGGCCGCATCGCCAGCTCCGGGCGCAGCAGCTTCAGTGCGACCTGGATGCCGAGCGACTGGTCGGTGGCGCGGTACACCACACCCATGCCGCCGACGCCGATCAAACCTTCGATGCGGAAGCGATCTGCCAACACATCGCCTGGCTGCAGGTCGGCGTGGGCGTACAGACCGGTGCGGGTGGCGGCTTCGTGGGAGGTCACGAGTTGGCCGCCTGCGCGGCGACGGGCCCGCGCCACCTCAGCGCGTCGCGTGCGCTCAGCGCGTCGCTCGCGCGGCGCGCAGCGATATACAAGGT
>Ga0307513_10009743_pt1 | contig 12133 bp, 13 predicted proteins | sample 15_EM_MG_FD_202174 | JGI IMG/M metagenome (GOLD analysis project Ga0307513, IMG submission 202174) | Populus trichocarpa ectomycorrhiza microbial communities from riparian zone in the Pacific Northwest, United States - 15_EM | ecosystem: Host-associated > Plants > Roots > Unclassified | place... | reverse complement strand
GGAAATATGTGGTACAGCTCCTACCTTTGGTGGAATTACTCCGTATCTTCCTCCACAATGTTTTTTTTTTTTGATACTCCAGAATGGCATCATGAATCTAAGGGGAAACGGTTAGTCCATTAACATTGAGCATTTTCAAATGAGAATCACCTTGTCCAAACGTTGAAGATCCCAATTGCATTCCTTACGGCCTCAAGCAACCTCGCGATTTGATTTTCCACCCTCGAGGCACGCTCATTTTACGCGTTTTCCCTTCCTAGTATCCCCTACCTCTGCGCCCACTTCGTCGAGGCCCCGCGTTGGCCGCGGCCCGTGGTCGAGTGAACTTGAGAGAAGGATCCATGGTATTAGTAACAAAGTTGTCTGGCGCACAACGAATGGCAGCATTTGGTACAAATCCAAAGGAGCTTTCCTAGCCGATCTTGTTCGTCGTAGGTCACTTGGCTACTATCGTACAAATGAATAGCTATCTTGATTTTGAACAAAAAACGGTAGTTCCAGTGGTGTAAGACGCGTTGGGCATCCACGTAGGATCAACCAGGACAGCCGAATGGAACTATGGGGAACTGGTGAGCATGTACATACCAACATGGAACAAACAAAACAACTGACTTTTATAAACAACTCGTTGGATTGATTCCGAGAGTCTTGGCTTTGAATGATGCTGAGTACCTCGGCTTACGTGAGAATAACTAAGCAGAGATCACGTTGTGAATGCGTGGCGGGTTCAAGAAGAAAGAGGTCTTTGAATATCAGTCGTTAACGAGATCATGTCCCAAGCAACACCAGTAGTTGGCAACATCATGTTTCAAACACAACGATATAGATACACGAAAGAGAAAATGATAAATAGAGAAATGTGGTGGGAATTTCGAATGTAAGAAAGAGCGCCGGGGAGGTTTTTGGGTAACAGTGCGAAGCACTGCTCGGCCCCAGCCACGGCCCGGACTCATGCAAGATATCCGAAGCAAGCTGCAATTCCCAGAGTCATAGGAGTCCAACGACGCATCAAGCGAGCGAGGATACCCAAAATATAGGAGGTGGACGGACTAAATGAGATATACTGGCACTCACTGATTTCGTATAATCTTCTAGCGGTTGCGTAGAAAGGGGGAGAGGGGAAGGGGGCCCGTCATACATTGAGCATCGTGGATGTGGAATATAATTAGATGGACCAGCCGGTGGGTAGATTGAGTAGGAGGGATGAATGCGGATATGAAGTGTTACCCGGTATTGCATAGAATGGATGAGGTGTAGTCATGGCATTATGTAGGATGGACAAGGTGGTTGTCATTGGTGGTGGTATGGGTAAAGGTATCGATAGCCGCTGGGGCGCGACGTCGAGTGGGGTTGTTGGACCACGACGTGGATGCGGGTATAGATATGGTCATCAGATCGCGATGTAGGATGGATAGAGGTGGCGAACGTCAGGCTTTCTGAGGGTAGTGATTAGGTGGAAGGATGGAGGGAGCCCAGATGGACAACCAATGTTGGGACGTGGAGACGATCGTTGGGGTATGATGCTAGAAAGAACGGGGCCCGTCGGCCGCTCGTTAGTTGCGGGTATTCATTACGATGTGATGGGGCGTGCATGAGCGATAGCCGTTGGGGTGCGAGCAGAGACAAGGGCTGGGCGCGATGTCGAATGGGCGAGATGATCTGTTCGCCAACTGTTGGGCACATTGTCGGGTGCAGGTAATCACTGGGAGGCAATAGGGTATGTGCGGGCAGTTGGCGCTGGGACAGGGATGGAGACAATCGCGGGGGCGCAATGTCGAGTGGACAAGGGGGGCTAATCGGCTGCTCGTTAGGTTCCGGTGTTCGCTCTGACGTGGCAGTGCCTGTGTGGGGACGACCTCTAGGGCACAATGTCGAATGGATGAGAGGGCCTGTCGGCCATTCGCTAGCGCAGGCTGGGCGGTGACAAGGGCACGTATCGGTGGTGGTTGCGTGGGACGTGACGTTGAGATGCAGATACCGACGATCGCTCGGAAGCGATGTCGAATGTGCGAGACGGCCCATTGTCCAATCGTTGGGTGGTGGAAGGCAGCAGGGCGATGTGTGGGCATTGGTCGTTGCTGGGATCGGCGAGTGTTGGGGCTCGATGTTGGATGGACGAGACGGCCCTTTGGCCATTCCTTGGGTGCGGGCAGCCACTGGGATGTGAGAGGGGATGCGTAGGCAATGGTTGCTGGGATGCAACACTGGGATGCAGGTGGAGGCGGTCGCTGGAAAGCCGGATGGATGAGATAGACCGTTGTCCATTTTTGGGTGTGGACTATAGTTCGGACACGGTGGAGAGATGTGTGGGAGGCAATAGTCCATAGGACGCGATGCGGAATGGACGACAGGGCCCTGGGGTCGGCCATTGGGCGTCGGTGGTTGCATGGATGGAACAGGAGACGCGTGGGTGTTGATGTGTGATGCATGATGGTCGTGGGACGCGATGTCGAAACTCACCCAATCTCTATAGGACGAGACCATCTGTCAGCCCATAGGCTACTATTTGGGGGTAGTCGCTGGGGCGCAACGTTTGGGTGCAGGGGAAATGATCGCGAGGACGCATTTTAAAGGGACGAGAGGGCCCGTCGGCCGCTCTCTGGAAGCAGGTTTGGTGCGTGAACAACCCGTCGGTCGCTCTTTGGGGTGCAGGTAGTCGCTGGGGCGCAACAGTTTGGATGCAGGGAAAATGATCGCAGCGAGGATGCATTTTACAAGGGGGTGAGAGGGCCCGTCAGCCGCTCTCTGGGTGCAGGTTGGGTGCGTAAAGGACCCGTCGGTCGCTTCTGGATGCCAACGGCCACTGGGATGTGACGTGGGTGCAAACGTATCATGGTGCAGGTGAGAGGGCCCGTCGGCCGCTCTCTCGGCCTCTCTTGGTGCAGGTTGGGTGCATGAACGACCCGTCGGTCGCTCTCTGGATGCCACTGACCACTAGGGCGTGACATAGGTGCATGGGTGCAGGTGAGAGGGCCCGTCGGCCGTTCTCTGGGTGCAGGTTGGGTGTCTAAACGACCCGTCGGTCGCTCTCGTCACTGAGACATGACATGGTGCGAACAGAACAGAGGTGTTGGACTGGAGAACAATTGCTCAGAAACTCGGAATTGTCCGCATGGGATGAGTCAGTTGGAAATACTCAGCTTTGGGTGCTAAACATTGTGAATGCTGAAGAGAAAAACGGCTGGTTCGCAGCACGTTTTGTACTTGACTCGAGGCCGCCAGCGGCGTCGAGGTCAAGGGAGGATGAGAGGCAATGTGTGACATGTCACGTTGCCTTTCTCAATATACAAAGACAGGACCCTTTCTCAACACTCGTGCCTCGCTATATTCTAGGCTAGTAACATGTTTCGAGGTCACGATTTTTGTTGCTCATTGCTTGAAAAGGTTGTTGATTACTCCGTCTTCCTCTCAGTAGCTTTTGTGGGCCATGGCTATCCTGTTCGTCCTCTTCGGCATCGCTACGAGCAATAGCCTGCCTGCCGCCAAATGTCAATATCTGGTATTCATACCCTCAACGCTCCGTTAGGTTTTGCGCCAGAAAAAGCTTATATGCGCCCAATAGACTCGCATGCGTGATATCCATACCTTGGTGCGTGTTCTGTCTAGCTCTGATTTTTAGGACTAAAAGGCATCCTAGCTATCTCATCGTCCTTCTCACTTGTTTTCGTGAGAATGCGTTTCATAGTTTCTGCTCAGCGTCCTTGCAAACATCAGCACCGGCTGCCAAATGTCAGCATTCAGCATGGCCCCCCGTTTTTACATTATACGCAAGTTTTCTCGTACACAATCGATTTCGACATCCAGCATTTCCCGCGTGTCCGGACATCTCTGGCCGCTTGACGAAGCAAACTATTCCACATTGTGATAAACTCAATATTTTGGTATGGGTCAAGTTGCGAGATCCAATTTTTACGATGTCAAAAAGGCGTACTAATTATCGCATCTTCCCTTCTACCAGTTTATGTGATGATCCATTTTGTGGTTCTTGCTCGATGTTGAGCGTCGACGCTGAATTTGCCCAACAACCTCACACAACGAGAGCTGCAGTAAATGAATCGAACTTGTAATGATGTTTCTTGAGGGCAACGAAATCAAGGATTCTTGGGTTGCGGCCTTCCAATAGGCAATAAAGGAAGATCTCATTTTCGAAGAGAAGCACGCGCGTGGTGCCAACGTTCTCGATTCCATTGTAAGAATTGTTTTTCGCTGCATCTTGTATTCAGAACTCATGCGAGCTGCGAACCCTTACAGCTCCACACCGATGCCAACCATCATGGAGGGGAACAGATTATTACCGCCATGCGTCTGCCCACCCAGTAGCCACACCCGCTTTGCAGGCCTCTGTACCTCGGAAAAGGATAAAGTTGCTCATTATGTCGCGTGTAGCCCCTAACGCAGAAACCTCTAAGTCGAAATTCAATTCCCTGAAAACGCCATACTAGTAGGTGGTGGGGTTTACAGCTGTCTGCCCGTTTGCTGCGGACAAGTGTTCAGCTTCAGCGACGAGCAACGTCAGTGATTGTCTTCCGTTGCTTTAGTCACTTTGCAGTATATCAACAAGGTCGCGAAGGCCTTTGTAGGCGGGAACTTTTATGTGAGTCCGACTGGATTCGTTTCTTATATGCTAGAAATGATAATTCCTAATCACTTTCAACTCGTAGGCCTTGTCAGATTATCAGATAAAAGGGTGGACACGTTGCTTGATGCCGTGCCAACATAAGCAATAAATACAAGCAGATGGTCATAATAGGAGAAAATGGGTCTTGTGAGCGAAACTCATCCATGGTTTCCGGGACGTCTTGGTCTGCGCGCCAAAAGGGCATCAGTCAAGATTTTCCGCGCCTTTTAGGTGCTCCAGGGAGCCTGGCTAATATTCGTTGTTCGGAAGGGGGCCAACACACCTTGTCTCAACCTCTCACCGCAAGGTATGCCTTCAGCTCAATTGTGGTAAATAAGACTGACAACTGCCAATTTTTAGACAGTCGTTCAAGACCAGCGTTTCTGCGAATCTGATTTTCAGTCTTAAATCTCCTTGGTACGCTTTTACTCACAGCTTCCAGAACTGTCACGATCTAATTCATGGTTTGTAGAGATGCCCGAGCTATCTCAAAACGTCGGAACAACACTGACTGGGGGCATACAAGACATTTCAGCATTTTTACCACTCCTCGGCTGTTTCTATTCAAGAGGACGGTACCGAATTTCGTCACATCTCCGAAATTCCGGGACGACCCCAATTGCAACTGCAGGACTTGGTGTTGGACCAGTTCGAGTCAGGGAAGCGTGAGCTGGAATTGGTTGTGATAAATGGAGACTATTGCATGAGGGATATTTTCTTCGAGTTCTTCAGGTATCCGTCCTATGAGGAGCAAGGCTGGAAGGGTGGGTTATTTGATGACTTGGGTGATTCGTCCATGACCCGCTGAAGATGACATATTCTCATAAGTTTCATAACCTTCGTCAGGAAACTTGTATGCTCTTTGAACGTCCACATTCGCTTGTTGTACCACTTTCTTCCCTCGTTTTTCACGTAGTGGCCATTTCCGTACTCAACGTCTGTAGAATAACGATTACACATTAAGTTTGTATAATATTCACCTCGTTGCGAAAATGAGTGAAAAGTCAGTTTCAGTTTGATTTTCCCGTTGTTGGAATCATAATTGGCCCTCACGTAGTACGGCTCATCTTTTATACGCCTTGATATTTCTTAGGTAGTTTGGCTTCGTTTATCTTAACGGGCGGAATGTATTTCATGACGTGGAATGCAGTACATGTAGATTTTGGGTTCTGAGAGCCCAGGAGAAGGAGCTATGTATGTCGATAATACTTTTTAGAACAAAAAATTAGGAGATCGAATTGAGAATTCCCGAAATTTGCTAACTTTCAAGAGGGGGAGATAGTCACGTGGCTTGTGAGAGCCCAAACCAAACTTTGAAATTGAAGTGGGATACTGGCCTGAAAGATCCACTGGCGCGCTGGCATAACCTGCGCGTGGTGCTAAGTCTTAGTAAAATGAAAATTAAATGGACAGACTTGCCTGCAATGTGAACGAACGGCCGATGCAATGGGCGGAACCTGTGTCATGGTATGGAATATGGTACACGTCGACATTGGCTCCAAGCGCCCAGGAGAAGGAACTATGGATATCTATAAAGCATTTGCGCATAAAAAATCAGAAGGTCGAATTGAGAACTCTCTGAATTAACGAACTTTCGAGACGAGTGGAATAACCACGTGATCTATGAGAGCCCAGACCAAGTTTTGAAATTGGGGCGAGATACTGGCACCAAAAATCGACCTGCGCGTAGGAATAACCTGCGTGTGGTGTTAATTCGGAAGAAAATGGAAATGATCGAGAGACTTGCCTCCAATGCGAACTGACGGCCCATGCAGGAGAGGGAACATATTTCATGACATGGAATATGGCACACATCAACAGCGGTTCTGATAACACAGGAGAAGGAGCTCTGGATGTCGATAAAGCTTTTTAGAACAAAAAATCAGGGGATCGAATTGAGAACTCACAAAATTAACTTACTTTCGAGATTGGGGGGGAACACGTGATTTAATGTGATTGCCCAAACCGTCTCTTAAAGTTCAATTTGAAGCAAGAGGCGGGCCCGAAAGACCCGAAAGATCTACTAGCGCGTGGTGCTAACGCTAATGAAAATGGAAATCAAAGTTTCAATCACTGACTTGCCCCAATGCGAACCGGCGGCGGAAAAGATGTAGCTCATGATACGGCATGTGGTACGGTCCAAAATCGGCGCACATTCATTCGTTGTCGTTGGGACTGCTGACAGCACTTCTTCACTGCCTAGATTTAGTAGATGGCTTGTATGACTGATCAGTGAATAAAACGCACCCCCAGCTTCATCCTCGTAGTAACTGACAGAAATCGCCCAGGTCTTCCTGATGGTTCACCATTGGCGGGTGGTCATTAACGTCCTTCTTTGTCAGATCGATGAGGGGGGAAAGTATGTCGTTGACTTTGTTATCGCTACACAGATTGCTGATCTCGTCTTTCTGTAGGTCCTCCTTCAGCCTGCATCTCCTTCGGCTGTAGACACGAGAGAACATTAGTAGCACGATCGATGAAATGTAGAGCGTGAACTGACCTTTCCCTTTAGCCTTTCCCCACGTGCAGTCGAGTACTTTGCCGAGTCTGATTGTGAAATGCATGTCACAGGTTCGGTGGAGGTTGCAACTGAATATCCAACAAGAAACGAGTCCGATAGCCTGGAGAGAGGGTTGGGTCATCGATGATAAAAGTATCAGCTTTATAAGGGGTGAATATCCCAAGTGGAGACAATGAGGGGAATACAAGGTTCGGAAGCGGGTTGAAGTTGGTATCTCTGAGAAGTAGCCGCGACTAGCGGAGATGAAGAAGTTTTTTTGAAGGGTACTCCATGGTTGTGTGAGTTGCTGTGTGAGTTGCCAGAGCATCCACGGCGACCGTAAATTCCCCAGCTTGGAGGGCCTCAAGGCATCGAACTCATGACGCCATAAAGCTGGAGATGGAGGGTGTGTTGATGGAAATATGGGTTAAATTTGTCCGGAGTATGCCATTGGACTGCACTTGAGGTGTGTGGTAGATCAGGTATCGGAGTGCACCTAATTAAGGATGGGTCCAATGCCCGGCGAATCGAGAACTCGATAGATTCGCCAAGGACTGAAATTGCGACTTTTTTTGTCGGTTGAGGTCCAGTTTTTGTAGCACGACGGAAGTAAAATCGATGAGATGGAGACCAATTACATGAGCAAGTTGCAGTTTTCCGTAACGATTTTCTAGTAGAATGAATGTGATCTCCAAACATATTATTAAAAAGGTCGGCCGCAAACGGCACTGCACCATTTTCAGATCCCGAGGGCCATACGATGTGGTACAACTCCGGCTTCTTCGCTCTGAAAAGAAGCCGGGGGTATCGTCGATGCAAATCTCGGTATAAACATCCACTATATATGGACTCCTCGTATTAGCTACCAGTCCTCTCAACGACACCAAATTCCAATACCATTATGGCTGCATAAAGGTGTGGCAGAACCATCTTCGACACCTCCGCAAAGTTCCGTCTTTATCTGTGCCCCGTTGTCGTCGGCCTAGGCTAGGCTGTGTGTGTGCTTCGTGACTCTGTATCACCACCATTGAACCCACTTCTCTGCTCTACACCCAAGTTTGCATTGGCAATCCAATGGCAGAGCTCTTTGGAGTCATTACCGCGGGCCTTGGGCTTCTCGGTGTTGTTGATGCTGCGATGAGCCTCGGAGGCACTTTAATCGATTATGTCAAGGACTTTCAAGATCACAACAATGCGCATCAACGGCTGGTTAGCGAGGTCAAGTCCCTCCAAGGACTACTGCCCTTGGTCAAAGTTCGTCTTGAGGACGCGAAGACTTCGAATAATTCAGCCTATAAAGCTGCAGCAGAGGTTTTGGAAGCACGAGATGGCCCTCTGTTTCAGTATGGACTCGCGTTGGGGCGGATCAAGAAGGAGCTGGAGAATGTCCGCCCCGGTTCTACTACTAATACACCTGTCGCTCCAGCTTCTTCATCGACATTGCTGCCAACCCAATCCTTGGCGCCACCTAAACCATCCAGACTTGAACGGATGCGCCGATTCTTCGGCAAATCGAAATCATCACAGTCGCCAAGTCAGGTGTCACTTGTGTCTACATCGACCTCCGTAACGCTGTCCGTATCCACAACCCCAAAGGAAGCAAGCTTTCGTCAAAGGCTGCCTTGGCCTTCTACACTTGACGACATCAGCGATGACCTCGAGAGAATCGACAGGTTCAAGGCGACTGTCAACCTTATTCTAACGGCGGGTTCGCCTGAGTATGCATAGCTCTCGCCATAGCCCCCGAATTCTGAACTGATTCATTTGCAGTGATATTGCGAAGAGGTTGAATCCGCAGTTTGATCTTATCAGGGAAGGTATCGATAAAGTTGGAGCCAAGGTCGAAGGCGTTGGGAATGATGTGAGAGTCGCTGCAATGGATATCAAAGATGTAGGCGAGAACGTAGGAGGTGAGTCGTTCCATAATGATGACGATCCCCTCTCACTCTGTTACATTAGAACTTGTTCTCAACGAGAATGGTACATAGCTGTCGTGTTCGTCAGCGATCTCGTTCACTGACTGGATTGTTAGACAAGCAGCGACGTGAAGTCGCAGAATGGCTGTCAGACGCGCAATCAACCACACCTCCATCTACTGTGACTCCCGGAACCGGCCAGTGGTTGATCAGGTCTGATACCTTCGCCAAATGGGAAAATGGCGACTTTCAGGTGTTGTTTTGTCCTGGAGACGGTGCGCTTTCGATTGCAGCTGGTGTATTTACCATCTGGACTAATCAGTCATCTGCAGCTGGTACCGGAAAGACGACCCTGATGTATGTTTCATCTTCCGTTAAAGCTTGAGTTCTCGCTCAAGGCACCGCAGGACAATCGCCCTCCGCTACCTCGACGACAAGTACATCAACGACTCAAAGCGGGTAACGATAAGATTCCACTTCAACTACCAAGCCTCAGCGAACATGACGATGCCGAACCTATTCGCATATATACTCAAACAGCTACTTCTCCACCGAGCCCTCTCGACAACAACGGAGAAGCTCCTTCCTTACCAGCGTAAGCCTCCTGCACGACCCTCAGATGCCGAGATTCTGTCGCTCCTTTGCGACGAGATAAAGACATACGACCGGGTGTATATGGTGTTCGATGCACTGGACGAGAGCCGCAACAACATCGCAATCAAAGTCCGCCATTCTCTTATTCACGATCTTCCGGACAATGTCAGCTTGCTCTGTACATCGCGTCGTATTTCCGAGATCAGGAAAACTTTTTCAGGCGACCAGGTATTTGACATTATTGCCCATAATGAAGACTTGAGGAAGTATGTCGAGGCTTTCTTTGAAGATACACCGGAATTGTGCGACCTCGTCGCACGCACGAACGAGGTAGATCAGGAGACCGTCACTTCAAAGGTCTTGGAAAGGGCTCGTGGAATGTGAGCCTGTGTCATTTTGCTGCAACTTGTGGTCTAACCTTGTCCAGGTTTCTCTTGGTTCGTCTGATCATGGAGCAGCTCAAGGACCAAGAAGAACCCAACGGGCTCAAAAAAGCATTGGAATCACTACCCAATGACTTGTACAAGATGTATGAGCTCACAATCGCTCGGAGTCCCAATCCCGAACGTACGTTTAGACTGCTTTGTTGGGTCTGCATGGCAATAATACCGGTATCACCGGTTGAACTTGTTCATGCGATGGCCTGGCGGTTAGAGGCCACGGCACCATTGGACGACCAAGATTTAGGGGGAGAAGGGCGGCTCCTGTCATCTTGTGGCGGCCTGGTGGAATTCCGGAAGAACAAAGTTGTCTTCATCCGTAAGTTGTTATAGTCCCGCCCTTTCCTTCATCTAATTCTTCTCAGATTACACAACTCAGGAATACATTAAAAACCTCATGAAGCAGAGAGAAGAACACGAGATTAGCCTCCCTCCCTTCTTGAGCGGTCTCCTTACCCATGCCGACATCGCTCTCCTATCCCTTCGCTACATCGAGTACCACCTCACTGAAGCCACTCTCACACTCCCTCCACCTCTCCTCCGCTTCTGCGTCTATTATTGGCCTCAGCATGCTTCCCGCAGCGCTGAAGACTGTCGAGTCAATGATGCTGTTTTTGATATCCTTAAAGACACAAAGAAAATGGAGTTGCTCAACACCTTCCAGCGGGAGAGCAGTGAACGATCAGCTTTACATCTGGTAGCCAGGAGTGGCCTCCACCTTCTCGTCAAGAGGCTCTATGAGTACGCCCCTGAGACATTGAACGCGAAGGATGTGAACGGCAGGACACCGCTTCATCTAGCGGCGTCGAATGGCCATCTGGCGATTGTCAAGGCGTTGCTGGCCATGGAGGATATTGATGACACTGATGTCAATGCGAAGGAGAACGATGGTTGGACACCCCTTCATCTGACGGCGGGCGGTGGCCATCTAGATATTGTCAAGGCGTTGTTGGCCATGGAGGGTATTGATGTCAATGCGAGGGGGAATGATGGTTGGACACCCCTTCATCTGGCGGCGAGCAATGGCCATCTAGATATTGTCAAGGCATTGTTGGCCATGAAGGGTATTGATGTCAATGCAAAGGAGGAGTATAGTTGGACACCCCTCCATACGGCGGCCATGGTTGGCTATCTAGATATTGTTAAGGCGTTGTTGGCTACAGAGGGTATTGATGTCAATGCAAAGGACGAGCATAATTGGACACCCCTTCATAAAGCAGTGAACAATGGCCATCTAGATGTTGTTAAGGCATTGTTGGCCATGGAGGGTATTGATGTCAATGTGAAGGAGGAGGATAGTTGGACACCCCTTCATATGGTGGCAAGCAATGGCCATCTAGATATTGTTAAGGCATTGTTGGCCACAGAGGGTATTGATGTCAACATGAAGGAGGAGGATAGTTGGACACCCCTTCATATAGCAGCAAGCAATGGCCATCTAGATATTGTTAAGGCATTGTTGGCCATGGAGGGTATTGATGTCAATGTAAAGGAGGAGGATAGTTGGACACCCCTTCATCTAGCAGTGAATGATGGCCATCTAGATATCATTAAGGTGTTGTTGGCCACAGAGGGTATTGATGTCAATGTGAAGGAGGAGAATAGTTGGACACCCCTTCATCTGGTGGCAGGCAGTGGCCATCTAGATATTGTCAAGGTGTTGTTGGCCATGGAGGGTATTGATGTCAACACAAGGGGGAACAATGGTTGGACACCTCTTCATCTGGCAGCAAGAAATGGCCATCTAGATATTGTTAAGGCATTGTTGGCCACAGAGGGTATTGATGTCAACATGCAGGAGGAGCATAGTCGGACACCTCTTCATCTGGCAGCAAGAAATGGCCATCTAGATATTGTCAAGGCATTGTTGGCCACAGAGGGTATTAATGTCAACATGAAGGAGGAGCATAGTTGGACACCCCTTCATCTGGTGGCAGACAGTGGCCATCTAGATATTGTCAAGGTGTTGTTGGCCATGGAGGGTATTGATGTCAACACAAGGGGGAACAATGGTTGGACACCTCTTCATCTGGCAGCAAGAAATGGCCATCTAGATATTGTTAAG
>Ga0307513_10009742_pt1 | contig 12135 bp, 7 predicted proteins | sample 15_EM_MG_FD_202174 | JGI IMG/M metagenome (GOLD analysis project Ga0307513, IMG submission 202174) | Populus trichocarpa ectomycorrhiza microbial communities from riparian zone in the Pacific Northwest, United States - 15_EM | ecosystem: Host-associated > Plants > Roots > Unclassified | place... | reverse complement strand
GAACGCCTGTTGCGCGCCCGACGTGACGATCACGTCGTCGGCCACGCACGCGACGGCACGCGTCACCGAGACATAGCCCGCAATTGCATCGCGGAGCGCGAGGTGCCCCTGCGGCGCCCCATAGCCGGGTGCTTCGCGTGAAAGAGCGCGAACCGCCCTGGTTTGAAGCCGCTGCCACACAAAAAAGGGAAAACGACTGATGTCGGGCGCGCCGACACGGAAGTCGTACCGAAGCTGCAGGAAGAACGGGATCGTAATCTCGGCTTCGTGCCAGCGAGAAGGGAGTCGCGGATCGGGGCTGGAGCCACTGGGTGCCGCGAGAGGAACACTCGACGAAACGGGCAGCGGGGCGACGCGCGCGCCAGAACCCGCAAGGACGATTAGATAGCCCTCGCCGGCTAGCCGGTCGTAGGTTGCGATGACGGTGTTGCGCGAAATGGCTAGCCGGCGAGCGAGCGTGCGGGTCGCGGGAAGTGCTGCACCTGCCTTGAGTCGCCCATCGAGTATTGCTTGCCGAAGTTGGCTAAGCAACGAGTGCCGAATCGTGCGCGATCCACGTGGCGGCAGATCGATGTGCAGCTCAAAAATTGGATCCATATCATTCAGCGGCGTCTGTCATGCGCGAGTGCACAGGCTGAAAGTGAAGAGCGCGGCCGCACCGAGCGCAGCGATGGTGCGCACGTGGTTCCAGAAGGTCCACTCGCTCAAGTAGCGAGCCCACACCGTTTCGCCTTCGATGCTGGCCGGGTCGACAGCGGCAAGAGCGTTGTTGAGAGGCACATTGAAGACGATCGTGCAGACGAACATGCCCAGCACATACACGGTCGCGGCTGCGAGTACGGCCATGGAACGGTTTCCCTCCCAACGCGAGAGCGCAATCACTGCGAGCGCGATACTCGTCAGCGTCGTCCCGTAGAAGACCGGCATGAACAGCGATTGCAGAATCGTCGAATTGATGGAATTCATCGCGAGGATTCCATGCACCTGCCCGCTGCGGCCGAGCGCGGTCATGATGAACGTGGAGAACGCGAAGAACACGCCCGCGATCAGCCCGGCGCCCAGCGCTGAAAACCACAGAAGACCTGTGGTGATGAGTTTGATCATGATCAGACGCTCCAAGTGCCGGCCGCGACGGTCTTGCGCGCATACGCGGCAAAGTCGCGCGGCGGACGTCCGAGCGCCTCTTCCACACCTCGCATCACCTGCGTATTTCGGCCATCGAGTACGACGGTGAAAAATACATTCCGCAGCTGGACAATGTCCTCGGGAACATATGCCCGCAGGGTGACGACGAAATCTTCCGGCGCGATCTGGGTGTAGCGGATGGGTCGACCGAGTTCCGTAGCGATCTCGCTTACCGCCTGCGCGAACGTGAGCGAGCGTGGACCGGTTACTTCGTACAGCCGGTTGGCGTGGCGCTCATCCGTCAGCGCGGCGATGACCACGTCTGCAATGTCATCGGCATCGACGAACGGTTCGGGCATGGCGCCGGCGGGCAGCGAGATCTCGCCCGCGAGCACGCTGTCGAGCAGATAGCCTTCGCTGAAATTCTGGTTGAACCAGCTCGCCCGCACGATTGTCCAGGGGACTCCTGACGCTTGCATCGCGGCTTCCGCACGCTGCGCGCCGGGCTCGCCACGGCCGGACAGGAGCACGACGCGCTCGAGAGCCTTTTCGCGCGCGAGGCGGCCGAACTCCGTGATCGCTTCAGTCGCTCCATCTACTGCGAGATCGGGTTGATACGTAACGTAGGCCCTGGAGACTCCGTCCAGGGCCATGGCCCACGTTTCTGGGCGTGCCCAGTCGAAGGATGGAGTGGTCGAGCGAGAGACGGGACGCGTGGCCAGGCCTTGCGCCTGCAGAAGAGCGTTGACGCGTCCGCCGGTTTTGCCGGCGCCGCCGATGATCAGAATCGGAGCCGCTTGAGAATGGGTCACGGTCGTTTCCTCGGCAGGTGATGGATCTGCTGTAGAGCGCGTGCCTCACAAAGGTCACTGAGGAGCACTCGTGCAGCGGGTTTGCTCTTGAGGTTGGATAGTGAGCCCTGCATTCCCGTGACCGCGTCGGGGAGCTCCCTGATCTTGATCCCTGAATCTGGATGGGACCGAGTTGGGTGGTCAGTCCGCTGCCGTCCGTGTTCCTACGTCGTCAGAGCGCGGCCGAGCTCCGCGCGACCGGATATGTTCAGCTTGGAATAGATTCGCCCGAGATGGGTTTCGATGGTCTTGCGTGTCACGAACAGCCGTTGCGCGATTTCGGGATTGCTGTGACCTTTGGCTGCGAGCTCCGCGACGCGGCGTTCCGAGACCGTCAGTTGCGATATGCCGCTCGCCGTCGGATCGCTCGATCGCCCGCCTGCCGCGCGTAGCTCGGTCTCGGCGCGCCCGGCGAGGGCACGCGCACCACAACGCCGGGCCCGATCGATTGCATCTTGGAGTGTCGTGCGCGCATCAGCGCGACGATTCGCGCGGCGTTGGGCAGCACCGAGATCGGTGAGTGCTCGCGCGTATTCGAGCTTTGCCTGCGAGTGTTGAAGCGCCGCTGCGGCTTCTCTCAGGCGATCAATAGAAGTTGCACTGCGTTCGACCAATGCCATTGCGCGCAGCGCGATGCCGATACCGCTCGCCGTGCCCCAACGCCGTGCGCGATCGAGCTCCTCTTCAGCCATGCGCTGCGCACCTTCGCCATCCCCGGTGGCGGCGAGCGCCAGACAAGCACGGGAACGCCAGCGCGAGGCCATCGGGTTCGCGGCACCATAGAGCTCGTCGCGCCGGCCAAACGCGACCAGATCATCCAGTGCTTCTTGCGCCCGGCCCTGAGCCAGGCGCAAGAGCCCACGGGCCTCGAGCAGATTGTTGTTAGCGAGCCCGGGGGGAATGTCGGTACCGAGTCCGCCTTCGATCAGAGCCTGCTCTGCGGCCTCGATTTCGCCACACTCAATCTTCGCTTCCAATAACAGAGCCAGCGCGAATCGGGTTCCGAGTTGTATGCCATGAGTCGTCAGGAGCTCAAGCGCCGCGCGCGCGTCTGCTTCGGCATCTGCCACGGCGCCAGAGCGCAAGGAAAACCATCCGCGATGCACGATCAGGAATGCCGTCGCGGGAATCGACCCCCCTCTGCGCGCGTCTGCGAGCGCCAGCTCGATGAACCTGGCTGCGAGATCGATTGCGTCTGTATCCAGCAAGCCGATCACCAGTGCGTAAAAGGTGCCAACGACGTCGGGCTGCTGTTCGCCGTGCAAGCCGCCGGCCGCGAGAGCGCGTTCGATATGTTGTACGGCTTCGCACGCCGACTCGCTCTCCCGAGCCCGCTCGAACGCAAGGCTCGCCAGGATCAGGCGCTCCCCGGGAGTCGCTCCCGCAAGACCGCTGTGTCTCAACAGGCGCGCCGCCGCCAGAGTTCGCGCCTCGCGGTTGGCTTGTTGAGATTTAGCTGCGTACTCTGCTTCAAGGATCAGCGCGAGCTCGGGACTCTCAGACTCGACCCGCCGGATCGCGGATTCGATTGCGGCAATGGCGCGGTTGGGATCTCCGCGCATGGTGAGCGCGTTCGCAAGTTCCAGAACCGCAGTCGTGAGCAGATCCGGATTGTGGATTCCCTGCACTGCGGCTGTTAGATGGTCGACGGCCTCCGGAGCCGCAACGCGCAGCTCAGCAGATCCGAGTTCGAGCAGTACCTGCGCACGTAATGGGAGCGGCGGAGGTTCCGCAAGTGCACGTCTTAGCCATATGACAGCCGCGGCGGGTGCGCCTCGCGCGCGAGCGCTGGCGGCTACTCGACGCAGGAGTTCTACGCGATCGGATTCGCCGCTCGGCTCGGCCTCCACGATCTGGGTGGCGACACGCTCTTCGGAGGCGCCGCGCTCAGCAAGGATTCGCGCGGCGCGAGCGTGCGCCCGCGCGCGCTCGTGAGTACCAATGTCGGCGTACACCGCTTGCCGCACGATCGCGTGAGCGAACTCGAGGCCCTCGCCTGCTTGCAGGATTGCGAGTGTGACCAGCAAGTCGGCCAGGCGCGTTGCCTCGCCCTCCGGGATTTCAGCCAGGCGCCCCGCTTCGGCGACACTCGCACCGTCGCCCAGCACCGCGATTGCACGTACCAGTGCAGTTGCTGCAGCAGGTGCCGCAGCGAGACGCATGAGCACCGCGCGAGCAACCGCGCCGGGGCCGAACCGGCGCACACGCGCCGCCTCGTGCGCTTCCGTCAAGAACCTCAGGTCTTTCGCTTCGCGCAGGAGCGTCTCGAGGAAGAAGGGATTGCCGCCGGTGGCGCCCTGGCACGCGGCCGCAAAATCAGGCGCCACTTTCGTACCGAGTTTGATCTCGCAGAGTGCCGCGGTTGCATCGATGCTCAGTGGCTCCAGACGCAGCACCTTCGTTTCGGGCCCCACGAATAAGCGGGCCAGGTCCGCGGTGACGTTCTCGCGGGTGCGTGCGGATGCCAGGACGAGTAGCGGGAGGCCGTCGAGGCGCGGGGCCAGGTAACCCAGGAATTGCAGTGACTCTGCATCGGACCAATGGAGATCGTCAACGCAAAGCGCGACGGGGCCGCGGAAGGCGATGTTGTTCATCAACCAATACAAGCCGTGCAGCATCGAGAAGGCGCTGTCGGCCGAAGGCGGCGTGGCTGCGCCTTCCGCGAAGAGGGGCTTCGCAAGAACTGCCGCGCCTTCGAACAGGCGGTCGCGCTCGGCACTCGAAGCCCTGGCGATCGCGGGCTCGAGTAGTTGCCGCACGCAGCCGTACGAGAACGCACGCTCGAGCTCGCTCGCGCGCGCGCGCAGACAAGTGAAGCCTCTGTTGATAGCCATATCCAACGTGGCTCGGAGCAAGGTTGTCTTCCCGAGTCCCGCAGGAGCCTCGACCAGCACGAACTGCCCGCGGTCTTGTTGCGCTTCGCTCAGCGTCTGACCCAATTCCTGGAGCTCGCGGTTTCGCTCCAGCAGTGTCGGAGCATCTTTGACGGTCAACGCCACGGAAAAGTCCTGAAGAACATAGAAGTTAGCCTAGCACGTCACCTCGGCGCTGATGATTTGTCGATGCGGTGAGCGCAGGGCGATCCGCAACATGCCGTTGGTACCTCCGCCACGGCTTGCCGACTGAACTCAGGGACCAAGTTCAGGGAGCTCCCCGACGCCATCGCGAGCACGAGGCCATACGCTTTGGCCTCGTGAGCGATCGAGCCAATGCCCGGGCGCTCCTCTTCACCCGAACGGAGATCACACCAATGAGCGCTTCCACGAAAACTCTTGCTCTCGCCTGCCTTGCGGCAGTCCTATTCCTCCCGACACTCGCGCAGGCCGGCGAGGCTGACTTCCAGCGGATTCAGAATACGATCTTCACGCCCCTGTGCGTCAGCTGTCATTCGGGACTCTTCGCGCCACATCGCCTGCGCCTCGATGCGCGCAACAGCTACCGATCGCTGGTCGGCATGCAAAGTGCCGAAGCGCCGGCGGTCCAGCGCGTGAAATCCGGAGATCCGAATGCTAGCTATCTGGTTCACAAGATCGAGGGTCATGCAGCGCAAGGGGTTCGCATGCCCGCCAGTGGACCGCCACTCTCCAGGCAAGACATCGAGCTGATCCGGCGGTGGATCGCCCGCGGCGCGAAGCTGGATGAATCTACCGGTAAGTGAGGAAACCACGGAGACCAGATCACCCGTCGGCAGCGACGCTCAGGCGACCTTCGGGACGTAGGAGTCGAAGGTTCAAATCCTTTCACCTCGACCAATTTGCAGCGCGGCGGGCACGTGCACTGTCGACGGCGCGCTCGCGGGTCCCACGGTGGTCATCCGCCAGCAGACGGGGTGGAACACGTATTCCTCGGTGAACGGTGCGCTCGTCGCGCACCTCGAAGTCGCGCCAGGTTTCGCGACGGCCTGGACCCTGGCGACCGATGAAAGTTACCTGTTGTTCGCGGGCGCTGAAGGCGTGCAGGCGGATCGCACCACAGGGAATCACGCTGTTCACGCTGGCCGGCAACTATCTAACACCCGCGCAGCGATCTCGGACTTCGCGAACACCCTGTTCGATACGAGCACGGGCGATGCTGTCAGGATCGGTCTCGCGGCGACCGGTTCTCGGGAGGACTGGGAGCGGTCACCGGCGATTACGTCTGGTTCGTCTCAGTGGCGGCGCCTAAAGGCGAGGCGAGGCGCGCCAAGCCTCAAGAATTGATGAAAACCCACGGGAGTCTCAATCAACCAACTGGCCCTGGAGCTAAAATCCTCCACTGAAATCTCGCGTGTCTCGAGATTCGCCGGGGATCAGATGATGGGCAAACATTACGCTTGGCTGCTGACGGCATTGTTGACGGGTTGCGGTGGCGGCGGTGACAGCTCGTCACCACCTCCGCCACCACCGCCTCCCTCGTCGCTGTCGTATCCGGCGCCGCCTGCGTTCAACGTCGGGGCCGCCATTGCGCAACTCGCGCCGACCGTGACCGGCAGCGTCACTTCGTACACCGTCGCTCCCGCGCTGCCTGCCGGCATTTCGATCAATGCGGGCACTGGCATCATCACGGGCACACCGAGCGCGATCACCACCACGGCCAATTACGTCGTCACCGCGGCAAATTCCTCCGGCAACACCACTGCGACCCTTTCGCTCACGGTGAAAATGCAGTTGCCGGCGATAACGTATGGCGCAACCAGCTTCTCTTACACTACGGGCACCGCCGCGAACCAAGTCGCCACCAGCAATGGTGGCGCGGTGGACAGTTGGTCGATCGACCGCGCACTGCCGGTGGGTCTGGCATTCAACACCAGCACGGGCGCCATCACGGGTACACCCACCGCAGCCACTCCGGCAGCTAACTACGTGATCACGGCTACCAACGCCGGCGGCACTGGAACGACCACGCTGACCCTGACCGTCGACCCTTCGCCGCCCGCCGTGACCTATGGCCTGAGCAGCTTCGAGTTCACGACCGGTGTCGCAGTGAACGTCATTCCCGCCAGCACCGGCGGCAGTATCGCGACCTGGTCAGTGGATCGCGCCCTGCCCGTCGGCCTCGCGCTCGACGCCATGACCGGCGTCATCGGCGGCACGCCGGCGCAAACCGCGGCGCCCGCCACCTACGTGGTCACCGCGCAGAACACCACCGGTATCGACACCGTGAATCTCTCCATCGCCGTCGCCCAGCCCGACACGGGCGTGTTGCTCAGGCTGGGACACTTGCACGGTGATTTCCCGATCGTCCATGACGGCTCGAGAATCATGAGCGGCGACCTGAACTTGATCGCGCTCTGGAACGCACAAAGCGGCGCGATGATCGCCAGTACCTCAATTACGTGTGAACTACTGAATCCATTCGTGTATCCGCCGTGCTACGAGGAACCCATGAAATGGGCCATGCACGGTCCGACGGCAGTCATCCGGCGCGCGGAAGGATTCGAAGTCTGGTCCACGGCGGATGGAACCGTGCTCGCCTTCATCGCCTGGCCCGCGGAATACGGGGCATGGTGGCGCCTGGCCGCGGATGGCGGTTACATCGTTGCGGGGAATTCCACGGGCCTGACGGCGTGGTCGCCGACGGGCGCCGTGCTGTTCCAGCGTGCTGGCGCCCATAACACAGCGAAAGTGTTTGCTGCCGCGGGTGAGCTCAGAATCGCGATGGGACCGGCGGGCAATAATGTGATCGAACACGTCACGATTCCCGCCGGCACGTCGACCGTGACGCCCGCATTTCTCGGCACCTTCCATTCCTGGTTCATGGATGGCGAGACCTTCTTCTCCAACACGGGCAACACCGTATGGGTGTACACGCATTCGGCGGTGCAACGCGACCTGGTCGCGCTGCCGACCATCGCCGGACTCGGGGGCCAGGACGGATGGTTGTGGACCAATGCGAATGCACCGGCCGTGCTTCAGATCTACCGGGTAGGCGCGAGCACCACACCCGCTTCCACGTTCAACTTGAGCCCCAGCAACGCGGTCATGCCGTCCACCGGCACCATTGGCATCGTCGAAACCACGATCACCGAGAGCAGAAAGATCAGCGTCGTCGATCTTTCCGGCGCAACCCCGGTGAGGCGTGATTACACATCGCCGTTCCCCTACATCCGAAGCTTCGCGTCGGCGTCGGCGAATGACTGGGTTTACACGAACATATTCGGCGTCATGCTGGGCGAGCCGGCCAGACCCACGAAGTATGGTCTCGGCCTCGCGCGCGGTATCGCGGGCAGCGATTCGCGTATCGCAGTCGCGACCGCCTCGGGCAGCATCTTCTACTTCGACGCGAATACCCGGCAGCTGCAAGGCGAGATCGCATTCACCAGCGGCAAGATCCAGCTCTCGGCCGACGGGAATGTGCTCGCCGCGTCGGCAGAAGACGGGTACTCGCAGTACTTGCCCGACCGAACGCTCAAGGCCTTTTCGCTGCCGTCCGGAACCTTGTTGGGGGAGTGGACGCATTCGTTTCCCACGGACGTGCTGTGGAACTTCTCGCTCTCCCGGTCTGGTACCCACATCGGACAGGCCACGACCGCGGCGGGCGACTCGAGTGTCACGAATTCGGTGACGCTGCTCGACGGCACTCCCATCTGGACGTATGTGGCGCCGCCCCTGCCATTCGGTTCTACCGATCATATTCCCATCCACATTTCGCCTGACGGGACGAGGATTGCGTTGGCCGATCACCCTGTCGGCCCCGAGGCGGTCAGTAACATCTATCTGAATGGAATCCTGTCGAGCGCGGCCAGCGGATACCCGCAGGGCTGGGCCGACGACAACCGCCTGCTGCTCAACCGATACAACTCGGTGGGGCTCTACACCGGCGCCGATCTCATACAGGCCAATGGCCAGTTGATCACCGGCCTGCTGCCGCTTCCCGAGTCCTTCAAAATGCAGCCGCTGCCGGGCAACCGGATCTATGTGCCAGAGACCAACGAGGTGTACGACCTCGCGACCGGCAATATCACGTGGAGCAGCCAGGCGCCCCGCGGCGGCATCGGCGCCGTGGCCGGCCCGAATGTCGTCTTTATCTCGAATGCCACGGTACGAATCGAACCGCTTTGAAAAAAAGCAATGCCGGGTCAGGAGGAATACTTCTTCAGCCCGCGCGCATTGAAGCGCGGATTGAGCGAGCCGACAGTCGCAGACTCTCTGATAGCAGCTAAGTGCCAGCGTATGGTTCTCAGTGCCGGCAGCGGATCCCGCATCAGAAGCTGCGCGTCGCCTTCCTGAAAGTCGACGGCGCCGGCGTCGCGATTCAACTGTTCGTCGAGAATGCTTCGTGTGCAACTCGTGTGGGACGTGATGCGCCACGTCTCAGAACGCGCCTGGCGGCGTCCGGCGTTTAAGATAAGACCGGCCTCAGGATAAGTACTACTCCAGCAGCGTCGATCGCCGTCACAGTTCTGCGTTTCCCGCTCGCCGTATCGATCGCTTTTGCGATGTTCGGCCGATACAGCCGGCATGTCTGTCGCTAGCATTTCGAGATCGATGCCGAACGTCCGCCTGCATGCCTGTCGAAGCGCCCCGCGACCGGCTCGCGGCGGCGGTTTTACTTTGATCGAGCTGATGGCGGCGCTGGCTGTCGTTGGATTGCTGGCGGCCATTGCGCTGCCGAGCTATGCGGCAATCATCGAGCGACAGAAGATCGGCCAGGCCAGAATTGATCTACTCAAGATCGGCGTGCTCATCGAGCAGTATCGAACGATGCAATTCAGCGTCCCGGAGAGCCTGGAGGACCTGGGCCCGAACGTGGACCTTCCCAAAGATCCGTGGGGCCGGGATTACCAGTTCCTGAACTTCAACTCGCCAGCACCCGACGTCAACGGAAGGATCCGCAAGGATCACAACCTGCATCCGCTCAACAGCGAATTCGACCTTTACAGTCTCGGCAACGACGGCCAATCGCAGTCGCCGCTGACTGCGAGCGCCAGTCGTGACGACGTGATCTGGGCAAGAGACGGCGCTTTCGTCGGACTTGCCGAAGACTACTGATGAGCAATTCGAGCAAGCGCTTCGGTGGCTTGGGCACACGCGTTGCCGCGCGCACATTCGCGCTGTTCTGCTTGTGCGCAATCGTGCCCATCGTGGTTTCGGCGATCGTGGCCGATCGCATCGTCAGAACCAAGCTGCGAGAAGATGCTGCGACCCGCCTCGAAAGCACCAGCAAGAGCTTCGGCTTGCTGGTGTTCGAACGGCTGCGGCAAACCGATGAGGCACTGACGGAAGTGGCAGCGCTTGGGCTCGCCGACAAACTGCCCTTTGAGGACATCCGCTCGTTCCGCTCTTCGCATTTTGAAGTCGTCGACGTCGTCGCCGACGACGCGACATCCGCGACCCGGCCGGGCGCGCGTCGAGCTGAGCTGTCGTTGCACGGCACGCAGGTCAGACTCACCGTGATCCAGGCCCGCGGATCTCGCAGGCTGCATATCACTGCCGCCCTGGATCCCAAATATTTGTGGAATCCCGACGCTGTCTATCTCGATTCGATGCGGATCTGTGTGCGCGGACCAAACGCCGAGGTACTGCAATGCGTGGGCGAAGACGCGCAGGCGGGTAACAGCGCCAGGTCGCTGGCCGGCGAGTGGTCGCTGTTCCTCGCCCCGCGCTACGGCGCCCCGGGTTGGTCGGTGCGGACGGAACAACCCGCATCGGTTGCACTCAGCGCACTCGACTCCTTCGAGCGCACACTGCCGATCGTCACGCTCATCGGCATCGGGATCGCCTTCTTGTTGAGTATGGTGCAGATCCGTCGCAGCCATCGACCGCTCGCACTGCTGGTCGACGCGGTTGAACACATGGGACGTCGGGGCATACATCGCCACGTCGCGATCGACAGCAAGGACGAATACGGCAATCTCGCGCAGGCGTTCAATCGCATGACGGGCAGCCTCGCACGGCAGTTCGAGCTGTTCCGCACGCTGGCGCAGATCGATCGGATGATCCTCGAAGATCCGTCGACCCACATCCTCGTGGAAAAGATCCTGCCCGCGCTGCCGTCGCTGTTGCGCGCTCCCGTCGTTGCCGTAGCAGTCGCTGCGGGCGATGCCCGGTCGATCACGATCTGGTGGTCGTCGTCCACGGAAACCGCCGTAAGGCACCTGGAAACCGACGCGCTGACGCTCGATGCATTGACCGGCAAGATCGACGCTCGCACGCAGGCTTTGGCCGAGCTCGTGACCCACGGCAACCTCCAGCTGTTGTACGGGCTGCCCATCGACGTCGAAGGGCACCTGCGCGGTGCGCTGCTGCTCGCCGATCCTGAGTCACGTGGCAATAGCACGCGTCACGCGCGAGCGTTCGCCCGGCGATTCGCGGTTGCTCTTGGTAGCGAACAACGCCGCACTGCCCTGCTCAAGCAAGCGTACTACGACGGCTTGACGGGCCTGCCAAACCGGCAACTTTTCAAGGATCGCCTGGAGCGCGAGATCGCGCACGCCAAGCGCACACACACGCAGGTCGCGCTCATCTACATCGACCTCGACCGGTTCAAGAACGTCAACGATTCGATGGGCCACTCGGCGGGCGATGCGCTGTTGCTCGGAGTCAGTCAACGCCTGGTTTCTCAGCTGCGCGAGAGCGATACGTTGGCGCGGCTGGGCGGAGATGAGTTCGTGGTGATCGCGACGGCTCCCGAGGAGCAGCCGGCGCACGTTCTGGCAGAGCGCCTCCAGGCCGCGCTGCGCGAGCCGATCGTCGTGCAAGGTGCGAATTGCTTCGCGCAAGCGTCGATCGGTCTTGCCTTGTATCCGCAGGATGGCGCCGACGTCGAAAGTCTGCTGCGCAGCGCCGATATCGCAATGTATCGTTCGAAAGCAGCGGGCCCCAGTGGCATCACGTACTTCGAAGAAGCGATGAACCGCGATGCACAGCGACGGCTGCTGATCGAACAGCGGTTGCGCGTGGCGCTGCGCGCCGGCGATCTGAGCCTCGAGTATCAGGCGAAGGTCAACCTCAACGACGGCTCGCTGGCCGGCGTCGAAGCGCTCGCGCGCTGGAATGATTCGCAGCTCGGCGTGGTGTCGCCAGTCGAGTTCATTGCTGTGGCCGAAGAGTGCGGCCTGATAGATGAGCTCGGTTCCTGGGTGCTGCACGAGGCGTGCTCCACGTACCAGAATCTGCGCAAGCAAGGTATCGATCTCGGACAACTCAGCGTCAACGTCTCGATGCGGCAGTTGCGCGAC